>Ga0233421_10000020_pt1 | contig 85499 bp, 67 predicted proteins | sample Watercolumn_Mata_3_FD_182725 | JGI IMG/M metagenome (GOLD analysis project Ga0233421, IMG submission 182725) | Freshwater microbial communities from Lake Matano, South Sulawesi, Indonesia - Watercolumn_Matano_2014_107_MG | ecosystem: Environmental > Aquatic > Freshwater > Lake | place... | reverse complement strand
CGTACTTGTCGCAAAGGTCATACCAGAGCGGATTGTTCGGATAATGGCACGTTCGCACCGCATTCACGTTGAACATCTTCATCAGGCGGATGTCCTTTTCCATCTGTTCCCGGCTGAGGACGTGAATGGTCTCAGGATCGTGTTCGTGGCGATTGACTCCTTTAAAGAACACCCTTTTTCCGTTGACGAGCAGGTCCGCCCCCTTAATCTCAACCGACCGGAAACCGACGTTCTTCGAGGTCGCCTCCTGCACGGCACCTTTTCTGTCCAGAAGGGTGATGTCGAGCTTGTAGAGATACGGAACTTCTGCAGACCATTGCCTTACAGAAGGTAATCGATCTGCCAGGTGAAGGAAGGCTGGTTTGCCATCTTCGATCCCGGAGAATGTCTTCGATTTTTTTAGAATCTCATTACCTGAGGCGTCCCTCAGCGTGATCACGCATGAGTAGTCATTGGCAGATCCCTCCGCAGATAGAAGTTCTGCGTCAAAACCCAGGATTCCGTCTTTATAGAGATTGTCGAGAACTGAGACGATTCGAATGTCGTAGAGATGTGTTTTGGGTCTGGCGTAAAGAAAAACGTCGCGCTCTATCCCTGAAACCCGCCAGAAGTCCTGACACTCAAGATACGCGGCATCGCTCCATCTGTACACCTCGAGCGCTACCAGATTCTCGCCCTTCTTCACGTACTGTGTGATGTCGAATTCCGCTTCAAGCTTGCTGTCCTCGCTGTATCCTACTTTTTGTCCGTTGACCCAAATGTAGAAGACCGACTTCACACCGCCGAGATGAATGTACACCTTCATGTTCTCCCACGTCGCTGGCAGCGTGAATGTCCTGCGGTAGCTGCCAACGGGATTCAGAGAATCAGGAATATCGGGTGGCTGAGGATTGGTGACATTGAATTCATACGGCAGGTTCACGTAGATCGGCACGCCGTAGCCTTTGAATTCCCAATTCGACGGTACGGGGAACTGTGACCATCGCGAATCATCGTAGTCTGTTCTGTAGAAATCCTTTGGCCGTTTGTCGGGATGGTCAACCCAGGAGAATTTCCACATTCCATTGAGCGAGAGAAACCGCGCGGACAAAGAACGATCTCCTTTCTGAGCCAGCGCCAGAGACTCAAATGGAAAATAGGCGGCCCTCATCGGCATCCTGTTGATCGAGACAACTTCCGGATCTTCCCAGTCGGGATGTAGAGTCTGACAGAGAACGAATGATTGTGATCCGAAAAGGATCCCTGCGGCAAGAAGAATCTTCTTCATGGCTTTTCCTGGTTGGGTGTGTGCTGGATGCGACAGAGGGGAATCGGTGAGAAAAGGTAGGCAGAAGGCCGGTGTGATGCAACACAATCAGAGGCGTCTGCCAGCTAACGCAATCCGAGTCTTCTCTCCGCCTCCACGCCAGCCTCTTCCACGCTCACGTGCTTGCGCTCCAGTCTGCTATACTTCTGAGAAGGAATTGTGCCGACGGGATTGTGTTTGTATGTATCGATACCGCGACAGAGATAGGTTCTGAAGTGAGGATTAACAGAGAGATCGCACTTGACGATGGTGCTTGAATAACGAATCGTCAGCCCTGTCCGTCTGCGATCGGAGCGGTTTGCCGGAGACCCATGTACAATCTTATCATCGTGAATCGAAATCTGTCCAGCTTTCAAATTGAGCGATGTTGCAGAGTCCTCTCTGAACTGACCCCCTTCTAACTCAAGTGTCAGCACGGAGGCTGTATCCGTTGAGCGCGCGTGTTTCAGCAGGCCGGCCTTGTGAGATCCGGGAACAACCCTCATCGCCGCGTTTTCCTCATCGACATCTTCAAAAGCCAACCAGACCGTGGCAGAGATCTTGGGATCGACCGGCCAGTAGTATGTATCCTGGTGCCAGCCGACCGTGGAGCTACTGTGCGGTGGTTTAATGAAGAAGTTCGAACCCCAGAGATAGAAATCGGGACCGAGAATGTCCTCCACATGGTCGAGAATGGTCTCGTTCATGCAGATGTCATAGAGGAATCGACTCGATTCATGCCACTCGCGGATTTCTTTCACGTCCTCTCCGGGCCGGAGGAGCTTCAGAAGCTCGTTCAATCCCCTGTTCAGCTCTCTCACCTCGGTGGCATCAAAAACCGGCGGAAGGCCAATAATATAGCCGTTTGCGTGATAGAACTCTTGTTGCTCGACCGACAGCCGCTTGCCCATAGTGTGCACTCCGCTCGTTGAGGAAGGAACTTGGATGTTCTTATAACAGCCGGGTGTCGGTTTTAGTTCGCGGTCCCTTGGTGGAGTCTTCCACAGCTTTTTGCCCGCCTCGCCTGTGCGATTGTCGAGGGCATCCATGTATTTTCGATAGAGGAAGATGAAAAGGAAAGTCCCCTTGATGATTCCCTGGGCGAATTTCTGTAGATTCCCATTCAGCTCAGCAGATTTCCAGACTTCCAGCTCTCCAACCCGCTGCCGTGAGGGACTTGGCATTGCTTGGAGAAGTCAGTTTCGCTGATGGCACAGAAATCAAACCTCACCGCAACATAGAAGGACCAACCACCCACGGCAAATAGTCCCTCTGTTTACTATGCCGTCGTTACCTACGAGGTGCCGAATGAACAGGATCTTTCTTTGCCTTCTTCTCGTCGCCGCCTTCGCTTTCCCTGTCGCTGGTCAAACCGACCGAATGAAGGAAACTTTCAAGCACCCGCCTGACGAGGCGCGACCATGGGTGTACTGGGTTTGGATGGACGGCAACTTGACACGCGAGGGAATCACCGCAGACCTGGAATCGATGAGGCAGGCTGGAATCGGCGGAGTCATTATCATGGAGGTGAACGTCGGAATTCCGCGCGGACCCATCCCGTTCATGAGCACGGAGTGGCGCTCTCACTTCAAGCACGTCGTAGCTGAGGCCAAACGGTTGGGATTGGAAATCACGCTCATGACCGGACCGGGCTGGGCCGTAAGCGGCGGGCCATGGGTCAAACCGGAAGAGTCGATGGTACACCTCGTCGCCAGTGACACCACGGTCTTGGGTCCTCTTCAATTTGACGCTACGCTGCCTCAGCCTAGACGGTGGCCCGCCTTCTTTGGTGACAGACACCTGCCGGCCGACATCGAGAAAAAGAAGAACGAGTTCTACCGCGACGTGACGGTTCTTGCCTTTCCAGCAACAGAAGGAAATGAGAGAATTCAGAACATCAATGAAAAGGCATTGTACGAGCGCGCACCATATTCATCACAACCAAACGTGAAATCATTTCTCCCCACATCGGTTGTCTTTCCCGGGGCTCCGGACGCATCCGTAATCGACCCCAGCGGAGTCGTTGATCTTTCTGGTAAAATGGCCGCCGGAGGTAAACTGATGTGGGATGTTCCCCGGGGCCGCTGGACGATCATGCGCTTTGGAAACACAAGTACCGGTGCAACCACTCGACCCGCGCCCGTTCCCGGACTCGGACTTGAGTGCGACAAACTTGATACGACAGCGTTGAACAACCACTTTGACGCGTTCATCGGAAGTCTTCTACGGGACATCGGCCCCGACAAAGCCAATAAGAACGGGGGGTGGAAGTGGATTCACATGGACAGCTGGGAAATGAGTGCGCAAAACTGGACGCATGCATTCCGCGAGGAGTTCCGGCGACTGCGCGGGTATGATCTGTTTCCTTATCTTCCGGCAATGACAGGGCGAATTGTAGGGGGAACAGAGATCTCCGAACGATTTCTGTGGGACCTCCGCCAGACGGCTCAAGACCTTCTTCTGAACAACCACGCACATCATCTCAAGGAATTGGGTCGGCGCAATGGATTCAAGCTTTCCATCGAACCGTACGATATGACACCGTGCTCCGATATGGTGCTGGGCGGCGTTGCCGATGTGCCCATGTGTGAGTTTTGGATGTATGGATTCAACACGTTTTACTCGGTCTTCGAGGCTGCCTCTGTCGCACATACGAACGGAAAGAGCATTCTCGCCGCCGAGGCGTTCACCTCGCTCGACACTGAACACTGGTTTGCATACCCGGCAAACATGAAAACTCTGGGCGATTGGGCATTCAGCTCCGGCATCAATCGCTTCGTGTTCCACCGCTCCCAGCACCAGCCTTGGCTCAATCTGGTACCGGGTATGACCATGGGTCCCTTTGGTGTTCACTGGGAGCGAACACAGACCTGGTGGCCGATGGCCTCCGGTTATCACTCGTATCTCACCCGCTGTCAGTACATGTTGCGCCAGGGACTTCCTGTCGCCGATGTTTGCTTCCTTGTTGCAGAGGGGGCACCGCACGTGTTCCGGCCGCCGAGTTCAGCAACAAAAGGGAATCCGCCCGATCATCTCGGCTACAGTTTTGATGGCTGTGCACCCGATGTCGCACTTTCAAAACTGTCCGTCCGTGACGGTCGGCTGGTACTTCCTCATGGCATGAGCTATCGCGTCCTCGTGCTGCCTGAAATTGAAACAATGACACCGGCGTTACTGAAAAAGGTGAAAAGTCTTGTCGAGGCGGGAGCCACGGTTATCGGGCCACGTGTTCTCAAATCCCCGAGTCTCTCGGATTACCCGCGGTGCGACGCTGAAGTGAAGAAACTTGCCGATGCCCTCTGGGGATCTATCGACGGCGTGAATACTATGGAACACCGCGTGGGCAAGGGTCGGGTCGTCTGGAAGAAATCCGCTTTGACCGACTCCCTACCATCTAATAAAGACACGGCCGCGAGCCCCGAACAGTATGGTGACTTCGCTGTTGTCGTGTCGACGTTAAAGTCGATGGGTGTTGTGCCCGATTTCGAGTCCGATGCCGCTCTCCGATACATCCACCGCAAGGTCGGTACTAAAGACGTCTACTTCGTGGCAAATCCCGCCAACGAAGTTGTTACTGCACGATGTCGCTTTCGCGTCACCGGCAAGGGTCCCGAGTGGTGGGATGGCACAACGGGTGACATACGCGCGCTGCCGGACTTTTCGGAAGATTCAGGACAAACCACACTTACACTTCGTCTCGAGCCAACACAGTCCTGTTTTGTCGTGTTCAGTCCGCGGTCTGGAAATTCTCCGGTGAGGGGACACAACAATCCACCGCTGATTGCGGCAAGTGTACTTGATGGATCGTGGAGTGTTCTGTTCGATCAGAAACGCGGCGGACCTGGTTTGGTGATGTTTGGTTCTCTTGTTGATTGGACCTCCCGTCCAGAACACGGGATCTGTTACTACTCGGGGATTGCTACATACTCTACCTCGTTCGAGCTACCCGGCAATCCCAAGCTTCGGCGGTGGATCGATCTCGGAACGGTTTACAACATGGCAAGGGTTCGGGTAAACGGTCGGGATTTGGGTGTTGTCTGGTGCCCGCCATGGCGTGTTGAAATCACGACTGCAGTACAGGGGGGTGTGAACAAGATTGAGATTGATGTCGCAAATCTCTGGCCCAACCGTCTTATCGGTGATGAACTCCAGCCGCCTGACGCGGAATATGGAAAGAACGGCGGCCTTCTGCGCTGGCCCGGCTGGCTCCTGAAGAACGAGCCTCGCCCGTCAACAGAGCGCCGGGCATTTGCTACGTGGAAGCACTTCACGAAAGACACACCGTTGCTTCCGTCTGGATTGTTGGGACCAGTGCGTGTTATGAGGGAAGAGTAGAGATTAGCTGTTGGCGGTTTGCAGAAAGCTGAACGCTGACAGCCCTGCTATTTTTTCTTCACGGTCTTTCGCGTCGGCGCCGCGGTCAGTGGATCTTCAGGCCACGGATGTTTGGGATACCGTGCACGCATCTGTTTGCGGAATTCCGGATAAACCGTCTGCCAGAAACTGCGCAAATCTTGGGTAACAGCGAGAGGTCGTGCGGCTGGCGACAACAAATGAATTGTAATTGGGATTTTTCCACCGCCCACGGTGGGTGTGTCGACAAGGCCAAAGAGTTCCTGGAGCTTGACGGAGAGCGCTGGGTTTGCGGCGGCACCATACTCCAGCGCGATCTTCGAGCCACTTGGAACAACGATATGCGACGGTGCCAGCCGGTCAAGTTGCCGCAATTGTTGGTGACCAAGGCGCGATTGAAGAATCTCGGTAAGATCGAGGCGTTTTAGCTGCTCAAGCTTTATCATTCCCCCCACAAATGGCATCAACCACTCTTCAAGCGAGCTTATCAGCGCTTCATCCGAAAGCGCTGGTAGTTCAGATAATTCCATCAGTTCTCTCTTCGCCCACTCAACGCGTTCCCGGAAGCGAGCAGCGTCCTTATTCCACGGCAGACAATTGAGTCCGTTGTGTCGCACGCCCTTCAGAAGCGCTCTCGCAATTTCATCCCCTTCGGGTTCAACTTTTTGCTCAGCAAGGACAACGGCTCCAAGCTTCCGGACTCCTCGGACAACGACTCTCGATTCTCCGCTGTTCCATTCAATGCTCCGCTCGTTCACAATTTCAGCGCAGAATGTCTTCTCCAGCAAGTTGGGATTCAGCGGCGCGGCGAGGAATATCTTGTTCGCCCCCGTTGCTGCTTCAACATCGGCGACGGCCAGGAATTCTTCTCGGTGCAGCGTGCTCCCCTGGGGCAGGAGGGCCGTGGTACCGCTTGCCAGTTGGTACAGTCCATGGCGCTCGGGTCGTCTGCGTGCTATCCGCTCGGGATAAGCAAGTGCGACTAAAATGCCAACATCGGCCTTTTCGCTGTCGGCCTTCTTGACTCCCAAAGAATCTCTCAGTCGCTGGACCTGAGCGGACACTCGCTCGCGAAGAGTTCCTGCGGTACCGCGGCCCGCGAGGAAATCTTCTACGTGCGGAGAGATGTCTGCATCTGATTTTCTACCGCCCGTCACAAACTCTCGCTCTTCGAGCAGGGCGGCAACCACACACGCGGTGCTACCCATGCCCAGTCGTTTTCCTTTAATAATCATATGAGCCAGGCGAGGATGAATCGGTAGCATTGCCATTTCCTGGCCGTGGGCGGTCAGCCGTCCGTCTTCCTTCATTGCACCCAGGTTCCTCAGAGTGTTCTGCGCCTGCAGTAAATGTGCTTTCGGCGGGGCATCAAGAAATGCAAGGCCGTCTCCGTTTGGCGTGCCCCACCTCGCCAGATCAAGAGCGGTGTGGGCAAGATCGGATGAACGGATTTCGGGAATGGGATACTCTGATAATTCCTCGTGCTCCATCTCGGTCCATAACCGGTAGCACACGCCGGGAGCTTGCCGTCCGGCCCGGCCGCGGCGTTGGTCGGCGACCGCCTTTGACACTGGCACCGTGATGAGTCCCGACATTCCCCTGCGGGGATCGAATTGTGCCATACGGGCAAGCCCGGCGTCGACAACAATTCTTACTCCCTCAATAGTTAGGCTTGTTTCTGCAATGCTTGTGGAGAGAATGACTTTCCGTTTTCCGCTCGGCGCCGGCGAGAGCGCCGCCTCCTGGACTGCTGAGGCAAGGTCTCCGTGGAGCACGTGGACAATCACATCGTCCGGAGAGAGTGCCAGGAGTTGTTCTTCCGCACGACGAATCTCCCGCATACCCGGCAAGAACACAAGTATGTCGCCATCGCTGGCCTTCAGCGCCCGGGAAACGGTATTGGCAATTCGTGCCTCGAGCGGTTTGTCAGATGAAAACCGAGAATGATTTGTTTCAATCGGAAAAAGTCTGCCTGAGCTTTCAATGATGGGGGCGCCGCGGAGCAGCTCCGCAACGCCAACCCCATCTAGCGTTGCAGACATGACAAGGATATGAAGATCGGGCCGCAGGTGTTCCTGCACATCAAGAGCAAACGCAAGCCCAAGATCGGCGTGAATGCTTCGCTCATGGAACTCATCGAAAATTACAAGTCCAACATCGGGCAGATCCGGCTCTGAGTGCAGCATTCGTGTGAGAATTCCCTCGGTCACCACCTCAATTCGCGTCTGGCTGCTCACAGCGGCGTCGCCGCGGATGCGATAGCCAACTGTCCGACCGACGCGTTCCCCCATTTGTTGTGCCATATACGCGGCCGCGCGCCGGGCGGCGAGCCTTCTCGGTTCGAGCATGACGATTCTCTTCTTGTTCAACCATGGGTCACGAAGAAGAGCGCGCGGAACACGCGTCGTCTTGCCGGCACCCGGCGGAGCGCTCAAGACCGCACGGGTCGCGCGTCCCAGCGCCTCAACGAGATCCGGAATCACCTTATCGACAGGGAATGCGTCAACAAGTCTTTCCATGGCACCGAATATGCAAAATCTGCGTCAGGTTTCAAACCCGGAGACGACAGCTTGCAGCCGCTGGTTTTGTTCCGTTCCCAAATCCGGTTATCTTGCTCTTCAGACCTGTCTCTTTTTAACCGTTTCTGCTCTCATTCGTATCATACTCAGTGAGAGACTCCGTGAACGACGTATCGCGATCAACCGGCGAAATCCAGTCCGGCACTTCTGGCGCCCCTTCTGTTGGCGGTTTTGATTCCTTTGAGGATCTTGTGCGGGCTTACCAACCATATGCATATTCACTCGCCCTGAAATTTCTCTGCGATGAGGACGAAGCTATGGATGCGGTGCAAGAGGTATTCGTGAGGGTGTGGAAGCACCTTGACCGGTATGATCGCAACAAGAAATTCACGACGTGGCTTTATACCATTGTCTCCAATGTTTGCGTCGACCGATTTCGATCGCTCTCAACGGCCAGATCGCTGTTCCGTTCACGCGAAGGAAATCAGTTTCTTGAAGACCTTCCGGACGAAACCGACTGGGTGACTCTGCAAGCACGTGGAGAAATCGTAGAGATCATTAACATGCTTGCCCGCGGTCTTTCGAAAAAGCAGCGCCTTGTTTTCACTTTACGGGACTTGCAGGATCTTTCTGTGGATGAGGTTGTCGAGATCACGGGCCTGTCTGTTGGGAGCGTCAAAACAAATCTCCACTATGCCCGGGCATGGATACGAAACATGCTGATCCGTCGGTATGGGGTAAAGGGGGAAGACCTATGAGCTGCAAACGATTCCAACGCTTGCTTCATCTGAATCAGCCGGGGGAGATCTCTCAACAGGAGGCCGAGGAGCTTCGCCAGCACCTTCGTCGGTGTGAAATGTGCTCTCTGGAGTACCGGCGAATTCAACGAGCAGATGGTTTTATCGATGAGCTTCGATCATTCGCGCCAACTCCGCGAGATTCGAACCAACTAACGGCTGGCATTCTACGCAGGATCCGCACAGAGTCTGCACCTCAATACACCATTGGCCTTGTCGATCGCATTCTCGGTGCTTTCCTTCAACCGTCTGTTCGCTTTGCAGCTCTTGCTGTCATCCTGATTCTGGTGTCGACATTTATGATTCAACTGCTGGGTGTTTTGGGCAGCGTTTCTGCTCTCGAAGTGAAACTTGCGTCCGGGCCACCAGCCTCACGGGTTGCAGCTGAGCCAGTTTATACCGCTCAGTCGACGACACTTCAGAAATCTGCCCGGCCGGAGGATTTACAGTCGCTCCCCGGTGTCATCCCGGTAACCGTGGAATCCGGGCGCTTCACGATCCCGGCAAAGGACGTAGAATCCATCCTCTCTCAGTACACGATAGAATCTGTAGCATCGATGGTCGGTGCCTCCGCGTTGCGCGTCGACCGGACAACCATCGAAAAGATCATTCACGAACTACGATCGACGGCTGCCTTGACATTCCGCGGTGGCCGTGAAGGAGCTTAACATATGCACCCCAGGAGCGTTTCCTTCATCCTAACCAGCTGTGTGATAGCATTCCTGAGCCTCAGCGGATGCCTTGACATCACCACCACAAGCCAGGTTTATTCCGACGGCAGCATTGAGCGGTCGATTACCATGACCGGGGACTCAGCAGCGGTCTACGGCGGACGGTATCCGCTTGATCTCGACTCAACGTGGACGAGAACCTACGCCCCGGTCGCGGGAAAGCCGGGAAAGTACACAATGACCGCCAAGAGGTTGTTCAACGACGTCGAGGAAATGAATAGGGTTCTGGGGGGAACGTTTAGCAAAACTCTCCAGTACCGGTTTGAACTGGAAAAATCGTTCCAATGGTTCTTCACTGTCTATCGTTACAAAGAAATCAACCTTCCCACAGAGCAATTCACTTCTCGCCCGATGACGGAATTTCTATCGACGGAGGAGATTGCCTGGGCCACTGAGCGATTGCTTGATAAAGAGGAGGCTGGGCGCGCTCCTCTGACACGAGGAGACAGTCTCGCAATGGAGGCGATGACTCCGCGCTTTGAGGAATACACATCGCGCAACAGATTCGAGCCCATATTCGAAGCGTTTCTCGGCGGCATTAGAACCATCAACGATCCCTCCCTTTCAGTAGAAAAAGTACTGCCGCTCAAGGATTCCCTGTATAACAGGTCGAGGGATCAACTGAATAAGGGTAACATTGACACGCTTCGGATAATCTTCGCGCGGGTGTTGCGAACGCCGCTTGTCGAGAAGGCATGGAGGGCGGGCACGCGGGATCTCGAAGAGTTCGAACGTAAACTTAGCTTCGAACAGGACGCGAATTCTCATTCCTACGTCACGAATGTTGTCATGCCCGGACTCATTACGGGTTCAAACGCGACCACGATTCAGGGAGCGACGGCGACCTGGAAGGAATTCAAGGATCGTGCACACTACTTCGGATTCACGATGTGGGTAGAGTCGCGGCAGGTCAATTGGTGGGCGGTGGGGATTGCTGCTGTTGCTGTCCTGGTTTTGCTCGCCCTTCTCATTGCATCTCTTCTGCGCCGAAAGATCCATCAATAACGCGTTTGACGAGAGACCTTGCTCGGGGTGAGCGATGCTCTGCATCAGGCGCCTTTCACGAACACGCGGACGTCGCCAAACCCCATATTCAGCCGGTACTCTTTCTTTGCTGCTCCGCCTTCGGCGGGAGCCATCGGCTGTGTGAATGTCACCGTGCGTTCACCCGCATCTGACGCAACAATCATCGCCGCGCCTTTCGTAGCCCGAACGTTGTCGGGCTTCGTGCTCCACATTCTGACGCCAGCCTTTTCTGCAATCCAACGGAGAACTTCCACGGGAACCGGCCCGGCGCCCACATAGTACGATGTATAGCCGTTATGTTCCCGGCTCGCGAAAGCTATCTCACCGTTATCTGACCATTTTCCATGCACGCGTACTCCCTTATCGTCCCCCGCCACAACGGCGAAGCGGGGATGGTGAGCCTTCTTCACTCCAAAATCGCGGAAGAACTTCGTCCCTCCATCGTCAATCAGACAGCGGATCATCATTGGACCCGGATCGTCGAGTCTTTTGAACTTGAATCCTGTCAGCCCCTCCATCTGCGCCGGCTCAAACCGCTCGGGGCCAATATAGCCCGGAGCATAGAACCAAACCACCGTCGCACCGCTTCCTCTGAACAATGTCTGTAACTGTTCCACCTCGGCTGATGTCAGGAAGAATGTGTTGACCATCAGAAATAGCTTGAAGCGTGAGCGATCGTCGGGCTTCAGGTCAAATCTGTATACAAAATCGGTTGGGGCGCCAATGCGGTGAATTGTTCGCGCCTGCGAGTTCACCATCCAGTGCCCGATGTGGTCGCTGATAATGATGCCAAAGTTCTCCCATGGCGACTCGGCCCACCAGTGCTGAGTTGCGAGCCAGGATTTTGGTTCATACACTGCCGCAATTTCTGAAACGGGACTGATGTCCAGCCTCGGTCGCTCCACGGCACCAAGCTTTATAAACTTCTTGATGAGCTCTGTCATCGGCGGGTCGTCGAACCAGCTCTTGTTGGCCTGGAATGGCGGGCTGTAGTGGCCAAAATCAAAAAGCCATCCGGCGTGCCCTGTTGCAAAGACCTGACCAAGGTCGCGCTGGAGTATTTTGAGCGTTCCCTCCACGGTGTCCGATCCATCGCCCCCCTCGCTTCTTCTGTGCGGTTCTACATAGGTGCTCGGATCCATTTCTGAAATGAACATTTTTCCGTTGCGCCGAATAGATTCGGTCAATACACGATAAGCTCCGTCGCCGCCGACGCCACGAGCGCGACCAAGCCAATTCCCGGCATCATCAATAACATCGCTGTTCCACCGTTGATTGCCGGGCACATTGCTTCGTTGATACGTGTACGGGGTGGCAACATAGTCAATGTCCGGAGATGTCAAAACGGGCTCGGGGACAAGGTGACCGGCCTCCTGGATCATCACGTTTTCCAAAACATAACAGAAAAATGTCCCGCTGATCACCCGCCTATTTGTTTCTTCTTTGATGATTTTACAGAAGGCGGCAACGGTCTCCGCCGTGTTTTTGTGATACTTGTAAAGAAAATCGATGACATCCCGGTCTTTCGCCGGATCGCGCACCAGTGGTCCACCTTTGTCGATGCGTTTGTCTGTTGATGGGATTGGGCCGGCGAGCTTTTCCATTGGCGCACTGTAATCGGGCATCCAACGGCAGCCGAGGTAGTGCCATTCACCGGTGTGCATCCCGGAAATCTGATACCCCATCATCCGGCTTTTAAGGGGCGACCCCTCCATGTGGCGCAGGAAATCCCGCAGCATTGCATACGCATCTCTTTTATAGATATCCGACGCAAACGACGCCGCGTACGCATCGAACATGGCGGTCCAGTTGAACCCTCCTTCGATCACCTGCGCTGCTGCTTTATATTGTCCGGGATCAATCGGCAGCCCGCACTTAATGAGTTCGTCCGGGTGCGATTCCTTCCACCAGTTGGGCGCGTAGGGGTGAAGGCGCGGAAGCAGAAACGCGTCTGGAACAAGTTCAAGGAGCTGTGCAAAGTATGTTTCAAGCCGCGTCCAGTCATACTTGCCCGGACCAATCCACCCGTCTTCCATTCCGATAAGCGGGTGAAGGAACCTGATTCCGGCTTTCCGATAGCTTGGAGCAGTCCGAAGAAGGCTCGAGCTTACTGCAAGCAGTGGATATTCTTCTTTTCCGTTCAGATAGAGGCGGGCGCCGCCGCGCTCCATGCGAACAGAACACCTGCAAGGCGGCTCTTTCAGAAGCCGGTCATACAGCTTTGGTATGTCTGCCGTCAAGTCTACGGATGCGTGTTCAAAGGAACTTCGCCCTGAGAGATGTGAGAGGGGGAGCGTGGCGAGCGCTGTTCCTGCCAGCCTGATCGCGTCGCGGCGTCTCATGGGTAACCTGCGCGTGTGGAGGTTCGGTGCTTACTGCGGAGGAGTGTATCCAAAGATTCCGTGAAAAGAAATGGAAACCATGTACCGTTTTCCAGGCCTAGTGCTGCAGCGATCTTAGTGTTGCCTTGAGCTTTTCTGCAGATCGTCGAAATCCCTCCTCCTCTTCGGGGCTCAAGTTCAAAGCGAGGACTTCCTCTACGCCGTTCGCTCCAACAACACAGGGAAGGCTCATGCACATATCCGACACACCGTATTGACCAGTCATCAGCGTTGAGATAGACAGGACGCTCCGGTAGTCACCGAGAATTGTTTCCACAATTGAAACAAGGCCGAGGCCGATCGCATAGTACGTCGCCCCTTTCCTCTTGATGATCTCGTACGCGGCATCGCGAACGCTCACAAAGAGCCTATCCATTTCCTGCTGGTCATATTTTTTGCTCCGAAGTGGGGCGAACTCCTGCAGGCGTACTCCGCCGATATTTGCAAGGCTCCAAAGCGGTATCTCACTGTCACCGTGTTCTCCTACAATGTAGGCATGAACACTCCGCGCGTCGACCCCATAGTGTTGGCCCAAAAGAAACCGAAACCGCGATGTGTCCAGAATGGTACCCGACCCGATAACCCGTCCGGGGGGCAGGCCGGATCCTTTCAACGACGTGTAGGTGAGAATGTCCACCGGGTTTGTTGCGATCAGGATGATGCCACCGGGATTGTGTTTCACAACTTCTGGTACGATCGCGTCAAATATCCTCATGTTCTTTGCCAGCAAATCCAACCTTGTCTCGCCCGGCTTCTGCGCTGCGCCCGCAGTAATCACCACAACCTGTGCGCCGCTCAGGTCGGCGTAACTGCCGGCGGTGATCTTCACCGGCTTGCTGAAGGAGAGTCCGTGATTGAAATCCATCATTTCGCCAACAGCTTTTTCGCTGTTGACATCAACGAGCACAATTTCCGTCGCTATCTCACGGATTATCAACGCATAGACAAACGACGAGCCAACAAGACCCATGCCGACGACACCAACTTTTTTTATTTTTGTCATTGTTCTCGCTCCCCATCTTTCCCCAACAACCACGTTGCCCTAATTCCCAACGGCCTTTCGTGTGTAATGCTTTCACCGGTGCAGATTCATGCCCATAGCTCATGGCTTCAAGTCCGATTGCATCATCGGTAGAATTTTGTTAAATTTCATCTAGAAATATGTCAGCTAATCGCTGAATGCTGACAGCCACCACGAGCCGCCCACCAGGTTCCTTCGAGGGGATTTGTTGCGTGGCTCGCATCGTTTTGTTTTGCCGGGGAGGCGGAACTGATCCGCCTCTTTTTTCGTCTAACACAGACGCAGAAGCATAAGAGATTCAATGACTTAGGAGGAAGCGTGGACATCAAGACTATCAACGAGATGATACAGCGCGAGAGCGCGTTCGTCGACAATCTGAGTGCCGAGGTCGGCAAGATCATCGTCGGCCAAAAAAACATGGTCGACAGGCTTCTCATCGGCTTGCTTTGCAATGGCCACATTTTGCTCGAAGGGGTTCCCGGCCTGGCCAAAACGCTTACCATCAAGACGCTTGCCTCGGCGATCAGCGCAAAATTCCAGCGTATTCAGTTTACGCCCGACCTCCTCCCTGCTGATCTTATTGGCACCATGATCTATAACCAGAAAGAGGGAAAGTTCTTCACGCGGCGCGGCCCCATCTTTGCAAACTTCATCCTCGCGGATGAAATCAACCGCGCGCCCGCGAAGGTTCAGAGCGCCCTTCTCGAGGCAATGCAGGAGCGTCAGGTCACGATCGGCGAAGAAACATTTAAGCTCGACGAACCCTTTCTCGTCCTCGCCACTCAAAATCCTATTGAACAAGAGGGAACGTACCCGCTTCCCGAAGCGCAGGTTGACCGCTTCATGCTGAAGGTCAAAATTGGTTACCCTTCACGCGATGAGGAGCTTGCCATTATGCGTCAGAATGTTCTTGGAGACCAGCGTCACGTCAAGCCGGTCGTTGCTCCCAAGGACATCCTTGCCGCGCGTGAGGTTGTCAAGAACGTGTACATGGATGAGAAGATCGAGCGATACATTCTCGACATCGTCTTTGCAACGCGGCAGCCAGCCGAATTCAAGCTGGACAAAATCGCCCCCATGATCAGCTACGGCGCATCACCCCGCGCCTCGATCAACCTCGCCCTCGCGTCAAAGGCTCATGCGTTCATCAAGCGCCGCGGGTATGTTATTCCGGAGGATGTCCGCGCCATCAGTCTCGACGTTCTCCGCCATCGCGTTGCTGTCACGTACGAGGCAGAGGCAGAAGAGGTGACATCGGAACAGGTGGTGCAGGAAATCTTGAATCGCGTGGAGGTACCCTAATATTGTCGATTGACGATTTTCGATTGTCGATTATGAGGATTCGCTGTTCAGAACTCTAGACCTAAAACTCGAAACTTGAAAGTCTCACTTAATCGCCGTGGAAACTAAGGAGCTACTGAAGAAAGTACGCCAGCTGGAGATCCGCACGCGGGGAATGGTCAACCAGATCTTCTCCGGCGAGTATCACTCCGTCTTTAAGGGACGGGGAATGGCGTTCTCTGAGGTCCGGGAATATCAACTCGGCGATGACGTGCGAACGATTGACTGGAACGTGACGGCGCGGTTCGACCATCCGTTTGTCAAGATCTTTGAGGAAGAGCGCGAGCTAACAGTGATGCTTCTCGTCGACCTGAGCGGATCGCAGTTCTTTGGCTCTCAGGGGCAGCTGAAACGCGATATCGCAGTTGAAATTAGCGCCATCCTCGCGTTTTCAGCGATGAAAAACGGCGACAAGGTGGGGGCTCTTCTCTTTTCAGATCAAATCGAGAAGTTCGTGCCGCCTCGCAAGGGTCAGTCACACGCGCTGCGGATTGTACGCGAACTCATTTCGTTCGAACCAAAGCGGACCGCAACGAGTATCAGGGGTGCATTAGAGTATCTCAATCATGTTCTCAAGAAGCGAAGCATTGTGTTCGTCATTTCCGACTTCCTCGACAGCGGCTATGAGACCGCTCTCCGTATCGCGGGAAAACGGCACGATCTGATCGGTATTCGACTCATTGATCCGCGGGAACAGGAGCTGCCCAGGGTGGGATTGGTCGCCTTCCGCGATGCCGAGACGGGCACCCAGCGCTGGATCGACACGGCAAATCCACAAATTGCAGTGGCGTACCAGGCATACCGTCGGTCCATCGAAGATTCGCGGCGATCGACCTTCATCAAAGCAAAACTCGATAATATCGATATACGGCTTGACAGGCCTTATATGAAGCCCCTCGTTGACTTCTTCAGGCTTCGCGAGAGGCGATGGTGACGGGGTGTGCGCTTTTTGACATGAAGCAATCGGTCCTCATATCGCTTCTGCTGGTTCTCTTCTCCTTCGCATCCGCTCAGGAACCGAAGATTACCGCCCGCACTGACTCGGCCCAATATAAGATTGGTCAATGGGTTTTGCTCCGCGCAGAGGCTCAGTTGCCGCCAGGGATTGATTCTCTTGTCGCGGTTCCCCGCGACAGCGTCGGCCCGTTCGAGCTCCTCGCTCTCGAATCTTCTGCACCCTCTGATGGCCGCCAGACCTGGACTTTTCGCCTGACCACGTTCGATACCGGGGATGTCTTCATCCCCCCAATCGCGTTCGCCTACAGGACGAGCGCAGATACCGCCTTTCGCATCGCGTACTCTAATCCGCTTCCCGTCTCCATTGTTGGTATCCCCATCGACGCAAAGGGAGACATCAAAGACATTAAGCCGCCTCTTGATGCACCGTGGAGGTTTGAAGATTTCTTGCCCTACCTCATCGTCCTCGCGCTCGTTCTTCTTGGTGCTCTCGCATACTACTATTACCAGAAGCGAAAGAAGCGGCAAGCGGAAGCTGCGCTGCCTCCCAAGCCGAAGATGCCGCCCGGCCAAGCTGCTCTTATGGCGCTGCGCATTCTCGAAGATAAACATCTCTGGCAACAGGGGCGGGTGAAGGAGTACTATTCTGAGGTCACAGAGATTGTCCGGCGCTTTTTCGAGGACCAATTCGGCTTTCTCGCTCTCGAATCGACATCTGACGAAATTCTGGACGAATTGCATCATGTTCCAAGTGCGGCGCCTCTCATCAGCCAAACCCGCTCTTTCCTGACAACGGCCGATCTCGTCAAGTTCGCCAAGTACCAGCCATCACCGGATGAGCACGAGAAAGAGTTGCGCTCGGCCTACGAGATTGTGCGCGCTCTCACCCCAACGCCATCACCGGAACCCGAAGAGGAGAACGTAGAAAATGTTCGGTGACGGTTTTGCATATCCCTGGGTCTTGTGGGGATTGTTGCTGATCCCCCTCCTTGGCTTCCTGTACTGGAGGCGGCAACGCCGTATGGTTACAGAGTTGACATTCTCATCTCTTCAACCATTTGACCACATGCCTCGCGCGCTCCGGGAGAGGCTGCGCAATGCCCCTCTTGCGCTTCGCCTCGCGGCGCTTGCTCTCTTTGTGGTTGCCCTCGCCCGCCCGCAGGCAGTCTCAAGCAAGGAGAATGTATCAACAGACGGAATTGATATCGTTCTGCTTCTTGATATTTCGGGAAGTATGCTGGCTGAAGATTTTACACCAAATCGGCTTGTTGCGGCCAAACAGGTTGCCGAAGAGTTTGTTGACGGGCGCACGAACGACCGTATAGGACTCGTGATCTTTTCCGCTGAGAGCTTTACGCAGTGTCCGTTGACTACCGACTATCCCGTTTTGCGGTCCCTTCTGAGAGAGGTAAAGAATGGGATGATTGCTGATGGCACTGCAATCGGACTCGCCCTTGCAAACGGCGTCAACCGCCTGAAAGAGAGTCAGGCAAAGAGTAAAGTAATGATTCTGCTGACGGACGGCGTTAACAATAGAGGTGAGATAGATCCTATTACGGCGGCCAAGATCGCGGCAACGTACAATATCCGGGTTTACACGGTGGGCGTGGGGGCGCAGGGCGAGGCTCCTTATCCTGTCGAGACGCCCTTCGGTATTCAGCGGCGGCTCATTCCTGTTGACCTCGACGAGAAGACGCTGACTGCGGTTGCCGACATGACTGGTGGAAAGTACTACAGGGCGACCGATAACCGAAAGTTGAAAGCGATTTACAGAGAGATTGATCAGCTCGAGCGATCCAAAATCGAGGTCACGGCATACAAGCGATACACGGAGCTCTTTTACAACTGGCTCGCGGCGGGATTGTTGCTCCTGTTTGTCGAGGTTGGTGTCTCATCAACTGTTCTCCGGAAAATCCCGTAGCCGATAGCAATTAGCCGTTGGCGGTTGGTTATTAGAAGAAGGGGTGGTGTCATGAAAGACTTTCGAAACTTGACGGTGTGGCAAAAATCACACCGCCTGGCGCTTGAGACTTACAGAATCACAAAGTTGTTTCCAAAAGAAGAAGTATACGGATTGACAAGCCAGATGCGAAGAGCCTGTGTTTCAATTCCAGCCAATATCGCGGAGGGGTGTGCACAAAGGTCCGACGCCGCTTTCTGCCGTCACCTGGTGATTGCGCTGGCGTCGGGCGCTGAGCTTGAATATTACTTCATTCTTTCCGCCGATCTTGGTTTTATGAAACATACTGAATTTACATCTATGCTCGACGAGCTAACGCAAATCAAGAAGATGCTAAACAGCTTCATCCAGAAACTATCAGCAAAAAGCTAACGGCCAAAGGCTAGCTGCTCTTATGCTTCGATTCGCACATCCAGAATATCTGTGGGCGCTGTTTGTGGTTCCGGCGCTGGTGATTGCCTTTGTTCTGGTTCATCAGCGGAGGCAACGCCTGCTTCACCGGCTGATTGCCGAACCCCTTGTTGCCACCCTCGCCCCGGATACAAGCACGGCAAAACGCACGCTGAAACAGTCTGTTCTGCTCTTCTCGGTGGCGTGTTTGATCCTCGCGGCTGCAAACCCACAAGTGGGGACCCGGCTCGAGGAGGTGAAACGGGAGGGTATCGACCTCTTTGTCGCTCTTGATGTTTCTCTCAGCATGAAGTCTGAGGACATCCGCCCCAGCCGGCTCGAGAAGGCCAAACGTGACGTCTCTGACCTCCTGCGCAAATTACACGGTGATCGTGTTGGCCTGGTTGTTTTTGCCGGCGAGGCGTACGTACAGTTCCCGCTGACCGCTGACTACTCCGCGGCCGATCTCTTTATTAATGCGGTCGATGTCGATGCTGTCCCCACTCCGGGAACGATGATCGGCAACGCTCTTGAGGTGGCGTTGAAATCTTTCCGCGATGATCTGCCCACGCAGAAAGCTATCGTCGTTGTCAGTGATGGAGAGAACACTGAGGGAGACGTTGCCAGCGCCGTTGAGAAGGCGAGAAAGGCCGGTGTCCGCGTGTTCACGATCGGCATGGGAACGCCCGACGGCAGCCCTATTCCTGTTGGTGGTGTAACCGCGCAAGGTTCCGACTATAAACATGACCGGGCGGGCAAGATTGTCCTTTCGCGCCTCGACGAAGCATCGCTGCAGCAAATTGCATTGTCTACCGGCGGATCGTACCGCCGTGCAACAAACGCAGGAAATGAAATCGACGAAATCTTCACAGAACTCTCCTCCCTCGAGAAGACAGAAATGGCAAGCCTCCAGGTGACCGGGTATGAGGACCAATTCTTCTATCCGCTTGCTTTTGGACTTCTTTTGCTCGCATTCGAACTTTTCCTCTCCGAGCGTCGCGGCCGCTTCCTCAACCGCCTCTCTCGTCTTTTCCCTGCGACCGGCCTGCTCTTCGTCGTTCTGTTTGTCTTTTCCTTTGCAGCACACGCACAGACCGTTCGTTCGCTGGTCAGCGACGGCAACGACGCATACCAAAAGGGACGCTACGCCGACGCTGAGACCGACTACAAGAAAGCTCAGGAAAAAGATCCTGCGTCCCGCGAGGCCCAGTTCAACCTCGGCAATGCGTACTACAAACAGCAGCGGTCTGACGAGGCGCTACGGCAGTACTCGAACCACCTGGCGGGCGCCAAGGAACCAACCGACCAGTCGATGGCGTACTACAATCTGGGAAACACGCTGTTCAAATCCGACAAGCTAGAGGAAAGCCTTGAGGCGTACAAGCGCACATTGAAATTGAATCCAGATGACGAGGATGCAAGATACAACTACCTCCTCGCAAAGGAGCGCCTGAAACAGGATCAGAAGAAGCAAAACCAACAAAACAAGCAGAATCAACAGGACAAGCAAGACCAAAAACAACAGGACAAGCAACAGGACCAACAACAGAACAACCAGCAGGATCAAAAGAAGGATCAGAATCAGCAGCAACAGCCTCAACAGCAGGCAAAGCCCGATCAGACAAATCAGCAACAGCAGAAAAACCAGATGCCGAAGCAACAGGCTGATCGGATCCTCGAGGCTCTCCGCAATAATGAAAAGGAAGTTCAGAAACAACTCCGCAAGCGTGCCGCGGCGCGTGTGTATGTTGAGAAGGACTGGTAATGACTCGCTTCCTCCTGAATATGGTGCTTCTCGTTGTCCTTGGCGTCCCGGCGGGTGCACAGGATGGGGTCTTCACAGCGACCGCTGACAGAACTACGGTGGCCGCTGGTGAACAGTTTGCTGTGTCATTCACGGTCTCCGGCTCAGATATGAATTCCGTCCGGAACCTGAAGCCACCCGACTTTTCGTCGTTCGTCGTCATGAGCGGGCCAAACCAGTCAACCAGCATGCAGATTGTCAACGGCCGGGTCTCTGGAACTGTAACTTTCACTTACTATCTCTATGCCCGACAAGCGGGGAAGTATACGATTGGACCTGCGTTGGTTGAGTATAAGGGCTCGCAGTTACGCACACAATCGTTACAGATCGAGGTTGCCGCCGGCAAACCTCGGACCCAGACGAAAGAGGCTGAACCGGGACAGGACATAGCAGAGAACCTGTTTATCCGCGCGACGATCGACAAGCAGCGCGTGAAACAGGGTGAACCCGTCACCATCACCTACAAGCTTTACACCAGGCTCACTGTGTCGGGTTACGATATCGCCAAGGCCCCTGTCTATCAGGGGTTCTGGGCGGAAGAGATCGAGCAACCGAAGCAGCCCAGCGTCATGGCGGAGATGTATGAGGGCAAGCAGTACCGTGTCGCGATGATACGCAAGACCGCCCTCTTCCCAACCCAGAGCGGCCGTCTTGTGATCACGCCGCTCGAAGTCCGCTGCGCATTCCAGATGCCATCAAAGCGAAAGAGCAACGATCCTTTTGATTCCTTCTTCAACGACCCGTTTTTCTCGCGCACGCAGTCGGTTGAAGATGAATTCAAGTCCAACCCCCTCACAGTGACCGTTGACCCTCTTCCAGGAAATGCTCCCGCAGGGTACAGCGGCGCGGTGGGTCGTTTTACTTTTGCGGCAACCGTTGATTCACGCGAGGTGAAAACGGGCGACCCCATCACTCTCCGCCTTACAGTTTCCGGCACCGGAAATGTCAAGCTCCTGACTCCGCCGAAACCCGTTCTCCCGGCTGACTTCGAAGCATACGAGCCGAAAATCTCAGAAGAGATATCACGCGACGGAGGAGTCATCAAAGGAAAGAAAGTCGCCGAGTATCTTCTGATCCCGCGCAACGCAGGCACGCGCACCATTGAACCGGTTGTCTTCTCGTACTTTGACCTCGACCGCAATGCCTATACCCAACTCCGCTCACAACGCTTTGATTTTACCGTTTTACCCGGCAGGGATGTAAGCGCTGGCGCATCCGTCGCGGCGAAATCCGATGTGCGGTTGCTCGGAGAAGATATTAGGTACCTCAAGCTGGATCTCGGCGAGGTTGTGCCTCTGAGCTCATCTCCGTTCACCAGTGGGTGGTTTCTCCTGCTGCTCGTGTGTCCGCCAATATTGTTTCTTGCCGCCTTTGCCTACCGCCGGCGCCAGGACAAGCTGTCGGGGAGAGCCGATTGGATACGCGCCGCGAAGGCCGGTAAAGAAGCTGCTCGCCGACTCAAGCTGGCAAAGAAACTTCTCTCCCAGGGAAACACAGAGAGCTACCACGCAGAAATCTCCAAAGCCCTTATGGATTACCTGAGCGACAAACTTCGCATTCAGAAGTCTGTGCTGACCCTGGATGATGCGGCACTGTTGCTCGAGCAGCGCGGTGTGCCAAGTGAAACACTTCAGCTCTTACGGTCATGCATCGAGAGGGCTGACTTCGCCCGGTTTGCCCCGGCCGCCGACACGCAAGCTGCCAGAACCGAACTGCTCGGCACGGCAGAATCGCTCATCAGCTCGATAGAAAAGGGTTATTCGGGGAAACAAGCATGACTCGGCGACTGATTGGCCTAGCTGTTACAGTCTTGGCGTTTGTCTCTGTTGGTTTTGCGCAAACAGCTGTGGACGAGTTCGAACGCGGGAACGCTCTCTACCGTGAGGGGGATTTTGAGCAGGCTGCGGCTGTGTACGAGTCGATTCTGAAGCAGGGAATCACAAGCGCCTCCATTTATTACAACCTGGGCAATTCATATTACAGGCTCGGAAAGGTTGCTCCTGCAATCTTGTCGTTTGAGCGCGCGCTTCGCCTTCAACCGAACGACCCTGACATCAAACACAATCTCAGCCTTGTCAACCTGAAAACTGTTGATCGGATTGAAGCGCTCCCGGATGTTTTCTTTGTTGAGTGGCTCCGGTCAATCTCTGCGGTTGTTCCCCTTCACACCACGGTATGGGCGTTTGTGGCAGCGTGGACACTCCTCTTCAGCGGTCTTATCGTGCTGTTTCTTTCTGGCCGGGCGTCCTTGGTAAAACCTGCCCGTCTTGCAGTGGTCGCCGCGTTCGTCGCTCTTGTTCCTCTCACCGTTCTTATGATTGCTCAAATTGCCGATTCCCGCTCTCACGACGACGCCATTGTCACCGCCGGCGTGGTCACAGCCAAGACCTCTCCTGACGAGCGCGGTGTGGACGCATTTGTCGTTCACGAGGGCCTGAAGGTGAGTTTGAGCGATCATCTGTCGGGTTGGGTGAAGATCGTTCTTGCGGACGGAAAGGTGGGCTGGATTCGCTCAAACAACTGCGAGCGGATCTAGCGTCTGACCTCTCGGGTTTCTTTCCACAGTACAAAACAACGGGGCCTGGGGTTGCTCCGGGCCCCGTTCCTCAACGCACGAACTCCTCTTCCTTATTTCTTTCGCGTGTACGTTATCTGCATGGTGGGCTTCTTCTCGCCATATGCCTGGACATCGTACACCTCAAACACTTGTTTGTTGTCATCAACCAGCTTCGTTACATATTTTACCTTCTTGTTCTTTTCGCCTGTCATTGGCTCGTCCATCTTTCCCCACATGGTGAGGGTCTTTCGGTCCTTGCTCAGAGAGCCCTCCATGGTGGACATCCCCGTGCTCATGTTGTCGATCCAGAAACCGACATACTTCTTGTTGAAGTTGTCGTACCCCGTGAACCCGGTTCCCGCAAACGGGCGGCCCATCGTCTCTCCTTTGAAATCCTGCTGCAAATACCTTCCGCCAAGCGCCATCGTGTTGACCGACGTTCCTCTTGTGACGGTCGCATCGCCGTCCGGTCCGTTCATCCACATCTTGACTTCTGAATCCCATGTGCCAACGCACTTCTCGAGAAGCTTGTGGTGCTCGCCTGGGGTCATCGACTCCTCCCACTTCTTCATCATTTCTTCCTGGCCGGGCATTGCCTTCGCATCCTTTTTCTTCTCCTGCGCTTGCACAACATCCCGATGCAATATTCCAAACACAACCGCTAATGCCAGCGCAAACAATGTTGTTGGTTTCATCCCACCCTCCGGGTTGATTAGTGTTGTACAATTATCGCGTAAAACTTTCTTCCTATCACGATAAACCACAATTTCCGATTTCGCGTTCCCGGTCACAAAGGAATAATTCCCCCAATTGTGGCTGCAGTGGACAAACCATTTACGCCGTTCCTTGCATCGCTCCCCCCTATTGTTTATCTTGTTGCACGATCAGCAGCCATCGCAATCTTCCATGCCGAAACCCCTCAACTCTCCACAACAGCGGATAGACCAGTACATTGACGCCGCCGCGCCGTTTGCGCAAGCGATCTGCAAAAAACTGCGCTCCGTCATCTTGAACGCCGATCCCAGTATCACCGAGGAGTGGAAGTGGGGGCCACATTACACTCATCAGGGTGTGGTGTGCGGATTTGGCGCATTTCAGAAGCACGTTTCGCTCGTGTTTTTCCGCGGAGCGCTCATGAAAGACCCCCAGAAGCTTTTCGTCGAAGAGCTAATTCCTGCCAAGAGCACGCGGTGTGTCAAGTTCTCGGATGTAAAGGAGGTCAGCGCCCGGGCGGTTACCAGCTATGTCCGCGAGGCTGTGGCGCTCAATGCGGCTGGCGTCAGTGCTCCTGCGCAAGAGTTGCACATCCCGGCCGATCTTCGGGTGCGCCTGGACAAATCAACACTGTCGTTCTTCAACTCGCTTTCCTATACCCATCGAAAGGAGTATATCCGCTGGATTGAGTCAGCGAAAAAGCCGGAAACCCGGACGGTCCGGCTTCAAAAGACAATTCAAATGCTGAAGCAAAAGAACAAACACCCGTAGGTCTGCAACCTCTGTTGGTGTAACATCTATGCCGGTTGCCGTATGTTCTTCCTGCTCTAGTTCCGGAACCAGTAGTCACAACGCGCTGTTCTAGTTCGTGTACCCGGTTGGGTCGGTCTTCTGCCCCTTTTTGTTCAATTTCACCTTCTTGTTCCTATGGAAAATCAGAAAGCAGATCTCTCAGGCCTGCGTCTGCGCCGCTCACCCGAACAGGAGTCTTCGGGAACCGGGTCGGCCCTGTCTCGCCGTCTCCTTTTCTCGACGTTGGCCGTTCTCATCATCAGCGCTGTCGGTTATTTCGCATTTTCATTCTTCACAACTGGGGCAATTCAGGTTCAGCTCGCCACGGCCACGCTCTCTTCGCCTTCGCAGGCTGATGCTGTTCTCACCGCAAGCGGTTATGTTGTCGCCCAGCGCAAAGCTGCTGTTGCATCAAAAGCCACCGGTCGCCTGCAGCAACTGAATGTTGTTGAGGGAGACCATGTCAGAAAGGGGGATGTCCTCGCCCGCCTCGAGGATGCCGACATTAGAGCGAATCTCGACCAGGCGCGCGCTGGCCTTAAGGTGAACGAAGCAGACTTGAAGGATGCCGTCCAGTGGATGGGCAGGGCGAAGACTCTCCTCGAGCGCGGTGTTTCTACGCAGGCAGATTATGATAATGCAGAAGCCCGGTACAATCGCGTTCTGGCTTCTATAGAGGTGGCTAAGGCAACCGTCACCGCGGCGGAGGTTGCTTTGGAGAACACGTTGATTCGTGCGCCGTTTAACGGTACGGTTCTTACAAAGAATGCTGATGTCGGAGAAATGGTCGCACCGATGGCGGCAAGCGTGAGCTCGCGTTCCGCGGTCGTTACCATGGCGGACATGACCTCCCTCCAGGTCGAGGCTGATGTTTCTGAGTCCAACATCGAACGCATTACGGTTGATCAGCCGTGCGAGATAACCCTTGATGCTTATCCCGAATCCCGCTACCAGGGGTTCGTCGCCAAGATCGTGCCAACCGCTGACCGGGCAAAAGCAACGGTCATGGTCAAGGTCGGTTTCCGCTCCTATGACAGCCGCGTTCTGCCGGAAATGAGCGCCAAGGTGCTCTTCCTGACGAAAAAGACCACCGTACCCAAAGAACCCACCCGCGCGGTTCTCACTGTGCCCCTGAATGCGCTTGTCACGCGGAACGGTAAGAGGGTTGTCTATGTTGTTCGGGAAAACAGGGCTGTCGAGATTCAGGTATCCACGGGCAAAGAATTCGGCTCACAAACAGAAATCCTCAGTGGTCTTTCGGTTGGCGATCGCGTCATCGCAAACGTCGGTGACCGCATCGCAGATGGAACAGCTGTGAAGATTCAGTAACCTCGCCCGACGACGCAAAAGGAAAGAAGGAATGGATCCGATTATCAAGGTGCAGAATGTCTCTAAATCGTACTGGAGGGACTCGTTTGAGATTCCCGTGCTGAACAATATTTCCTTTGATGTCCCCGAGGGTGAGTTCCTCGCGCTCATGGGTCCGTCGGGTTCCGGGAAGACGACTCTCCTCAACCTTGTTGCAGGTATCGATCGGCCGGACAAGGGTATTCTATCGGTCGCCGGCACAGATATCGCGAAGCTCAACGAGTCCCGGCTTGCCAAGTGGCGTTCTACACATGTCGGTTTCGTCTTTCAGTTCTACAATCTGATGCCGGTGTTGACCGCCTATGAAAACGTCGAGCTCCCGTTGTTGCTGACCTCCCTTTCCAAGGCTGAGCGCCGACGGCATGTTGAGACCGCGTTGACTGTTGTTGGTCTGGAGGACCGCATGCGGCATTACCCCAGGCAGCTGTCGGGGGGACAGGAGCAGCGTGTTGCCATCGCGCGGGCAATCGCGACAGACCCGACGCTCCTCGTCGCCGATGAGCCAACGGGTGATCTCGACAAGCGCTCCGCCGACGAGATCCTGACGCTTCTTGAGCGACTCAATAAGGAATTTAAAAAGACCATTGTGATGGTTACTCACGATCCCCGCGCTGCCGAAAAAGCGCACGTCGTGCGTCACCTCGACAAGGGTGAATTCAGCCAAAACTAGCCTGGCTCATGAAAGTCTTCAAGCTGATATTCAAGAACGCCTTGCGCCACAAACTGCGCACCGCACTGACCATTATGGGTATTGCGATTGCCGTGATGGCGTTCGTGCTTCTCCGGACGGTGGTGACGGCCTGGTACGTCGGTGTCGAAGCTTCAGCCGCAAACCGCCTCATCACGCGCCAAGCAGTTTCGTTCATCTTCCCCCTTCCTTATGCATATCGCGATCAGATTGCGAAGCTGCCGGGTGTTGAAAATATTACCTTTGCCAACTGGTTCGGCGGTACGTACATTGACAAGAATCAGTTCTTCGCACGCATGGCTGTTGACCCCGAAACAATGTTTGACATCTATCCGGAGTTCGTGGTTGACCCGGCCGAACTGGGAGCGTTCAAACGGGAGCGGAATGCATGTATTGTCGGATCGGGGCTTGCCCAACAATACGGCTTCAAGATTGGCGATGTGATCAACATCGATGGCGACATTTACCCCGGCAAATGGGCTTTTGTGGTCCGCGGCATCTACAAGCCTCGCGACAAAACCACTGATGCAAGCCAGATGCTCTTCCACTGGCAGTACGTTGACGAGCGCATGCGCCAGGACGACGCGGCTCGTGCCGGTCAGGTAGGGTGGTACATCGTTCGCATTTCGGACCCCGCTCAATCAGCATCAATTGCCGAACAGATTGATGCGCTCTTCAAAAATTCCCGGGCCGAGACAAAGACCGAGACGGAGCGGGCGTTCCAGCAGGGATTTATTGCCGCGGCTGGCACGATCATCGGCTCGATGAATTTCATGTCGTTCGTCATTATCGGTATCATCATGCTCGTTGTTGGCAACACAATGATCATGTCGGCGCGCGAACGGACAAGTGAGTATGCGGTGCTCAAAACGCTTGGATTCTCCGCGTTCCACCTCGTTGGCCTGATCTTTGGAGAGTCCCTGTTGCTCTCGTGCCTCGGAGGCGGCATTGGTCTGGCAATGTCTGCCCCTTTTGTGGCCGGCTTCGAAGCAGTTATCCCCAGGGGGTGGTTCCCGGTCTTCATTATTGAACCGATTACGATTATCCTCGCTGTGTCCTCAGCCCTGCTTGTGGGCGTCCTTGCTTCCGTGTTTCCGATCCAACGGGCGCTCCGAACAACAATTGTTGACGGACTGCGGCATATCGGCTAGTCAGATTTTCTCAAGGACGCTTCAGTGAAAATTCCGCTGAACTATATTTTCCGAAATCTCGTGACGCGACGTCTGACCACCGGCATTACGGTGCTCGGCATCGCCCTGGTCGTTTTCGTCTTTTCAGCTGTTCTCATGATGGCGTATGGTGTGCAAAAGACCCTGATTGCGACCGGAGCGGAGGACAACGTCCTTGTGGCTCGCAAGGCTTCAAACGGAGAGATCTCAAGCATTATTGATCGCGAGACGGCGGCGGTAATTTTCACCCTGCCTCATATCGCGAAATCCCCCGAAGGAACGGCTATTGCGTCCGGCGAGCCCGTCGTCGTCATCAACCTTAACAAAGTCGATGGGGGTGTCAGCAATGTGACGGTTCGCGGTGTCTCGACTCAAGCGTTTACGCTCCGGCCCCAGGTGAAACTCAAGGCCGGCCGCATGTTCAACTGGGGGTCGAGGGAACTGGTTGCCGGTGCCGCGGTGGAGCGACGCTTTGCCGGCGCGAAAATCGGCGACGTTGTGAAGTTCGCCGGCGACAATTGGGTTGTTGTGGGGATTGTTGATGCGGGAGGATCAGGGTTTGATTCCGAAATGTGGGGTGACTCCAACCAACTTCTTGATGCATTTAACCGCAATGCGTACTCCACGCTCACGATGAAGCTCGACCGCCCGGAGGCATTCCAAGATTTCGTGGCGGCGTTCAACCGGGAACCCCGCCTTCAACAGTTTGAACCAAAGACGGAGCGCCGCTTTTTCGAGGAACAGTCAGAGCTTATGGCAATGTTTATCCGCATCCTCGGCATTTTCATTACGGTCATCTTCAGCGCCGGGGCTACCATTGGCGCGATGATTACCATGTACGCGGCTGTTGCAAACAGGACTGTCGAGGTTGGAACGCTCCGGGCTCTGGGGTTTCGCCGGCAGAGCGTGCTCGCCGCCTTCCTGACAGAATCTCTGCTCCTCTCCCTCATCGGCGGGATTGCTGGCCTTCTCTTCGCTTCATCCCTTCAATTCATCACCGTCTCCACGTTGAATTTTGGATCCTTTGCGGAGCTTGAATTTTCCTTCGCCCTTTCCCCATCTATCGCGATTTCATCGCTCCTCTTTGCACTTCTGATGGGGCTTCTTGGCGGTTTTCTCCCTTCTATCCGCGCTTCGCGGCTTAATATTGTGAACGCACTCCGGTCGGCCTGACATTCGCTTGTTCCGGCCCCTGGGTCCACGGTAAAATGCTGTTCAGACCTTGATAGAGTCGCTGTCGCTCTCTATATTTCTCTATCAAAAGGATTGTCCCGCATCATCACGGTACGATCTATAATTGTGTTGTTCTCGTCGTTCTTACACAAATCCCACCTCACATTCAAAGGGAGATCTATGAAATCACGACTTGCGTACCTCGTTCTCGCCGTCTTTGTTCTCTCGTTCTCGGCCTTCGCCCAGATGCAGAGCGGCACCTTCCAACTCGATAAGAACACTCCTGAATATACGTTGGATCAGAACAAGGGTGACCGCGTTGCCCAGATCGAGATTTCGTTTCCGAAGCCGTTCGATGCAAAGCCAGAAATTGTCATCGCGGTCTCGACCCTTGATGCATCCAAGGATACAAACCTCCGCTTCGCGTTCAAGACTATTGGCGTTTCCCGCGACGGTTTTACACTGCAAGTAAAGACGTGGGAGGATTCAAAGATTCATGCTATCGGCGGCACCTGGATTGCCTATGTAAAGAAGTGATGTACCGCGGCGAACCCGTCAGGTGCTCGCGTTCAATATGCGCGACGCTTGACGGGTCTTCGCCCGTTCCCCTTGAATCCCGCCTCCTCTTCCCGTATCTTTCCTTGTGTCCTGGTGTAAGCGCCTCACGACGTGAAGCCGAAAACATAAACCGCTGGTTCTGCACATGCTCTGGCTCAAAATCCTAAAAGATTTCATCCAGATTCTCCGATCGGGCCAGACGCCCGCTCAAATCGCGGGCGGCTTCGCCCTTGGCGCAATTGTTGGCCTCATGCCCATCTTCACCCTGCAGGGGGTATTCCTCTGGCTCGTCATCTTTATCCTCAACGTCAACCTTACCGCCGTCTTTCTGTCGCTGATGCTCTTTACGTTGATTTCTTTTGTCTTCGATCCAGCTATTCATGCGCTCGGGTATTTTCTTCTCGTCGATATTCCCTCCTTGCGGGGCTTCTGGACCTCGCTATATAACGCACCCATTGCGCCGCTCTCTCGTTTCAACAATACTGTTGCGCTTGGCAGTTTTGTTGCGGGCGCCATATTATTCCTTCCGATATATCTCGGCATGAAGCGGTTCGTGGTGGCGTATCGAACCCACATTGGCGCGTCGGTGGAGAAGTGGAAAATCTATCAGATCATAAGTAAGAGCGCTGTTGTGCGATGGTATGATAATATCAGGAACCTGGGGTCGTAGCCATGAGAAAGAAATTCATCGCCTTTGTCCTGGTTCCCGTTCTTGCGCTGCTCGTGATTATCTATGTATTCATAGACGGTTGGGTTGAGTCCGCGCTTGAATCGGCCGGTGAGGGTGTCACCGGCGCCAAGGTTGAAATAGACCGCTTGAGTGTATCAATCTCCCCCGTCGCCATTGAGTTTTCTCGCCTTCAGGTTGCTAGTCCTCGCGACACGTGGAAAAACATCTTTGAGACGGGCAAGGTTCGCTTCGCCCTCGACGCTGGACAGCTTCTGAGGGGGAAGTACATTATCGAGACGATGGAAGTGAATGATCTCGTTGTCGGAACGAAGCGGTCAACAGATGGGTCGCTGCCGAAGAGAACTTCGTCGTCCGAGGAATCGTCGATCTTCTCAGAGGCAACCGCCACATTGGTTCGGGAAGCGCAGAAGGCCCCGGTCTTCGATCTCGCAAAGATTAGAAAAGAGCTCAAGATCGATAGTCTGTTGAACTTCCAGAATCTTCGCTCGGTCCAATACATCGATACGCTGAAGGTTCGGGTCCAGGAAGCAAATGAGCAATGGCGGGCAACGCTGGACGACGTTGAGAAGTCAAAGCAGCGCGTGGCGGAAATACGGGCAAACATTGCAGCGATTAACCTCAACGAACTCCAAACGATTGATAAGATAACCGCGGCTCTCAATAATGCTAACAACGCATACAGGGGACTCGCGGAGCTGAATGAAACGTTCAAATCCCGCAAGACGGCGCTGACAGACGAGGTCACGAAACTCTATGCTGCCGGGGCCATCGTCGACGATCTCGCCAAGGCTGACTATGAAACTGTTACGCGGCTTGCCCGGCTCCCGGACCTCAGCACCAAGGGCGTGGCCAATCTCCTGCTCGGCCGTGAAATCCTGCAACAGGTCTCGGACTATCTTTCGTGGATAGATTTTGCCCGCACAAACATCCCCAAATACATGCCCAAACCGGCATATGAAACACCACGCCGATTCCAGGGCCAGGATATCGAATTCCCCGTCGAGCGCTCATATCCGAAATGGTGGATTCAGAAAGTTCTCATTTCTGGTGGCGAAACCAGGGACCAGCGGGAGGACTATCTCACTGTTCAGGGTGAGGTTCGAAATATCACGAACAACCAAACGCTGACAGGCCTTCCTCTCGCGGTTGCCCTCTCGGCTACGCGGTCCGGCGGGCGTTCCTATTCGATCGATGCATCTTTCGACCGCCGCACAGATCTTCCCCTCGACAAGTACAAGGTCACGGCGTCTGACATCCCGGTCGGCGATGTACCGTTCGGCCAATCCGACTTCGTCCCCTCAAAGATATCCAACGCGGCAATGAATGTCCTTGCCGAGGCCGAGGTTCCCGGAGCTCGCTTTGACGCGTCCATAAGACTCCTGTTTAACCGTCTTGCGTTCGTGTTCGAACGCGATCCCAAGAACGACATTGAGCGCATTACCCGGTCCGTTCTCGCGTCGATCAGCGGTTTTTCCGTGGGGTTGCGTCTGTGGAACACCTCTGGCAATCTCAACATCGCCCTCAGCACCGATCTTGACAACCAGCTTGCAGCGCGCACAAAGAGCGTGCTTGGGGATGAATTGACAAGAATACAAAGCGAAATACGCAGCAAGGTGAACCAAAAAATCGCCGAGCGGCGAGCGGAGTATGAGAGGTTGTTCAACCAGAAGAAAGAAGAGGCCCTTGGCCGGCTTCGGGCCTACGAGGGTCTCCTCGGTCAAAACCTCTCGTTGCTCGACTCAAAGAAGAAAGATCTTGAAGCCCGCATAGAGCAGGAAAAGAAGAAACAAACCGACGCCGCGAAAAAGAAGATTGAAGATGCGGTAAAGGGATTATTCAAGAAGCAATAGAAGCGCCGCCGGAGATTGCGTCCCCTATGAGCAGAAAGCAGAAACCGCCTCAGGAACAACCACGCACAAAGAAGAAATCTCAGCCTGTTGCCGTCATCGTCGGCACGAGCATCTTAATCATCGCCCTCATCGCTGTCTTCGTCTATCAACCGCCCAGAACGACCGTGCCCACAACGACAACGCCTTCTCAGCCGAACCAGCCATCAGCGTATGAGTTCACAAAACAGGGAGAGGTGCGGTTTATGACCGCCGGGCAGGCTTTTATTACGGCGATTGATGTAGAGCTTGCGACGGACGAGGCGGAACGACAGATGGGGCTCATGTACCGCGACAAACTTGCAGAACATCAGGGGATGTTATTCGTGTTCGACGATGAGACGATCCGGTCCTTCTGGATGAAGAACACGGTGCTTGCGCTGGACATGATCTTTGTGAATGGAAAGAATGAGATCGTGACGATCCACAAATCCACATCACCGTACTCGGAGGCGTCATACTCATCCACAAAGCCGGCAAAGTACGTCGTAGAGGTGAATGCGGGATTTACCGACAAGTACAAAATCAACGTCGGAGACAGGATTGTGTGGCGGGCCCTCTGACAGCTGGGCATTCTCAAGCGCGGGGTTGCGCGGCGGCACGCCTCTTCACCGCGCCCTTACTTCTTTTTCGCCCGTTTCCCCTTTGATGCTTCCTTCGTAGGTACCGGTTTCTCTTCTACTTCTTTTACTTCTTTTGTTGACTCGGCGATCGGTGCATCAGCTTTGGCGTTCTTTGGTGTGCTGATCTTCTGCTCTGTTTCCTTTTCAGCAAGTTGCTTCTCTTCCTCTTCTTCCGCCATGACGATGGCGACGTCTGCAACGGCGTCCCCTTCTTGCAGCCTGATCAGTCGCACTCCCTGGGTGTTCCGTCCGGCAACCCGAATGTCTGAGGCGTGCTGGCGGATCACCATCCCGTTGGTCGTCACCACAACAACGTCGTCTGTATCCACCGCTTCTTTCACCGCAACCATTTGACCGGTTTTATCAGAGGTTCTCACGGTAATAATTCCCTTACCACCGCGGTGGCTCACCCGATATTCGTCCTCCTCACTCCGCTTCCCATACCCCCCCTCTGTGGCGACAAGAATCGTGGTTCCTTTGCGGCGGAGGTTGACCACCCCAACCACTTTGTCTTTCTTGCCCAGGTTGATGCCTCGCACTCCGGCTGCTGACCGTCCCATCGGGCGCACTTCGTTTTCATGGAAGCGTATTGCGATACCATCCTTTGTGCCGATGATAATGTCCTGGCGGCCGTCTGTCAGCTTCGCATCCTTCAGTCTGTCGCCCTTTTTCAGGGTTGTTGCTGTAATTCCGCTCTTGCGCGGATTGCTGAACTCCGACAGCAATACCTTCTTGACAAGGCCCGACTCGGTTACCATGAAGACATAGTGCTGATCGTCAAACTCCTTCACGGCAATGAACGCGCTGATCGTTTCTTCCGCGCTCTTGCCCAGCAGGGAGTTGATCGGCTTCCCCTTGGCGGTCCGACCGCCCTCGGGGATCTCAAAGACCTTCAGCCAGTAGCACCTGCCGGCGCTTGTGAAGAATAGGATGTAGTTGTGCGTGCTGGCGACAAACATGTGCTCCACAAAGTCATCCTCTTTCGTCGCCGCTCCGGTCACTCCGCGCCCACCACGAGATTGCCGCCGGTATCCGGACACCGGGAACCGCTTGATCAGTCCCTGGTGGCTGATCGTGATCACGACCTCTTCCTCGGCGATCATATCCTCGATGCTGAATTCCTCAGCCTTGTACACAATCTCCGTGCGCCTCTCGTCTCCATACTTCTTCTTCAACTCCAGCAGTTCTTCCTCGATGATTCTCATCTGGAGCTGCTTACTCTTCAGGATCGCTTTCAGTTTCTCGATCAGCTTGATCGTCTCCCGGTACTCATCTTCGACCTTCTTCCGCTCCAGGCCCGTGAGCTTCTGGAGACGCATGTCGAGGATCGCCTTCGCCTGGATCTCCGACAGCTTGAACTTTTTCATCAGTCCAAGCTTCGCCGCTTCAACGTCTTTCGACTGCTTGATTAGCCTGATGACAGCGTCAATGTTGTCGAGCGCAATAATATATCCTTCGAGGATGTGTGCGCGCTTTTCCGCCTCATCCAGCTCATACTTTGCACGACGTACAACGACATCGTTGCGATGCTCGATGAACTTCTGTATCATCTCGCGCAGCGTCAGGACGCGCGGTCGGCCCTCTACAAGCGCCAACATGATGATACCGAAGGTTGTCTGCATCTGCGTGTGCTTGTACAGATTGTTCAGCACAACCTCGGCGTTGGCGTCGCGTCGGAGTTCTACAACAACCCGCAGGCCGTCGCGGTCCGACTCGTCGCGCACGTCCGAGATATCGTCGAGCTTCTTCTCGTTGACCAGATCTGCTATCTTCTCTATGAGCGCCGCCTTGTTGACCATATAAGGCAGCTCGGAGATAATGATCCGTTGCCGGTCACCTTTACCGGTTTCTATGCTGGCCCGCGCCCGCACAAGAATGCGTCCCCGTCCGCTTCGGTACGCCTCTTTAACGCCTTCATACCCGTAGATAATCCCGCCAGTCGGAAAATCGGGAGCAATAATGTGTTTCATCAGCTGGTCGTTTGTGATATCCGGGTTACGGATATATCCGATACAACCATCAATGACTTCTGAGAGGTTGTGCGGCGGAATGTTCGTCGCCATACCGACCGCAATGCCGCTGGCTCCGTTGCAGAGAAGGTTGGGGAAGAGCCCGGGGAGTACGGTTGGCTCCTTTAGTGTATCGTCGAAGTTTGGAGCAAAATCGACGGTGTTCTTCTCCAGATCTCGAAGCATTTCTTCCGCTATCTTTGAGAGGCGGGCCTCTGTGTACCTCATCGCTGCCGCCGAGTCGCCGTCAACAGAGCCGAAGTTACCCTGCCCGTCAACAAGCGGATACCGCAGAGAGAAGTCCTGCACCATGCGCACCATGCTGTCGTACACCGCGGAGTCGCCGTGCGGGTGATACTTGCCCAGGACCTCTCCAACGATGCGTGCGCTCTTCTTGTACGCCCGGTTACTCGCAAGGCCGAGGTCTTGCATCCCAAAGAGCACCCGCCGATGAACCGGCTTTAGCCCATCCCGCACGTCCGGGAGGGCGCGCGCAACGATCACCGACATCGAATAGTCGATGTATGAACCCTTCATCTCCTCTTCGATGTCAACCGGCACTATTCGTTCGTTTACTGTCGCCATTCCTTTTCCTGTTCCGTCCCTTGGTTTCTGCTCTCTTGCCTGCGTGTGTTACACGTCGAGGTTCCGCACGTACTTTGCGTTCTTCTCGATAAACTCCCTGCGGGGCTCCACTTCGTCTCCCATGAGGATTGAGAACGTCCTGTCCGCGTCGGCCGCGCTTTCTATGGTTACCTGCAGGATTGTACGCGACTCCGGATTCATCGTCGTCCCCCAGAGCTGCTCCGGATTCATTTCACCAAGGCCCTTGAACCGGGAGATGACAATGCCGTCGCTGCTGACAACCGCACCTTCTTCCGTCACTGCGGCTCCCTCTTCTTCTTCCGCTTTCACACCCTTTGCTGACTTCTTCTCGCTCCGGAACCGCTTCACAATTTCATCCCTCTCATCCTCATCGAATGCATACGCTTCCTGTTTTCCCTTTTTCACTTTGTAGAGCGGCGGCTGTGCGATATAGACATGCCCCAGCTCGACAAGCTCCTTCATATACCTGAAGAAGAGGGTAAGAAGGAGCGTGCGGATGTGCGATCCGTCGACGTCCGCGTCGCACATGAGAATAATCTTGCCGTACCGAATTTTGGATGCGTCAAAGTCCTCACCCACACCGGCACCGATTGCTGTAAAAATGGCGCGAATTTCATCATTCTCAAGAATCTTGTGGAGACGGGCTTTCTCCACGTTCAGAATTTTTCCCTTCAGGGGGAGAATTGCCTGGAATCTCCTGTCTCGTCCCTGCTTCGCGCTTCCACCAGCCGAATCTCCCTCGACCAGATACAGCTCACAATGTTCAGGATCGTTGATGGAACAGTCTGCCAGCTTTCCGGGTAACCCTCCCCCGTCAAGAGCATTTTTCCTCCGGGTCAGATCCCGGGCCTTCCTTGCCGCCTCGCGAGCTTCTGCTGCGCGCAGTGTTTTTTCAATAATCCTCTTCGCGTCCGGCGAGTTTTCTTCAAGCCACGATTGCAGCTGCGCACCCACAACCGACTCTACAATGCTCTTCACCTCGCTGTTGCCAAGCTTCGTTTTCGTCTGTCCCTCGAACTGCGGCTCCGGCACCTTCACGCTGATAACTGCTGTCAGCCCCTCGCGGAAATCGTCGCCAACAAGCTGAACGCCCTGTTCCTTGATAAGCCCGTTCTTGTAGCCAAAGTTGTTGATCGTTCTTGTCAGCGCGGCACGAAAACCAATTAGATGTGTTCCGCCCTCGTGGGTGTTGATGTTGTTGACGTAACTGAAGACGTTCTCACTGAATTGGTCGTTGTATTGAAACGCAACCTCTACCTCTACCATCCGGCCGCTCTCGTCTTTGTCCTGCCCCTTTGCATAGAATTGCTTCTTGATGATTGCTGGTCGTGTCGCGTCGATGTACCGCACAAACTCCTTCAGCCCGCCTTCAAAGTGAAAGATTTCTTCGTCGCCGTTTTTCGTACGCGCGTCCTCGATCCGAAGAACCACATCCGGATTGAGAAATGCGAGCTCCCGCAGGCGCTCCGCAAGCGTCTCAAACTTGAACGTCCGGTTTTTGAAGATCGTCCCGTCGGGCAGGAATATCACCTTCGTGCCCGTTTTTCCCTTCTCTGCCTTCCCGGCAACCCTGACGGCAGCGACCGGATCACCCTTCTTGTATTTCTGATAGAAGAGCTTTCCATCCCTGGAAACTTCTACCTCCAGCCATTCGCTGAGCGCGTTGACGACTGACACACCCACTCCGTGCAGGCCGCCCGATACTTTGTACGTATTCTTGTCAAACTTACCGCCTGCGTGGAGCACGGTCATCACAACCTCGAGGGCGGATCGCTTTTCCTGAGGGTGCATGCCCGTAGGAATTCCGCGCCCGTCATCCTCAACCGACACCGAACCGTCTCCGTTAATGGTGACGGTGATGTTCTTGCAGTACCCGGCAAGCGCTTCGTCAATAGAGTTGTCGACGACTTCGTACACAAGGTGGTGAAGGCCGCGCGCGCTCGTATCACCAATGTACATTGCGGGCCGACGCCGAACCGCTTCCAGACCCTTCAATACGGTGATGTCGTCCGCGGTGTACGCTCCCGTGCCCGACGTCCTCGGATCCTTCGACCCTCCGTTCCCCTTCGCTTTTCCCTCTTTCATTCCTTCTTTTTTTCCTTTGGTCCGCTTTATCTCGACGGCCATGTGTTATCCTATTGAAATTTTATGTCCCGTACCAGTTTTTCTCCCAGCGACTCGTTGAGTCGGTCCACAATTTCCCGCTTCCGCATCGTCAGCTCGTTTCTCCACGGCCCCGTCTTCACGCTCACCACAAGAGTACCCTGGACTATTCTCGTCGGCTTCGCGACTTTTGCTATTCTTTCACCGACGACGTCTGCCCAAAGAGCAAAAACCTCTTGCTCACGAAGCTTCTTGCGTATCCCCAGGTTTTCGATGAGGCTGTCAAGCGCGTCGCCCAGGGCTGTTGTGCGCGACATCTGCCGGCTTTTCATCTTCGACCGTCCCTTGTTTCACAACAAAACGTTTGTGGCTTCCCGACCAGTCGAAATCGGCCGGGAACACGCTCTCGTTCGTCGCAGTAATAAAAACTTGCCCGGCAGACTCGGTCAGCGCGAGGAGCCTGCTGGCCCGATGCGCATCCAGTTCTGTAAACATGTCGTCTAGGAGAAGGATGGGGCGCTCGTTTTGTTTTGCCTGCAGATAGAGAAACTCGGCCATTTTCAGCGCTACCAGAAGCGTCTTGTGTTGCCCTTGTGACGCATGAGAACGAACGTCCAGCCCCTGGATCTGCAGCTGCAACTCGTCCCGATGCGGCCCAACAAGCGTCAACCCCAACTTGCGCTCTTCCCCGGCTGTCCTGCGAAGTTCTTTTTCAAACTCCTCCCTGATCTGTCCCTCGGCCGCGTCTGTTGTGTGCTGCACTGACGGCACGTACCTGATTGACGGGCTCTCCTCCTTCCCCGCCACTCCGGCATAAGCTTCACTCACGAGTGGCTGCAGCTCTTCCAGAAATACACTGCGTCGATGCGTAATCCGCACCCCGCGATCAATAAGCTCCTCGTCCCACGGTTCCAACAACTCCGTACAGTCGCTCCGACTCACCTTCCCGTCAAACAACACCTTGTTCCTCTGCCGCAGGACCCTCCTGTACTCCAGCAGGTCTTCCAGATAGACCTTGCTCGACTGCGAAATAACAAAATCGAGGAACTTTCGTCGGTCCGCAGGGCCCCCTGTTGTAATCGCACCTGATTCCGGAGATAACACGACAACGGGAAAGTTTCCAATCACCTCTGAAAATGATCCAACGACCGCGCGGTTAATGCTGAACCTCTTCTCTCCTTTTAAGCGATCATACGTTGCGGCGATTGTATACCGGATGCCGCTTTCTGCCTCCAGCTCTCCCTCCAGCTCAAACCCATCTTCCCCGACCTCAAGAACGACGGCGTCGCTGCTTCCAAAGAAACTTTTTGTAAGACAGAGGTACGAGATTGCTTCGAGGAGATTTGTCTTCCCTTCGCCGTTCTCCCCAAGAACGGCATTGATCCCCCCACCAAAAACCGCGTTGCTTTGAGTGTGGTTTCGGAAATTCCGTACGTGGATACTGTGAATTTTCACTGGCTCTGGTGGTATCTACAATGCGATAGCCCCGCTCCCGCCATGCAGGATGGGGCTACCGTCACACATCCTCGGGACCGATCATGCTTCACGCTCAGGTGTTCAACCTCATGGGCATGACGAGCATGAGTAAATCCTCGTTCGGCTTTTGCTGAGCGGGCGTAATCACCGCTGCTCGCACCGATGTGCCAAGCTTGAATTCAGCTTCTTCGCCGTCGAGGTGCGAAAGAATATCAATGAGATACGTTGAGTTGAATCCTATCTCCAGCTCTTCCCCGCTGTAGTCGCACGGAACCTTCTCTTTCGCTTCTCCGCCAAAATCTATGTCCTCTGCCATCACGCGCAATTCGTTCTTCCTCAATGAGCACCGCACCTGATGCGTTGTTGAGCTCGAGTACAGCGCTACACGCCGAACAGCAGCGAGGAGGAAATCCCGCCCGACGGTGAGCCGCTTATCGTTGTCGATCGGAATAACTGACTCGTAGTTCGGATAGCTCTCTTCGATCACTCTTGATGTCAGTGTCGACGTACCAAATGTGAACTGCACGTGGTTTGCGTCTACAGCAACGGTGTTTGTTTCGTCCTCAACGGATTTTGAAACCAAATTGAGCGCTTTTGCAGGCACAATAATATCCCACTTCAGCTTTGGCTGTTTCATCCCTTTATACTGAAGCCGCACGAGTCTGTGCCCATCGGTCGATACCGCTCTCAGTTCGTTATCACGGACCTGGAGCAACACACCGGTCATTGCCGGCCGCAGTTCATCACTGCTCACAGCAAACGCAGTCCTGTGGATCAGTCCTCTCAGCATCTCTCCGCTGAGCGAAATCTTATCATCGCCCTTTACCTGCGGAATAGTCGGAAACTCCTCGCTGGATTCTCCCATCAACACATATTCTCCCATTTCGGTTATCATTTTCACCTTATTGGACGACAAATCCGCATTGAAAACCAACTGGATATCGGGCAGTGCACGAATCGTTTCCATCAACCGCTTCGCCGGCACCGCAATGGACCCATCCTCAGATCCCTTCACGTCGAGGAGAGCTGACATCGAAACTTCAAGATCCGTCGCCGCAAGTTGAAGAATATTCTTTGATAGCTTGAAAAGGATGTTTTCGAGAATTGGGAGGGTTGATTTCGAGGGTACAACACCGCTGACTTTGGCAAGCGCCTTTTGTAATTCGTTGCTCGATACAGTGAATTTCATTCCTATCTCCTTCTTGGTCGAGATGGGCGATCTTCCTTGATTAGGAAAAATACCAAAAAAATAAGGCATTTACAACTATTTCTATTGACAACTTGAGAGAGGGTGTTGGACTCTAGTAATAGTATGTATGGAAAGATAAAGAGAGTAATATTACTAGTACTGTTGATAGAGTGGATAATGGATTACAGACAGCGATTGAATCCATGTCTGTTGATGATTTTTAGAGAAGGACAAAAACAGCATTGTTTATAAGTTGTTGAGATGTGAATGGGTATACACGTATAGGAAAAGGAGGAAAACGAAAGTTAAGCGGATCAGAAATAAACAACAATGAATAAACAGTAATGCACACCTTGTCAGAACAATTGTTAACAAGTCCCGGGCGAACTGCAACGTGTGTTACCAGAGCGGCCAGGATATAGAAGGGATGATAGAATATTGGAGAATTGGAGCCGTCAACGGGTATTCAGTTCGATGCGTCGACGCAGTTGCTCCAGCGCCTGTTTGAAAGAGGAGTCGGTATTGATTCGGTCCTGGATAGCCTGGCAGGAGTGAATCACGGTGCTATGATCCCGACCGCCAAAGTGGAGGCCTATCGTCTTGAGGGAAGAGTTGGTCAGTTCTTTTGAGAGATACATTGCCACTTGTCGGGCACTAACGACCTCCTGTTTGCGGGTCTTCGCTCGGAGGAGATCTTCAGGAATGTCGTAGAATTCGCAAACGACACGTTGAATTTGATCAATGTTTATGGGGGATTTTGAATCGTTTATTACCATTCTGAGAACGTCACGGGCCAGTTCAACCGTAATTTCCCGGTTGTCCAGAGAGGATCTGGCTATGAGGCTGATGAGGCAGCCCTCCAGTTCCCGAATATTGCTGGTGACGCTTGCCGCAATAAAATCGACCACGTCCTGTGGGAGTTCAAAACTGTTGTCTTGACTCTTTTTCCGGAGAATAGCTATTCTGGTCTCGAGATCAGGGGGCTGTACGTCTGCCGTGAGTCCGGACTGGAACCGCGAAATCAACCTCTCATCAAGGCCTTTGAGTTCCTTGGGGGGCACGTCGGAAGAAAGGACTATTTGTTTCCCCAGCTGGTAGAGAGTGTTAAAAGTGTGGAAGAAATTGTCCTGGGTCTTTTCTTTTCCTGAGAAGAACTGGATATCGTCGACGATGAGGAGATCTACGCTGCGATAGAAGTATGAGAAATCATTGACCTTATCAGACTGGATTGCATCAACGAATTCGATGGTGAACTTTTCGCTTGAAACATACACCACCCGCTTGGCCTTCCCAATAGTAATGGCGTGGTTGCCGATAGCGTGCATGAGGTGTGTTTTTCCGAGCCCGGTTCCGCCGTAGATGACAAGCGGATTGAAGGATGTGCCGCCCGGATTGTTGGCCACCGCAAGCGCCGCCGCGCGGGCCAGCTGGTTGCTATCGCCCTTGATGAAGTTGTCAAAGGTATAGCGGGGATTGAGATTACTCTGGGCAACCGGCTGTTCAGTCGGTCGGAAGGCAGCCCTGGGGGCAAAGAGAGGCTGCGTTTGCACGGTTGACGGCGCCGATTGTCGGTTTATAGCGCCGGTTGTGAAGGATGAGGCCAGCCCGGGGGCGATGTCGAGCTGCGGTTCGGACTCCTCGGACGCAATAGAGTAGTACAGTTTTGCACCATCACCAAGAACAGACGTAATTGTCTCCCGAATGAGAGCATTGTAATGTTGGTCTACCCAGTCGTAGAAGAACTGGCTTGGAACCTGAACGGTGATTTCTTTACCCGCCAGCTTTATCGGAATGATCGGCTGAAACCAGGTTTTGAAGCTCAGGCTCGTGACACGGCTCTGAAATGTTTCCATGCAACGATGCCAGACGCTTGCAAGCTCTGCGTCGATTGTCTCAGTTCCCGGCAAGACCTGTGCTGATTCCATTGACTCTTTTGGCCGCACAAAAATTAGTTGTTTTTAACGTTGTTTATAAACAAATTATCAACACACATAATAACAGAAGGCAAGACCCAAAACAAAAGATCTTATGCGCCACAAAGACTTATCAACATAAAAGAACGCGTACAATACCTTATGGGACAAGGCAATTTCATTGTTAAGAACATACTTATCAACAAGAGAGCGGGGTGTTTTCTGGCTGTGAGATTTGGGTGAAACAGGCTGGAAAACCACACCAAACGGATTGTCAACAAATTATCAACATTGTCCTGGGTGGAGGATCTCCAAAGGATTATAATACGAACAAACGCGTTCCGCAAGGAAAAAAAATACAAAACGCGAAACAGGCCACGCGACAGAAACCAGAATGATGCAAAAATGGGTAAAAGCGAGCAAGGCGTAAGGATTCGTTGAGGTTTGACTAAAAATGTTGTACATTACAAAGCTTTGCAAATAGCAACAATTTAGAGCGGAGTGTAGACGTGAAACGTACGTACCAACCGCATCGGCGGAAACGTAAAAACACACACGGATTTCGGGCCCGGATGGCATCCAAAAACGGGCGCAAAGTGCTTTCGCGGCGCAGGGCACGGGGTCGCCGACGGCTAACGGTAAGCGACAGCAGGTAACCCAGAGGGGGGTCGTGAGAGAAGCGCGCTATTCCCTGACAAAGCAAGAAATCCTTCGGGGGTATCGAGCGTTTTCACACACCATTTCATTGGGAGCGACGATTCAGCGCGGGCCGATCCGCTGCTTCTACAGGGCTACTCGTCAGCGTGGCGGAGCTCTCCGCGTCGGGTTTTCCGTGAGCAGGAACATCAGAGTCGCGGCCGCGCGCAACCGGATACGACGATGGATGAAAGAGGCGTACCGGCTTCACAAGGGCATTCTCCTTGAGCCGCCAGTCGATTCAACGGGCCGGTTTGATGTCGTGTTTCTATTCAGCGCACGAACCGCGCCGGTCATAAACCACAGCGTCCGCGAATCTATCGATCAGGCAGTGACCACACTGCTGAAAGAGCTGCGCCGAAGGTTCTCAGACCTAAGATGAAACACTTCTTTGTGACATTGGTACGGATGTACCAGTTGCTGCTCTCCCCCCTTCTGCCGTTTAACCACTGTCGGTTTTTTCCTTCGTGTTCCCAGTATGCTATTGAAGCGCTTGAGAAACACGGCGCTCTCAAGGGCGGATGGTACTCTTTAAAACGAATCGCCCGATGTCATCCGTTTCACAAACACGCCGGCTACGACCCGGTTCCTTAATGTAATTACCCGGTGAGAGATCGCATGGATCGTCAGTCAATACTCGGCTACATTCTTATCTTCCTCCTTCTCATCGTATGGATGTGGATGAACTCGCCACAGCCATCGCAACAGACATCGAACGAGCAAAAGTCAGCACAAACAACCCCACCAGCAGATTCGGCAAAGAGGACGGAACCGAAGCGCACCGTCGTAGACACGGTGGTGCAAGCGGACCCGCTTGGCAAGTTCTTTGCCGGAAGAAACAAGGGCATCGCGAAGACGATCACCATCGAGACAGATCTGTTTGTCGCGGAGGTGTCGACAAAGGGAGGCCTGCTCACCCGCTGGGAACTGAAGAAATATCTGACGTGGGACAAGAAGCCGCTGCAGTTGGTAGATTACAAACATGGCGGCGACCTAAGCCTGCTCTTTGGAACATCGGATGGCAGGCTGATCAATACACACGACCTGTACTTTGACCTTGGCACGGCGGGAAGCGCACACCAGGTGTTATCTGGGAGCGATGAATACAGCGTGAAGCTTGTGTTGCCTACAGCGGGCGGTGGAAAGATCATCAAAACGCTCAGGTTTAAGAACGGCGAGTATGGATTTGCGACAGATGTTGAGTTCGAAAACATGGGCGGGGTCATCGCGAACTACGAGTACCAGGTGGCGTGGGAAAGCGGATTGCGCTATGCCGAGGAAAACAGCGTGGACGAATCGGGGTTTGCAGCTGCGTTCGGATTTGCAGGGAAGGAGTTGACGGAGATTAACGCGGTTGACGCGGAGACGCGGCCAGAAAAAAATCTGTCGGGTGTTGTTGACTGGGTGGCGACGAGGACGAAGTACTTTGCGCTGGCGCTGATTCCGGAAAAAGGAACGAGCGAAGGAGCATACCTTGCGGGAAGCATGACTCCGGCTCCCGACAAAGGCGCCGTGGAAACGTACACGGTTGCGTTGAAAATGCCCTTCAAAGGAACAAGCCAGGAAAAAGGGGCGTTCAGGGTGTTCTTTGGTCCGGCCGACCTGAGCCTGTTGAAGGCATATGAAATAGGTCTGGAGAAAATTGTTGCGCTTGGGTGGACGTGGCTCATCCGGCCGATCTCAGAGTACATCATGTTGCCGCTGATGAGTGTCATTCATTATGCGGTACCGAACTGGGGCCTGGTGATCATCGTGTTTTCGATCATCATCAAAATTGCGTTGCACCCGTTGACGCGTAGCAGCATGCGGTCAATGAAAAAGATGCAGGCGTTGCAGCCGCTGATGAATGAGATTCGAGAGAAATACAAAGACGACCCGCAGAAGATGAATCAGCAGGTGCTGAACCTGTACAAAGAGTACGGCGTGAACCCGGCGGGCGGATGTCTGCCGCTGCTTCTGCAGCTCCCGATCCTCATAGCCCTGTACAATCTTTTCCTGGCGACAATTGAATTGCGGCAGGCCGCATTCGTGTGGTGGATTACAGATCTGTCTATTCCAGACACACTCTTTTCGCTGCCGTTTGAGATACCGTTCTTCGGCATTCGCAATGTGAGCGGCCTCGCTCTTGCCATGGGAATTACAATGTTCATTCAGCAGAAGATGACCGTTAAGGATCCGCGTCAGAAGGCAATGATCTGGATGATGCCGATTCTGATGACGCTGCTGTTCAACAGCTTTCCGTCTGGCCTGAACCTGTACTATTTTGTGTTTAACCTCTTGTCAATCGGTCAGCAACTTATGATCAACAGGCAGGCGGATGATGAGCCGCTGCGGAAGGTTGAGCCAAAGAAAAAACAGTCGGGTGGCATCTTCGCCAGGATAGGAAAGGATCTTCCGCGTCTGAAGAAATGACAGAGAGTTTTCCGTCGAACGGAGGCCCCGCGGAACACCCGCGGGGCTTTTTTGTTGATAGTGAGTCGTTTGTAAATCGCCCTGCGATTTTGTACATTTCACACCTTCTTTCAAGCATCCAAGAGAATGCGCATGCCACTTTCCCACGAGGTCAATACCATTGCTGCTATTGCGACGCCGCCGGGTGACGGCGGAATCAGCGTCATTCGCGTCAGCGGAGAAAAGGCGGCCGAGGTAGTGGAAAAGGGATTCCGGGGGCGCGCAAAACTTGGAGAGTCGTTATCCCACACAGCGCACTACGGAAGCTTTGCGAACGAAGCAGGCGAAGCGCTCGACTACGTTGTTGCCCTTGTGTATAAAGCCCCGCACTCCTATACCGGTGAGAACACCGTGGAGATCAGCTGCCACGGCGGGCAGTACGTAACAAAAAGGATTTTAGAGTCTTTAATCCGATTTGGAGCACGACCCGCTGAGCCTGGAGAGTTTACAAAGAGAGCGTTTTTGAACGGAAGGATGGACCTTGTCCAGGCCGAGGCGGTTGCGGACCTTATTCACTCCAGATCCGAGAAGGCGCGGCAGACGTCGTTGGCGCAGCTTGAGGGGGTGCTGTCAAAGAGGGTCACAGAGGTAAGGGACCGCCTGGTGGAGAGCATCGGTTTGTTGGAGCTTGAGCTCGACTTTGCCGAAGATGGATATGAGCTTGTAGACAAGGAGAAGGTTGCCAGCCTGCTGAGGGGTTCGCTTCAAAAACTGGATACCTTGCTCGCGACGTATTCGATAGGCAAAGTCTACCGGGACGGGGTTCGGGTTGCGCTCGTTGGGAGCCCGAATGTCGGGAAATCGAGCCTCCTAAACGCCCTGCTGAGAGAAGACCGCGCCATTGTAACGAGCATCCCCGGGACGACCCGAGACGTTATCGAGGAATCAATTACCGTTGGCGGGTTGTTGTTCTGTTTGAGCGACACAGCGGGATTAAGAGAGACGGAAGATCCCGTAGAAAAGGAGGGTGTGCGGCGGGCAGAAGAGAGGCTGTTCGGCAGCGACGTTGTGGTCATTGTTGTGGATGGAAGCAAGCCAAATGGCCAGACAGAATCTGACCTGGTACTAAAAACAGCCCAAGCGGCCGAGGAGTCAGGAATCAAGTGCATGATTGCGATAAACAAGATTGACCTAAGGCCGCACGACGAACGGGAGGTCGAAAACCTGAAAAGCCTCATTCCGGGTCACAAGGTCGTCACAGTATCGGCCAAAACGATGGAGGGCCTTAATGGGCTCGAAGCGGCAATGTTTGAAATAGCAACGGGAGGGGAGGCAAGCGTCAGAGAGAGTGGGATTTTGGTAACGAATTTACGCCACTATTCGGCGCTTCAGAGGGCCAGGGATGGCCTTTGCAACTCGCTAAAAACAGTCGAATCTGGAGGAAGTAGCGAGTTTGTGGCTGTAGACCTAAGGGTTGCGCTGGATGCCCTGGGTGAGATTACCGGCGTTGTTACCACCGAGGACATATTGAACTCGATTTTTTCCAAATTCTGCATTGGCAAATAGGTATGTTTCACGTGAAACCAGGCAGCTCTGTTGGCTGAAAGCATCGAAAATATCGAAATCGTTGTTGTTGGTGGCGGACACGCAGGAATCGAGGCCTCCCTGGCCGCAGCAAGGATAGGCGTAAGGGTACTTTTGGTTACAATGAGCAGGGAAGCGATCGGACGGATGTCGTGTAATCCGGCCATTGGGGGAACCGCAAAGGGACACCTCGTAAGGGAAATCGACGCCTTGGGCGGCGAGATGGGAAAGATCGCCGATGCAACCGGGATTCAGTTTCGACTTCTGAACAAGTCGAAGGGACCAGCGGTGTGGTCGCCAAGATGCCAAAGCGATAGGGAGTGGTACGCCAGAGAGGCTCGTCGAAGGGTGGAGGCACAAACAAAGCTTTCCATCCTGGAAGATACAATCATCGCCGTTCACACCGAAGTGCCTGCCGCAACCTCCCAGCCAAGAGTTATCGGCGTTACAACGGGCCGAGGAGTAAAGATAGGTTGCTCGGCTGTCGTACTTAGTGCTGGGACTTTCCTGCGCGGCCTGATGCACACAGGACTCAACAATCGTGAGGGTGGCCGTTATGGGGAGCCGTCCTCAATGGGTCTCACGGAGAATCTGCAACGCCTTGGCTTTCAAAGCGGACGCCTCAAAACCGGCACCCCGCCACGAATAGATCTGGAATCCATAGACCTTTCACGAACAGAGCCGCAACACAGCGACGATCCACCCCAGCCATTCTCCTACTCAACCCCATCGATAACGAACCATTTGATTCCGATGTACCTGACACGTACAACGGAGGAGACTCACAGGGTTCTCAGAAGGGGCTTTGACAGGTCGCCGCTGTTCACGGGCCTTATCAAGGGTGTGGGTCCACGATACTGCCCATCTATCGAGGACAAAATCGTTCGGTTTGAGGACAAAGAGAGTCACCACATCTTCCTGGAACCGGAGGGATACGAGACAAACATTGTCTACGTCAACGGATTCTCTACAAGCCTGCCAGAGGAAATTCAATTTGAGGGCCTGAGAACAATCCCGGGACTTGAAAACGTCAAGATGTTGCGTCCCGGGTATGCTGTAGAATACGATTTCTTTCCGCCTCACCAGGTGAAGTTGACACTAGAGACCAAACTCGTGAGGGGTCTCTTCTTTGCCGGCCAGGTAAACGGCACATCGGGATATGAAGAGGCAGCCGCGCAAGGTCTTGTTGCAGGCATCAATGCCGCGCATCTGGTTCAAGGAAAACCGCCATTCACACTGAAAAGGTCGGAGGCGTACATTGGCGTACTCATCGACGACCTGGTGAACAAGAGCACAGATGAACCCTATCGCATGTTCACATCCCGCGCCGAGCACCGCTTGGTCTTGCGTCAGGACAACGCGGACCGGCGGCTGATGGCAAAGGGATTTGAGGTGGGGCTGGTTGATCACGAGGCGATAAAGAGGCTCAGGCAGAAAGAAGAGTGGGTTGATGCAGCCATTAAGATGGCACAAGAGTATTCGTTCTCGCCAGACTCTGTGAATCCATATCTGGAGGAAGTTGGTGAGGGAAGGATAGGAGAGCGAGAGAGGCTGGGAAGACTGCTGAAGAGACCGGCCGTGCGCCTGGAGGGCCTGCTGTCCAAAGATTCGCTCGCCAGAGATCCATTGTTCTCGTCCATCCTGGAAACAGACGACGTGCGCTTGAAGAAGGAAACACTTGAACAAATTGAAATCGAGCTCAAGTACGAAGGATACATCCAAAGGCAATGGGAGCAGATAGAGAAGTTCGATCGCTATGAGGATCAGAAAATCCCTGTCGACTTCAACTACTCGAAACTCAAAGCCCTGTCAACCGAAGGCAGGGAAAAGCTAGGCAAGGTAAAGCCGGAATCGATCGGACAAGCATCGAGGATAAGCGGCGTAACACCGTCAGATATTTCCGTTCTGATGGTTTCGCTTCGTTAATGGCGGTTTCACGTGGAACAAGCGCCGTAAGTCGTTACGGCACAATAGGTTATGGAATCACAGACCAACGCCCTCTGGTTTCGCACGGTATGTTTGCAAAACGGCCTGCAGCTTTCTGATGCAATGCTTGAGCAGTTTGAAGCATTCGTCGGCCTGCTGAAAGAGTGGAACGCGAAGATAAACCTGATCTCGCGCCGCGACGAAGAGAGTATTTGGTCTGCTCACATATTGCACAGCGTTTCGATTCTCTTGAAACTAAACATTCCCCTCAACAGTCGCGTGCTTGATCTCGGTACCGGCGGTGGTCTTCCAGGACTTCCCCTAAAGATCGCGCGCCCGGATCTTCACATAACCCTTCTTGACTCTACCCAGAAAAAAATAAATGTTGTCAATGAAGTTGTGAGATCGATCAACCTGACGGGAGCACGGGCTGTCTGGGGCAGGGCCGAAGAACTTGGAAAGCAACCCGAGTTTAGCAAAAAGTACGACATTGCCGTTGCAAGGGCTGTCGCGCCACTGAAGGACCTCGTGCGATGGTCTGTCCCGTTTCTGAAGCCGCAGCGTAAAGCAGACAGCAAGAGCAATCAACACCCATCAGCGAAGAAGATGGAAATTGTACCGCCGGCCATTGTTGCACTAAAGGGCGGAGACCTGGACCAAGAGATCCGGCAAACGAAATCCTTGTCTACGATCAAGAGCATAGAAGTCGTTCACCTTACCCTCGAAGGTTCCAACCAGCTTGAAGAGGGGGAAAAGAGAATTGTGGTTGTCAACCTGCAGCACACACAAGAAAGAAAGACGGGCAAACAGTGACCGATCAGAAAAAACTCTTTGAGCAGCTGACTCGCCTCAGTACCGAGCAGCGAAATCCCGCCAGCATGGACATAGACGCCCGGCCGATCGATGAGATTCTGAGCATCATCAGTAGCGAAGACAAAAGGGTTGCGCAGGCCGTAGAGCAGGAGCTTCCGTACATAGGCAAAGCCGTCGAGACCGTGGTAAGAGCGATCAAGCAAGGCGGACGACTCCTCTACATTGGTGCCGGCACAAGCGGGCGCCTGGGGGTCCTCGACGCGGTGGAATGCCCACCGACGTACGGTACACCACACGGACTGATTCAGGGAATTATTGCTGGCGGCGAAAAGGCAATGTTCAAAGCGCAAGAAGGAGCAGAGGACAAAGAAGAGAACGGAGCCCGGGATATTGACGAACAAGGGATTGGGGACAAAGATGTCGTGTGTGGCATCGCGGCCAGCCTTCGGACCCCGTACGTAATCGGTGCCGTGAAACGAGCCAAAGAACTTGGAGCGAAAACACTGTACGTAACCACAAATCCGCGGAGCAGACTAGATTCGCCAGAATTTGCGGAGGTAGCGAAAGCGATCGATGTAGCCATTTGCCCAGAGGTGGGCCCGGAGGTGATCATGGGCTCGACCCGAATGAAATCCGGAACCGCTCAGAAGCTCGTCTTGAACATGATTACTACCACCACCATGATTCGCATGGGGAAGGTGTACGAGAACATGATGATTGATCTGCAGATGACAAACCTCAAGCTGAAGGAGCGGGCAAAGAGAATTGTCATGACGATAACGGGCGTGGACTATGATGCAGCCTCGGACTACCTCGAAAAAGCCGGGGGACACGTGAAAACCGCGCTCGTCATGATCAAGGCAAACGTAAGCAGAGAGGAAGCAACGGATCGACTCGAGAAGGCAGACGGATTTGTCCGGGCAGCCATTGAGGGGAAGGCGTACAAATCCCTATAGGAGGACGAGGTGGCAAAACTCACAATGAGCAACTTGGCAGACGTAGATTTCTATCCTCCGTTTGAAGGATTTCCCGCGGAGGGGATTGCTTTCCTCAAAAAGCTGAAAAGGAACAACAACCGGCCCTGGTTTGAGAAACACAAAGATGAGTATGAGTCGTACGTCAAGCTTCCCATGCAATCACTCATCGCTGCGCTCCAGCCACACTTCGAACGATTTGCGCCAGAATTCGACATTAATCCAAAACGCTCCCTGTTCCGGATCTATCGAGACGTCCGTTTCAGCTCCGACAAGACCCCTTACAAAACACACGTTGCTGCACACTTTGTGCTTCGGGGGAAACCGAAGGGCGTAGAAGGGTCGGGATACTACCTGCACATTGAACCGGGACAGGTGTTCCTGGGCGGCGGTATCTATATGCCCGACAGCGAGCAACTAAAAAGGATCAGGCGGGCAATTGACGCGAGGGCCGATGAGTTCCTTTCAATCGTTCGCAGCCGAAAATTCATTGCGACGTTCAAGAAACTGGAAGGCGACAAGCTTCAACGGGTTCCCAAGGGCTTCTCGCCGGAGCATCCGATGGCCGAGTGGTTGAAACAGAAACAGTTCTTCGTGTGGGTGGAGTGGCCCGAGGCAAAGTGTAGAAAGGAACAACTTGTGAAGGATGTCGCGTCGGTGTTCGAGGCCTCCACACCCCTGGTCGGGTTTTTGAATAACGCAATGACCTGACGGGCCAAATCGCCAAACCGGCCCGTTCTGGGAATTCCCCACCGCCGCAGCAACCACTGCGGCGTCTTTGTGTCCCCGTGATCATCCGACAATTGCGCGTTGAGACCGAACCCAATCGTGCACAACATCATGAGATACAATCAGCCGCTCACTCGCCGAACACACAAGCGCGGCAAACGCTGCGAGGGACCAGCGGGAAGCAACACGAGTCGTTGCCTTGATTCTCCTGCCATTTGTGGGTATATTTTCCAACAGATGAACGTCCCGAAACCCGGGACTCTTTTTATTTTAGGGATGGACAACGAGGAAGTTGAGGTTTATGAGCGAGATACCGATAAAGTTTAGTGACAAGACGGTGGAAACAATCGACAACATCCCCACGGTGTTGTCAATTCTGCCGTTGCGGGATGTGGTGGTCTTTCCGTACATGATTTTTCCTGTGCTTGTGGGACGAGAAAGCTCCTTGCGCGCCGCAAACGAAGCCTTGGAGCGAGGGAAGAACATCTTTCTGGTCGCGCAGAAAAGCGCCTCGACAGATGAACCCACGGTGGATGACGTGTATCAACACGGCACGGTGGCAAAGATCATTCAGATGCTGAAGCTGCCGAACGGGCTGATGAAAATTCTGGTTGATGGCGTCATTCAGGCGTCGGTGAAGAAGTTCCTTCCGACAACAGCATTTCTTGAGGCGGAGATTCTACTCAACCGCGCTGAGGCGACGACCGGACACGACATAGATGCCCTCGTGCGGCACGCGACGACACTTTTCCAGGAATACGTAAAACTAAGCCGGAACGTTCCACCGGAAGTCCTTATGGCGTTCGAGGGGATCAAAGAGCCGCACCGGAAGCTCTATTATATGGCGGCCAATCTTGTGCAGAGCGTAGATATCAAGCAGCGCATCCTTCAGACGCAACATCTGCGGGAGCAACTCTATGAGCTCTCGAAGATCCTGACAACCGAGATCGATATCCTGAAAATAGAGAAGGAGATCGATACCAAGGTGCAGGACAATATTCAGAAGTCGCAGCGGAAGTTTTTTATCCAGGAGCAAATCCGGATTCTCCAGGACGAATTAGGAGAGGACGAGGCATCACCGGAGCTGGCAAAGCTGAAAGAACAGCTGCAGAAGGCGAAGATGCCCAAGGAAGTTGAAGAGAAAGCGATGGAGGAGTTCAACAAGCTTAAAAAGACCCCCCCGATGTCGCCCGAGTTTACGGTGACCCGAAACTACCTCGACTGGCTCATAGCAGTTCCGTGGTCGAAACGGACAAAGGACAACCTCGACGTTGGCCACGTCAAGAAAATCCTTGACGAAGATCATTTCGGTCTTGAGAAGCCGAAAGACCGCATCCTTGAACACATTGCCGTGTTGAATCTTGTGAAGGAAATGAAGGGCCAGATCCTTTGCTTCGTGGGGCCGCCGGGAGTGGGAAAGACCTCCCTTGCAAAGTCGATCGCCCGCGCCCTTGGCCGCAGGTTCGTCCGCATCTCGCTGGGGGGCGTGCGCGACGAGGCGGAGATCCGGGGCCATCGGCGAACATACATAGGATCAATGCCCGGAAAAATCATCCAGTCGATGAAGCGGGCCGGCGTTATCAATCCCGTTCTCCTCATGGATGAGGTTGATAAGATGAGCATGGACTTCCGGGGTGACCCATCGGCAGCGCTGCTGGAGGTGCTCGATCCAGAGCAAAACAACACATTCAGCGATCACTACCTGGATGTGGACTATGATCTTTCAAAGGTCATGTTTATCACAACGGCAAACATTCGCTATGCAATCCCGCTGCCGCTCCAGGACAGGATGGAAATCATTGAGCTGCCTGGGTACCTCGACTACGACAAAAGAGAGATTGCAAAACGACACATTATTCCGAAAGAGCTGAAGGCACACGGTCTCACCGAGACGATGTTGCGTTTCACGGATGATGGGATAGACAAGATTATCAACGAGTACACCCGGGAAGCCGGCGTGCGCAATGTAGAAAGAGAGCTGGCATCCATTTGCCGGAAGGCAGCAAAGGAGATCGTGCTTGGCAAGAGGAAGAACGGGCGCGGGAAAAAAACACAAGGCATTGTTGTAGGAGCCGATCGCATTGAGCACTATCTTGGTGTCCCAAAGTTCCGCAAGAAAGCGGCAGAGCGGAAGGCGCGGGTCGGCTCGGTCACAGGTCTAGCCTGGACCAGCGTCGGTGGGGATATTCTCAACGTGGACGTGACCATGATGTCGGGGGCGCAGAAGCTGACGCTCACAGGCCAGCTTGGAGATGTAATGAAAGAGTCTGCGCAGGCGGCGTTGAGTTATATCCGGTCGAATGCGAAGCAATTTGGTGTGAACCCGGAGTTCAGCAAAGGGAAAGAAATTCACATTCACCTACCCGAAGGAGCGATTCCAAAAGACGGACCCTCGGCCGGCATTACAATGGCGATGGCGATTATCTCTGCGGCGAGCAACAAGCCAGCGCGTAACGATATTGCGATGACGGGTGAAATCACGTTGCGCGGAAACGTTCTGCCAATCGGTGGTCTGAACGAGAAACTTCTTGCCGCACAAAGGAGTGGTATTACGACCGTCATCATCCCAAAAGAGAACGTAAAGGATCTGACCGAAATCCAGGCGAAAGTGAAAGAGGGATTGAAGATCATTCCCGTAGAGACAATAGAGGAAGCTGCGCGACTTGTGTTTGGCAAGAAAGGCCAGAAGTAACAGCGGGAGATCCACACCGTCTGCGGCCCGGTTTCCTTTTTACAGTTAACTTCTTACCTTCGATTCAGTATGTCCTATCAGGTTACAGCCCGGAAGTGGCGGCCACTGGTGTTTGACGACGTCGTCGGTCAACAACACGTCACAAGCACCCTGCGCAACGCGATTGCATCTCATCGTCTTGCGCACGCGTACATTTTCAGCGGCGCCCGCGGCACGGGAAAAACAACAACAGCCCGGATCCTGGCCAAGGCCATCAATTGCACCTCACCGAAGGAGACGAACCCGGATAACGAGTGTGAGATGTGTAAGGAGATCACAGCGGGCCGCAGCCTGGACGTGATAGAGATCGACGGTGCTTCGAACCGCGGCGTTGAGGAGATTCGCAATCTCCGGGAGTCGGTACGGTACACGCCATCGCGAGGCCGCTACAAGGTCTACATCATCGATGAAGTTCACATGTTGACGAAGGAAGCGTTTAACGCTCTTCTCAAAACACTTGAAGAGCCGCCCGAACACGTGATCTTCATCTTCGCTACAACAGAAGTCCATAAGATCCCGATGACAATCATCTCCCGCTGCCAGCGGTTTGATTTCAGGCGAATTTCGGTAGAGGAGATTGCGACAAATTTGCGGGAGATTTCACGCGAGGAAGGCGTAACAATAGAAGAAGAAGCGCTCATGGTCATCGCCAAGAAGGCGGATGGGGCGCTGCGCGACGCGCAGAGCATCTTTGACCAGATTCGGTCATTCTGTGGGAACCAGATCACCGCGGCAGACGTGCTGAAGGTTCTAAATGTCGTTGATCAGGAACTGTACTTTCGGGTAACCGATCTCATCAAGGCCCAGGATGCCAGAGGCGGGATTCAGCTTGTTGACGAGATTGTGAAGGGGGGGTATGATCTCCGCGAGTTCCTGGGGGGCCTGGCAGAGCACCTGAGAAATCTTCTCATTGTTCTGACCACAGACGCGACAGAGCTCGTTGAGACCTCTGAACCGTTCCGGAAGCGGTATCGTGAAGAGGCAAAGCACTTCCGCCAGGGAGACATGCTGAGGCTGATTCGAATCGTGAATGAACTCGAACAGTCGATACGCTGGTCTGCGCAGCCAAGATTCAAGCTTGAGGCGGGACTTCTGCAACTAATCAGGCTTGAGCGGTCGGTGCAGATCGATGCATTGCTGGGTCAGATTGAGGAATTGAAAAAAAAACTGATCTCAGGCGGTAGCTCAGCACCGAAGCAAACCAGCACGCCCGATGAGTCAACAAACGGTGTGCGGGTTGTCGGCCAAGTGTCGGCGGGACGTTTGCGGAACCCACCAGCGGCAACAGAGCCACCACAGGTCAAACCATTTCAAGACCCGCAGAGGCCCGAGACAGGTACAACAACCATCGATGGCAGCTATACGACGAACGACCTCGCGGTAGCAGCTGTCACGGTAGCGGTCTCCGCACCGGAGCCGATGCGACAGATCAGCGCGCAAGAGGCGTACGAACAATGGCAGCGCTGGGTGGGGGAAGTGAGGAAGACAAAAATTGGTATCGGGACAATTCTAGCCGAAAGCAGACTTCTCGAGGTTATTGACGGAACCCTGCAGATAGCATGTCCAGACGACTATCACGTTTCCTCCCTTAAACGCCACAAAGAATTTCTTGTTGATACACTTGAGAAGCTCACCGGCTATAAGCTTCGCATAGAGCCAATCCTTCAACCCAACTCCAGGACTCCCCGCGTAGCGGAGAACATGGAAACCCATCTTCCACCCACGCCTCCATCCGTCTCATTGCAGAGCGGTGGGAACGGATCCACCGAAAACCATCCTGTGATTCTTGCCATGCGCCGCGAGCTGGGCGCAGAACCAGTCGAGTAACACGTCCCCCTCCGCGTTGTAACACTTTCTGCCAAGAAATATTGCCAATTGAATATCCGCAAAAAGACAGATTCATTCCGTAAAATTGCTTGACAGCGATTCCGAAAAGAGTTAGATTTCGCCGCGAGCCCCCCGTTACCTACAACACAGAAACGCATTCTCCACTAAGAGGGAGATCCGTTTCTGACAGCATCTCACAACAACGCGACAGCGCAGTCCACCAAGAGACCCGGAGCCGAAAAACTCATCGGCACCATGAAGCTCTTCGCGATCATCCTTTTACCAGCCCTCTTGCTTGTCTTGTTGCAGCAGGTCTCCATCCAACAACCCCTCAGGGCAGGTGACGCAGTGCCCGAGCAAATCCTGAATATGACTCTCGCGGGAAACCACACACTGAGAGATTTCTGCTCCCCCGGAGCGGTAGTGATCTTCTTTGGTGCGGGGTGTTGGCGCTGCACGGGCGAGCTCACAAATATGAAGGAGCTTCAGCGCGCCCTCGGAACCAGAATCCAGTTTCTGCTCATTACATCCAGCAACCGCCTGGTTGCGCAGTCAATGATCGACTCGCTCGGGGTGGGGATTCCGGTAGTAACAGACGAGGATGGAAGTTTGCGGCGCGCCTTTGGAGCCTACACGGTGCCAGCGGTCTTTCTGGTGGACAGAACGGGGACCGTTTGGCAAACATCTTTCAGTGAACGCCCTCTTGAGGTGCGCAGGCGGCAACTGGAGGAGTTTGTGCGGTTTGTAACACCCGCGAGTTCCACGTATCACGATCCACAGGGAATCAGACATGATTTCGCGCAGTAAGGCGACAAAGTTAACGGTCGCAGCTCTTGCCGGCCTTTTTGGCATCGCGTGGTGGACGAATGACAGGCTCTGGCGAGATTCCGTTGAACAGGAACACGTCGGTGAAGAAACCGGTATAGCAAGAGAAACTCAAATGGTGTATCAAGACAAACGAAATAACTGCGGTGCGACGGCCCTGAAGATGATACTGAATTACTACGGGCGTAATTACTCATTGCGGGATATTGAATCGAAGTTGCGGCCATCACGCAAAGGCGCAAGCTTTCTGCAGTTGAAAGAAGCAGCGGAAAAGTGCGGCATTATGGCCACAGCAATGAAGTTGACAGTGAAAGCGCTGAACAACATTCATTATCCGGTCATCATGCTTGTGGACAGAAGCCATTACGTTGTGGCGGACGGGATAAGCGTCGATAGTTGTGTTGCCGTGAGGGATCCGGCAAAAGGTAAAATGAGAATACCCCTCGCAACACTGTCGAAATCATGGACGGGGGAGACCCTCTTGCTTAGGCCAACCGACCACAACGGGAATCACACGTCAGACATAGGAAAGTAGAACGGGGATCATCATGCTCGCTGGTCTCCTTTTGGCGATCAACGGTGAATCGCCCAGCCGGCCCCTGGGCGCGAATCCGCGGATCGCTAAATGGTGACGGGCCGCAGCGGGCGACCCAATCACAACCGTCACTTAAGGAGGTAGTCATGAAACACCTTATCATTGCGGCCATTGTTTTGATAAGTGTTGGTGTTCAGCCAACGTCGGCTCCGACGCTTGAACCCCAATCAATGCAGAACGAGCAAATCCTCAAGGTCTCGCCGATAGACGAAGCCAACCAAGCGCTGAGCGCACCAGAAATGGCAACGATCGTCGGAGGAGACAATCTCACAGGCTGTTGGGATTATGTCGATGCAACCGGCGATCTGCACATCATCTGCTGCCTTGACCTGTGGATCTTCTCCATTTGCGTTGATACGAACGTAGGCCAAATCGAGCGTTGGATCGGTGAACTCTTCTAGCATCGACCATAAGTCACAGCAAGACCGGAACTCTGGTTTCCGGCAGAACACGATTCGAACATGTTGACGCCGCTGCGAACAGAGTGTGGCACTCTAAAACAACAAGATGGTGGGGGGCATTCAGGTCCCCCCATCATCCGCATAGACCAACCATAGGTTCCGAGGATCAGATGAAAAGGATCTTGATGGTGCTTTTTGTGACAACCTCTTCGGTCGCACAGGAACAAGTTCTCAGCGGTGACCAACAGTTCCCCCTTCTTCGGGAACTTCGCTGGGGCATGACAAGGGCAGAGGTCGTTGCTGCGTGTGCCGCACGAGGCGTGTCGGTGAGCGAAGATGACAGCAGCATAACGCTCGATGCCGCGTTGTTTGGTGAGCCAACAAAGACGACGATGCGGCTCAAAGGAACAACAAAGCGTCTGGGGCAAGTAGATATCAGGTTTATAGATCGCTCTCAGGCGCTGGCGGATACACTCACGCGGCGGCTCACGCGGTTCACCGGTGATTCGCCAATGAAGGTGGAGAAGGAGAAGAGTGTGCTTCTGTTTACGCTTCGCATGGAGATTTCGGTGTGGGAAACAAAAACAGAGAGACTTACACTTGTTGTAGGAAAGAAGGGAAGCTCGATTTTTGAAATCAAGCTCTTGGTCCTGCCCGCGAAGGGGCAGTCAGAGAAACGCTAGATGGGGGAACCCCGCAATGCCGTCATCACTCGTTGTTTTGGCAGACCCCGAAGAAATTTTTAGGGATATCAGGGACCGGTCACGCTGGATTACACCACTTGGGTACTGCGCCCTGGTCTTCTTTCTCATCATATGGCTCGGAGGGTGTTGGACTGACATCAGAGAAGGACTGCGTTGGTCATCTCTTCTTGTGCCAGCGGTGGCAGCCATTGTCATTGTCTGTGTTCTCGGTGCGGCGAGTACGCTCCTCTTGTACGTAGGGCATCGCGTCATTAATGGGGGGAGATCGGGAGAGCCGCGTTATCGAACGCTCTTTTCTCTCAACATGCACTGTGCGATCATCCTTGTCTTGGGCGAGCTTGTGAACTTTCTCCTTGTTCACACAGGAATTCCCCCGCCGGGAAATCTTCCACTCGCCAACCGTTTTCCGCTTGGTCTTGACCTCTTGCTTCTTGGTGCAAAAGAACCGAATATCTACATGACAATTCTCCTGCACAGCACCAGTGCGTTTACCGTGTGGTATTTGGTCATTCTTGCGCGTGGACTTAGAGACGTTGCGCACCTAAGCACCGCCCAGGCCGCCGCGGTAGCACTTACTCTCTGGCTGGTAGGTGTTGGCGCCATCCTGAGCGTTGTGTACAGCGCAGGAGGAGGAACGGTGTTTCGTGTCGTTGTTTGAAGAGAACAAGCGGAGGACTCATGAATACACAAGAACGAGGGCAGAGGGTCGCGCTCCTGTTTCTGTGTAGCTCAATGCTGGTGGTAATATCCTTGATTCCTTCATGTACTCCGTCTAAAGAAGCCGCGAGCAAACGAGCCATCATTGTATTCCAGCCATCCCACCAGACCGATACAGGCACGAACTTCAACGAAGCGCTGGTCTGCAACGGGATTGTGGAGGCCGCATTAGCAGCCTCGACAGGCGTTGTGCGGGTCCACAAGGCGTGGAGTTATCACCGTGACGACGTGCACCACGCGCGCCAAGGGAGCAACACAAAAATTGATCACACAAGCGCAGTTGATTCTCTTGGTAGAATCTCGGGATATGCGTATGAGTTACGGGAATCGAACAAGCTGAGGCCGGACCTCTTTGTTTCCATTCACAACAACGGGGCGACGAAGAAAAACGCCTGTTGGGGGTTTGTGCATGAGGGCGATCCGCACGAACAGCAGAACAGAGAACTGGCCAAAGTGCTGGTGGCAGAGATTTGCAGTGTTAGCGGTCTCGAGAACGCGGGCGTGTTCGGTGATAGTTGGCCAAACAGGAATGACTATCGATGCAGGAACACGGGCAAACTCTCATTCTACAGTCTTGATGAAAACGTGAATATCGCTCCACTCCGCGTGCTTCTGGAGATCGGGGACAACATGGAGAGCCGCGCGCTTCTCGTAGATCCGGCAATACAGAAGAAGATGGGGGAAGCCATTCAGAAGGTGATAGAGCAACGATTTGGCAAATAGGGAACAGCGACGAACCGAGAAACGCTCTTAAGCACAAAGGCCCGGTGTTTTCGGGCCTTCGCGTTTGTACACAGATAAGCCAAGAAGCTACTTCTCATCGTCAAGCGTGAAGCCAGCCTTGATAGTTACCTGCCACTGGGCAACCTTCCCCTTCTCAATGTGGCCCCGCGTCTCGAGAATTTGCATCCAGCGAATGTTGCGGATGGTTTTAGAGGCTCTGGCAATCGCCCGGTGAGCAGCGTCTTCGATAGACGTGCTGGAGGTGCCCGTGAGCTCGATGTGTTTGTAAATGTTGTTTGCCATAAGGCGAATCCTTTCAAATATCCTCTTTAATCCTCAGAATCCAGTCGTTCGGATTGAATTTCCGTATTTCAATTGCGGGAACCACAGTTTTTGTTAGAGAGTCAGCATCCTTGATGATGCGAAGATGAGTCGGGGAAAATTCTTCAGCACACGAGGCGCAGTGAAGAGGCAGCGGTTGGACGGAGCCGGTTGCAGCCATGTCGCGGGACCAGGCGCAGAGGTCGTCTCGCGTGACAACGCGGAAATCGGCTCGTTCGAAAAATTGACCGCACGGTTGGTGCTGTGCAGAATAGAGAACAAAGAAATGAGTCTCACGAATTCTATCCATGACTGACCGTTAGGGTTGTGCTGAGAAAATCAGGCGCGTGCCTTGCCGCGACGAACAGACCGCTGCCATTGTAACTCATTTTGCCAATAAAATCAATCTTACTGCGGTGGCAGGCGCGCGGTGGTCTGCGGCATCCTTGACAATCTCCCCCTTTTTCTATTATCTTGATAGCACGAAAGGGCGACCAAGCTATAGACGATTGTTAGAGATTGTTGTGTCGTGAGTACAACAACAAGCGCCATCACTCTAACAATGCATCCTGGCCGAATTCACAATGTTGGAGTGGATTCGGTTTTTTTGTTGTTTGGCCTTTCTGCAGTGGGGATCACATTATGGGCGTAACTGGAAAACTTGCCGTCGTGATGGTTTGTGCGAGCTCTCTTGTGGGGGCTCAAACCGTCGCGAAATATGCCGGAGAGTTCATGTCCATCGGCGTTGGAGGACGCGCGCTCGGACTCGGCGGCGCGCACGTTGCCCTTGTCCGGGACGTATCGGCCGGCTATTGGAATCCCGGAGCATTGGGAAACATTGAGTTTCCCGAGGCGATGGTGATGCACGACGAGCGGTTTGGCTCCCTGATCAATTTTGATTTTGCTGCTGTTGCTGTTCCATTCGGCACCGATGCCAGCCTGGGAATCAGTGTGCTTCGACTTGGCGTTGATGGTGTTCCCGACACGCGTGCAGCTTGGATCGATGCTAACAACAACTGTATCTTCGACGCGGTGGATCAGTTGGACTATGGGAAAATCAGCACGTTCAACACGGCAGACTGGGCGTTCTATGCAACATATGCAAAGCGCTCATCGCCGACACTCCAATATGGTGCGAACATAAAACTGATCCGGCGGACCATTGCAGATCAATCCGCAACCGGTATCGGCTTCGACATTGGAGCGCTTTACTCGCCCTACCCGGGCCTTTGTCTTGGTGTAAACGCTCAGGACATTACCACAACCCTGGTGGCGTGGAGCACAGGTCGAAACGAGCTGATATACCCTACGCTCAAGATCGGCAGCGCATACACATTTGGTTTTCTCGGTGGAACGGTTGCACCCGCTCTGGACATAGATGTACGTTTTGAGAACAGGCAATACGCGTCCACCGCACACCTTGGAGCCGTCAGTTTTGATCCGCGGGTGGGCTTGGAATTTGACTATAAGAAGACTGTTGCGCTTCGGGCGGGTTACAACGAGATCAAACAGTTGAGCCTTGGCGCGGGCCTCCATCTTCGCATGCTTGATATCGACTACTCGTTTGCGAGGTTTGCCGCAGACGAGTCACTAGGGAATACCCACCGCATTTCCTTGAGGTTTGTCCTTCAAGACGAGCAATTCAAACGGCCGGGACCCCAATAGCAATTGAGTATCCCGGGTTTTCTCTAGTCCTTCCACCGAAACAGACACTCTGTGCCGGCGGCAGAATGCCGGAACCTGAGAGAAATCGCATTCCCAAGTCTGGGTGTCCACGCGAACGCCCAATTTGGACATTGGCCCGCCTCGCAAATATCAACATCGCCATGACGCACAACCAACCCAAGGCACAGCAAATCACCACGCTCTTTTGTGAATGTATGCCCGAGCCTTTGCAGCCCCTCTCCAAACCGCCAGCGCAATATCGGTATCCGGAGTTCGTTCATTTGCTCCTCGAACAACCCCGAGACAAGGACGTGGTTGAGGCTACGGACAACCCCCGGCGTGATTACCCGGTCACAATAGGCCCGAGATGAGACTATGCCGGCGCGCACCTCACCACCATCTGGCAGGACGATATCCGGACAGAACCGAAGATGGTCCAGGACCCAAAGATCTTCGTCATACAACAGCTGTCCGAAAAACTCGTGGACAAGGACTTGAACATGCTCGGCTGGCCGGAATCGCTGAAGAGGCATCTCAACAAACTCAATACGCCTGGCGATCTCGCGCGGCAACTTCTTGAATCGTTGTCGGGCAAGAGTCATTAAAAGTGGATTTTGTTCGACGGCGTACACCTTTTTGGCTCCCAGGCGAGCCATTTCTTCCGCGAACACTCCAAGCCCGGAGCCGCCTTCAACGCAAACAGAGCCGGCGATTGCTCGTCTATATGCGCGCACGAGGCGCAGAAACGCCCGAGTGCGGCGGTCGTCGTCATAGATGGAGATGAAGGCAAGAAGATCGTCTGTCTTGCGGTATGAGCGTGCGGGGAGTTCGTTCAGGATGTCCACAGAAACAGTGAAGCCGGAACAGTATTCGCTTCCGGCTTCATCTTCAATCGGGTGAGAAGTTCTGTTATTTTGTCGTCATGACAAACACACCGGTCCAATCCTTTGGCGGTGGGTTTAGCTGATAGAGGCTGGCGCGCTGCTCGTAAAGTTCTGCAACCTGGCAGCCGGGATCGAGCGTCTTCGCCTGCTGGAAGTATGCAATCGCCTCTTGAAAGTTTCGGGAGCGGTAGAGCCGCAGACCCTCATGATATATCTCGAGGGATTGCTTTTGGTTGTCTGTGAGGTGCATATTCGCCTCGCCCATCAACTCCCACACCTTCACGGGTTCGTTCTTACCCTTTACTTGGATGAGGTCGAGCTCGCGTACGGTTACCCGGTCCTTCACCTGTTGATAAGTGAAGTCGCTAATCATGATGTGCGAGCCGTACTGCTTGTTAGCCCCCTCAAGCCGTGAGGCAAGGTTCACGCTGTCTCCAATAACGGCATAGTCGAACCGATCCTGACCGCCCATATTGCCGACGATCATAGTCCCGGTGTTAATACCAATCCGGACTTCGAGGGCGGGTTTTCCTTCTTTAACCCACTTTGGTCGCAATGCCGCAAGGCGTTTCTGCATTTCAAGAGACGCAAGACAGGTGCGAAGGGAGTGATCTTTTTGCGGGATAGGGGCGCCCCAGAAGGCCATGATTGCGTCACCCTCATACTTGTCTAGTGTGCCTTTGTGCTTCAGGACAATTGCAGTCATCTCATCGAGATACTCGTTCAGCAAGGCGACGAGGCCCTCCGGGCGGGCTTGGAATTGTTCAGAAATGCTTGTGAAGCCGGCGATATCCGAGAAGAACACGGTAAGCTCACGGCGGTCTCCACCGAGCTTCGCCTTCTCGGGGTTTGCCACCAACTCATTCACCACAGCAGCACTAATATACTTGCTGAAGACATTTTTGATCAACGCCTTTTGCTGGCGTTCTCCGAGGTACTGGTAGACGGCGGCGCCAATGTAGGCAAACACAACCGTCAGCCCCGGATAGACGATGTTGATAAGCGTGCTGTTGTTGATGAACGACCGGACCGCAATCTCAAAAACAGCAAAGACGAGAACGGCGACAATTGCGACCGAGGCGAGTTCTAACAAGATTACATATCGGATCTTAAGAAGACGCACATAGAGGATTGCAAAGAACGAGACAATACCAAGGAAGATGATAAGGGCCAGCTCAAGCCCGGGATTGGCCCGCTGGATGAAGTCCCTGTTCAGAACATTCTGAAGAGCCGTCGCGTGGATTTCCACGCCATTCATGGTTGTTGTGCCATCCTTGTTCGTCATGGGGACGGCGTGAATGTCTTGCTCTTCGGGCATCGTCGAGCCAACGATGACGATCTTATCCTTTAAATACGCACGCAACCCATCGTCGAGGTCAAATGCGTCTATACTCTCTCCAACCTCCAACTCTGCCTTTGTTTTGAAGGCCGAGTCGTCGATTACCTCGTTGAACTTGATGTACCGGAATGTTGCATTGGGGCCGTAGTAGTTTAGCAGGAACGAGCGCCCATCTCCGATCGTCGGGATGACACGATCAGCCAGCGTGAGCGTCTTGTTGTCGAAGTCAACATCGGCAACGGTTGTATCAGACAGATTGAGAGCAACGTTGAGTGAAGCAAACGCGAACGTGGGAGTGGGGAAGTTTCCAATCATCATGAACGGGTAGTAACGCCGTGCAACCCCATCACGGTCCTTACCAGCCACGCTGACGATGCCGATGTGCCGACCCTGTTTGTAGAACACATTTGGGTAAGAGCGCTCCAGGGTGCTCAACACATATCGGCCCGCGCCAGATTCCTCGGAGCTCTTTGTTGCCAGAATGATGTTGTTGTATTTCTTCAGGACCGCATCGAACGCAGCATCGGAGGCACTGTCCCTCTTCGCGTCCAGCGTAAGATCGAACGCGATGGTGCGGACACCGCAACGTTCAAGATTCTCTACAAGATGGGCGTAGTATGAGCGCGGGTACGGAAACGGCTCGGGGAGCGTTGTCATGTCCTCATCGCCGATGCCCACAATGACGACATCGGCGCTCACCCGCGGATTCCACCAATCTGCTGAGGCAGAATCATGCTCAAATTTCATCTGATATCGGTAGTCTGTGGTAAGGTGATCCACCCGTTGTATGAACTCAGGATCGCCCACCCGAATCAATGCAACAAGGATGCCAATGCCAAGTCCAATCCCGATTCTGATGAGGAGGGGAAGGACCTTTTTCTTGAAATTGTAGGAGGCCATGAGGAGCCTTTCAGGGGAGGAGTGGTGCAAAAAAGAGAGGAGGGATCTTCAACAAAACATCGTCGTGGATCCCCCCGTTTCTCTCATACCATATAGTAAGGTCGTGTCGGTCGTCCGTTCTTGTAAGGACCTAGAAATTGAACCGGTAGACCAGGCTCACGATTTGATCGTTCTTGTACCCCGTGTTCTTGATGAAGTCGCCCTGCAGGGCAAGCGCATGATTCATCGTAATGGAATAATCTGCACCGGCCTGGAAGAGGGTGCGCTTGACATCGCCCGTGGACGAGCTTACCGTTGCGGCGAGCCGCAACTTGTCTTCTAACAGACGGTACTGCGCGTTGAACGAGAACGCAGAAAGCTTGAACTGCGTCGTCATGAGGAGTGTGCCGATCAGGTCGTTGCTCTCACTCAGATTCGAGTTGTACGAAAGGGTTGTCTGAAGAGGGAAGTTGAAATTAGTTGTCAACGATCCGAAATAGCTGTTATTCTTCTGATCACGCTTGTTTGCCGTGTTGTCTTTCTTGTCGGACAAGTTCGTGCCCAGCGTCAGGTTGTGTCGTGCACCGGCGCTGAAATCATAGTTCATCTGAACCGAGATTCGATTCGTGACATCATCAGCGACATAGAGAGCCTGCAGGGGATTGGTCGGCTTCGCATCGCTCTTGCGCGTGAGGACGCCATATCCGAATGTGAAAGAGGGCCAAGTACTTGCCGGGAACAACGTCAGCGAGGCGTTGGTATTGCCGTATTTTGTGGTGGCAACCTTCGTTTTGGAGGTATTGTCTTCGCGTTGCTCGTACGAAATGATGACCAACGCCCGGTTGGAGAAGAGGCGAATGCGGTCGGACAGAGCGACACCCTTGATGTCGGCCTGCAAGAATTCGTTGCCAAACGAATAGTATGCATTGCCGCGCTGGTAGTATTGGGCGCGGATGAAGTTGTTGAAGTAGTTCATCGTCAGAAGACCTTCATACGCGAGGCCCGGGAGGCCCTCACCGACGGGATTCAACGGAAAGAGGTTCTCATTGATCGTAATGAATTTGCTGGCAGCGTCGGCAAGTTTCTTCAGGTCGTCCGCTGTCTGCTGTCGGTCGGCTCGCTCTGATGGTGTGAGGGTTGGGTCGTTCTTTCCAGCCATCAGGTCGTAGTCGGCGTTTGTGAAATTGCCCTTCGTGATATCCCTGTTGACGAGGCTCAAAGAGGCCTGCCCCTCAATGCGGAATCTCTGTTCATCAAACGCGATAACGATATCTGTGCCGGCAACAAGGTTTTCTTGAGGGGTAACGCCGTATTTGATGGACCCAACCTTGTCCTTCGAATTCATGTAGGTGAAACCAAGCTGGAAGTTTTCACCGGAGCCAAAACTCGGGCGGATCGCAAAGAAATTGCGTGAAAACGTTCCCGATTGGAATAGTGTGTACGTCATGCCCGATTTGAGAAGCGTATTCAATTCTCGGGCCCTGAGGGCAGTTGAGTCCTTATAAGTGGTATCCCTCAGCGCCAATCCCTCTATACTGCGCATTGTTTCTCCATACGAGACATCAACATTGAAGAATTTGAGGAAGAGGTTTGCTGAGAGACCCCGGACTCGCTTTCCGCTCACGATATAAGAGGGGAATCTGGGAAATGCGTCGCCAACCTGAAGTTTCAAAAACTCAAGGTCACCAAATGCGAGGAAGCGGTTTTGCGGTTGACGCTCTGCCTTTTCCTCATTCGTAATGAAGATATTGGACCCGAAGTTTAGCGACCGGAAAGACCCATTTGCACGCAACTGACCGCGGATATAGGTGTTCTTGGTAGTCCCGACATCTTCGTTGCGGTACTCAGCCTGCCCATTGACCCCCATTCTGAGCCGACTCTCCTGAGCCGCGATCGCGGCCGCTGTCGAGAGATTGAAGTTTGACTCGACCGAGTGATAGAGAGCGCCCGATTTGTCATAGAGATCAACGCGGAGGAACTGTACTCCCAGGCTCAGCGGGCGAGGAAACGTTGCGGGGGAGTACAGGATCACGTCGTCGGAGAAAACGGCTTGATTTGTGACATCAACGCCATTCAAGGTGACCTTTGTTGCCCGGCGGTTGACGGTTTCAGATGCGTAGTAAAGAGAGATCGCTACGACCATGTCCTCGCTCGCGACGGTCTCACCCTGTTCCGGACTGAGGATGCGCACCTCAAGTGCTTTCGGATCCACCGGCTTGACGGTGACCTTCAGCGGGGTTGCCTCGGCGTTGTCGATAGGATATGTTTCTGAGCGCCCACCGGAGAGCTCCAGCAACAAATAGTATTCTACGTACGGAGGGAGAACATACTGGCTGGCGATCGTGAGGCTTGCAGTATTGCCTGCGAGGAGCATTTCCTGCTGGCGGTACTCGCTTTCACCAAAGCCGCGATAGCGAAGCAACACGCGCTCTACAGCGCTGCTGGGTGTAAATTCGGCACTAATGGGCAGGGGTTGATTTTGACTCACAACCGGAGCATTCACGCGCAGAACGACAGAACTTACCTGGCCCTGAACGCTAGCGCCAAGCGCCAAGAGGAGGCAAACAACAGTCGCAAGGGATGCAAAGGCGCGATTCATGAGGGGATCTCCCGTGATGTTTGAAGTGTGCGAGGAAAGGCGAATGTGCGATGAAAAAGAGCATTGACGGCGGGTTCTAAAAACCCGCCGTCAATGTATGAAAAGCACACACGAGAAGCAACGAACAGCAGCCCGGCGAGCGGCTACTCTTCGTACGTTATCTGCAGGTATTGCTGCTGACCAGTAGCGGTTGTAATTGGAATTTTGATGTACACCACCTTTGGCCTAATTGGGAGAGTGTACGGCGCCGCCTCGTAGTCTGTCTCCGGAAAATAATAGGTCGTGCCGTTTGCACCCACCATTGAGAAGTAATATTCGAATGTCTTTGTAGCCCCCGCCCTCACATCGGCGGACGGCACGTTTCCGGTCAGATTTGTGCCGCTAACCGTCATCACGGCCTGTTTGTACGACGCATCGCCCTGAACCCTGTAGAATAACGTCGCTTGGGTGATATCTGTTGGCGGATTTGCGAGAGCCACCCTTATCTGTGCCCCCCTGCCCGACTCAAGCGTACCACCCGGTGTGCTCAAGGTGAACTTTGCCGGGCTGGGTGCCGGGCCGCTAGGTTGTCCGACGCCGGTTGTGTCCGTTCCGGCACCACCGGTACCCGTGGTGTCCATTCCGCCCGTGTTGATATTGTTATTGAAGAGCTGCTGGTTGGTTGCCCGACCCTGGCCGCAGCCGCCCGTGCTGTCGACTGTGCCAACCTGGCCGGATCCAACCTGTACCTGGCAACCCGTTCGTGTGCTGGAGAACTCAGCAACGCCCTGAATGATGACGATATCGGCGAGGTTTGTTCCCGGATCAAAACCAGTTCCACCCTCCGTTCCGCGAATCGATGCCACCGAAATCGGGGAGGTAAACCGGAACTGTTCCTCCTTCTGTTTCTTGATATCAAACACCGTTCGCCCGCGCTCGATGTAAACATCCCGGTTCAGAATCTTTCCGCCCTCGACCTCACCCGCAATGGTCAGAATGGATTTCGGGCGAACCGTGATCTTTGATTCGTCGGCGAACTTGATGAGGGCGAGTGACTGCTCTTGGGTTCGCACCTCATACCCGGCCTTCAGCTCAGAGGGGGCAAGAGCCTTGGACCACCCCTCAGTCTTGCCAGACCGGCGTTCAACATTTTTCACAACCTTGATGACATACGCTGCGATGGGCTTCTTTTCCTGGAAGTTCCATGCAGGCGCCGCAAGCAACGCAGCGACAACAACTATGATAACCAGTATGAACGATCGTTTCATCGTGGAATCCTCCATTCAAGAAGTTATCGAGACACAGGCGCTGCTGTCAGCCGTGTGTTTCGAGTCTGCAAGCTGTTAAGAAGAGAAAGCACCTCCGACATGTCGACAGCTCGCAGTGTCCCGCCCTCACCGTCTTGAATGTAAATGGGATCGGACGCCGAGAACGTGAAGACATATCCGGCGTTGAGCAAATTGTTGTAGGTTGAGCCGATCGGGTCCGGAGCGTTTGATAGAGCATTGAGAATCGAATTGACCAGCGGGTCACTTGGTACAATCGTGAACGACCAAATGGCACTGCGGCGCACATCTGACGAGCCCGGCATTTGGCCAAGAAAGAGCCAGGAGACTTTGGTATTTGCTGTCCACGGACGTAGCGCAACACCAGGGAAGGTGGCGACGATCTGATTGGTGCCGCGTTGGTTGACCTGCACATCAAGAATCTTCAGCGATGAGTTCAGGTCCCGAGTTGCGTCGTCGGGTGATTGGGACATGTTGGAATGCTCAAATGCGAGCAGGCGACCCGGAATGGAGTTGTCGAAGTTGAAAATGACGGTCGGTGATAGCGGAGCCCTCTCTCCGTTTGCCGGGGAGGTAAGGTTCAAAACGGCCTCGACCGTGGACGCGCTCTCAATGGTAATGGAATGGCTTGCGCTTCCCAGTGCAGCACCCGAGGTGGCGTCGTTGAGGGTTGCGTTGATGGTGTAGATGCCCGTTGGAACCGCAGCAACGCCCTGTTGGATCTTATCGGCGAGTGCATCAATGCACCGCTGATTCTCCGTCGAGTTGTTTATTCCGATGCTCGACGATCCGGTAAAGTCCCCCGCACCCAGATTGCGCCCGGGACCCGAGATCTGAAAGATCTCCGTCTGCGCGGTAGCGATTTGTGTATTGCACTCGGTGACGCTTGATCCGGTTGCAGACACGACAATGGACAGTCGGACTCGCTTTGGCGACGTGAGCGGTGGATGAACATTGATGCGGAGATATTGTCCAGGAACGTCGGCCTTAAGCTTTCGATCAAGTCCAATGTAGCGGCTCAACTCAACATTGCCTTGGGGCATGCCGATAAAGTCGAGCGTGTATCCCTGGGCGTACGAAGAGGGAGCGAGGAAGCACGAGATCCCGACAACAGCAAGGATCAACAATAAGCGCACAACGCCCGCCCCACTAGCCAGCAGGACTTTTTTCATAAAGATCCCTCCTTAATAGTTCGCACAGTTTGCTGAAAAGCTAAGGCAAAGACTATACAGCGGGGGTGACTGTTATCACACAGTTGGAGGCTCAAAAACGAACGATGTCATTATACAGAACGAAGGCCATAAAAACAAGCAACAGTACGAATCCAACCTGCTGGAGGGCAATTTTGACCTTCGTTGGAATCTCGCGCCGGAAAGTACCTTCATAGAGAAGAAAAACAGCATGTCCGCCGTCAAGGGCGGGGAAGGGAAGAAGATTGAGGATCGCGAGGTTCATGCTCAGGAGGGCCATGAACGCGAGGAAATCTAGTAAGCCACTTTCTGCGGATCGCGTTGCCATCTTCGCGATCATAATTGGCCCAGCGACAGACTTCGTCAGTGAAACATGACCGACGAAGATTTGGTAGATGCTCTTGAGATTCATCCAGCTCATCTCCCACGTGGCCCGGATTCCTTCGGGGATTGCACCGAAGAGGGAGTATGCGACCGTTTCTCTTGGTCCTTCGTAGTACGGAGAAAAGCCAATCCCTATTCTTCCGTCTGTTGATGGAGTAACAAGCGCCTCTTTGATCGTCTCACCCTCTTTCCATCGAAGAAGCCCCTCCCTACCCGCACTCCGCTTCACAATCTCCTGCAAGGTCTGAAGAGAGATGGGTTCTCCTTTGAACGCGAGAATGACGCTTCCCGCCTTCATACCAGCCTGGTCGGCCGGCTTTCCTGATTCAACGCTCTTGACGAGCGGAACAGTGCCTGCCGGGTACATTCCGAGACGATCCTCCAGGATTTCCGATGTGAGCGGCGGAAGAATCGAAAGGGTAAGCTCAGAGCCACTTCGCACAACCGTGACGGAAAGTTTCCCCGAAAGAGCTTCTGAATAGATGAGATTCTCAATCTCTTCCCAATATGACGCTCTCTTTCCGTTCACGCTGACAATTCTATCGCCCGATCGCAAGCCGCTTTTTGTGGCGGGGCTTTCAGGAACGACATATCCAACCTCTGTAACGGGCTTGATCGTCTTTCCCTGATAGTATATGAGCCCGATGAAGATAATCACCGCGAGAAGGACATTCATGGCAACGCCGGCACAGATGACAATCATCCGCTGCCAGATCGGCTTCGACCTGAACTCCCACGGCTTCGGATCCTCATTTGCGAAATCGGTATCGAGGCTCTCGTCAACCATACCAGCGATTTTCACGTATCCGCCGATTGGTATCCACGAGATACAATAATCTGTATCGCCGATCTTTCTGCCGAAGGCGCGGGGTGGGAAGCCAATACTAAACCGATCGACGCGCATACCAAAGAACTTGGCGGCCAGGAAGTGACCCAATTCGTGGACGAGAACAAGGACACCAATAAGGATGAGGAAGTAGAAAACGTTCAAGGCGAAAGACATATTGATCTCGGTTTACAGGGTGCGGTCAACCAGGGAACCCCGGGTGACGAAAAAACACTTACCAAAGTGTTCTTACAAAAGCCCGGGTTTTTCTGTCGGTCTCAAAAACATCCGCCAACTCAGGATTAGAACACATTTTCACGCCGCCGAGTGCCCGCTCGATAAATATGGGGATTTTCTCGAAGGAAATCTCTCCCCGAAGAAATCCCTGAACAGCAATTTCGTTTGCGGCGTTGAGAACCGTGGGAGCCGTTCCGCCAAGCGAAAGAGCTTCATATGCAAGCGAGAGACATCGAAACCTTTCCCTGTCCGGCTCGAAAAAGGTCATTGACTGGAGGATGGGGAAGTCAACCCTCGCACCGTTCATGGGCCAGCGCTCAGGAAACGAAAGAGCGTACTGGATGGGAAGCTTCATGTCCGGCAATCCAAGCTGAGCCTTCACAGAACCATCAACAAACTCAACCATGGAATGAATAATCGATTGAGGGTGGACGACAACCTGAATGCGATCCGCCGACAGGCCGAAAAGCCAGTGAGCTTCGATGACCTCGAGGCCCTTGTTCATAAGCGTTGCCGAATCAATGGTGATTTTCTTCCCCATTCTCCAGTTTGGATGATTGAGAGCTTCTTGCACAGTGATAGAGGGGAACGAGGAAGAAGGCACACGGAGAAAAGGTCCGCCGGATGCGGTCAGAATGAGCCTGGCAAGGTGCGCATGATCCTCACCAGCAAGACATTGAAAGATCGCGCTATGCTCGCTGTCGACAGGAAGAAGCTCGACGCCATATTCCCGGACGAGAGACATCATGATGTTGCCGGCGACGACAAGGGTTTCTTTGTTTGCAAGAGCAATGCGCTTTCGATGGCGTATCGCGGCAATTGTTGGTTTCAGGCCAGCGAAACCGACAAGGGCGCTGATGACGACATCAACATCATCGCGTTGCACAACTTCTTCGAGCCCACCCTCACCAGAGAGAACCTCTGTTGTTGCGTCCAAGGATTTCCTTGCCTCGTGGGCAAGCCCCTGATCGAGAACTACAACACCCTTTGGCTTGAATCTGTTCGCCTGTCGAAGCAAGAGTTCAAGGTTCGAATGGGCGGTAAGATAGGTGACGCGAAATCGATCCGGAAAGTTGCCAATCACCTCAAGGCTGTTCTGTCCGATAGAACCCGTCGATCCAAGGATCGCAATATGTTTCTGCGTTGACATCAAGCAAAGGTAAGTAAATTCGAAAGGCATTGCAACACGAAGAGCGGACCACCAACCGCGTGGAACGGAAGATGCCGTGCTTGTGTTTCAACCAAGCGGCAGGAGGGGGTTTGATTCAGCGCGCCTTTTTTGATAAGTTGACAAGTGGGGCGAACGAGACAAGGGACATTCGGAAGAGTATGCGGAAATTGTGGACACGGCTTGCGGGATACTGTATCCTTATGCTTTGCATAGGCACGCAGTATCTTGTCGCGCAACAAACCGATCTTGCGACAAAACTGCGGCTGGCTCAAAGTCTTGAGCAAGCGGGCGAGTGGGGACGAGCGGCGTCACTCTACGAATCGCTTCTTGAGGATCACCCGACAAGTTTTGTAATTGTTGATGGACTGCGGCGCACATACACAGAATTGAAGCAATACGACAAAGCCAAGAACCTGATTCGGCAGCAGCTACGCAACAGCCCCGCAGATGAAAACCTGTTGACAATACTCGGGAGCCTGTACGATTTGTCGGGTGAACAGGAAACCGCCGATTCGCTATGGCAGGTGGTCATCTCGAAGGATCCCAAGAATACGGGTCTTTATCGTCTCGTTGCAGCCCAGCTGATAGACCACCGGCAATACGAACGAGCCATTCAGGTGTACCGCCAGGCCCGGACGGGAGCGAAGAACGAAACGATTTTTGTGGAGGAGCTGTCCTCATTGTACGCGGCACTCCACCAATATGAATCAGCGACCAAGGAGTTTGTCACTCTCGTTCGGGTGAACCCTCAGCAGGTTTCGTACATTCAATCGCGGCTTGCTTCATTCACGAGCCGGCCTGAAGGATGGCAAGCCGCCGCAGGGGTTGTGCGTGGTGCGATTCAAAAATCCCCCGAGACCGTGCAATTGCATCAACTCCTCGCCTGGCTTCTGATCGAAGGAAAGAACCATGAGGGTGCGCTCGACGAGTACCGGATTATTGACCAACTCACGAAGGCAAACGGGTCCGAGCTGTTCCAGTTTGGGCAACGGGCCGCACAGGAACGGGCGTACGGAATTGCCGCCCTTGCATTCCGGGAAGCGCTGGACCGGAATCCGCCGGTGAATATTGTAGCGTATGCAAAGTTCGGCTTCGCGCGGGCTACCGAGGAGTTGAGTATCGAAAGCGATTCAATTGCACGGGCCGCGCTGGTGCCGGCACGGCAAGCCCAGCACGCGCAGGCCGGAGCGACAGAAACCTGGCGTGCGTTTCAGAACACACTCGGTCTGTATGAAAACCTTCTTGCCGAATACCCCAACAGCGACGTGGCCATGCAGGCGCTGTTTCGCATTGGCACAATCCGGTTCAACCGATTATTTGACCTTGACGGTGCGATCACAGCGTTCGACAACGTGAGACGGCTTCCATTTAACGCCGGACTGCAACAGGAAGCGTCCATCAGTCTGGGGGAAGTTGAGACCGCAAAGAACAACATTGTACGTGCACGAGAAGAATATGCCCTCCTCCTTCGCTCACCGCAGGATATCAGAAAAGACAACGTGCGGTTCCGGTTGGCAGAGCTCGACTATTACGAAGGTAAGTTCGACACAGCCAGCACCGCACTACGAGCGCTAAGCGCGAATCTGAAGAGCGACGAGACAAACGATGCGCTGCAACTTCTCTATTTTATCGAGGAGAACAAGGTTGCCGGCGATGCGTTGCGGGAATTTGCCCGGGCCGATCTTCTCGTCCGGCAGAGGAAGTACAGCGAGGCTCAAACGCACTATCGGCTCCTCGCCGAGAGGTTTCCCTCTGCCGCACTCGTGGACGATGCCGTGTTCCGTATCGCTGAATTATCCCTTCTCCTGAATCATCCGGCGGACGCACTCGGGACATTCCAAAGAATCATTGCAGAAATGCCCACAAGCGTGCTGCGCGATCGAGCTCAGATGCGCATTGCCGAAGTCTATGAACGCCTTCTGAAAGACAACGTAAAGGCAGTGGAAGCATACGAACGGCTGCTCGAGCAGTTTCCAACCTCCCTCTTTGTTGAAGAAGCGAGGAAGCGAATACGAGCACTACGGGGTGAAGTTCTCTAAGCACAACAGCGGACGATGATACGAAAGAGGAGAATATCGCCATTGCGGATCCTCGCACTACTCTCGATGCTGATGATTGTGTGCCGGGCCGAAGGCCAGACAAAACTGCTCATCGCAATGGACCTGAAACAAGCCGACCATTTAAAGGCATACGGGATCGTATTCTGGGTGCTTCAGCGGAACGGTGAGGCCGACTGGCTCCTGAATTACCGTGGCGGATCATTCGTGACGGATTATAGTGACGTGCTTGCGCGTGAGTGCAGAATCCGAGGGGTATCGTTTGAGACCCTCGGTGCAAGCGAATCGGCGAGCCTGTACGCAGATGTGCAACGGGAGGACAATAACATGGATGTTGTCCGGCTGGAGAAAGCGCCGCGGATTGCAGTCTATGTTCCGCCGAACTTCAAACCGTGGGATGATGCGGTGACGCTTGCGTTGGAGTATGCAGAAATTCCATATACAAAGATCTGGGATGAAGAAGTTCTTTCAGGAAAACTGGCTGAGTACGACTGGCTTCACCTCCACCACGAGGATTTTACGGGGCAGTACGGAAAATTCTACTCAAACTATCGATTTGCCCAGTGGTATATGGATCAGCAACTGTTGTACGAAAGGGACGCACGACGACTGGGATTCAAGAAAGTGTCGGAAGGCAAGAAAGCTGTTGCCCGGGCGATCAAAGAGTATATCGGGAACGGCGGATTCATGTTTGCGATGTGTTCAGCGACAGATAGTTACGATATTGCACTTGCCGCAGAGAAGGTCGATATCTGCGACGTAATGTTTGACGGAGATCCGGCAGATGCAAACGCTCAGGGGAAACTCGACTTCACGAAGACGCTTGCGTTCGAAAGCTTCCAGCTGGATATGAATCCGATGAGGTACGAGTATTCCGACATTGATATTCCCCCGAGCGATCCGCAACCGTTGCGAGATGGAAACACGGACTACTTCACGCTCTTTGAGTTTTCGGCGAAGTACGATCCCGTCCCCACCATGCTCACGCAGGATCACGTTTCGATCGTGAAAGGCTTCATGGGTCAAACGACCGCATTTCGCAAGAGCGCGATCAAGAGAACGGTTGTGATTCTTGGCCAGCGTGAGGGTACGGAAGAGGTGAGATATCTGCACGGGAATTTTGGGCGGGGAACGTTCACCTGGTATGGCGGTCACGACCCCGAAGATTACCAGCACGCCGTTGGAGATCCACCGACCGATCTATCTCTTCATAAGAACTCGCCGGGATATAGAATTATCCTCAATAACGTGCTGTTTCCTGCGGCGAAGAAGAAACAACAGAAGACCTGAACCCCAATACGGCCCGGCCTCATTCTCCGTTGTGGTCGCTTCCGAACACGACGGCACCGACATCACACTCTGAACACAAACCTTCCGAGCAATAAGCGCGATACAGCTGAAGGAGCGCCTGTTGTGTAGCGGCGTTGTCGACAGGGATCCTTCCCCGGATCAATTGCTCTGTCATTAACCGCGTGATGGAGTTTTGAGACGGGGTCGGTAATGATGCGCACAGCGCAAGAGCCCCTTGTCGCATGGTTCGATCCTTGAAAATCCTTGCATATAAGAGCGCGATCGGAATGACGGTGTTGGTGATCAACTCATCCCGTCGCTCAGCACCAAGAGGGTGCAATGGTGAAGGCGACGGCTCGGTGAAAGAGTAATGAGATCTCCAGAAAGGGTGTGGAGAGATGCTCAGGAGGTGCCGTACCGATCTCATCGCAAGGTTCACACCCGAGGCCAACTTTAGAGTCTCCATCAGTTTCCGGAAGAGATCCTCGGCAAGGATCATATGAGCAAGAGCGCTCGCTGCTGACATGCGCAGTGTGGGGAAATTCCCGGGCCGCGTGGGAAAGAACTGCCATTCGGCAGAATGCAATACGGTCGAGGTGTACAACATCCGCCGCTCTTTCCAAAGAGCTTTCAATTGCCGGACATACTTTCTCGATAACTTGTCTTTCACGGTGCGCAAGGAGGGCAGAAGCGATGATGCGCCGAAGAGCACCGCCTGTATCATCTCTTCCGATTCGTGAACGCCAAGCTCCTTCATCTTCTGAAGAGTCATTGACCGGGCGAGGCGCAGGAAAGGTGAACGATTTTTGCTGTATCCTAATCCCTCAAGAAATCCCTCATACAGAATCTGATCCCAGACATCTCGTCTGGATAGTTGTTGTGGCGTCAGATGTTGGTACGGCGGGGGAATGTCGTCGGGATCACCCTGGACCCTCCAGCCCCTCGATAAGTCGCGGTGATCGCAGACCGCGAGGAGATGAATGTGCGTGAGCTCTCTCAGCCGTTCATCGAACCGGCGAAGCTTGAGCTCGAGGCGTTCGAGCGTCAGATGCTGAAGCCAGCGGTTCAGCAGGACGGTTTCTACAAGGGAGTTCTTGTACCGGCACGCAAGATCCCGGTGGGCCCGGAGGCGCTCAGAGAGAATGGTCTTTTCCCAGATCTTATAAATTGACTCGGAAAGGAACGGTTCAAGCACAAGAAGGGGAACAACGCGCCCACTCTCCACCGTTGCCGGAATCTGTACGACGGGCTGTTCCAGGACAACATGGAGAACAACGTTATTGTAATGCGGATCATCCTGGTGACGATGAACCACCCAATCAACAAGAGTGCGGTGAATTTCGATATCACCGCGGTATGTTACACCACCAACCTTAACTAAGGATTCACGGAAATCAGGACCAGCCCCCGTGTTGAGAACACCAGGCGTGAGAACGCGAACTTCAAGCCCATCGATCGTTCGGAGAGAACGCTGAAGGAACTGCCTGCTCCAGATGTGACGGAGAAACCGCTCGTGGAGGATGCGTGTGCGCATAGCCACGGAGAGTGAGATGGGAGATGGAAAAAGCTGTGCGGCTGGCTATGGCCAGCCGCGGGGATTTTATGCGAAGAATTGCTTGCGGTAGTTTTGCATCTGCTTGCGGAGTTGGAGAGCTTCGGCACGTGCTGCATCGGCAAAGTCCTTGCCGGCCGAGGCATACAAAATACTGCGACTGGCGTTGATGACGGCTCCATAGCCGCTTGGACTGCACCCGAAGCGTACAGCGGACTCAAGGTCGCCACCCTGCTTCCCGATACCCGGAATCAGGAATGGCATTGTTGGTGCAAGAAGGCGAAGGGGTTCGAGTTCTGTTGGGTGCGTGGCCCCGACGACAAGACCAATGTTGTTGTGTGTGTTCCACTTGACGGCAGCATGCGCGACTTTTTCGTAGAGAGGGCGACCGTGAAAGATGAGGCGCTGAAAATCGTTGGACCCCTCGTTTGAGGTGAGGGCAAGGACGAAGGCACAATGCTTGTCACTCCGGATGAACGGCTCAACAGAGTCATACCCCATGTAAGGGTTGACGGTTGCGGCGTCGAATCGGAGATCCTCGAACAGGGCATGTGCATACTTTTCTGCTGTGTTTCCGATGTCGCCTCGTTTTCCGTCGCCAATCGTAATGATGGTCTTCGGAACAGCAGCGAGCGTGTCGCGGAGCACTTGCCATCCGTGGTTGCCCAGGGCTTCATAGAACGCGACGTTGAGTTTGTACGCGCATGCTAAATCGCTTGTGGCCTCGATGATCCGCTCGTTAAAGCGTAGAACAGCAGACCTGGACTTTCCCAGGTGAGCTGGAAGTTTCACGGGATCAGTGTCGAGACCGACACAGAGGAGAGACTTATGCTTCCGTTGGACGTTGTGGAGCTTATCGGCAAATATCATGTGCGATATCCTTCTCAGCCGTACCGTTTCAAGAGTCGGTGCAAAACATCGAACGTGTCTTACCGGAGCGAGTACAACAACTCACCAGCAAGCATAGCAAAGATCACAAGCGAAATGATGGTAAACTTTCTATCTTTCTCGGCAGCAAATCCGGCAGCGGCGGTCAAGACCCTCAAGAACGGTGTCAGCATGAGCATCAACAATCCGGCGAACATCAGTACTACAGGGTCAAGAGAACCGTTGAACAGATCGCGAAACACCCGTGTGGGTGATGGGTTCTCTTCGGGAAGAGGAAGGCTGCTTGTGGAAAACCATGCCGCCGCGAGTCCGGCTACCATCAGGGTCGCGCTTGACCAGACTCCGAAGCGGAGAATTCTGCTGATCCATCGTTCTATCGGATGATGTGTTATCTCGCCTTCCACGTCAGGTCACCGTCTGATCAATGAGTACTTACCGAGTGAACATGCGTACTGAAATCGCGAGCAGGACAATGGCAAAGATCCAGGTCAACGCCCCACCCTTGATCCTGCGGTTGATGTTCACGCCGAGAAACGACCCCGCCAGGACACCCAACACAGCGGGACAGGCAATGAATGGATTGATGTGCCCATGTGAAAAATAGATAAATGCGCTTGCAGCCGCTGTTACGCCGATCATAAAATTGCTGGTAGCTGTCGCTGCCTTTATGGGCACCCCCGCAAGGATATTCATTGCTGGAACCTTGAAAATACCGCCCCCCACGCCTAGGAGTCCTGAAATGTTTCCCGCCACAAGAGCAATCAGGGAAACAAGAGGTACTCGTTTGGATGCATAGGCGATCGTCTCGCCCGTGGATTCATCTTTGAAGGTCGCCGGGAAAAGCCCATCCTCAGGAGGCGTGTGCCCCAACCGGAGGTGTCTGATCCTCCAAATCATCAGGAATGCGACGATAATCAAGAGGGACGCAAACACGCGCGAGAGCGTTTGGCCGCTCAACATATTTGCCGTGATGCCGCCAAGGATAGCACCGATCACGGTGGAGATTTCAAGCACCATTCCAAGGCGGAGATTCACCACTCGCCGCTCGACATTCATCGCGGCGCCGGCGCTTGATGTTGCGATAACAGCAAGGATACTGGTTGCTACAGCCTGATGCATCGGCAAATCGAAGACAAGAGAGAGGAACGGCACAAGGAACACCCCGCCTCCAAGGCCGAGCAGGGCACCAATGGTTCCCGCGATACCGCCGCCGGCGACAAGGAGAAGGAAAGACTCGACCGTCATGAGATGGTTTCGGAGAAGTAATTGGACATCAGAGGATACTAAAAAGAGGAATGAGTATCAACGAAACCCGCTTGGCGAAATTACGACACGCGCTTAGTGTTCTTTCCGGTTCGCGTAGAAGTTCATCAGGAGGCCCACCATGGACATGTTGGCGATGAGCGCGGAGCCGCCATAGCTCAGAAACGGAAGAGGAATGCCAATTACAGGAAGAAGTCCCATGGACATGCCAATATTGACAAGAACATGGGTGACAAAGATTCCCGTGATGCCGATAGCCGCGGCGCTCGCAAATTTGTTTTTGGAGAGCCCGGCGACACGAATCCCATGGAGCAGAAGACCGGCAAAGAGAGCGATCACGACCGAAGCGCCGACAAATCCAAATTCTTCTCCGGGGACACAAAAGATGAAATCTGTCCATTGTTCCGGAATGAAGTTCAACTGGGTTTGTGTTCCCTGAAGATATCCCTTTCCGAAGAATCCTCCGGATCCAATTGCAACCTTGGACTGGTACACATTGTATCCGGCGCCTTTTTGATCGGAACCGGGATCCAGAAAGGTTGAAATGCGTTTTTGCTGATACGCCGGAAGTCGTTCATATACAGCCTGCACTGAGAGTCCCACAGCGAGCGTAACGGCAAACGCGACCGCCGCAGCGAATCGATTTTGTCGCGTGACATAAAGAAGCGCGCCACTGACAATGAGAGTGATGAGGAATGTGAGTGTGCCGAAGAGCGCCCCGGCAGCTGCGATAATCGGTGCAAGAATGGCCACGAGAACAAAGTTCGATGATCCTGCCCAGTACAGGACGGGGAGAAGCATGGCAAAGAAGACGATCGACGTACCCAGATCGGGCTGTGCAAGCACGAGAGCCATCGGTACAAGGACGATTGCCACAGCCAGAAGGAAATGTTTCGGATTCGAGAGCGAGATAGATGTTCGTGCGAGAAAGGCTGCAAGGGCAAGCACAACGGTGACCTTCATGAATTCAGACGGTTGTCCCCCAAGGGAGGGTTGACCCGATGCGCCGCCAAATCCAAACCAGCTTTTCGATCCTGAAATCCGCTCACCGATCACAAGCACGATCAGCAACAACCCAAGATTGAAAATATAAAGAGGGAGGGAGAGCCGCTGAAGTGTGCGGATCGGTATGAAAGCCATCGCAAACAGTGCAACGAGACCAACGCCAGCCCAGATAAGTTGCTTCTTGAATGGCGCAGCCGCCCCGACATCAAATGTCGCGCTGTACACAGACAGCAAACCGACAACAACGAGACCGAGACACAACATCAGGCCTCTGAAATCAAAGTATTCTTTGAGATAATCCAGCATCAGATCTCTCTAATGAATCGGTCTTTAGCGCGGGGCGTTGGGTGCACCACCGGCAACGCTTTTTTGAACCGCTTTTGGCTGGTATCGTTTCAGTTCACCGAACAGGAATTTTTCCATGACAAGCCCGGCAAGCGGTGCAGCTTTCGCACCGCCAAATCCGGAATTCTCCAACATGACCACCACGGCGATTTTCGGATTCTCATATGGAGCGAAACCGACATACCATGCGTGATCCTGGCCGTGAGGATTTTCAGCAGTGCCCGTCTTGCCAGCCGACACAACGCCGGGGATCTTCGCCAGGCTGCCCGTACCTCCAGGGGCATGCACAACCCGCTGCATGCCGTCGCGAATGAGTTGCAGCGTCTGGGGCGAAAGCCCTACAATCGTTGAATCCCGCGGTACCATGACGGGGGTAGAATCCTCACTTCTCTGGACGAAACCGACGGCGTGCGGGCGGTATACGATTCCACCGTTGGCAAGCGCAGCGGTGTAGCGGACCATCTGAAGGGGGGAAACACCGACCTCACCCTGTCCAATCGCGAGGCTGACAAGGAAACCCTGCGTCCACTTTCCTTTGCCGTACCTCGAATCGTAGTACTCGACAGACGGGAGAAGCCCCGCCGTCTCTTCGCCGGTGTCAGTGTTTGTCGGTTGTCCGAATCCAAATCGGCGCCCGTATTCTGTCCACTTCTCAAAGCCGACCTTCAACATCAGTTGGTAGAAAAAGACGTTACACGATTTCTGGATTGCCTCGACCACGTTTACCGAACCATGCACATGCAAATCTTTGAAGACGCGGTTCCCGAAGCGGAAACCTCCGGTACATTGAATGCGATAACGCTCGTCGATGATTCCTTCTTCAAGCGCAGCAGCGGCGAGAACCATTTTGAATGTCGAACCGGGCGGGTACTTCGTCAGAGATGCGCGATTGAAAAGGGGCTTCTGGGGATTGGTTTGAAGTCCGGCCCATTCTGCAGCAGGAGTGACGCCGCTCATGATCGCCGGGTCGTAATCTGGTTTGCTCACAAATGCCAGGATGCCACCATCGGTCGGATCCATCGCGACAATGGCTCCGCTATACGTCGTCATAAGAGACTCGGCAAACGCCTGAAGTCCGCCGTCGATGCAGAGGAGGAGATTCTCTCCCTCCTTCGCAGTGATGTCGCGCTTACCATCTTCAAAGCTCCCGATAATCTGTCCCTTTGAGTTGACGGAGACGTATTCAAAGCCCTTGTGCCCCCTGAGCGGAAGCTCATAGCGTGCCTCAAGTCCGGAGACACCAATCAAATCGCCGGGTCTGTAATACTCCCCCGCGTCGGAGAGTTGAGCATCAGAGATTTCCCGCCGATACCCGAAGAGGTGCGGCGCGCGGGCAGCAGTCGGGTACATCCGCTTGGATTCGATCTGATAGGAAATACCGCGCAGCAGGGGAAGGTTCTCCTCAATCGCGGCGAGCGTCTTCATGTCAACATCACGCTTGATGCGTGTGGGCAGAAACGGCGAGTACTGACGAGCTTTGGAAATTCGATCCTCGAGGTACGAAGAATCGACCTGAAGAATGGAAGAAAGAAAGGGGGTGTTCCGCTTCTCAAATTCTGCAGGCACCAGAGTGATTGAATAGGAGGGACCGACGTCGACCATGAGCCGGCCATACCGGTCGTACATATACCCACGCACGGGATCTTTAATGAGCGCGCGGACGCTGTTCTCTTCGGATTTCTTGTCGAGCTCAACGTGGAACAAAAGCTGGAGCTGATACAGCCGTAACATAAGGACGGCGACGATCACCAGTACGGCAATCGTCAGCGCCTGGCGGCGGCCGGGAGATCCAAATACGTCATCGTGAATCATAGAGATTGAGAGAAGCGGTACTTTCGAACAAACGCGAACATAGGCAGCAGCGCCAGGACGCCGGAATACAGGCTTGAAGCAACGCTAAACAGGATCATTGTGACAAACACAGATTCCTGGATTCCCTGGAGGAATATTCCATAGTAGATCAGGTTGTGGACGAACGAGGCCAGGAGGACGATGAGGACAAACCGGTACGAACCGAGTGTCTGCTCTGTAATGTTGTCGTTGTAGAAGTACCCTGCGACGAAGCCGGCGATTGTCTTTGTCAAAGCGATCAGTCCGAAGAATTGGATGGTGACGGCATCCTGCATCAGCCCGGCGATGAAACCGGTAATGGTTGCCTCCTGCTGACCACGAGTAATTGCGATGTACACAACCCAGATAAGAAAGAGATCCGGAAGAAAGCCGCCCACTGAGAAAAACGGAAGAAACGTCGTCTGCAGCAACAACAGAGCCAGGGCGAGAAGTCCAGATCGTATGTAGTGCTCCATCGAAGACATGTAACCAATCTCGCAAAAAGAGTATGAGATTTCAACCAAAACGAGGCGTCCTGGCGTGAGTAAAGTCACGCGAGAAGAAGCCTCTTCACCTCACCATAGTCAGCCGGAATACGAGTGCTCTGTTTTGGCTGCCGGAGAGCATCCTGGAGTTTTTCAGGAAGTGGTGGCGCTATTCCTATCGCCAAGCGTACAACCTCCGGAAATTTACCGGGGTGCGCAGTCGCTGCGACGATGTACGACGCGGCGGTGGATGAGCGCTCTGACGCTGCGCGCGCTGCCGAGACACCAACCGCAGTATGGGGATCAAGCACAACACCGGTCCGCTCGTAGGTACGCCGCATCTCATCGACCGTCTCGCGATCAGAGATGCTCACAGCGGAGATGTCGCGCCGCATTTGATCGGGTGTTTTCCGATACAGCGCTTCGAGTCGGGCAAAATTGCTGGGGTTGCCAACGTCCATGGCATTGGAGTGTGTCTGCAGTGACGGTCGCGCGCGGAAGACGCCTGTACGGAAATATTCCGGGATAACATCGTTTGCGTTGGAAGCGGAAACGAATGATGATATGCGGGCCCCCATGTGTTTCGAATAGACCGCCGCCGTCAGGTTCCCGAAATTTCCGCTTGGCACGGCAACAACGACTTCTTGCGACACAGAAATCTCCGCTGCCCGGTACAGGCAAAGAGCCCAAACGTAGTACGTGATCTGCGGCAGGAGTCGTCCGAGATTGATGGAATTTGCCGTTGTGAGCTCGCGTGAGTGCACGAGATCGCGATCCGTGAGGGCTTGCTTCACGAGCCCCTGGCAGTCATCAAAGGTTCCTTCGACCTCGATGGCGTGGATGTTTCCGCCAAGCGTTGTCATCTGCTGCTCTTGGAGGGGGCTGATCTTTCCTGAGGGGTACAAGACAAAGACAGATATCCCGGGAACGTTGTAGAATCCTTGTGCCACTGCACTGCCTGTATCACCCGAGGTTGCGACTGCAATGGTGAGCTGACGGTGTTCGGCTCTCAGGAAATAAGAAAGAGCGCGAGACATAAACCGTGCACCCACATCTTTGAACGCGAGGGTTGGACCGTGGAACAGCTCAAGGAGAAAAATATTGTCCTCGAGTTTCACAAGAGGAATCGGGAACGAAAGAGCTTCTTCGGTAATTGATGCGAGTTCAGCCGGGGGAATATCGTCGATGAAGTGGGTGAGAATTTCTGCCGCAAGGGAAGGGAGTCGACAAGACGTTGACGCTGTCGGCATGCCGTCCAGCAACAGGGGAATCGTTTCCGGGACATAAAGGCCGCCGTCCGGTGCAAGACCCCGGAATAACGCCTCGCGGAATCCGACCGGAAGGCTTTCACCGCGAACAGAGACAAACTTCATGAATCCTTTCTCCAGATGATCCTTGCGCCCAGATCGTTCGTCCGTGAAATAAACACATCGCAGTGTACGCCCGTAGATCTCCTGAATGCACGTACCATCGAGCGGCTGATGTCGCGCGCTTTTGACAATGAAGGGGCAATAGCGAACACCGAGGGGCCAGAGCCGGAAATCGAGCAGCCAAACGAGCCGGCTTCAAGTGCGGCATCTTTGACATCTTGAAAGCCCCTGAGCAGTTTCGCCCGCACCGGCTCTACAATGACATCTTCAACGGATCGGGCCAACAGGGCTTTATCCCCCGTTGAGAGGGCTAGAATAAGTCCCGCGACATTCCCCGATTGCTGTACGGCAGAGCGGAGGGGAACTCGGAGGGGAAGGGCGGCGCGCGCTTTCTTTGTCAACACAACAAGATGAGGATGCACCACAATCCAATAGAGAGATGGATGGACGGGGACGCGCACGACGTCAAGAGGTGTATAACTTCGGATCAGTTGCGCTCCACCGAGGAGAGACGGAGCGACGTTGTCAGCGTGGGATGCGCCGCAGGCAAAGCGCTCTCCTTCGAGCGCAAACGGGAGAAGATCTTCCTTCCTCAGCGGCCGCGTGAACAGCGCATTGACAGCCATTGCCGCAGCGACGCCGCTTGCCGCCGAACTCCCAAGTCCGGATCCAATGGGCATCGATTTGTGCAACCGAAGGTTCATGCCAAATCCAGGCTTGATCTCCCGGAGCATGAGGCGGGCGACATGGGCGGCAACGTTCTTCTGTGCGTTTTCCGGCACTCGTGCTTGATTTGTCTTCAGGCTGAAGCCAATACCCGTCTCTCGTCGTCGTTGAGCGAACACTGTGTCGCCGGGAGCCTCGATTGCGACGCCAAGGATATCAAATCCCGGACCGAGATTGGAAATGGTTGCAGGAGCGTATGCCGTAACACTGCG
>Ga0233421_10000019_pt1 | contig 85625 bp, 57 predicted proteins | sample Watercolumn_Mata_3_FD_182725 | JGI IMG/M metagenome (GOLD analysis project Ga0233421, IMG submission 182725) | Freshwater microbial communities from Lake Matano, South Sulawesi, Indonesia - Watercolumn_Matano_2014_107_MG | ecosystem: Environmental > Aquatic > Freshwater > Lake | place... | reverse complement strand
ATCGCCTGTATATTTAAGTTCGGGCACAAAATAACCTATACCAATTAGATTGTCATGAATCGCCTGCCCGAGCGACTCGCGCAAATGGCAGTTCGCTGCCACGCCGCCAGCCAGAAAAATATTTTTTACCTTAAATTTTTTGGCAGCCGCAATGGTCTTTTTGACCAGAACCTCCGCCGCCGCGTTTTGAAACTCGGCGCAAATAGTAGGCGTGAGTTTTTTTCGTTCATCATCGGACAGTTTTTGAACCAAATAAAGCACGGCCGTTTTTAGTCCGGAGAAAGAAAAATTAAAGTCCGGAGAATTAAGCATCGGACGGGGCAAACTAAATGCAGATTGCAGATTGCAGATTGCAGAATTTAATTTGTATTCTGCATTCTGAATTCTGCATTCTAAATTAAATTGCTCGGCCATCCGAGCAACGGCATGGCCGCCCGGGTATCCGAGACCAAGAATTTTTGCTACTTTATCAAATGCCTCACCAACCGCGTCATCCAATGTTTCCCCGATAATTTTATATTTCCCAAAGTCTTTCATCAAAATCAGTTCCGTATGTCCGCCGCTTACCACAAGCGCCAACGCCGGCAATCTGCAATCTGCAATCTGCAATCTGCAATTAAGTAAATTTGCTATGATATGTCCGTCAAGATGATTTACGGTAATGAACGGCTTTCCCCACGCGAACGCCAGGCCGCGCGCGGTTTCAATCCCCACCAAAAGTGAAGTGATAAGCCCTGGTCCGGTCGTCGTGGCAATCGCGTCAATATCTTTAGGAGATATGCGTCCAAGCGCCTGTTTAATAATCGGAATAATCGTTTCCAAATGTTTGCGGGCCGCCACTTCCGGAACCACGCCGCCGTAACGCGCATGGATTTTAACTTGCGATAAGACGACGTTGCTTTTAACGCAAAAACGGCCATTTTCAATTTGCACAAGCGCGGCCGCGGTTTCATCGCAAGATGTTTCAATACCTAAAATTAACATATATAATAGATAATAGTAAATTTGTTTTTATTCTAGCTTAAAATTATAATTTTATCAATCGGGTTGACAAATTGGCCAAAAATCGGCTATGATATTTCTATCATTTATGGTCCTGTCGTCCCCGCCCATGCCACGTTCTTCGCAGTAGCAGGCTACTGCTACGAAGCAGAGCCAAAGCTCGGTACGGGAGAGAAATTGAGCTAAAAAATAATTTTTCTAAAAAGGAAGAGTTATTAAAAAGATTAGCAGATAGTTAAATAAATGGCCCGTTCGTCTAATGGTTAGGACGCCACGCTTTCAATGTGGCAATAGGGGTTCGATTCCCCTACGGGCTAAAAATAATTTTTTCGTTTATCGGGCGCCACGCTTTTCACTCTACGGGTGGATGATCCGCAGGGGCACAATGTGGCAATACGGGTTCGATTCCCGTTAGCGGTAAAAAATTTTGGCGGGGCAAGCTGTGGTAATACGCCTGTCCGCCTCTGGCGGAGGTTCGCACTGTGTTCAATATACACTACCAAAAAAGACCTGCCGATTCGGCAGGTCTTTTTTGTATAAAAAATCCCCACGCAGTTTTGTTTGTGGGGATTAGGCAATGTCTGTAAGCTCGCATGAGCTAGGATCAAAACGTTTGAGGCGGACGGTGCGGCGGCCTTCGTTGTCGTAAGCGATAATCAACGTTGCAAAAAGATTTATCGGAACAAGGTCGGCATCGCGGAAAAATTTTGCGCAAAACAAAATGATTTTTTGCAACGCGCGGAAGCGCCGCCATTGTTTTTTCTGCAGAAGCGCTCTCGGCTCCCACATCTCCAGCCACGTGCCGGTATTAAAATACCATTTGTCGCGGTTGCCGAAGCGATGCAGTTCGGCGGCGCGCTCGTGTTCGTGCCCCAAGACAACGATATCAATGTCGTCGTCGCGCAGTTTTTTAACGGCGAAATCGCGGGCCGTGTGTCCATCAATCGCGCCGGCGATTGTCCATCCGACCACCCGCAGAATTTTTCGAAAATCGCTTTTGGTTTTTGTGTGCCAGAAAGTGAGGGTTGAGAGTGAGTGCAGAATCAGAGTCTTTAAAAGATGGTAAGCGGCGATAAAGGCGAAGAGGCGTCGGCGATACCACGAACGTCTAAAAATTCTGAAAGCCGCGTCAACCCAGACAAAGGTATGTTTGTGCATCCGGCCGATCAGATAATCCGCTTCTTTCAGCGGGTTTTCCAACCACGCGGTAAGATAATGCCCCTGTGTAACGTCCATAATTTCTTTCCGCGGGATCTTTCCTTTATTGAAGAGCCCCAGCATGTTTTCTTTTTTCAGGAAATCGGGGAGATCGGCTACTTTGATGATAGTTTTTTTCGGGTTGACGCGATCGTGCGGTTCGGTGTTGCCGTGCCAAAAATAAATTCCGCGGTCAAGCTCATCATGCATAAATCGTACGCGCTCCGGATGCCTCGGCGAAACATTTTTTACAAATTCTGCCTGTACCTGCGGCCACCATAAAAACATATCGTGGTTTCCGGGATGCACCTCCAGAGTGCAATTTTTGCGGCTGCAAAAATATTGCAAAGCCCAGAAAAAGGTTCTATGCCCGCGGCGGATTTTACGGAATTTTTCAAGATCCGCTTCTTCATACGGAATAATTACGGACTTTCCTCCCAGTTTGACCGAAAGGGGATCGAAAGTATCGCCAAGCAACTTAAGACGGATTTTCGCGTTCGCGTAGGTTTCAAGGATATGCGCGATAAACGCAAAAAAGACGCGGTCCAAAACATAATCGCCGGAGGTATCTTTTATGCGGCGCCCAACGGGATGATGCTTAAAACCCTCAAGCGCGCTGTCCACGCCTTCGCCCAAATGAAAATCGGAAATAACGAAAATGACTTCCTTGGCTTCCGCAGGCATTTTTTACGCCTCCGAATTTATAAAGAACTCGTACCATCACCATAACAAAAACTCCCGCTTTTTACAAGATGCGGGAGTTTTGGTATTTATGATTTTGGCGCGGCGGATTTTGGTTCTTCTTTTGCCTTCGGGATGGTCCAGATTTTTTTCTTCGCGGATTCAATGATCTTTTTTTCAACAAAGAGATTATGGACCGTATCCGAAAGTCCGGCGCCGCGATCCAGCCAGTATTTTACGCGGTCAGCTTTAACCGTGAAAGTCGGAGGATTGGCGCGCGGGTTATAGTTCCCCAAAATTTCCAGATATTTGCCTTGCGTATCTTTTGATTTATCGGAAACAATTAAGCGATACGCGGGTTGTTTTTTCTTTCCGACGCGCGAAAGGCGAATGATTACCATAGCTTTTTGTTATGTTTATAAGTTTGAGAGCTTCAATTCCCGATAGATACCGGGATGACGGTTTAGAATATATAGTAGCAAATACCGGCGTAAAGGTCAATAGTAGTAGTCGCATCTCCGTGTCGCATCTCTGTCCTATCTTTCGTAGCTTTTTACTTCTTCAAGCCGGAGCGACAGCAGGCGCGAGACGCCGTCGTCGCCCATTGTGACGCCGTAAAGAACGCCGGCGCGTTCCATAGTATAGCGGTTATGGGTAATCAGAATAAATTGCGTGCGTCCCCCAAGCTCGCCGATAATTTCCGCAAAGCGGATGGAGTTGGCCTCGTCAAGCGAAGCGTCAACTTCGTCCAGTACCACAAACGGCGAAGGGTTGTTGGCAATGATGGCCGAGAGCAGGGCGATGGAGGTGAGGGCGCGCTCGCCGCCGGAAAGCATCCCGATGGTTTTGACGCGTTTGCCGGGAGGAACCGCATTTATTTCCAACCCCGACCATTCGCTTAGTTTTTTAGCGAGTTCCAGCTTGTTTCCACCTGCCTCTTCCAACCCTTCTTCATCTTCGGTGCGCGCGACTTTTACCAGTTCCGCATGTCCGCCCCTAAAGAGCATTTTAAAATAGCGGCCGAAATCATCATTAATTTGGTTAAAGGCTTCTTCAAATCGGCTTTTGATGCTTAAATCAAGCTCTTCTATTATTTTATAAGTGTCGTCAATGGCCGCGCGGAGATCAGAAATTTGGCTGACTAAGAAATCGTTGCGTGATTTCGTCTCTTCGTATTCTCGCATTGTTTCCGTGTCGATGCCGCCGATAAGCTCAAGCTGATAGCGCAACCGCTGGATTTGCGGAAGAAGGGTTTCGACATTTTCTGCCGGCGTTATTTTTTTAGATTCCTCTTTGATGCGTTCCGTCCGCTCTTTAAGCTCCGCGGCCATTTCTTGTTCCAGCGATTCTTTCCGAGTTTCCAGTCTGGCGAGTTCTATTTTGATTTGGTTTAAGTCATCATCGCGGCGGCGGAGTTCATCTTGCTTTTCCGCCAGCGCTTCTTGCGCCGCGAAAAAGGCGCGGCGCTCGTCCTGTTCTTTAGCCGCGCGTTCGCGCATTTTATTCTGCAGTTCCGACATTTTTTCGCCAAACTCCAAAATTTTTTTCTGCGCCTCATTGATATCGCGTTCCAGCTTTGGATTGGATTTTAACTCTTCTGATACTTCGCGCGGAGAAAGCCGGTTGAGGAGGGAAGTGTGTTTTTCTTTTATCTCTTTAATTTTTTCAATGATTATCGGCGGGTCCGTTTCGCGAAGCAGAAGCGACAAGCTTTCGTTTATTGCCTTTAATTCTTCAATGATTTGCGGGAGCGGAAACGGCGGCGTATTTTTAGCAACGACAATTTTGCTCCGTTCAAGCTCGGTTCTAAGCCGCCAGTCGCTTTCTTTAAGCGCGTTTTTTTCTTCATTGAGTTTCTCGTATTCTTTTTGAAGCGCGGCAAGCCCCTCGTCCAGAGCGTTTTCCTTCGCTTCACCGATCATTTTTTTTCGGAGAACGGCTACTTCGTTTTGAACTGCCCGCGTTTTTTCTTCGGCGGCGCCAAGTTTGCCCCGGTATTCCGTAAGCGAGGCGGCAAGTCGCTGCCAAAGCATTCCGTAATATAAATGTTCGGCCGTGTAGAGCTCACCTTCAAGTTCGCTGCGCTGTTCCAGTCGCTTGACCTGGCGGGTGAGGCTTCGAAGGCGCGGCTCAATCTCGGCAAGTAGAGTTTCGGCCTGTTTGATATTTTCCGCCGTGCTTTCAAGTTTTCCGATTGCCTGATTTCGTTTGATTTCCAAGTGTTTTACTCCCGCGGCTTCATCAAAAAAATCTTTGCGTTCCGCAGGCGACATTAGAAGAAACGCCTCAATTGTGCCTTGCCCGATGACGCTGTAGGTGCGCTGGCCGAAATTCGCCTGGGCCAAAAGAAGCTGAATGTCCGCGAGCCGGACTTTATTTTTGTTGACCAAGTATTCGCTCGTGCCATCGCGGTAAAGCCGACGCGTGATGATTAGTTTTTCAAAGTCAACCGGCGCGGCGCGGTCGGAATTGTCTAGATAAAGTGAAACTTCGGCCATGCCGGCGCGAGCCCGACCGTCGGTGCCGTAAAAAATAACATCCTCGCTTTTTTTGCCGCCGAGAAGTTTTACGCTTTGCTCGCCAAGCGCCCAGCCGATGGCATCTGCGACATTTGATTTGCCTGAACCGTTTGGTCCGACAATCGCGGTAAGTCCGCGGTCAGCCGCCCCATCGCCGCCAAATTCCAAATCAATTTTGTTAGCAAAGGATTTAAAACCCTGAATGCCCAATTTTTCTAAATGCATAGAAGCTGTAAGCTTTAAGCGATAAGCTGCAAGGATTGATCTTTTATAGTTTATATTTTACAGCCGGAAAGAACGATTGACAAGTTCGCCACTGGCAAGTAAGATAACCTATTCGCGCCGATTCCGCATTCCGTAATCTGAAATCTAAAATTCGCAATCTGCAATTGGGATATGAACTATCTTTACGATCAAATTTATAAAAAATTTTTGGAAGCCGATTCAATCGTTCTCGTTTCGCATAAAAATCCCGATGCCGATTCTTTGGGTTCGGCAAGCGCGCTTTTCCGCCATCTTGAGGCGCGGGGGAAAAAAGTCGCGCTTTTTTGCGCCACTCCCGTGCCGGAAGAATATAATTTTATCTATGGCGTAAGATATTTCGGCAATGATCCGCGGGTAATTGCGGCCGCAGATTCGGTGTGCGTTCTTGATTCTGGAGATCTTCGCGTTGCCGGTTTGGAAATGCTCGGCAGTTCTTTAGATTCAAGAAAAATAATCGCCATTGACCACCATAATTCCCATGAGCATTACGGCGCGATTGAGTTGGTTGACGCACGCGCTTCGTCCACGGCAGAAATCATCTATCAATTTTTGCGCGTGATCGGCGTGCGGTTTGACGCCACGCTTGCCACCTCGCTTCTTGCGGGTATTATTTCGGACACGAGCTTTTTTACTAATGCCGCGACTTCGCCTTCGGCCATTGCCGCAGCCGGCGAACTTTTAAAATATGGCGCCGAGTATAATAAAATCAATCGGCGGCTTTTTAAAAATAAAGATATTCTCGCGCTTAGTCTTTGGGGCAAGGCCTTGGCGCGGATTTCGTATAGTCAGGAATTTGGTCTCGCGACCGTTGTTTTGAAAGTCGAGGATTTTGAGAGCGGCTCTGGCGATGAAGCAGTTGAGGGGCTCACAAATTATCTTGGCCGCGTCCTAAAAGCGTCAGTGATTTTGCTTCTTCGCGAAACCAGCGACGGAAAAATAAAAGGAAGTCTTCGGACCGTTGAGGATATTGATGTTTCGCGTCTTGCCCGCGAGCTTGGCGGCGGGGGACATAAAAAAGCCGCGGGATTTACCATCCCCGGCAAACTGTTAGAAACAGAAGACGGTTGGGAGATTATTGAACCAGAGGTCTCCGTTTCGTCATAGTCTGTAGTCAGTAGTCTAACTGTTGAAGTCCGAAGTTCGAAAGCTGAAGTCTGTAAACAGAGTTCTATTTTTTCCCCAGATATTTCAGGGCGGCGCGGATTTTGTCTTCAGTTTTTTCGTGGTCTTTCGGAATCGCAGTATATGCTTCGGCCGCATGGTCTTTTGAGTAGCCGAGACCAACGAGGGCATTTACGACATCATTATCCGGCGCGGCATCTTTTCCGACCAGTTTGCCTCGTAGTTCCAAAATTATTTTTTGCGCGGTTTTGGTGCCAACGCCTGAGCCAGAAGTTAAAAGCGAAAGATTGCCGTTATTTACGGCGGCGCGCAAATCATCAAGAGCGGCGATGGACATAATATTCATCGCCATTTTCGGACCCACGCTGGAGACAGAAATAAGCTGGCGGAAAAAATTCATTTCCGCGACACTCATAAAACCGTAGAGTTCGCGACTATCCTCGCGCAGGTACTCGTGCGTGTAAAATTCCGCCTCGTCATTTTTTTTGACTGCGTCCAAATTTTTCGCGGACAAAAAAACCTCGTAGCCGATATCATTAGCCACGACAACGGCGGAATGAAGATTTTTGAGAATGATTTTTCCTTTAAGATAAGCCAACATCGAGTTTAAAATTTAAAAATCAAAATGTAAAATGACAGATATAAAATGTTAAAATAATTTTCCCGTCCAAGGCGGGTCAGCCTCGGGCTGAAAAATTTTACATTGTCATTTTGATTTTTGATATTTACATTTATATTTTTTAGAACCCGATCCAGATTTTTGCGCCGTCCAACGTGAGCTCGCGTTCATTTTCGGTTGCGATATGCCCGGCAATTATTTTTTCCGCGAGCACGTCGCGCAAAAGTTTTTCGCCAAAGCGGTCAAAAATTTCTTGCAGATCGGCATCGGCGGTCTCGAAGTGCAAGACAATGCGGTCGGCGATAGTGAGTCCCGCCTCTTTTCGAAGCGCATTGATGTGGCGGACAAGCTCGCGCTTAGCGCCCTCAAGTTTTAGTTCCGGCGTGATTTCGGTATCAAGGAAAACTTCAAGCGTTTCGCCGGCAGCGCATCCAATCATTTTAACGTTGAGTTCGTCGCGTAAAAGGTTTAAAAATTTTTCGGTAAGTTCTGCGCCCTTGACGGTAAGTTTGCCGAGCGGCTGGCGTACCGGGAGGGCGGACGCGGCGCGCGCTTCCAAACCCAACGAAGCGATCTTGCGGACAAGTTCCATCTCTTCAAGTAATTTTTTATTGATTTCTTTGGTCTCGGGCCAATCTTCCAAGTGGACGGACTCTTTTTCCCCTCCTAGTTTTTTGTATAATATCTCGGCGATGAACGGCGTAAACGGCGCTAAGATTTTTGAAAGTTCCAAGAGTACGTATCCTAAAGTTTTTAGCGCCGCAGTTTTGTCTTTTTCATCATCCCTGTCCTCCGAAGCCTTGGCGGAGGAGGAAGATTTAAATCGGTCGCGCGAGCGGCGGAGATACCATGTGGAAAGATCATTTATAAATTCGCCAATTGGCCTGACCGCTTCGTTTAAATCGTATTTTTCCATCGCCGCGATGACTTCAGAAATTAGAAGATTGAGTCGTGATTCAATCCATCGGTCCAATATATGTGTATTTTGTATTTTGTATTTTGTATTTTGTATGTCGACTGAAAATAATTCGTAAAACGAATACACGTTCCACAAAATCATCAGCACTTTTTGGAAAGTTTCTTTTAGATTTTTTTCCGAGAATCTTAAATCGTCGGCGTGCATCACCGGCGAGGAAAGAAGGTAAAAGCGGAGGGCATCGGCGCCGTATTTGGCGATAACGTCGTTCGGGTCTGGAAAATTCTTTTTGGATTTGCTCATTTTTTGTCCGTCCTCGGTGAGAACAATGCCGTTCACAATCACATTTTTGAAAGGCGGTTTATTGAATAGCGCGGTTGCGAGCGCCAGGAGCGTGTAAAACCAGCCGCGGGTTTGGTCCACGCCTTCGGCGATAAAGTCAGCCGGGAGTTTTGTTTTTTCGCGCGTGGCGAATTGGGCGTAGGGCATAGAGCCGGATTCAAACCAGCAATCAAGAACTTCGCCGATCCATTTCATCTTGCCGCCGCACTCGCAGGTGATTTCTATGTTATCGACAAATTGACTGTGCAAGTCGGCGACTTTTTGTCCGCTCAATTTTTCCAATTCCGCGATAGATCCGATAACGCGAATTTTTTCGCAACTCGCAACTCGCAACTCGCAACTCGCAATTTTTTCGCACCGCCAAACCGGCAAGGGTGTTCCCCAATATCTGTTTCGCGAGATCGCCCAGTCTTTGGCGCCTTCAAGCCATTTGCCGAACCGGCCGTCTTTAATATGTTCCGGCACCCAGCAGATTTTTTGATTATTTTTGATCATCTCGCCGCGGATGGCAGAAACTTTGACGAACCACGAAGACGCGGCGTAATTGATAAGAGGGGTTTCGCAGCGCCAGCAATGCGGATAGCTGTGAAGGCATTCTTCAGAAGAAAAAACCAGTTCTTTGTCGCGAAGATACTCAACGATTTTTTTATCCGTGGCCTGAACATCGTCTATCGGTTTGACTGATTGGCCGACAAATTTTGGCAAATCGGCGGTGATTTTACCGCTCGCGTCAACGTGTTGAATAAAAGAAAGATTTTTTTCTTTTCCCAAATTCAAATCATCTTCTCCGAAGGCTGGGGCGATGTGCACAACGCCAGTGCCGTCGGCTGTGGTGACAAAATCGGCTGCGACCACCTTGTAAAGATTTTCGCGATTCGGCAGGTCCGCGTTTTTAAAATCGTCAAATAGCGGCTCGTATTCCGAACCGACAAGCTCGCTTCCCGGGACAGTTTCGAGGATGTTATAAAATTTGTCGCCAATAACCGTCTCCAGGCGATCTTTGGCGACTATATATACGTCTTTTTTATCTTCAATGGTAAAAATCGCGTATTGAATTTTTTCGCCGACGGCAAGGGCGACGTTTCCAGGCAAGGTCCAGGGCGTGGTTGTCCAGGCGAGGATGAATAAATCCCTCCCATCCTCCCTTTTCAAAAGGGAGGGGTCGTTAGCCCCCCCCTTTATAAAAGGGGGATTGAGGGGGATTTTTTTTGGATTCTTAATTTTGAATTTCGCCGTGAGCGACAAATCCTTTATATCTTTATAATTTTGCGTCACTTCAAAGTTGGAAAGCGAAGTTTCGCAACGTGGGCAGATATGCATGGATTTATATCCTTCATAAATCAGTCCCTTGTCGTAGATCGTCTTAAAAACCCACCAGACCGATTCCATAAACTCCGGATTCATTGTGCGATAATCCTCCTTCATATTCACCCAGCGGCCGATTCTGGGGATGAATTTTTTCCACTCCTCGGCATACTTCAGAACTTTGGAGTGGCAGGTTTCGTTGAATTTGGCGATGCCCAATTTTTCGATAGCTTCTTTGCCCTTGAGGCGCAATTCTTTTTCCACCAAGTTTTCAATCGGAAGTCCGTGGCAATCCCATCCCCAGCGGCGCGGAACACGGTATCCGCGCATTGTTTTGTAGCGCGGGACCGCGTCCTTCATTACCGAGGCGACAATATGGCCGTAGTGCGGGAGTCCGGTCGCGAATGGCGGGCCATCATAAAAAACAAAATCGCCTTTTGGAGATTTTTTTTCCAAAGATTTTTCAAAGATTTTATTTTTTTGCCAAAAAGCCAAAATATCTTCTTCGTTTTTAGGAAAGTTGAAGTTGGGCATAGAATCAATAAAGCATCTAAGCAAATTGTTTTTATGTTTAGGCGCGAAGCGCCGTATGCTTTGATGTTTCATTGACATAATTTTATCTTAACTTTCGCCGGAAGTCAAAAAAATTGGCAAAAAAGACGCCGCTTCTTGCCAATTTTTATCATTAGCCGTAGGATGGAGGCAGTTCTTGCACAACGAGCGCATTTTAAAAGGAGGCGCCAATGCCCCAGCGGATTGAGGGAGATCTTAGGCGTTTTAAGGATATTGTAAAAAAAAAGGTAAGGGAAAATTTGGGAAGGTATATTTCCAATCCCGAGTGGGTTTTTCCGGATTCGCGCGGCAGAAAAGTCCGCATTCCGGTACCACAGATCGATTTGCCGCACTTTCAGTTCGGCGACAAAAATCAAGGCGGAGTCGGGCAGGGCGAGGGCGAGCCCGGTGATATTTTGGGTCCGGGCGAAAACGACGATGGTTCGGGAAGCGGCAAGGCAGGCGACAAGCCGGGCGAGCATGATTTGATGGCCGAACTTTCTTATGAAGAATTCGCTGAGATGTTAAAAGAAGAATTGGGCCTTCCGCGCATTGAGAATAGGGGCAAAAAGGGCATTATGAGCGAAAAGGAGCGCTACACGAGCATCCGCCGCACCGGACCCGAGTCGCTCCGGCACGCGCGCCGCACGCTTAAAGAAGCAATGAAGCGCCAGATTTCGTCCGGCAATTACGATCCCCTGAACCCCAAATTGGTGCCGGTGCCGGTAGACAGGCGCTACCGCTCGTGGAAAACATATCAGGAGCCGGCCGCAAACGCCGTTATCATTTATATGATGGATGTTTCCGGCTCAATGGGTGACGAGCAAAAATCGCTCGTGCGGAAAATCTGTTTTTGGATCGATATCTGGCTTCGAATGAATTACAAGGGCATCCAAAGCCGCTACATTATTCATGACGCCAACGCGAAGGAGGTGGATCAGGACACGTTCTATCGCGTCAAAGAATCCGGCGGGACGATGATTTCCTCGGCTTACACTCTTTGCTCCGAGATCGTCGCGAAAGATTATCCGTTTGACGACTGGAACATCTATCCGATCCATTTTTCCGACGGCGACAACTGGAGCGTTGAAGACACTAAAAAATGTCTTGAGTTGGTTAAGAGTTTGGCGCCGCGGGTAAATCAATTCAGTTACGCGCAAATTCATAGCCCATATGGCAACGGCGAGTTTATCAAGCATATTTCCAAACGTTTTAAGAATGAGCCGAAGGTCGTGGTTACGGAGGTAGAGGGCAGCGGCGACATTATCAAGGCAATGAAGGAACTGCTCGGCCGCGGCAATTAGTTTATACCCCCATCTTCGGATGGGGGCTTGTTTATTTTTTGGGCATATGGTATGTCTTTACTTAATTTTAATTTGTCAAAACGGCCTTAATTTAGTATAGTAATATTATCCAATTTGCGTTTTGCGCCCATATATGGAAAATCAAAAAATGACAATTGAAATAAAAGCCGCCACGCTTTTTAAAGTTGTCGGCGTGATCGCTTTGGTTTGGCTTCTTTATTATCTTCGGAGCATTGTGACGATTTTTTTAGCCGCTCTGCTCCTTGCGGCAGTCATCAATCCTCTTGCTGATTGGTTTGAGGCGCGGCGTATTCCGCGGACGCTCGCGGTTCTTATTATTTATCTTTGCCTATTCGCGCTTCTCGGCTTTATTGTTTTCTTGCTTGTGCCTCCGATAGTCGCCGATTCCACGGATTTTATCCGCGAAGTGCCGGCTCATCTTGAAAAGATCAGAAATACTTACGAATCATTTGTTAATCTTCCGGAGCGTTTCGGATTCGCGACTGATTTTACGACTGGTGCGGCTGATCTGGAAAGCGGTTTGAATGCCGCGGCATCAAGGGTTTTTAAAACCTTGACGGATGTTTTCGGCGGTTTTGTTTCTTTGGTCTTGATTTTTGTCCTCGCTTTTTATCTGGTTATTGAAAAGGGCAATTTGCGGGACTTGCTTTCTTTTGCCCTTCCCGCCGAATATGAGCCGCATCTTTCAAGCTACTTTAATCAAATCAGTCAGAAAATATCCTCCTGGGTCAAGGGCCAGTTGATCGTCGGCCTCGCAATGGGTTTTTTTGTCTATCTCGGACTCACGATTTTAGGAATAAAATACGCGTTTGTTATCGGACTTTTGGCCGCGCTTTTAGAATTTATTCCGTATGTCGGGCCGATTTTAAGCGCTATCCCGGCCGTGCTTTTGGGCCTTGCCGAGTCGCCGCTCACGGCTCTTATGGTAATCGTGCTTTTTTGGCTTTTGAATCGTCTTGAAAACGATATTTTGATTCCGAAAGTGATGCGGCACGCGACCGGTCTGAATCCGGCAATAACATTGATTTCCGTTGCCATCGGGTTTAAGCTCGGCGGGGTTTTGGGCGTAATTTTGGCGGTGCCGACAGCGACAACCGTCGGCGTCGCGCTTAAAAATTATTTTGAATATCGCAGAAGCCGTGCGCTATGAGCAGTATTTTTTATTCTTTAATTTTTGGTATCGCGGCGTTAGCGGGTTTTGAGAGCGTAATTTTAAAGCCATCGCTGTACGCTTACGCTGTCGCTTATTTTTTTTTGATAAGCATTTTGGGGGGCGTCTTTTTTGGCAAGGGCGCCGCGCGCCGCGAGATTTTTTTAGAAAAAATTCTGCTGTTTTTTTTATTTTTGGCTGGCAGTATGGTTTTGCTTTTATATTTTGAAAGCGGTTTTGTAAGACATTTATTTGCGATCGCCGCGTCCGCGGTCTTAATTATGAGATCAACCTTTGCTCCGGGAAATGGACGCGGCGCGATTTTCGCGGCTATTTTCACATCCTTCCTTGCGTTTATCGGCGCCGCGGCGCTGTATGGATTAAATTTATTTTTTTCTATGTCAATTTGGCCGCTTTCCGTCGGAGCTTTGCTTTTGAGTGCGCTTTTAGTTTATGAATGTGCGATAGCCGAAGAGGGTGGCGCGAATCCGCCGATGATTATTTTCGGCGCGATTTTTGCAAGCCAGATTTTTTTAGCGTTGTCATTTTTGCCGAATAGTTTTTATGCGGCCGCATCAATCTTTACGATTTTTCTTTTTTTGTATGAGGAAATGTTGTTTAGAAGAGATTTGGAAAAAGCGGCGAAATTAAGACTTCTTTTTTCGAGCTTTTTTTTGGTTGCAGTCATATTTGTTACGGCAAAGTGGACATAATTGATTTTTGTTGCATTGCTACATTGTCACATTGTTCAATTGTTATGCTAGAAAAAATAAAAATTAACAATGTAACAATTAAACAATGTAGCAATTCTGCATATGTTTTCTTGGAAAAATGAAAAAAATAATTTATTTTTGGCAGTTGCTATCACTATTCTTGCCCTGATGGCCGGAGCGGTTGGCGGCATTTTTATCCAAAATTTTTTTGCGTCAGAACAGGGTGGTTTTTTAAATGTTCCGCAGAAAGTAGTTTGGAGATCTCCAGCCGAAGATATTGGGCGACTTACGCTTCAGGCAATTCCAATGGTTGCGAAACTTTACCGCCATGCCGGAGCCCTTCCCGTTGGCGCGTCTGCCGATCCAAAAAATTCTTATTTTAGTGATGATTTGGTCGGTGAGGCGCTTGTGGTCACTTCTGATGGTTGGCTTTTGACGGCAGATAGCGGCGGAGATTTTTTGGGTCTCTGGGCGCTAACATACGACAAAAAAAGTTATAAAATTCAAAAATTTGTTCGCGATAGTTTTTCTAAATTAGTTTTTTTAAAAATTGACGCTGTAAATCTTTCACCTGCAAGATTCGGTTCCAGTAGCAACCTCTCTATCGGCGATTATCTTTTTGTTCCAGACGGATCGGACAATTTGATGCTTACCTTGCTGTCTAATAATAATTATTATTTAGATTCTCGCGCCGATCTCATAAGATTTAGCGGTCGATTAAACCGCGGCGTAAGGCTAAAAGATGCTTATTCAAAAAATTTAATCGGCGCGCCGATTTTTGACATCCGCGGAGAAGCGGTTGGCATTTTTGCCGGGAACGATAGTTTGGCGGTTCCGATAGAAGTAATTAAGCCGATTTTAAATTCGGTATTAAGGGGTGTGAAAATTTTTCGACAGAATCTGGGGGTTTATTATGTCAATCTTGCGCTCCTCGAAAATCATAATTTATGGCAAAAATTAAAAGCTTCGAGCGGCGCCTTAATTTGGCGGGATGGGGAAAGTCCGTTTTCTGCGGGGAGTGCGGCGCGCGCCGCCGGATTGCGGGAGGGCGATATAATTGTTAAAATAGAAAATGAGGCGCTTGGAACGCGTCGTGATTTGGCGGAAATTATTTCCGAATACGGAATCGGAACAACAGTTAATTTGGGCGTCTTGCGCAATGGGCGGGAGATGACGGTGGAGGTGGTGTTAAAATAGTCATAAGTCGTAAGCAGCAAGTTGTAAGTTTTTTCTTATAGCTTATAGCCTATAGCTTATAGCTCTGATGATAAATTATCTTGAGCATCTCAAAAAACAAAAGCGGCAGATTATCTTTGTAACTATCTTTTTGGCTTTGATTTTTGTCGGCGTAAGTTTAATCGAGCCGCTTAAATACAGCGCAACCTCGCGTCTTTTGATTATTGAAAAAGTTTCCCCAGTTGTTGATCCCTACACCGCTCTTAAGTCAGCCGAGCGCGTCGGGTCAAATTTCGCGGGCATTATCAAAACCAGCACTTTTTTTGATAAAATTTTGCGCGCCGGATATAACATCGATCTTTCTTATTTTAAAAGCGATGAGGTGCAAAAACGAAAACAATGGGAGCGAATGGTTGGCGCGGAAACTGTGCCAAATACCGGCTTTTTAGTTATTAATGTTTATCATCCCGAGCCGGATCAGGCGAATCAAATCAGCCAGGCGATTGCCTACATTTTAGCGACCCGGGCTACAGATTATGTGGGCTCGGAAATCGAAGTTAAGGTTGTTGATTTGCCGCTCGTTTCCAAATTTCCAGTCAGGCCAAATTTGATTTTCAGATTTTTTGCCGGATTATTTTTGGGGCTTATTTTGTCCGGTTCGCTTGTCATTTATCGCGTTCGGCGCAAAACAAAAGAAGCGGCGCACCATCAGGGTCCGCGCTATTAACATCATCTTTTCAAATTAAATATGACCCCGTAAAGTCGGGGTCATTTTTTTAAAGCAGTTTTTCCGGATTCAGGCATTCGAGTTCTGGCGCAACAAAACGACCATTTTCGCGGATCAACCTATCGTCAAAATACATCTGCCCGCCGCCGTATTCCGGCGTCTGGATGCAAACCATGTCCCAGTGAATGCAGGAATTGTTGCCATTTGGAGCATCGTCATATGATGCTCCGGGCGTAAAGTGGAAAGAGCCGGCAATTTTTTCGTCAAACAAGATATTCAGCGTCGGCCTTACGATGTGCGGGTGGAGGCCGATGGCAAACTCGCCGATATGGCGCGCGCCGGGATCGCGGTCAAGAATTTCCAGCATTTCTTTTTCCGATCCCTGTTCGCATTTCGCATCAATAATTTTTCCGTTTTGAAATTCGAGTCGGACGCCGCTAAAACATCTGGACTCATAAATCGTCGGCGCGGTAAAATAGATTTTGCCGTTTACCGAATCGCGGATCGGCGCGGTAAAAACTTCGCCATCGGGAATGTTCATTTTTCCGTCGCACTTAATCGCCGGAATTCCCTTGATTGAGAAGCGGAGATCGGTTCCCGGGCCGGCGATGCGCACCGCGTCGGTGTTTTGCATCTTTCCGACCAGCGCGTCCATTGCCCGCGACATTTTGCTGTAATCAAGAAGGCATGTTTTGAAATAAAAATCCTCGAATGCTTCGTCAGACATTGAAGCGGCTTGCGCCATTCCCGGCGTCGGGAAGCGCAGAACGCACCACCGCGTATGCTTAACACGTTGGTCGAGCGATGGTTTGTGCACGCTCGACATTAATCGCATTTTTTCCGACGGGATATCCGCGCCGGCAAATTGATTTTCCGGCGCGCCGAAACCGATGAAGGCCTGCACTTTTTTTGTTAATTCAAAATCTTGCGCTTCCTCGAGCTCAAGCTGTTCTTTGGTCGCGTTCATCGCGTAGGCGCGAGAAACGCAAGCGTCAAAAAGGCGGTAGAGCGGTAGGCCGCCAGCAGCATAAGCTTCTTCAATTAGCGCCGCCGCTAGGGGATAAGAGCGCGTTTCGCGCGCCCAGATGAGGATTTTTTCGCCGGGCTTTAGAGAGACAGAATTATTAATCAAATTATGCGCCAGTTGCCTGATTCTTGGATCCATAATCCGCCCTCCTCGTGTAGTTTAAAGTACTGCGAGCATATCTTAGTATATTTGCGTGGCACCGTCAAACTGCTGGACAAAAGCCCAAAAATTTGCTATAATATAATTATAATTAAAGTTTCAGCCAGAGGCTGATCCCGCCCAACGGGACATAAAATAGTTCGAAGCCAATAGATTGGCGAGAACTAAAACAAAATTATGGAGGAACAAACCAATTCTACTTTGGCGTCGCATGACAAGGACGTCGATGAAAATAAACTAATTGCCGCCATCGGCTATGTTTGGCTTCTGTGCCTCGTGCCGCTGTTTTTGAAAAAAGACAGCAAGTTCGCGCAATTCCACGCCAAACAGGGACTGATACTGGTAGTCGGTTGGTTTGCGCTTTGGGTCGTCGGATGGATCCCGATTCTGGGGTGGCTCGTAATGATGCTCGGCAGTATCGTGATTATTATTTTAGCGGTTCTCGGCATTACGAACGCGTTGCAAGGTAAATGGTGGGAGATGCCGGTTTTGGGCGAATACGCGAAAAAAATAAATTTGTAAAATCATGCGTGAACTCATAAAAAATTTAGAGGAGCTTAAAGATAAAATCTCCGCAACCTGGAGGTTGCTTTGAGCTAGATAATGTTGAGCTTGAAGTAAAAAAATTGGAAGACGAGAGTGAGCGGCCGGCTTTTTGGAAAGACCAAACCCGCGCAAAAGAAGTTTCGCAAAAATTATCATCTTTGCGGAGCGAAGTAAAAAAATGGAAAGATCTGGTTCGCGAGACAGGCGATCTTCTTGATTTGGCGCGGGAGGCGGAAAAATCCCTCTCTAACTCTCCCTTTGACAAAGGGAGAGGACTTGAAGAAGACATAAAAACACATTTTGAAGAGCTCAAGAAGCGTTTTGCCGATCTTGAGTTTTTTGTTTTATTTTCCGGCAAGTATGATAAAAATAACGCGATCGTCGCCATCCATGCCGGTACCGGCGGCACGGACGCGCAAGACTGGGCCGAAATGTTGCTTAGAATGTATTTGCGGTTCTCTGAACGGCATAATTTGGAAGCGCGGATTATTGATGAGAGCCGCGGGGGCGAAGCCGGTATCAAAAGCGTCACACTTGATGTGCGCGGGTCTTATGCCTATGGATGGCTGCGTTCCGAAGCTGGGGTGCACCGCCTCGTACGCATCTCTCCGTTTGACGCGGAGAAGATGCGCCACACCTCTTTCGCGCTCGTGGAGGTTCTGCCAGAGCTTGGCGAAATAGAAGAAATTAAAATTGATCCTAAAGATTTGCGGATTGATACTTTTTTATCATCTGGCCACGGCGGCCAAAGCGTGCAGACAACTTACAGCGCGGTCCGTATCACGCACATCCCGACCGGTATTGTCGTTACTTGCCAAAATGAGCGTTCCCAGCAACAAAATAAAGAAACGGCGATGAAAGTTTTGCGTGCTCGGTTGCATAAAATTTTTGAGAGCGAGCGCGAAACGGAAAAGAAAAAAATACGCGGCGCGTACCAGTCGGCCGAATGGGGGAATCAGGCGCGCTCGTATGTTCTTCAGCCATACAAAATGGTAAAAGATCATCGGACTAAATTTGAAACTGCGGATGTGGAAAGCGTGTTGGATGGGAAGCTGGAGGGGTTCGTGGAAGAATTTTTAAAAAATAAGATGGGAAGTTAACTATTATCCAGTTGCGAGTTACGAGTGACGAGTTAAAAAATAACTCGCTAAACTCGCCACTCGTTAACCTGTTAACTCGTTAATAACCAATAAAGAATTATCATGTATTTAACCACCGATATTAAAGAAGCAATTATTGTTTTAAAAAAGGGCGACATTATAGTTTACCCAACCGACACCGCCTACGCTTTAGGCGCGAAGTTTAGCGACAAAAAAGCCGCGGCGCGGATTTATAAAATCAAACGCCGCCCAAAGGGAAAACCATTGCCGGTGATTGCCGCAAGCCTCACGATGGCGAGGAAATTTTTTAAATTTTCTCCGCAAGAGTTTATGCTCGCGAAAAGATATTGGCCGGGGCCATTATCGCTGCTGTTGCAGCTCAAATTTCCAATTTCCAATTTCCAATTTCCAATTTTGGTTGTCGTTCGCGTGCCGGATTCTGAAATCGCGCGGAAGTTATCGCGGGCGGTCGGTGAGCCAATAATTTCCACTTCGGCCAATTTGTCCGGCGCGGGTGAATGTTACTCGCCGAAAGAAATTTTGCGTCAATTTCAAAATCATAAATATCAACCCGATTTGATTTTTGATGACGGCCGTCTTCGTCGCAAGAAACCTTCTACTATTGTCAAGGTTAATGGTGATAAGATAGAGGTGTTGCGCAGAGGCCCCATAAAAATAAAAATTCCAATATCGAAACTCGAAATTCGAAACAAATTTTAATAACTGAAAATCTAAAATCTAAAACGTTTTAAATTTTAATTTTTTTAATTTTTATATTGTTTCGGATTTCGTGCTTCGGATTTCGGATTTGTGACGCAATCTCTAAATTTATGTCTCTATTGCTACAGTTGCAATCCATATTTTCTAAATACCATCTGCGCCCCGTAAAGTTTAGGGGGCAAAATTTTTTAATCGACGAAAATGTCTTGGACAAAATTATTCGCGCGGCAGAAATAAAATCTTCGGATACAATTTTAGAAATCGGCCCGGGCCTGGGGTTTTTAACCGAACGCCTCATCGCGCGGGCCAAAAAAGTGATCGCCGTGGAACTGGATACACGGCTTTGCGGGGTTCTTAAAGATAGATTCAAAGATGTAAAAAATTTGGAAATAATAAATCAGGATATTCTTAAAATCAATATTCGTCATCCTGACCCCCGATCGCGATCGGGGGAAGGATCTCTCGCGGATGCGGGAATTGCCTCGTCGGGCGAGATTCTTCCCCCGCATCAAGTGCGGGGTCAGAATGACGGTAAAAATATTCTATCCTCCTGCGTAGAAGTATCGGGTTATAAAGTCGTCGCGAATATTCCATACGAGATAACCTCATTGATTTTGCATAAGTTTTTAACTTGTGCATTACGACCGCAAGAAATGGTTTTGATGGTTCAAAAAGAAGTTGCCGAAAGGATTATCGGCAAAAAACAATCATATTTGAGCGTTTTAGTGGGGCTTTATGGCAAGCCAGAGATCGCCGCCATTGTGCCAAAAACCGCTTTTTATCCTATTCCGAAGATTGATAGCGCGACTGTAAAAATTGGCGTAAAAGAATTTAGTTATGATGAGAGAAAAAGTGCAGAATCAGCTCTCAAATTAGCGAAAATCGGCTTTGCTCATCCGCGAAAAAAAGTGCTGGGCAATCTCTCTGGCGGGCTGCATATCAAAAAAGAAAAAATCGCCGAAATTTTTAAAAAGGTCGGTCTAAATGAGGGTGCCAGAGCGGAGGAATTGGTGCCGAACAAGTGGTTGGAGTTGGTACAAAATTTATAATTGAACTCATATTGATTTTCTCCGTAATTTGTCATTCTGACCTCGCACTTGATGCGGGGGAAGAATCTCTCACGGTTGACTAAGAATGAAAACAAAAAGGGATTCTTCGGGTTTCGTCCTTAGAATGACAATGGTGGGTAAGTTTTTGAGTGGACTTGATAGTGGCGCTTGACATGAAATTTCAAAGATGCGTTTTTGCGGGCGCGTCTTTTTGTTTTGTGATATAATTATAATATGTAATCAAAGTTATCCACACAGGATTAAGTCCGAAATCCGAAGCACGAAATCCGAAACAATATAAAAATTAAAAAAATTAAAATTTAAAATGTTTTAGATTTTAGATTTTCAGTCATTAAAATTTGTTTCGAATTTCGAGTTTCGATATTGGAATTTTTGATGTCAACCCCTCCCAGATGATGCGGGGATGACAAATCAGGATGGGCGGAGAAAACCAAAACAATTTTACAAGAGGAGATCGTTCCGGCAAGATCGCCCTGCTTATTGTCGGTTTTTTGGCGTTGGGGCTTGGCGTTTATCGCATTAGTTACAACATCAAGGCGCCGTTTATACGATATCCGAGCGATAACCAATTTGTTTTTAAGACCGAAGAACAAAAGATTGAAGAAAAAAAATATTTTGATACTGACGGCGACGGCCTTAGCGATTATGACGAAGAATATATTTATGGTACCTCGCCATATCTCAAAGATTCCGATAGCGATGATATTCCCGACAAAAGCGAGATAGAAAAAGGCACTGACCCAAACTGCCCGGAAGGAAAAAGCTGTGGCGCTCTGCCCGAAGCTCCCGAAAATAATTCGACAAGCGGGACGCCGGAATTCGCGCCTGATCTTTTGGGGCAAGGCGGTGGCCTCCTTGGTTCGTCGGGCGAGGCAGTAAATGGAGGAATGGGGCCGGAGCAGATACGCGAACTTTTAATCAAAGCCGGCGCGCCCGCGGATTCGCTCAACAAAATCAGTGACGCCGATCTTCTGAAGCTTTACCAAGATACTTTGCAACAGGTGACGATGGGTGGGGGGCAGTAGTTACATTGTTAAATTGCTACATTGTTACATTGTTTTTATGTCGGAGAATAAATTTTTGCAATTGAATGATATTGGCGCTTACAAAATCGTTTTTCATCTTTCAAGTTATATTTGGGACATTGTTATTAAATGGGATAACTTTCAGAAAAATACTGTGGGCGGGCAATGGGTTAGGGCAATTGATTCCATTTCCGCATACCAAAAAAGATAAAGTTAATTTTTTCCGCTATAGTTTTGGTTCAATAAAAGAGTCATTCGATTGGACCGAAAAAGCCAAAAAACGAAAATTGATCACGGATGAAGATTATCAATATATTTTCGGCGAGTTACAAAAATTGCCAAGAGAATTAGATTATCTCATTAAATTTACAAAAGAAAAATTAGCCGTATAGCAATTGAACAATTTAGCAATGTAACAGTGTAACAATGTAACAATGTCAGCTCACCGCTCTAAAAATTTTATCAAGCTCGGAATTGTAATTATAATGGTTATTTTTGCCGCTAGTTTTTTGTTCGCCGCGGTTCCCGCCAAGGCGCAACTTGTCGATCCTAACCAAGCGATATCAACCGGGATAGATGTAAAAAACGAGGTGGAAGCGGTTGTCAAGCCGACTTTTTTGCAAACAGCCACTATAGCGCTTATCAAAGCGGCTGATTATTTTGTGCAGAAAATCGCCTATGATATGGCGACCTACATCGGTTCCGGCGGCAAGGGTCAAAAGCCGTTGCTTTTTACGAGTAATTGGGGATCATATCTTAAAGACACTAGTTTGGGTGCGGCGGGAGAATTTATCGGAGATATATCTTCTTCGTTTGGGAAATTCAATCTTTGCAAGCCGACCGCGGGGCTCAAAATCAATCTCCTCTTGGGTATTTCGCAAAATGTTTCACCGCCCAAGCCCAGTTGTGATTGGCAACAAATTTCAAATAATTGGCAGAGTTTTGTACAGCAAGCTAAAAATGCTGATGTTTTAAATGCCGTGAGCGTGGGTCTCGCGCCGGGCAACTCTGAATTTGGCCTTGCGATTCAAACCGGTACCGCTCTTGACAAATATATCGGCGATGCGGTAACCGAGGCAACTAAAACGCGGGATAATAGCGGAGGATTTAAAGATATTACTTCGGTAATCTCTGGCAAAGTTCAAACGCCGTCAAAAATAATTGAGCAGGGGGCGGTGGATTTATCCAAGGCCAAAGAAGATCAGGCAGAAGAAGCTTCCAAAAAATATACTCAGGCTATTTCTGCCGGTGCTTTCGCGATTTTGCCAAGCGCACTTTCCACTTTTGCGAATGTTCTGTTATCAAATTTTACTAAACGGGTGATGGAGGGGCTGTTTAATACCGAGGACTCGGATAAAGCCAATCCTTTTGACCAATATGCCGAAGCTGGTTCTGACAAAGAGACGGTTAAAGCGCAGTTTGCCTATATGCTTACTCCGCAAATTACGGATTCCGGCAGTTACGACGCGGTAACCGAGTTTTCCGTTTGTCCAGATCAGGGCAAGAATATCAATAACTGCGTAATTGATACGGGGTTTGCTACGGCAGTTAACCAGGCTAAATCTGGCACGCCGCTTACGGTCGCCGATGCCATTGCCCAGGGATTTTTAAATGGCGATTTGCCGCTGATTTCGCCGGACAATCCGGCGAACGGCGATCCCTATTGTTTTAGAAAAGGTTATTGCTACAGCAACTTGGTCAAACTCCGCCGCTACCGCATCCTTCCGATCGGCTGGGAGTTTGCCGCAATCAAAAGTTCGGTGGGAAATCCCGCGAAATTAAAAGAAGTTGTTGATGGTTTTTATAAATGCAACGGGCTTGATCGGGCAGATGAGGAAAACCCATGGTGCCACTTGATTGATCCTAATTGGGTGCTTAAATACCCGGGCCATGAATGCCGCGCTAAGGTTTCCGGCGAAACACTCACGTCCGCAGAGACGCCGACCAGAAATGACGTCTGCGTTGATGCGCCAAGCTGTATTGCCGAAGACGATCGGGGCAAGTGCGTTGGCGGCTGGGGCTATTGTCTGACGGAAAAAAACGTCTGGCGCATCGGCGGCGATGCCTGTCCCTCGTATTACAATACTTGTAAAACTCTCACGCGAACGGTTGATGGCAAACAGGCGAGTCTTCTCAAGAACACGCTTGACTATGGCATCTGCGGCGCAGAAAACGTCGGTTGTAAGTGGTATGCCCGCGCGAAAGATTTGGGAACCAACGAGTGGCAAACAATTTCGGATCCGGTTTACCTGAACCGCAAAGCGGGAAAATGCGACGCGGCCTCGGTCGGTTGTTCCGAACTTATCAAAAAAGGCAACGGCATCCGCGAGAATTTTATTCCCAACTCGTCTTTTGAATCAGGCGCCAGTGTTCCGGATTATTGGGATGGGACATCGGTAGATTATGATACAAGCGGTGTAAACAGTTTTGAGGGTTCGCGCGCGCTTCGCGTTGGTAGTGGCGCGAGCATTGTAAATTCCGTTCCACTCGTGCTTGAGGCGGATACGATTTATAATCTTTCGGTTTATGCCAAGTCCGCGGGCGCGGCGGCAAACGGCGCGATTACGTTTTCTTTTGCGAATACCGGTGTAAGCGGCTGGACAGTTTTGGGGGAGTGCGCGAAATCCGGCTCTGACATAACTCTCAAAGTTCCGGCGAATGATACGTACGGCCGTGCTGATTGTTCTTTTGAAACTCCTGAGGGTTTGGATCCGACAAGAAATGCGGCAACTGTTAAGCTTAGCGTTTCATCCGGCGCGGATGTTTGGTTTGACGCGCTCATGCTTTCCGAAGGCGCGTTTGTGCAGGATTATCTTGCCTCGGGCTATGGCGCCGAGGCGCCGCGCGTGTACCTCAAAAAACCGCCGGAATATCTCGGCTGCACTGGCGGTGAAACCGATAACGAGCTCTGCGGAAATTATGCCCGCGTTTGCCGCAAGAGCGAGGCGGGTTGTGAACTTTGGACGCCGACAAACGGCGATCCGGCGGTTTCTGCGATTACAACTGCGAATGACAGCTGTCCGGCTGAATGCGTTGGCTACGAAACTTGGCGGCAGGAGCTCACAAATTTTGAACAAAGCGAAGAAGGCAAATTTCCACTCTACTTTATTCCGACGACTGCGACCGATTGCTCGGCCGCGGCCGCGGGTTGCGACGAGTTCACCAATCTTGAAGCAGCCGGGGGCGGCGAGCGGCCCGAATATTTTGTTGATTTCCGCCGTTGTATGAAGCCGGATCCGGCAAACGAGGCGGTTTACACCACTTGGGAGGGATCGAATGTAACCGGCTACCAGCTCCAAACTTTTGTTTTGAAAAAAGGCGCGGCGCAGACAGGCGAAAGCGGCGAGCCGCCGGCATATCAGACTGGATTTACGGACTACGGCCGTTGCACCAAAGAAATCTTCAGCGCTAAAAGCGATCCAGATTGCCGCGAGTTTTATGATGCCGCCGGCAATCTCTCTTACCGTCTATATTCCAAAACCGTGCTTTCAACCCCGGATTGCAAGGCCTACCGCAAAACTGAAAGTTCGGTCTCGGCCCAAAGTACGGCAGATGACTGCACCTCAAGCGGCGGGGTTTGGAACGGTTCCGCGGCCACCTGCACCTATCTTGCTTATGCTAAAGAAAGCGTCAAGTGCACACAAAAAGAAAACGGTTGCCGCGCCTATGTCGGCAATACCGGTCGCAATGTTCGTGTGGCTTTTGCTGATGATATGGAGCAAGCGCCGGCGGCTGGCGTTTGGAGCGGCGCCGGCATCAGCAACGAATCAACTGTTGCCGGCGGACATTCATATTCAATTACAAATGGCGCGGGTTTTTATGCGAGCTCCACACCCGGCGCGACTTTTGTCCTTACTTTCTGGGCACGCGGTAGTGGCACTTTAAGTGCGCAGATGTCTGGCCAAAAGTCTGAGCTGGTCTCGGCACAAACCCCCGCTTCTTTAAATCCGGTTCCGCTTACCACCAGTTGGCAGGTTTATAGTTTCGGGCCGATGCGTATTGATGAAACTTACAAAGCTTCTTGGCAGGACAAGCTCACTTTAACGCTTACCGGCGCCAGCGGACCAGTTTATCTTGATAACGTCACTTTAAGGCAAGTAAACGCCAATCTTTATTTGATAAAAAATACTTGGGTGACGCCTGTTGTGTGCGACGAAACCGCGTCCGGCGCCTTTTTGCCGCAGGCCCAGCTCGGATGTAAAGAATATAAAAACCGCGCCGGCGAAAATTTTAATCTCAAATCTTTCAGCAAAGTTTGTCGCGAGGCCGCGGTTGGCTGCGAGGCGCTCGTGGACACTAAAAATTCCGCGCCAATTTCTTCCGCCACTTTTAACGCCGTCTGTTCGCGACCATACGGCAGCGAGACGAGCGCGACTTATGATTGCAAATATAATAATCGCGCGGTTTGCTCGGTGCCGGTGGGCGAAAGTTCTTGCGAGTTTGATGTCTTGGGCAAAGCTCTGCCGGCATACTTTTATACGAAAATCGGAACGGCGTATATTCCGGCTGACGAGACCATCTATCTTGTCAACGACAAATCAAAATTCTGCGCCGCTGACAAGGTTGGTTGTGAGGCCGTTGGCAATCCGGAAATCAATAAGACAAAGAATGTAAAAATCAGCAATGGATTTAGCATTACCGATTGCAATACTTTGGGCGGAACCGTTTCGGGCGATCAAAAAATCTGCCAGGTGCCAATTACTTCCACATTTAATACTACCAGTTGCACTACCAATGATCCGACTGGCAAGTTAATTTATGATGGAAATATTGCCAAGTCATGCCAAATCGAAATCACTCCGCGGTTTACCGTAGCCGATTGTCCCCCAAATTCGCTCTCTGACGATGAAACCGCCTGTGTCTTTAATACCGGCGATAAATTAGAGGGCTTTCCAGCCGAAGCGTATCAAGATGATTATATTTTAAATAATCCCGCCAAATACGATCAAACGCTTTGCAATGCCGCGGGTGTCGGATGCGAGGAGTATAAGGGCGGACAGGAGCTTCTATATTTTAAAGATCCTAATGATCGCGTCTGCGAATACCGTGAAGGCGCAGTCTACAATGATGAAACAGTAAACGGTTGGTTTAAAACTGGGACTGATAAGCCGTGTTATGTGGATTTTAGATCCGGTTTAGTTTATGGCATCTATCGAAATGGCGATCCGCAGTACAGCGATCCGCAGTCTGGCCATTGGGCTGGCAGTTGCCGGAGCGAAGCTTCGGGATGCATTGAATTTGTGGATCCGGTTGACACAAACACTTGGACCGGCAAACCCCGCGCCTACTATTATATAGACAATGCTAAAATCGATCGCGCTTCCTGTAACGGCAAAGTGTCGCCGAAGCAAGGTTGCGTGCTTTTTGACGAAACAAAAAATCTTACTAAAAATTATGTTGCTGAGGAGACTTACAATAATAGCGACAATAATCAAAGCCAATTAGTGACGCCGTATTCTGCGCCGCCCAAGGTTTGCCTCAAAACACGTAAAGGCAAATCTTCCGGAACTATCATTTTGCCGCAAAAAACTTGCACCACTGATAAGGAGTGTTATCCAGTTAAGAATACACTTAGTCCGGGGATACAACAGTTGCTGACTAATCTTGGAAAGTTTTTTGGCAGTGGAGGCAAGTTTGGTGGCTCGGACATAACAGAAGCGAAAAATCTCCAAGATATTTACACTTATACTTGCGATTATGCCGCGGAGAAAAATGATACCAATGTCATTTTAAAAGTCCAACGCGACCGCGAATGCGCCGAATGGCTTGATTGCCGGAATACCGTCAAAGTTTACGATTCCGTTAATAACAAGTATAAAAATGTCTGCACCTCGCTTGATGTTTGCGATTCCTATATCAAACAAGGCGAATCAACCCGCTGTAATAATTTTAAGGAAAGCGATGTGCGCGCGGTTCCTTCGGGCTCTGCTGACGCCATTCCAGCAGTTTTGACCGAAGATATTTATGCTGGACGAAAAGTAACTTGGGGCGGCAAAGAATACGATGGCTATTCACTCCCGAATAAATACCCGATTTCCGATTTAAAAACAATCAGTTTGAGCGAGCCAATGCCCAATGGCAGCGAGGATTTGCGTCTTACTTACGCATCTTATGATTGTGCCGGCAAGGCCGAGAATGACGCGTGCGGTCCTAAAAATAATTTAGGAAATCGGGGCGTTTGTTATAACGGCCAGTGTGTTTACGGTTTAGATGGCAAAATTAAAACAGACGCGGTTACTTATGGCAAGTTAGCTTACGAGAAACTGGTTCCCACTGCTTGCCGCGCGTATCCGGAAAAAGATTCGCCCTTCCCTTCAGCTATTGCTACTTGGACTGACGAGGCGGGCAAAGATCCAGTGCGCGGTGGAATTTTTGGTGCGACAAGCGCCTATCAAAGCGTCTCTGGTAAAGACGCGGGTTTCGCTGGCGCCAATGTTTGCGAAAATTGGCTGGATAAAAATGGCGATGGCGTGGTCCAAGAGAGTGAGCTTCAAAGTTGCACCTGCTTATATCGCAAAGCCGAGTATGCCAACAAAACTTTCACTAAATATTTTGCCTTAGCTGGCTCGCCGGCGCCTAGCGGCTTTTGCAGTGGCGGCAAGCTCGCCGGTCAGCCGTGCGACCAGCGCGAAAAAGACGCTTGTGGCAAGCCCGAAGAAGGCGGTACTTGCGCAGCGCTAACTCGCCTGGATCGGCTTTTGGGCTGGGATGGCCAGTGCTTGGAAAAAGATTTGTCCACACCGATCAACGGCAACCGCGATTTTGCCTGTCTCACCTGGCGGCCAGTTGGCGTTATCCCCGGCGGTCAGGATATTTACAACCAATTCTCTTCCGCCGGCTACAACCAACCGACAGCCACGACGGGGAAGTATTATTGTTTGCTGACTGACGGGGCAGAAATACAGGTGGATCAGAAGCCAACATATAGTTTTACGCGTCATTTTTATACAGCTACCGTGAAAGGACAGGGTGATAATGATTTTCTTGGTACTGATGATGCATCAGGAGGTGGAGATACGACGATCAATATAAAGTATTTATCAATAGAAGATTCTACATCAGGAGATCCTCTAGTGAGTCACCATGCTTTACCTCAAAAAGCTAAAATATTTGCCATTGAACTAGTTCCGCTAAACGAGAGAAGTGACAGAGCGTTACTTCCGGCTACTCAAGATTTTTCCCCGGGTAGTGTGCCGCAAGAGAATTTGGACTTAGCTAAAGAATGGTTTGCGGACAAAGGAAATATTCTTTCGCGTCAACATGAGGGGGTAATGATGGCGGGTGAACCATTCGCTGGCTATTCTTACTGGGAGGCGCGGTGGAATATAAGTTGGGATGCGCCCACCGGAGCAGGGACGGCTAAAAGTTCTAAACCATTATTTTCGTGGGATGCGATTTTTCATGACGAACTCTATAATCAGGCGGGGAGCATCAAATGTAATGACGGTGGTAAACCCTACTTTGCCGTTAGAGCGTTATTTAATCCGAGTGACAATGATCGACTTGTTGGTTTTTGGACTTCGATGTGTAATTCTACCGCAAATGGTGCCGACTATTTAAGTTTTGCCGTTAATATTTTGTTGGGTGAGCCGTGTATTAATATCGCACAGGTTGTTTCTGATACCGGCGAAAATGCGGCCTTAACTGACAATCTTTGGAGAAGCAATTACATACTTCCGATATTAAAATTAGATCGACTGGCACACAACCCATTGTTTGGAAGCGCCGACTCTTCTGTTGCGCCAACGGCCTCTAAAATGCCATGGTTTGAAACTGGCAAGGGCCTGGGTAGCCCAAATGTTGTTAGTTCATATGCGCCGTATATTGATGCCGGTACGCACTGGGGATGTCGCTTTTCGTGCAACAATAGTCTGAATTCGCCATATAATAGTATAGACGACTTTTTGTATCCCAATAACGCACCAAATGCTTTTTGGGAATTATTTGCAAAGACTTATGGTATATATAAACTTAGGGGAGAATCTTATGATCCAGATGTTAATTTTGATGTACGTAATGTTATTATGTCGAGCGATGTCAACTTTTATAACTATACGAACCCCCCCCACATCGCCGCGCCGACCTCTACTTGTAAAGATCCGTCCGTTGGATGCGATATTTGGACGTTGGACAGTTTTTCTATGAACGACGCTTTGACGGGCAGTCTGTGGGGCGAGGGCAGCCTCTTTACGCATCTTAAATTTTACGCTTGGGCCGATCACAACCATATGCCGCTTATTTCGCGAACTGTTGACTGGAACGGCGACGGTAAAGATATCGATCGGACAACCAATTCAAAATACAAAAACTTCAAGCCGTATTGCGATGCCGGCGGAAAGATTGGCGAATGCGCTGGAGACACTGGTTTAACTTGTAATCTTAATAGCAATGATACTGCCGGCAATAATTCTACATGTGCCGCGCAAAAGCTTGGTACTCTATGTTCCGCGGGCGTTGCGCATTTCGGCAATTCATCGGACGCCTGCAAGCAAGATTATTTTGACTTCACGCACGTCTATGTTTGCACCAAAAAATTGTTTAATAAGTTGCCAACCTGTAGCGCGACCTCAGGGCATCCATGCAAAAAAACGGCAGTCACAAGTCCAAGTGGTGAATCTAAAGATGTTTGTGTCTTTAAGCCGCAAGTGCAGGTGATTGATAATTGGCATTACTGTAATAGTAGCGATTCTACAAAATGTGACGGTATTCCTTGTTTTGGCTTGGGCGGCGAGGGCGACAGCAAGCGTGCCGACTGCACCGTTGACGGCAATGGCTGGACAAATTTCGCCGGAGAGATTGATGTAACGCCGCAATGATGTCGGTAGCAGGTAGTACATAGCAAGTAGTAAGGGGATTTAAAAAAATTTCCCCAGATCGTCCAAAAACTAATATTTTGTCATTCTGAACGGAGCGAAGCGGAGTGAAGAATCTATAATATTAGCCATGCTCGCGAAATTAGATTCTTCGCCTTCGGCTCAGAATGACAATTTTCGGACAGTCTGAGTTGGAGAGGGGTTTTAAAAGACCCCCCTCTGCGCCTTAATCAGTCGGCTATTACTGTAGAGACGCAAAATCTTGCGTCTCTACATGCAGCTACAACAAAGAGGCGAGGAGGGGTAACGTGATTTCATATGTCCACAATACATCATTGCGATAAATGCGGAAAAAAACGAAATGAAGCAGCGCATGAACAGCGGGCCGACATAGCACTTAGTGCGGGCAATTGGAAACTTTAACATCTGAAGAGTCTTTTTGATCGTTACGAACTGTGTCCCAAATGCGCCGAGCAACTGCTGCCAAAAATTTTAAAACTTGTAAAATAAATTTCAAAAAAATTTAACATCGGGAGGAGTCGAAAACATATGTTCAAAGACAAACCAGCGACAATAGACGATGTGTTGGCGGCGGTTAATAAATTTTCTACCGCCACAGAAGAGAGATTTGCCAAAATCGATCAGCGTTTTGATACGCTTGAAAGCCGTTTTGATACGCTTGAAAGCCGTTTTGATACGCTTGAAAGCCGTTTTGATACGCTCGAAGAAAAAGTTGACCGAATCCAGTTGGAGCTTGCGGATATCAAGGAGCGGCTGGAGAGATTGGAACGGCGAACAAAAGAAGATGCCGATGCCGCGGGCGGAGAGCTGGTGGATTTGCGCGCCCGCGTGGAAGCGCTAGAAAAGCGGGTGCAGGCACTCGCGGCGCATAGTTAATATCTGCATGTAGGACTTTCATGTTTTAAGAGAAAAGAACTTAGAATTGTCATTCCCGCGAAGGCGGGAATCCAGAGAGAAAAACTATGAAAACCAAAATACAACTAAATAAAATTTTACTTATCGCCCTCCTCACAGTGCTGGTTTTTGTTAATTTTGGAAGCGTCGCTCGGGCGCAAAACGATGCCGTTAGCGCAGTTGCCGGAGCTGGACAGGCAGGCATGGAAGCAGGCGCGCAGTATACCGCCAAGGTTATAGCATGTGGACAAGACAAGGAGTGTATTGAGAATTTAATTAATGGTGAAATAGATTGTTCGAAGTTATCTGGGGACGACAAGAAAAAATGCGAGGATGCCAAGAAAAGTTTTTTGAGTACGCTTTGGGACGTGACTAAGCGACAAGCGGGATGCGCGGCCTTGGCCGTTATCCCTGTGGTTGGGCCAGTCGGTACCGGCATCTGTTCCGGTATCAATGTAGTAATGGGCATAACCGGTAAATCGGTGACGGGGGCGGTGAGGACGATATTGGAGACGCCTTATAGAATAGCGATTACCATAGTAAATTATATTTTAGAGGCCATCATTTGGCTTATTGGGTTTTTAGTCTCTAAGCTTATAGCCATTGCGATCGGTGTTTTCCAATATAATAATTTCGTTGACGCAGACATTGTCTCAAAAGGGTGGAATATTATTCGTGATCTTACGAACATGGTATTTGTGATGATGTTTTTGGTAATGGCATTTTACACGGTTTTGGGCAAGAGCGAGTATGGCGCGAGTAAATTTTTGGTTCGTTTAATCATCGCCGCGGTTTTAATCAATTTTTCGCGGACCATCGTCGGTGTGATTATTGATTTTTCGCAAGTGGTGATGCTTACTTTTGTCAATGGTTTTCAGGCTGTGGCTGCGGGGAACATTATCAATGCTTTTCATTTAGATCAGCTGATGAAACCAGGTTCAGCCAGTGATAGTAATATGAGTGACCAGTTAACCCACTTAGCCACGCTCATCGTTGGTGTTGTTTTAGGATCAGTGATGCTTTTTACTGTCCTAGCTATGGTGATAATGCTCACCATGCGTATTATTGCTCTATGGCTTTTAATTATCGTTTCTCCCGTTGCTTTTACTATCGGTCTTTTGCCCAAGAATGTGAGCGTTGGCGGTATCGCTAAGGCGGCGGATCAGTGGTGGAGCAAGCTTATAAATTATTGCGCCGCTGGTCCGGTTTTGGCTTTCTTTCTCTGGCTTACATTATATTATACAAACACCCTATCATCATCGATTGGAGATTTTAAAATTGCCGAGGCCACCGGCGATACAACGCCCTTTTCCGAGATAACCAAGGCGGAAAATCTTTTTGGCACTATTTTGGCCACGACGATGCTTCTCTTTGGCGTTAAGCTGGCGGCGGGGATGAATGTAGTTGGCGCGGATTTCGCGCAAAAGGCGGTTAATTTTTCAAAAAAACAGGCCACAAGGGCCGGCAAAGCGCTCGGCGCCTATGCTACGCGTGGCGCCGGACAGTTGACTGCCGGTACGCGGCTAAGGATGGGAAACTTTATGACCAAGATGCCTGGGCTTCGCGGCGCCGGCGCTTCGGTTATTCGCAGTACGCAAAAAGGAATACAGGAAAGACAGGCCAGAGGAGCGCAAAAATTAGAGGGCCTCACCTTTGAACAAAAGAAGAGATTTGAAGAACACGCTTTAACTCCAGAAGGAAAAACCGCGGCCAGAATGTCACAGATGAATGACTTTTTTGGGATGCGCAGATATTTGACTGCCGCTGAAATGCCAGAAGGAACCGAAGAGGAAAAGGCGGCCAAAAGAAAAGTACAAAATAGTCGAGTTGAAGAATGGCGCGGAAAACTCAAGGAAGAAAATGCGGCAGCAAAAGCTAGGAATGACGGTGCTACGCTCGGAAAGATCGTCGCTCTTAAGCGCGACAACCCGATGCTTTATAATCTTGAGAAAAAAGATGGTAAATATGTTGACCCTGGCGAAAGAGACGCTTTTGAGGCAACAGTTGGCCGCGCTACTTTCGCTGATTTGGAAAAAATTGATCCCACCCAGCTTACTCAAGATCATATTGAGGCAATGGGTGAAGCTGGCAGGGGTAATATAATGAACCGTGGCAGTGAGGCGCTCAAAGCTAAGATAAGAGAATTTAATGCGAAGCTTCCGGCTCGTGCCGCCGCGGATCTTGTGCCGCAACTTCAAAGCGGCGACTTGGAGGCAAAAAGTTTGCACGTTCAAGATTTTACCGGGAAATTTGCCGATGGAAAAGATAATGACGGCTCGTTGTCTCGTGAATTAATCAAACCGGAAAACGCAGAGATTCGTAAGAGCGTGGAAAAAGATCCCGCTTTGCGTGCGGCTTTCGTGCAGGGTCTTCAGATGGCATATGATCCCGCCAGAGCCGGTGAAAAAGAAATGAAACAAATTGCCGAAGCTCGCGTCATCTTGGGCGGCAGCGCGGAGCTGAAGTCGGTTTATGAAGTTGAAGATAGCGGCACCTTCAAGAATACGGCAGCGGCGGGGAGATTTGGCGAGGCGATGTCCGGCGATAACGGCGTGAAAATGTTTTTAAATATTACTGATGTGATTAACCAAAATGGCGCGGGTAGCGTGGTAGCTGGTATTGCCGCCCAGGGTCTCGGAAAAACTGACCTGAAAGAATTGGCAACGACTAAAGGGCTTTCGAGGGCGCAGAGAGATAGTATCGGAATATTGCTTGAGAGAATTATGCAAGATGGCGTTAAGGCTAAACCGGGGAGTGATGCTTATGACAAGGCACAATATATTTTGAGCAATAAAATATTTGAAGAATATAGAAAAGCCATTACTCCACCAAGTAGCGGCACTCCAGCTGGTGGTGGCGGTGGTGGAAGCTCTGCTGGTGGTGGTGCGGGCGGCACAACAGGCGGTGGTGCTTCGGCACGGCCAACGGCCACGGAGGCGGTCGATAACGACACACAACGATTACGCGCGCTTCTGGCTAGCGTTCAAGCCGCGCCTGAAGTTATCGAGCGGGGTATTAAATATTATCAAAATGTTTCGGAGAGTCCAGAGCATGGAGAGGTTTTAAGCCGTTCGATCGGTCGTGACTTTCAAAACTCCGACGTGCTTGTCAATGTCAAATATGAAGACGGCACCAAAATGGAGTATCGGGCGTCAAATCGTTATGTCAACGCAGAAATGTCGGACGGCCACCGCATGGGCTGGCGCGAAGAAGACGAAGAACGGTTAAGGGCGGAAGCGCGGGCCGCGCCGCTCGTTAAGCCGGAAATGCCCGTAGAACTGTTAGCTGATCGCGCTATCAAACAAAGACTTGCCGACGCGGAAAAAGAGATTAAGACGCGCGAGGCCGGTTTAGCAGTTGGCGGCATCGCTGGGACAATGAGAGAACAGATCGAAAAAGGTATTGCGGAAATAAAAGATCGGCTGGAGTCCTATCAAAAAGAACTTGTTAGAAGGCAAGAACTGGAAGAGGTGCGCGATCAGAGATCTAAGTTGGGCAAAGATTACAGAAGGTTGGATCAAAATCTCGCGTTAGGGGTGCCAGAAGCGATTAGAACCGGTATATTAGCAGATCAGGCGCGATTGAAAGCGCGGATGGGTGGTGCAGATATAAAATTGCGTGAAGCTGATGAGTTGGACGCACAAAAAAGGAGCCAGTATGATGTTAAGTTGCGTATCTATAATAGGCGCAGGAAGGAAGGGAAATAGTGGTCGCGTTTTTTTTCCGGAGCTATCGCGTAAAGGGTGTTATTTTAGTGTGCTAAATACCATAATATTAACTTATGCCCGACGAAGCGAAAAATTCAACCAATGATTTTTTGGCCAAATTTCAAGCCCTGCCGGATCAGGTGCAGGATTATTTTCTTGATGAAAAAACCGCCGATAAGATGATTAAGTTCGGTAAGGATTTTCGATTAACCGACGAACAAAAATCCGCGCTGGTTGATTTGGCTGGCGAACTGTCGGTTAAAAGTATTGATATCAAAGATATTTTAGGCGAACTCCAAAAACGTTTGGGGCTGTCTGCCGAGGCGACAAAAAAACTCGCGCAGGCGCTTTTGGGCGAATATTTTTTGCCGCTTAACGAATTTTATGACGAGGAGGTTTCAAAAGAGCTGGAACGATTCGGTGGCAAACTGGAAAAGTTTACCGGCGAGCGGATTGTAATTAAAAAAGAAAGCGCGGAAGATGCCATGAGCGAAGTGATTGCCGGGCTATCAGAGATGGTGATCCCCGAAAATTTAGCGCACCGTTTTCGCGAACTCATTGAATCGCGGCTTCGTGAGGTACGTAATGACGCGGATTTAAAAAAAGTTTTGATAAAAAATCCCAAAGTCGGCGGGATGGGGATGGACGAGGCCGCGGCGGAAAAAATTGTTGAAGCGGTTCGCGAAAAAGTTCGGTCAGTGAAGATTGTGCCCCAGGAAAAAGTTAAAGAGTCGCGAGTGGCGAGTGGCGAGTTAAGAGCAAAGAATGAAGAATTAGGAATTACGAATCAAGAATCAAGAATCAAAAATCAAAAAGAAATCCGTCCCAGCCCTCCCTTAGCAAGGAGGGGGGGCGACACTGGCCCTCTCCCTTTGCAAAAGGGAGAGCAAGAGAGGGATTTAGTAAAAGCGGAGGATCGAAAAAATCCCCCTCCATCTCCCCCTTTTTCAAAGGGGGAGGGAACAACATCCGCGCCATCCGCTATAAATCCGCGGGAATCAAAAAAGATGGTTAGTGCGTCGGAGGTAGCTCAAGAAAAGCAAGAAGCTAAGTCGGAAAGCGGGCCTGATATTTCTGAGGCCGAGTTGGCGCGCGAAGTTCAACATATTAAACACGATCTTATGCCCAAAGCAGAAGTTTCATCAATTGATTTTAAAAAAATTGCTGGCGATATTTTCGCCCGCAGCCAGTTAAAGGTAAGCAATGCTGATGCGGAAAGCCGTTTACTTACCATAATTCTCGCGCGGCTTAAGGACGTGCGTGATAGCAATGAAACGCGGGAAATTTTAGCGCGCGATGCGGCTTTGGGCGGGATGAGTTTTGATGAACAAAAAATTAATATTCTATTGCCGCTTTTAGACGCTGAATTTAAAAAAATTCAGGAACATTTGAAATCGGAGCAGGAAGAAAAAATAGCTGCCAGCCGGCGCGAGGAAGAGGGGCGGCGTAAGAAGGCGGCCGAAGCCTCGCATCAGGCCGAACAAGCGGTTTTAGACAAACGATTCAAGGAATTAGTCGGTAAACGAGGCGAGAACAAGACCGCTCCTCTCCCTTTAAAAAAGGGAGAGCGAGAGAGGGATTTGAAACCGTTAATTCCATCCCTCGCCGAAAGCGAACATCCCAAGGTCCAGGATATTAAGCCCGCCCACAAACTTATCGGGCCAGTTGAAGAAATCGGCGCTTTGACTCTTATAAATTTTCGTCAGTTGGCGCCAAGCGCGGCAGACGCGGCAAAGCGCATCAGAGAAAAAGTGGAGGCGCTCAAAACCGATTCGCTTAAAAAGTGGCAGGAAGGAATCGCGGCTTGGCACGCCTCGGAGCCCTCAAAGCTTTATTTAAAACTTTTAGGTCAAGCGCTCCGTGAGAGAAAAAGCATCAAACAAGTTGCCATTGATCGTCAAAGCCGCGGCGAGCCGTTTTTGAGCGGCGAGGAGATAGATGCTATAATGACATTGAATAAGCAATTAAGATTTTAGTTAAATGATTACGAGTGACGAGTGGCGGGTTTGCGAGTTATTTTTATAAAACTCGTCACTCGCAACTCGCAACTGAATAATTAATAATGTAATGCAATTTGTCGTCCCACAATTTATTGATAATGAAGACAAAATCTTAGGTCCGATAACCATCCGGCAGTTTTTGATTATGTTGGTTGTCGGTTTCATTGATTTTATTATGTATAAATTGCTTGATTTCGCTTTGTTTTTAATTATCGGCATTCCGCTTTCCGGTATTGGTCTCGTCATCGCTTTTGTGCGAATCAACAGCCAGCCGTTTCATCTTTTTCTTTTAAATTTGATACAAACAGTAAAAAGACCCGGCCGCCGGGTATGGAATAAAGTTTTAAGCGAGAACGATCTGCGCGCGTATCTTGTCGCTCCGCCGCCTCCACCGCCTCCGCCGGCGAAGAGAAAAGAATTTATTTCGCGGAGCCGGCTTTCGGAACTGACGTTGTTAGTGAATACCGGGGGAGTGTACAGGCCGGAAGAATGATATTTTATTATTTTTTAACTCGTTAATAGAGAATAACGAATCATATGGTAAAGCCCAGCGCTACTACCCAGCAATATTTAGATATTTCGGAAATCCGCGATGATGTTGTAATAATGAAAGACGGCACGATGCGCGCCATTCTTTTGGTTTCCAGCGTAAATTTCGCGCTCAAGTCCGAGGAGGAGCAACAAGCCATCGTTTCAAGCTATGTTCAGTTTTTGAATTCCATCGATTATCCTTTGCAAATTGTCGTGCAGTCGCGCAAATTGGATATTGAGGATTATCTTGAAAGATTAAAAGTTTCAGAAAAAGAACAGGAGAACGAACTTTTGCGGGTGCAAATTGCCGATTACCGTAGTTTTGTGAGCGAGCTCGTTGAGATCGGTGATATTATGAGTAAACGTTTTTATGTCATCGTGCCGTTTAGCGCGGTAAAAAGCGCGACAAAGAGTTTTTATTCGCGACTCCTTGAAGCAATTTTTCCTTCCATCGGACGGAAGCTTAAGGATGCAGAATTCAAATCGCGTAAGCGCGAACTCATGTTGCGGGTAGAGCATGTAATTTCTGGGCTTACAGCAATGTCGATTCAAGCGACAGTAATGGATTCTGAAAGTTTGATTGAGCTTTTCTACAGCTTATATAACCCCGAACTCGCAAAATCGCAAAAGATTGAGGATATAAATAAGATAGACGCAGACAAGTAAATCAAAAATTAAATCTCAAAAATCAAAATGACAGCGCAGATTTAAAATTTTAATTTTTCATTTTGGTATTTGATTTTTGATATTTGAGATAATCTTTATGGCTTTTGAGCCCAAAGGAATACAAACCGTTGCCCCGCCAAAAGAGCCGCGGCCGCTTAGCCCCGAAGAGCAAAAACGGCTTGAAGAAGCGCGGCGGCTGGCGGAGGAGAAGGCAACCCTGGAAGAGGAGAGAATTTATCGCAAGGGAAAGGTGACAATCCGCGATTTAATTTCTCCGGCGGCGATGGAAATTACGCCCTCGTATCTCAAGCTCGGCGATGTTTTTTGCCGGACGATTTTTGTGATGACTTATCCGCGGTATTTGAACATCGGCTGGTTCGCGCCGATTATCAATATGAATACCAGCCTGGATGTGGCAATGTACTTTTATCCGATCAATTCGGAAATAATTTTGAAACAGCTTAGAAAAAAAGTCGGGCGGCTGGAGGCGCAAATTATAGCCGACCAAGAGGCCGGCAAGCCGCGCGATCCGGTGACAGAAACCGGACTTCAGGATATTGAATCGCTTCGCGACAGCTTGACGCAGGGCTCGGAAAGATTTTTTCAATTCGCGCTTTACGTGACAATTTACGCCAAATCAAAAGACGAGCTGGATCGTATCTCCGGAGACGTGGAAACGATGTTTGGAACCAAGCTCATTTTTTCAAAACGAATATTCTATCAAGCAGAACAAGGATTCAATTCTACTTTGCCGCTTGGCAGTGACGAACTGATGATTACCTTCAATATGAATTCTTCGCCGATCGCCGCTTCCTTTCCGTTCATTTCTTCGGAGCTCACTTCGGATAACGGCATTCTCTACGGCATCAATCGGCACAATAACAGTTTGATTATTTTTGACCGCTTTTCAATGCAAAACGCTAACATGGTAGTGTTTGCGACTTCCGGTAGCGGAAAAAGTTACGCGGCAAAGCTTGAGGTGCTACGCAGTTTAATGCTTGGGTCGGACGTAATTATCATCGATCCTGAGTATGAATATAAACATCTTTCGGACGCGGTTGGCGGAACTTACATTAACGTTTCTTTGGCGTCCGAAAGCAAGATCAATCCCTTTGATTTGCCACGGCCGGTGGGCGAGGAACAGTCGAGCGCGGACATCATCAGAAGCGCGGTGATTGTGGTAAAGGGTTTGCTTCGGATAACGCTTGGCGAACTTACCACCGCCGAAGATTCGCTTTTGGATCGGGCGCTCTTGGAAACATACGCCCAAAAAGATATTGTTCCGGGCGTTGATTTGACCAAGGTGACGCCTCCCACAATGCACGATTTGGCCGAAGTGCTCGAGGGTATTACCGGCGCCGGCGATATTTTAGTGCGCCTTAAAAAATATACCGAAGGAACTTTTGCCGGCCTTTTGAATTCGCCGACCAATGTGGAAATTAAAAATAAACTGGTTGTTTTCAGCGTGCGCGATCTGGAGGACGAGCTTCGGCCGATGGCAATCTACACAATTGTCAATCACATTTGGAATACTATCCGTTCCGAACGCAAGCGCCGCATTCTCGTGATTGACGAGGCCTGGTGGCTGATGCGCCACGAAGACAGCGCCAAATTTATCCACGCGCTCGTGAAGCGCTGTCGCAAATATTATCTCGGCGTCACGACAATTACGCAGGATGTGAACGACTTTTTAGCTTCTCCGTATGGAATGGCGATTTTAACCAATTCCTCAATTCAGCTTCTCCTGCAGCAATCGCCGGCGGCGATTGATTTGGTGCAGAAAACTTTTAATCTTACTCAGGGCGAAAAATATTTATTGTTAGAGTCCGGAGTTGGTGAAGGAATATTTTTTGCTGGTTCAAGGCATGCCGCCATCAAAATTGTCGCTTCGTACACCGAAGATCAGCTTATCACTTCCGATCCCAAACAGCTGTTGGAAATTGAACAGGCAAAAAAAGATTTTTTTGAGGAGATGAAGTAGTTTTTATATTCATTATTAACGGGTTAGCGGGTGACGAGTGGCGAGTTAAAATAACTCGCAAAACTCGCAACTCGTAATTATTAATTTTTTAAATAGTTTTGATAATGTCCCGTCGCAATAAAATTTTGATTGTTATCACCATTCTCATTATATTGGCAATATTGATTTTGCTTTTCTTTTTGTACATCAAAAAAAGTCCGACTGTCGTGACGGGAGAAAAAGAAACTCCTACGTTGCCGAAAGTCCAAAATTTAACTCCGCGTACATCCGAAGCGCCAAAGTCCAGCCCCGAAGATCTCGCCCGCCAGACGATTGAGGCGCTGGCACGGGCTTTCGCCGAACGTTTTGGGAGTTTTTCCAATCAAAGCGGATACTTGAATATCGTCGATCTCCGGCCCCTCATGACGCCGAGCACGGAAAAGTGGGCGAACGCTTCATATATTCCGAAACTTAAGGTGGAAAATCCGCTTGACGGTCCGTTTTACGGTATCAGCACGCGGACCATAAACGTTCAATCGGTAAAAATTGTAGATGCCGACCATGCGGAGGCGGTGGTCGCAACCCAGCGCGAAGAGACAAAGGGTATGAGCGCGTCAAGAATTTTTTATCAAGATGTTGAATTAAAATTTTTGCGTCTTAACGCCTCGTGGCTGGTTGATTGGGTGAAGTGGCTGTAGATATCAATTGTCATTCCGACCCGCCGAATCGGCGGGGAGGAATCTCTTGGTTGGGAAATATAAGTAATAAGGAGGAATCAGCAAAATGACTTTAGCACTAAAAGATTTACTGTCGCGGTTTAAAGAAAATATTTTAGACATTCTTTTTCCAAAAATCTGCGTTGGTTGCGGCAAAGAAGGAAAATTTCTTTGTGCGGACTGCGGCGTAAAAATAAAATTGTCCGATAAATTTATTTGTCTGAATTGCGGCGAGCCGTCGATTTTTGGGAAGACCTGCGCGAAATGTCGCGATGCAGTAGCGTTAGATGGCGCGCTCGCGGCGACCGAATATGGGAATCCGATTGTGCGGCAGGCGGTCTACGATTGGAAATACGGACTGGTAAAAGAGATGGGAGAGGCGCTCGGCGGCCTCTTTTTGCATTATTTGGAAAGGCACAAAACGATTTTCGCGGCCTTTGATCGTCCGTTAATTTTGCCAATCCCGCTTTATAAAAAACGACGGCTCAGCCGCGGTTTTAATCAGGCCGATAAATTGGCCGAGATTATTTCAAAATTTTTTAGGTATGAGCGCGCGGAAATTCTTGTAAGAACCAAGCAAACCATTCCGCAGTCGGAGCTTGAGGGCGAGGAGCGGCAAAAAAATATGGCCGGCGTTTTTTCTCTCCTTCCGGGCGCGAAAGAAAAAATATCGGGCCGCGCGGTAATTTTGGTCGATGATATTTATACGAGCGGCGCCACGATGAACGAGTGCGCCAAACTTCTCAAGGCCGCCGGCGCGAAAGAGGTATGGGGCGTGACGCTCGCAAGAGGATAACGCGATATTGCGGTCGCGCAATAAAAACCATTCAAAAAAACCATTCACTCAATTAGTGAATGGGAATTTGAAAAAGTTTGGGACGGGTGACAAAGAGATGAATCACAAAACTCCGTTATTTATAACGGAGTTTTGTGATTCGGAGGCGAGAGGATTCGAACCTCTGAGCCCTCTTTCGAGAGCACGGTTTAGCAAACCGTTGCCTTAAGCCACTCGGCCACGCCTCCGTATCTCCTACGAATTATGAAGCACGAAGTACGCTTTCATTATCTTAGGACGTTTTTGACTAAAAGTCAACCACCCGCCACCACTACGCTTTATTTTTTTATCAGTTTTGCTTTCGCGGTGAGATCGGTGATAAAATATAAAGATAAGAATACTAATTTTAATGATTTTTATTTATGCCGACAAAAGAAAAAGTCCATACTTTCAAAGCGAGCACCTTTTATCAATATCATGAGCCGGTAAATTTTCGCGAGTCATGGCGCATCTTTAAAATTATGGCCGAGTTTGTTGAGGGTTATCAGTTTCTTTCGCAGTTTAAACGAGAGGTGACGGTTTTTGGCGGCGCGCGCATTTCTTTCTCGGACAAGTATTACAAGATGGCAGTCGAGCTTGGCCGGCTGATGGGCAAAAACGGCAATACGGTGATTACTGGCGGCGGGCCCGGCATAATGGAGGCGGCGAACAGGGGCGCGCATCTCGCGGGCGCCGAGTCGGTCGGGCTTACCATTCAGCTTCCGCATGAGCAGGTGACGAATCCTTATGTTAAAAAATCGGCCGGCTTCCAATTTTTCTTTACGCGCAAAGTGATGCTCACGGCGCCGTCGGAGGCGTTTGTTGCTTTTCCCGGCGGGTTTGGCACATTTGACGAAGTGTTTGAAGTTTTAGATACGATGGAGCTCGATAAAATGGAAAAAGGCTCGGTAATTTTAGTTGGTCGGGAATTTTGGCGGCCGGTTTACGACTTTTTGGCCGAATACTCCGCGGCGATCGGGTCGGTAGACAAAAAAATGCTTGAGTCCTTTACGATTGTTGATTCCGCAGAAGAGGCATTTAAAATTATCAAACGGACGAAAGAACGAATAGCCCCCGTTTATGATTTGCCTGTCGGCAAATTTGCCTCCAAAGAGGCGGTTGATTGGCGAATCTTCCGCATTATGGCTGAGCTAGTTGAGGGTTTTGAGTTTTTAACCACACTTAAAAATGATGTGACGATTTTGGGCACAAAAAGTCTTGACGCGGACTCCCCGTATTATGAGCGGGCATACGAATTGGGATTGGCGCTCGGCCGTGATAAATACACGGTGATTACTGGCGGCGGGCCTGGCATAATGGAGGCGGCGAACAAGGGCGCGTACGAGGCTGGCGCGGAATCGGTCGGGCTTGATATGCGGATGGATCATGTTGAGCGGCACAATCAATATGTTAAAAAATCAATGAGTTTCTTTTTTCCGTTCACGCGCAAGCTGATTATCGGCGCGCCGTCGCTCGCTTTTGTCGTTTTCCCCGGCGGGTTCGGCACGATGCATCAGGTTTTTGAGCTTTTGACGCTGGTTCAAACCGGAAAGATGGGCAAAATGCCGATAATTCTTTTCGGCAAAAAATTTTGGTCGCCTCTTGATAAATTTATCCGCGGAGTGATGTATGGAAAATTCAAAGCGATTTCCAGGGAAAACATTAATTTGTATCAAATCGTTGATTCGGTGGACGAGGCGAGGGAGATTATTAAAAGAAGACCAAGGACGGAGTTTTAGGTATTTTGTATTTAGTATTTTGTATTTAGTATTTTTGTTAAATTTATAGATATTAAATAACCGCCCCGATATATCTCGGAGCGGTTTTGTTTAGGAACTCGCAACTATGAATTTTGTCGGTACTTCGCGACGATTGCGTCCAGCTCATCTTTGTCAAGCGTTTCTTTTTCCAAGAGTTCGGCGACGACCGCGTCGAAAAGGGCGCGGTGCGCATTGATAAACTCCTTGCTTTTTTCGTAGCAATTATTAAGGATTTCGGATACGGCGGTGTCAGCCAATTCGGCTGTTTTTTGGCTTATCGGGGATTGTTCGCCGAAGTATTTCCCAAAAAACGGATTCTCGGGCTGGTTTTGGAGAGCGATCGGCCCAAGAGCGCTCATTCCGTAACGTTGGACCATGTCGCGCGCGATTTGCGTCGCGCGCGCGAGATCGCTTCCGGCGCCGGCGGTTTTGGTTTTCAAAATCAGCTCTTCGGCGGCGCGGCCCCCGAGGTAAGCGATTACCAGTCCGCGGATATTGTCCTCGCTCGGCAGTCCGTCTTCGTTTGGCACGAGCCAGTTTAGTCCCAATGCTTGGCCGCGACGGATAATGGAAACATACCGAACTTCGGTTAGTCTATTTTCCGGGTTCATTAGCGTGGCGATAAAATGTCCTGTTTCGTGCACGGCAACCGAGTATTTTTGTTCCGGATTGATGATTTTGGATTTTTGCTCGCGGCCGCCCAAAGCCACTGCTTGGATAGCCCGGCTAAAGTGTTTTCGTGCAACCTTTGCGGCATTGTCTCTTACCGCCGCGAGAGCGGCCTCGTTGACGACATTGGCAAGATCAGCGCCAACCATTCCCGGAGTTTCTTTGGCTAATTCTAGGAGATTGACGTCTTCTTCAAGCCAAGGAAGTTTTTTCGCGTGAACTTTGAGAATCGCCTCGCGTCCTGTAAGATCGGGACGGTCAACGGTGATTTTTCGGTCAAAACGCCCGGCGCGCATAAAGGCCGGATCAAGCACATCCGGGCGGTTGGTCGCGCCGATAATCACGAGACCGCTGTTAACCTCAAAGCCGTCAATCGCGGACAGAATGGAATTGAGGGTTTGCTCCCTTTCGTCGTTTCCGCCGCCGACGCCCGCGCCTCGATGCCGGCCGATGGCGTCAATTTCATCAATAAAAACTATACAGGGGGTGCGCCTGATCGCGTCGTCAAAAAGATTGCGTACGCGGGCCGCGCCGACGCCGACGAACATTTCCACAAAATCAGAGCCGGAGATGTAGTAAAACGCGACACCTGCTTCGCCGGCAACCGCGCGCGCGAGGAGCGTTTTTCCGGTGCCTGGGGGCCCGATAAAAAGAACGCCCTTCGGAATTTTCGCGCCGAGCGCGCTGTAGCGCCGGGGATTTTTCAGGAAGTCCACGACCTCGGCGATTTCTTCTTTCGCCTCGTCGCAACCGGCGACATCGGCGAAGGTTACTTTCCCCGAGGCTTCGTTTAAGAGTTTCGCCTTATGCTTTGTAAATTCCATTCCGCTTTTCGCGCCGGCGCTCGCGAAACCGCGCATCATCCACACAAAAAAGATAAAGATAAGAACCATGGGCATAAGGCCGGCGAGGACAGGAATCCATTGGCCATTGCCGCCACTCTTATTTTTTTTGATAGAATATTCAACGCCGTTTTCTTCCAGAAGTTTGAGCAGTTCCGGATCGTTCGCCGGAGGATTGGCGATAATGAATTCGTTGTTTTTCAGCCGCGCTTCTATGCCGGTTTTCTCGTCAATCGTAGCCTTGACGACCTCTTTTCCCCTTACCAGCCATTTGAATCTTGAATAAGAAACTTCTCTCGGGACAGGCCTTGAGTCGCAAAAAAAATAATTGCCGACAAGAAAAAACGCGGAGAGAAAAATGACATAGAACAAAATCAAACCGCCGTGTTTTAGAAGTTTTTCCCGGACTATTTTCATCGCCCTCTCCCTGCGGTTGTAAAAGAGCGGTTTATGTACTAAAGTTATCTAACCATATAAATAGTTTGTGCGTCAATGTTAAGGGCCTTGAGTTTAGTGATTGAGATGGTATGATATTAATGTGTGTTAATATGCCGGTTTATGCCGCCAACAAAAAGGTTTTTCATGATTATGAGATATTGGAAAAGATTGAAGCCGGTATCTCACTTTTGGGTTCGGAAGTGAAGTCGGTGCGCGGGGGCGCTATTAGTCTTAAGGGCAGTTTTATTACCATCCATGATGGCGAAGCATATCTTACGGGCGCGACTATTTCGCAGTATAAATCCGCCGGATCGCGAGGGCATCAAGCAGATAGATCGCGAAAGCTTCTTTTGCGCAAAGCCGAGCTTAGAAAGCTCATCGGCAAAAAGCAGGAGCAAGGCTTGACAATCGTGCCCCTCTCAGTGTACACTGGGGCAAAAGGCAAAATCAAGGTGGAAATCGCGATTGCCCGCGGAAAAAAACAGTTTGACAAGCGGGAGACGATTAAAAGAAGGGAAATTGAGAGGCGATTGCGGCAGGCAATGCTGTAGGGGCTTGAATTACGAATCGCGAATTAAGAATTATGGGGGTCAAATCCCTTAGTTCATAATTCTTGATTCTTGCTTCCAAATAAGGGGATGCCGGGTTTCGACAGATAAAAAACATAAATTGGCAAGCCGAGGCGGCTCGCTCGTTAAAACGAACCAAAAGAATTTAAGTGCCAACTTATATTCACGAGTGAAGAACGCGGTTGCGAAAGCATTCGCTGTTCCATCATTTGTATCAGCCGTAGCTTAATTTAAGCCGTGGCCGCAACCTTCCGCGAGGCCCCATAGGGAAGTAATTGCGTCATTTTGGGGAGACGCGCTCCGAGATTCCTGTAAGAGTGCGCCAAGGCCAAAGGAATAGATGGGCATATTTTTTCCGGATTTTAATTATGCTGATCGAAATTCTCTAAGTTCGGATAAGCCTGTAGATCAATTTATCGTAATTTATTTGGACGCGGGTTCAACTCCCGCCATCTCCATTCGACTCCGTTTTTCGTTGCACGAAAAACTCCGCTCATGGTCTTCGTTTCTTGCCTTGCTCGAAACTGCGACCGCTGGCACAAGGAGTCGAATGTCCTGAGTTTATTGAAGGGCAGAAAATTTATGTCGTTTAGATTTGAAGAGATTCTCTGTCCCGAAAATACGGGTGATAAATATTTTACATATATTTTAGAATGTCGCGACAATAGTTATTATGTCGGTTCATCCGATCATTTGAAAAATCGTTTAAAATGTCATCGGGACGGCAAGGCCTCGACCTGGACAGCATTTAGATTGCCAGTTATCCTTATATATTATGAAATTTATAACACGCTAGTAGATGCCAGAAGAAGGGAGCGACAATTAAAGGGCTGGACTAGGAAGAAGAAAGAGTGGTTAATTAATATAAAAATTCATACGATGTAAATACCAATGAGAATCATCAGACGTTTTCAAAAAACAAAAAAAGAAGAAATCGGGAATCGTGCCAATGAGCGAATTTTTGCTCCGCAACTCCGCGTGATAGACAAAGAAGGCGCTCATCTCGGCGTCTTCTCAAAAGAAGAGGCGCTTCGAATGGCGCGGGAACGCGGCTTGGATTTGGTGGAAATTTCGCCGAAAGAAAATCCGCCGATCGCAAAATTTCTTGATTTTGGAAAATTTAAATACGAAAAAGAAAAAGAGTTGCGCAAACAGAAAGTTCATGCCAAGCGGGTCAAGGTTAAGGGTGTGAGATTGTCGCTTAAAATCAGCAGTGGCGATCTTAAAGTTCGCGAGGATCAGGCGTTTGGGTTTTTGGAAGATGGAGATAAGGTGCGTGTTGAAATGATTTTGAGGGGGCGCGAGCGGGAGCATAGTGCTTTGGCGCAGACAATTATTAATAATTTTGTTAAATCTTTGGGAGAAAAAGCTAACATCAGAATCGAACAGCCGCTTATAAGGCAAGATGGAAAGTTTATGACGATAGTGGCGCGGGTTTAATTGTCCACGAATTACGAATATATTACGAATTCACAAATTTAATATTCGTTGATTCGTGATTTTGTAGGCGATTCGTAATTCGTGCACAAAAATATGAAACTCAAAACCAACAAAACAGTTTCAAAAAGATTCCGCGTAACCAGAACCGGAAAAATTTTAAAGTGCAAATGCGGGCGCGGGCATTTTAATTCGCGTGAATCCGGAAATATTACCCGCGCAAAGCGAAAACTGATAGCGATGTCCGATTCCTATCATCGCGCGATTAAAGAAGCAGTAAGGTAAAATCCGAAGCACGAAATCCGAAATTCAAAATAAATCCGAGGGGCAAAAATTAAAATATCAAAACCGAAGTTTTAAACATTCTAAAATTTTGATTTATATATTGTTTCGAATTTCGATATTCGAATTTCGGATTTAAAATAATATGGCCAGAATCAAACGTGGCAAGTCCCATCTCAAACACCGTAAAAATATTCTCCGCAAAACCAAAGGTTATATGTGGGGCCGCAAAAGCAAGATCAAGCTTGCCAAGGTTGCCGTCCTCAAGGCCGGCCGCTATGCTTATCGCGATCGCAAGGCCAAAAAGCGCGTTTTTCGCGGACTATGGCAGGTAAATCTCAATGCCGCGCTTCGCGAACTCGGAATATCATATAGCAAATTCATTGGTAATTTGAAAAAGAAAAATATCGAGCTTGATAGAAAAATTTTATCAACTTTAGCAGAAAAGCATCCGGCGGTGTTTAAGAAGATCGTGGAGATGGTGAGGTAATCTCAAACGAAAACGATCTCCGCGAGGAGCTTATTGCGTCATCCTGAACGCAGTGAAGGATCCCTTAGGTACATCAAGAGATTCTTCGCTTCGTTCAGAATGACGCTTTTTTAACTGAAAATTTAAAATTTTTGTTTTAAATGTTATAATGTATATACAAATCTTTATGTACATCAACAAATACAAAATTTGCATTTCCGGAGCGGCTGCCGGTCCCTGTTTTGAGGCAGCGAAGGAATTGGCGTACGAAGTCGGGCGCGAAGTGGCGCGGCAGGGAGCGATTTTGGTCACCGGCGCGACAACCGGCGTGCCGCATGAGGCGGCGCGCGGAGCCCACGAAGCCGGCGGGATGGTTATTGGTTTTTCGCCTGCCGCGACCCTAAAAGAACACGTCAAAAAGTATCGTCTGCCAACTGACAGTACCGAAGCGATTGTTTTTACCGGTTTCGGCTACGCCGGCCGCAATCTTTTGCTTACCCGTTCGTCCGACGCGGTTATTTTGGTTTGCGGCCGCATCGGCACGCTTAACGAATTTACCATCGCCTTTGAAGACAAAAAAATAATCGGCATTTTGGCCGCTTCGGGCGGTATGTCGGACGAGTTGCCGCATATTTTGCGCGTGGCAAGGCGCGGCGCGAAAAACGTAATTTTTGATCCGCATCCGCATAGTTTGGTGAAAAAAGTTCTGGCGGCAATTGCGAAGAATCGTCAAAATGACGGCGTTCGCGAGAAAAAATTAAGAAAAAGAGAGGAGCTGTAGTTAGTAGTTGGTATTTTGTATATAGTATTTGAGGAGGATGCTCGATTGAGCATCTTTTTATAGTCATTTAAGCTCAGTCTATATTTGTCAGGAAAAAGTTAATATAGTAAGATGAAAACAGTAAATTATTATAATCTTTTATGATTTATCTTGGTAGCGATCACGCGGGTTTTAAGTTAAAACAGGAAATCGTCAAATACCTAAAAGTTTTGGGGTACGCGACTCAAGATTTGGGGAATAAAAAATTTGATAAGAACGATGATTATCCAGATTATGCCTTTAAGGTCGGTGAAAAGGTGGCGGGGCGTGGCGGGATGGGAATTTTGTTTTGCGGTTCAGCAGAGGGCGTGTGTATTGCCGCTAATAAAGTAGAGGGGATAAGGGCGGTTAATCCCGCAAGCAGTAAGCTGGCTAAGCTTTCTCGCGAGCATAATAATGCCAATGTGCTTTGCCTTTCTGGTTGGTATACAAAACCCGCGCAGGCGAAAAAAATGATTGCCGCTTGGCTCGGAGCAAAATTTTCAGGTAAGCCGCGGCACGCTCGACGCATCGGTAAAATCACGAAATACGAAAGTTGCTGCTGCGGAGAAGGCGGACTCAAATTAAAAATCAAATCTTAAAAATTAAAATGAAAAATAAGAAATTAAAAATTTTAAATTTTCCTCTGTCATTTTGATTTTTGAATTTTTAATTTTGATTTTTTATGCGGATCGCTCTAGTTCACGATTATCTTGCTCAAGACGGCGGAGCCGAAGCAGTACTTCGGGCGTTTCAGGAAATTTGGCCAGAAGCCCCGACTTACGTCTTATTTTACAATAAAAAGACAACATCAGAAGATTTTGGAAGGCGAGACATCCGAACGACTTTTATGCAAAAATTGCCGTTTGTCAAAAGCCGCTTCCAATGGTTCTTGCCACTGATGCCGCACGCGACGGAAACTTTCGAGCTGGACAGTTTTGACGTTGTTCTTTCATCAACCAGCGCGTTTGCTAAAGGCGTTATTACTCAGCCAACCTCGCTTCATATTTCTTATTGTCATACGCCAACGAGGTATCTTTGGAATAACGCCGCGGATTATGTCGGCGATCTTAAATATAACTGGTTTGTCAAAAAAGGTATTAATTTGCTTTTGACTAAGCTGCGGTTATGGGATTCGCTGGCCGCCTCCAGAGTCGATGTTTTTCTTGCCAATTCGCGCACCGTGGCTCATCGTATTCTCAAGTTTTATCGGCGCGAAAGCGCGGTGGTTAATCCGCCGATTGAGGCGGATAAATTCTCCGTTGCGAAAAAAATTGATGATTATTTTGCCGCCGGCGGCCGGCTCGTCTCTTACAAGAGATTTGATTTAATTATTCGCGCGTTCAATCGTCTGGGACTGCGGCTTAAAATTTTTGGCGACGGGCCGGAGTATCAAGATCTCCGCGCGATGGCAAAAGACAATATTGAATTTCTTGGACGCGTTTCTGACGAGACGCGCGCCGAAGTTTTGTCTCGCGCCATTGCGTTTATTCATCCGCAAGAAGAAGATTTCGGGCTAACGGCCGTGGAATCAATGGCTTCGGGCCGGCCGGTGATCGCTTGGGCGCGCGGCGGAGCGCTTGAGAGCGTTATCCCCGGACTTTCGGGAGAATTTTTTGACGAGCAGATTGCCGAAGATTTGGCGGCCGCCGTTATGCGTTTTCGTCCGGAAAATTATCATCCTCAAAAAATCCGCGAATACGCCTTAAAGTTTGATGTTCGGCCATTTAGGGAAAATATCAAAAAATTTGTTGAGAACGAGTGGCGCCGCTTTCAGGCCGAAAATCATGCGAGGGAGGGGGCATATCAATCAAGTTTGACATTTAACATCTGATATTTTTATTAGGCAGTTAACGAGTTCACGAGTTAACGAGTTAATTTCAAAGCGTTAACCCGTTAACTCATTAATAGAGAATAATAAATTGTGAATATCGCCATTGATGCTCGTCCGCTTTTGGAGCGGCGCGGCACCGGAGTTTACGAGTATACGCGGCATCTTTTGGATGCCCTTTTTAGAATTTCCGGCAATTGTTTTGAGCTCTTCTCAAATTCCTATCAGTATCCGCTGAATCTTCCGGAAAATTGGCGGGGTTGCGAGAAGATAAAAATCGTAGAAACTAAACATCCAAATAAAATTTTTAATTTAAAATTGGCTTTTTTTCGGGCGCCGAAATTAAATCGTCTAATTGGCGATGCGAATTTATTTTACCTGCCAAATCTTAATTTTTGCGCCCTTGACCGCGGTTTTCCTTATGTCGCGACCGTGCACGATCTTTCGTTTGAAGTTATGCCGAGTTTTTTTGGGCCAAAGCAGCGTGTTTGGCATGGGCTTGTCGGCGTTCAAAAACTTCTTAAGGGGGCGACTAAAATTGTCGCCGTATCGGAGCACACCAAGTCTGACATCACGCGTCTTTACAAAATTTCGCCGGGAAAAATTCAGGTGATTTATCCGGGGCTGAATAATCTTTCGGCGGGAAAAACGCCGGAAGAATTGCGGCTTCGTCATTTTTTGCCGGAAAATTTTATTCTTTTTTTGGGGACGCTGGAAAAAAGAAAAAATGTTTTAGGGCTGATTTCGGCCTTTGAACTTTTAGCGCAAAAAATTCCCGATCTTCATTTGGTGATTGCGGGCGCGCCCGGGTGGGGGTTTGCCGAAATTTACGCGCGCGCCAAGGCAAGCAAATACGCAGAGCGAATTTTGTTTTTAGGCTATATTCATGAAGATGAGCGAATGACGTTTTATTCTCTTGCGAAAGTTTTTGTTTACCCGTCGTTTTACGAAGGTTTCGGCATGCCGCCGCTTGAGGCGATGTCTTGCGGGACGCCAGTGGTAACTAGCGCCGCGAGTTCGCTTCCGGAGGCCGTTGGCGATGCGGCATTACTCATTAATCCTCATAAAACAGATGATCTTGCCGACGCCATTCTTGCCTGCCTGACCAATGACCGTTTGCGGAAAAAACTTATCAGCGCCGGCGCCGAGCAAATAAAAAAATTCAGTTGGGACAAAGCGGTGAGGGAATTAAATGATGTTTTTCGAAAAATTATCTAATTTTTTGTGCACGAATTGCGAATATACAACGAATTCACGAATTCGGTATTTGTTGATTCGTAGTTTCGTAATATATTCGTAATTCGTGGACATATATGCGCATCGGCATTGATGCCCGAATGTTCGGGCCGGAAACCGGCATTGGGCGGTACACGGAAAACTTAATCCGCAATTTAGAACTCGTCGATCATAAAAATGAGTATGTTATTTTTTTATCACCAGAAAAATTTTCCGCTTATAGCCCGAGCGTTAAAAATTTTACAAAACAAGTGGCCCGAAGCAGGTGGTACACTTTTCGCGAGCAATTTGAGATGCCGCGGCTAATCAATCAAGCGCATTTGGATTTGATGCACTTTACCCATTTCAACGTGCCGCTCCTTTATTCTGTGCCATTTGTCGTTTCAATTCACGATCTTATTTTATTAGATTTTCCGACTGCGCGCGCCTCCACCTTGGGCCCCGTATTTTATTGGTTGAAATATAAAATCGTTTATCCCCTAGTTATTAGAAATGCCATTTCGCGCGCCAAAGCAATTATCACAATGGCGGATTATACCAAAAATAGAATCATTAAAATTTTTAAAGCATCTTCCCAAAAAATCAGCGTCATTCATGAGGGTATTGCCAAAACCATTCTGCAAACGGCATACGAATTACCGCCAAAATCCATTGCCGAACCGTTTCTTCTCTATGTCGGCAATGCCTATCCGCATAAAAATTTAGAAGGACTCGTTGACGCCTTTTTTAGCTTGAGAGAAGAAAATTTAGATTGTAGATTGGTTTTGGTCGGCAAAGAAGATTATTTTTACCACCGCCTTAAGGAGCATGTGGCGCGCAAAAATTCTCTGTACGCGAAAGATATTATTTTTTGCGGTTTTGTGCCAGATGCGGAGCTCGCGATTTTATATAAAAAAGCGAGCGCTTATATTTTTCCGTCGTTTATGGAGGGATTCGGTTTGCCGCCCCTAGAAGCAATGGCGCATGGTTTGCCGGTTGCTTCTTCCAGCGCTTCCTGCCTGTCGGAAATTTTAGGCAAGGCGGCACTATATTTCGATCCACGCAATCAAGAGGAAACAACGGCTGCCACTCGTTGTATAATAGGCGATGCGGAACTTCGCACCGAGCTTAGAGCCCGCGGCTTTCAGCAAATTAAAAAATACAGCTGGCACAAATGCGCCGAAGAGACACTTGCGGTCTATAATTCATAGTTTTATATAAAGATTCTGTTCTTTTGCCTCTCGTGGGAGAGGATTTTTGTTTTGTGGTATAATATACTTATGTCTACTGCGAGAGATGAAGGGGACAATATTGAGTTTTTGGCGGATATTGTTTTGCCGGATGAAGGTTGTGAAAAGGGAGTTTATATCACTGCCGGCAACGCGCCGAGAGAATTTTTTGTTGCGCATAACGAGGTGTCGCGAAATTTGCGCGTTAAAAAATTCGCTTCAGCCGATGAGTCGTTTATCGGCGAGGTGGGATTGCGCATTCGCGAAGAAAAGGCGGGCGCACGAAAGGTTAAAATAAAGATTGACCGTGTCGCGCATCAAACATCTTCTCATCTTCTAGATCTCCCAAGTCTCATCCGCAAAGCGAAATTAAAAGTATCGGCGGCGGAAGGCAAAAAAGATATTTTTCCGGCTGGCGATTTCGTTTTGTCGCAGATAAAAAAGCCACAAAAGGTAGAGCGCGAGTTAAATTCAGCCCGGCGATTGGCCAGTCAAGAATTGCCGTCTCGCCATGTATCTTTTTCGCGCGCGAGTTGGCGTGGAGCGCTGGCTTTCGCAATTTTTTGTCTCATTTTTGTTTTGCCGATCAAGGCGTTTACTTATTATGGAGCTATTGTCGAAACAAAAAAAAGAATCGTAGCCGCTGGTCTCGCGGGGTTGGAGCATTTTGAAGAAGGGGGAGGGGCAATCGCGCGCGCCGACTTTGCGGCCGCGAGCGCGGCATTTGAAAATGCCAGCGTAAATTTTGAAACGGCAAAAAATATTTTAGGACAAGCGGGCGGAAATGCGGGCCGCATTTTGTCCGCCCTTCCGTATGCCGGAAGATTTTATTCTTTTGGTCGCGATCTTGCTTTGCTTGGAGAAAATCTTTCACTGGCCGGACTTGATCTTTCGCGCGGAATCGCCGCGTTGACGAGCGGCGATAACTGGCTCTCGCGGCTTGACTCTTTCGGCGGTTATCTTTCCGCGGCCATTCCGCGGCTCGCGGTCGCTGAAAATCTGCTCGGGTCGCTTCGCGCGAATCTGGAGCCGCCGCTTACTTTAGATAAGTGGGAGCTTTTGAATGAAGCAGTGGTTTCCGCAAAATCAGGTCTTGCCAAGGCCAGAGACGCGAGCGGATTTTTAACGGAACTTTTGGGGAAAGACGCAAAAAAACGATACTTGCTAGTTTTTCAAAATTCAAATGAGCTTCGGCCGACCGGCGGGTTTATGGGGTCGTTCGCGTTTTTGGACATACGGGCCGGAGAAATTAAAAATTTGGAAATTCCCGGCGGCGGCACTTATGATTTGCAAGGCCAGCTTCGCGAGCTGCGCCTGCCGCCGGAGCCGATGCGGCTCATCGCGAGCTCGTGGCAGCTTCGAGACGCCAACTGGTGGCCGGACTTTCCGGCGTCGGCTAAAAAAATAATGTGGTTTTATGAGAAGAGTGGCGGTTCATCTTTGGACGGCGTGATTGCGATAAATTCCACTCTGGCCGCGCGTCTTTTGAATTTAACCGGTCCGATTCCGATGCCCGAGTACGGCAAATTAGTTACGGCCGAAAATTTTATTGACGAATTGCAGCAATATGTTGAGGTGGAATATGATAAAAAAGAAAATCGTCCCAAGCAGATAATCGCCGATTTGGCGCCCAAGCTAATTGAGCGTTTGCGCAATATGACGGCTGACGATTTGCCGGCCGTTCTAGATCTTTTGAGCGGCGCGGTTTCGGCAAAAGACATTCAGATGTATTTTGCAGATGAAAAAATGGAAAAAGCGGCAAGCGGGCTGGGTATTGCGGGCGCGATCATGCCCTGCGGCGAGGGGACGGATTATCTGGCGGTAGTCAATACCAACATCGCCGGGCAAAAAACCGACGGCGTCATCCGAGAAATAATTGACGAAACCATTGATGTCTCGCCGGAAGGAACGATTGATAAAACTTTAAAAATCACGCGTGTTCACGATGGTGTAAGGGGCGCGTCTTTTTCGGGTGTGCGCAATGTGAATTATCTTCGCGTATATGTTCCGGAGGGCAGTATTCTGCTTTCGGCCGAAGGCTTTACCGCTCCGTCCGCGGAACTTTTTAAAGCGCCGGAGACGGGAGCAAAAGACGATGAGGATCTTGCGGCAATCCAAACAGAGTATTTTATTGATCCGACGACCGGCACATACGTCGGCGGAGAATTTGGTAAAACAGTTTTTGGAAATTGGGTAATGGTCGATCCGGGCAATAGCGTTACGGTAACATTTAGATATCGCTTGCCATTTAAATTTGCGCCCGAAACGGAGAAAGACCTGCTTCAAAAAATTTATGACAAAGTTGGACGAACCGCCCGACTTGTTTCTTACGGCGAAATAGTGCAAAAGCAATCAGGCGCGGCGAATACCCGTTTCGTAAGTCATTTAAATTTGCCCAAAGATTATTTATTCGTTTCTCGTTATCCCAGCGGTTTAAATTTTAAAAGTTCCGGCTGGGAAATCGCGGAAGATTTAAATAGTGATAAATTTTTTGGCATTGTTTTAAAAGATACGCAGGCGTATTAAAAATTTTTTATGTTGCCCAAAGCCGTTTCAAAAAAACGCAACGAAAAAGATTTTATCGATCAGGGTCTCAAAGAAATTTATAATAGTGAACGTCATTTAGATTTTGCTCGCCTGGAGCATAAAAAATCCGGCCTAATGGGAAAATTTTTAATGATTTTGGTTATTTTTTTGGGGCTTGCTCTTACCATTTCGTGGCTGATTTTTTTTGGTTTTGGCCGAACTGAAAAGTTCGGCGGAGCGGGCATAAATTTATTTTTTGACGGTCCAAAAGAAGTTGTCTCAGGAGAGTCGGCTGATTATATTTTACGATATGAAAACAATGAAAATTTGGCGCTCGGCGAGGCGACTTTTGAGATTAAGGTGCCAAAGGAATTTTCTCTGCAATTCAGCGATCCGGCGCTTGACGCAGATAATATTTTGCGGTTTGGCGCGATTCCCCGCGGCGGCAAGGGCGAAATCAAGCTTCATGGAACAATTTTGGGCACAATCGGCCAGAGTCTCATTTGGCAGGCAATTTTAAATTACCGCCCGGAAAATTTTAATGCTGATTTTGAAAAAGTAGCAACTTCGCCGTCGATTATCAAAGATTCAATCATCGGTATTGGCGCGGAGGGTCCGGACAAAGTGATCCCTGGCGAGGATTTGGAATATAAAATTGTTTTTCAGAATAAAAATGAAAACGAAGTTTTCGGAGTCGAGATTCGCGCTACTTATCCGGAGGGATTTATTTTTAAAGATGCCAGTACCGCGCCAACGCAAGGAACTAATCTCTGGACGGTTGGCAAAGTTGCCGGCAAGAGCCAGTCATCATTTTTACTGCACGGAGCTTTTGCGAATGATGCCTCCGGAGCCAGGGAGATGCGTTTTGAAATTGGTGTTAAGGACGGTGCTTATCTAAAACAGGCAGAGGCGCTACTTGAAACCGAAGTGGCGGTCGGCGGGCTTGCGCTCAATCTTTCGCTCGGCGATTCGTCAAGTAATCACGCAGTTAATTTCGGCGATGAATTAAAATATGTTCTAAATTATAAGAATCAAGGTACGGATGTTTTGAAAGATGTGGAGATTCATTTAAAATTGGACAGTCCGACGGTTTTTGGCGGAAAAACGCCGCTCATGTTTGAAACGGCGCGCCCCGATCCAAAAGTTGTCGTCCGCGACGGCGAAATGCTTTGGGATAAGCGGATTATTTCTAAGCTGGCAACGTTGATGCCGGGAGACGAAGGAATGGTCAGCGTGAGCGTCAAGCTTATAAATGGCCCGTTTCAGTCAGCCGAAATTAAAGATTACAAGATAGGCGCGACAGCGAGCGCTAAAATTGGAAAATTCGGCAATTTATCCAAGGGGCTCACGATTCAAAATGCGCCATTTGTTTCTTCGATTTTGACCGATGCAATTCTCACCGCTTTCGTGCGGTATTATGATGCCGCGGGTGGAATCCTTGGCGAAGGGCCTTTGCCGCCAAAGGTTGGCGAGACAACCAAGTTCCGCGTATTTTGGGAGCTTACCAACTCTCTCCACGAAATCAGCGGAATTGAGGTGGTGACAGTTTTGCCGCTCGGCGTTGAATTTACCGGCAAAACCGAGGTTGATGCCGGTGATTTGAGCTATGACGTTGGAAGCCGCCGCGTTTTATGGAAATTGAACCGTTTGCCTTTAGCAGTGCCGAGGGCTGGGATCAGTTTTGAAGTTTCGCTCACGCCCTCTTCCGGCGATCTCGGAAAAATTTTGCCGCTCACTGGCGAAACAACCTTGTCGGCCAAAGATACTTTTAATGGCGGACAGATCAATCGGGTTGCGCCCGCCATGAACACAAACCTCGCCGGAGATGCAGAGGGGGCGGGTAGGGGAAGAGTTGGAAATTAAAAGATATTCTTTTGGATATTAAAAAATTCCGAAGCAATTCGGAATTTTTTAAATGCCCCCAAGAGGAATCGGACCCCTATCACAGGTTCCGGAAACCTGTACTCTATCCGTTGAGCTATGGGGGCGAAAATGATTTTATGAAAGCGGTTGTTTGGCTATTTTAAATATCTTATATAATAATTGTTTGATTGGCAATTCCAGGCAATCGGCGTAGAGCAGTTCTTGGCCAGAGAAGCCGCGTTTGAAGCGCGAAAATCCTTCCCAACGCAGATGATAATAGGGCGAGTTTTTCTCTTCTGGATTTATTCCCCAAAAATCGTAATAATTGAATCCGCGCGCTTTGGCGTCTTGAATCATCATCCATTGCAAAAGGTGCGGGGCCATTGCGTTGCGGTATTTATCTGATGAGGCGCCAAAAAGATAAGTCGCGGTTTTACCGAAATAAACATTGATAGCCGCGGCAATTGGTTTGCCCTCGAAATTAGCGAGCCAGAGCTTGGTTTCTAGATTTCTATCGTGCGTCTCCAGTAGATTTTTAAAATAATTGCGTCCGTACATTTTTATCGCGTCGCGCGCGGTTGTTTCGTTAAGAAGTTTTACGAAATCGTCCAATTGTTCTGCTCCGGTTGTATGCACGATAACGCTCTTCCGTTTGGCGAGTCCGATATTGTAACGAGTTTTTTCGTGCATCGCCCCGAGCAATTCTTCCTCCGATTTTACCAGATTTAAAATCAGAGTATTTTCCGGCTGAAGATGGCGGGTGATCTGTATCCCCCGACTGAGCGGAGCGCATAAGGGGGCTTCTTTTTTTAGTTCCGCCGGCTCAACGCGTAAAAATACTGCATTGTTTTGACTGGCGAAGTTTTTTAATTCAATGAGTATCTGAGCATAAGAAACGTCGTCGCTCGCAATAATTGGACCGCGAGGGATATAAAAATATTTTAAGCCAAAAGGCAGGTGGTTTTCGATAAGTACGGCGATGCCAGTGAGTTTATCCTCAAAAAATCCCAGCCGGTAGATACTTTTCCCTTGTTTTTTTTGAAATTCTCCCCAGCCCCAAGAATGCAAAAACCCGCCGCTTACGGGCGCATGGTATAGGAGAAATCCGTCCCAAAGATTTTGGTCATCAATTATTTCGATCTTCATAAGCCGATTTTAGCACAGTTTTTAATTAAAAAAAAGCGGAGTAAGGGGGATGTTGTCAAAATTTTGTATTTATGGTATGTTATCTCCATAAACATTAATATTCGTATATGGACAAAGATTTTATCCAAGAAATGCATGAAAAACTTTTGGCCGAGAAGGCAAGGGTCGAGGCCGAGCTTTTATCTATTGGCACTCGCGATCCGCACAATCCGGAAAATTTTAACACTCAATTTATGGATGTCGGCACTTCCGAGGATGACAGCGCACTCGAGGCCACCTTGTATAATGACGAGCTGTCTCAAGAACAGGCGCTTGAAGATTTGCTTCGCGATATTAATTCGGCGCTTGCGCGCATCGAGAAGGGCGATTACGGCATCTGTAAGTATTGCAAGAAAGAAATCGGCGAAAAGCGGCTTCGCGCTAGGCCGGAAGCCGGTGCTTGCGTTGATTGCAAGCAAAAATTCACGATTGCCTAAGATGAGTTATATAATATTTTTGATTTTTTTTCTCGATCGGGTTTTAAAAATTTTGTCCGAACATTTATCGGGCAAAATTTTTTTATTGCCCGGAGTCTCTTTCGGGTCTCATATAAATCGAGGAATAGTTTTCGGTTTAAATTTTTCGCTTTGGCCGGTGATTATTTTGTCGATTATTTTTTTAGGCGTGATTATCGGTCTTTTTTTGCGCGCGTTTAAGAGGGGCGAAAAGCGAGCGATCTTCGGCCTTAGCTTGCTTTTTTGCGGCGCGCTTAGTAATTTAATTGATAGGATAGTTTATGGCGGCACAATTGATTATATTAGTTTCTTTAATTATTCATTCGTTAACCTTGCAGATGGGATGATATTGGGAGGAATAATCATTTTGATTTTTGGGGTTAAAAATCAAAATAAGCTCAAAGTTCAAATGCCAAATGTCAAATCAAGCTCAAATGACCAAATGCCAAAAATTTGAACTTTTGGCATTGAACTTGATTTGAAATTTGAAATTTGGATTTTGAAATTTATAATTTTATGTCTTCCAAAGTTTATAGTTCCGCCGTCATCGGTTTGGATTCCGAGCTCGTGGAGGTTGAGGCCGATATTTCCCAGGGCTTGCCAAATTTTGTCGTTGTTGGTTTGCCGGATACGGCGGTGCAGGAATCGCGCGAACGGGTGCGTTCGGCGGTAAAGAACAGCGGCCTGCCGTTTCCTGGCACGCGCATCGCGGTCAATCTTGCGCCGGCGGATATTAAAAAAGAAGGGCCGTCTTACGACCTGCCGATTGCCATTGCCATTCTTGCGGCCGAAGGCGTGCTTTCGCTTTCGGATTTTTCCATCAAGGAAAATCTTTTTGTCGGTGAGCTGGCCTTGGACGGCTCGCTTCGCGGCGTTTCCGGCGTTCTCCCGATCGCGCTCGGCGCTAAGGAGCGGGGAGTGAGTCGGCTTTTTGTCCCCGAGCCGAATGCGGCCGAAGCCGCGCTGGTCGCGGGCCTTGAAATCATTCCGGTAAAAAATTTACTGATGCTCTGCCGGCACCTTTTGGGCGAGGAACCGATTGTGCCGTATATTAAAAATGATTCTTTCGTTGCTGAAGAACAGGTTGTCTCTCCGCATGATATGAGTTTTATCGCCGGCCAGGAGCATGTAAAGCGAGCAATGGAGATAGCCGCGGCCGGCGGACACAACATTCTGCTTTTTGGGCCGCCTGGTTCGGGTAAAACGCTGATCGCCAAAACTTTGCCGACCATCCTTCCCAAAATGACGATGGATGAAACGCTGGAAGTGACAAAAATTTACTCCGTGGCCGGCGTGCTGCCTGCGGGGCGCGCACTTGTGACCGAGCGCCCCTATCGGAGCCCGCATCACACGGCCTCCGGAGTGGCGCTCGTGGGCGGCGGGGCGTGGCCGCGTCCGGGCGAAATCAGTCTGGCGCACCGCGGCGTGCTGTTTCTGGACGAATTTCCGGAATTTTCGCGCGCCGTGCTTGAGAATCTCCGCCAGCCGCTCGAGGACGGCGTGATTACCGTTTCGCGCGCTTCGGGCAGTCTCCGTTTCCCGGCAAAATTTATGCTCGTCGCCGCGCAGAATCCTTGCCCCTGCGGATATTTTATGGATCCTGATCGCCGTTGCACTTGCGCGCCGACGCAAATCGCCAAATATCAGAAGCGCGTTTCCGGGCCGCTTTTGGACCGCATAGACATCCATATCGAAGTCCCGCGGGTAAAGTTTGAGCATCTGACCGCTGAGCGCCGCGGCGAAACTTCGAACGAGGTTCGCGCTCGCGTGCAAAAGGCGCGCGACGCGCAAATCGCGCGTTTGGTCGGACGCGCCGCGAGTAATTCCGAAATGTCCTCAGAAATAATCCGCAAGCTTTGTCCGCTTTCGCCGGAAGTGAAGGAATTTTTACGCGCCGCGGTAACTAAGATGAAGCTTTCCGCGCGGGCGTATCACCGCGTTCTTAAAGTCGGTCGCACTATCGCCGACCTCGCCGGCGCGGAGCAAATTGAAGTCGCGCACATCGCCGAGGCAATCCAATATCGCCCGAGAGTGGAAAATGAGGTAATTGGGAGATGATCCGGTACAAATAGCCTCGATAAGCCGCCGGCAATTCGCGGTAATCCTACCTAACATAATCTAACGGATTAACAGTGCGGCCGTTTATATAGATGCGAAAATCCAAATGCGGGCCAGTTGAGCGCCCGGTATTGCCGCTTAAGGCGATTGTTTGGCCCTTGCTCACAAAATCGCCAACATGGACTAAAATTCGGCTGGCATGAGAATATCTCGTTTTTCGGCCGTCGCCGTGATTTATGAGGATAGTATTGCCCCAGCCGCCGCGTCCCCAACCCGCGTATTCAACGATGCCTTCGTCCGAAGCGTAAAGCGGACTGCCGGTGGGCTCGCCGATGTCAATTCCGGCATGGTTCCATTTGAAGTATTGAGTAAGGCGGCGGCTAGTTGTCGGCCAGATCATCCGCGCGCCGGAAAATGCCTGTGGCGAAGGAGCAAAAATCGCCGATGCTGGCGCGATCGATCGTGGTTGAGCCGTGGCCGCAAGAGGCATAACACCGTCCGGAACCACGATTACGTCGCCGACAGTTAAACCCGCTTCCGCGCCGGGGTTGAAAGCGATGATTTTTGTTTGGTCCGTTTTGTATTTAGCGGCAATTTTCTTCAAGGTGTCATTTTTGACAATTTTATGAAGAACGCCTGAAGTTGGCGGAACTGTAAGTTTTTGACCTGGCCGTAAGGTATCGCGTACCGATAATTTATTTGCCCAAAGGATGGTATTAACGGTGACGTTAAATCTTTCCGCGATAGCGGAAACTGTGTCTCCCGGAGCGACGATATATTCGGCGATTTGCGTTCGCGTTTCTGGTAGCGCGCCGAAGCCCGCGCCGCCGGGCGCCAGATATCCTTCGCGGGCGATAGAGGGATGAGCCCCTTCTTCAAAAACAATTCGCTCTTCTTTTGGGCTGGCGATTAGATACGATTCGGTTTTAAAATATTGTTGCGGCGGAGCGTAGGGGCCGATTTCTTCCAAAAAATAGCCATTGTCAATAACTTCATCATCCTGATTAACCAATAAGTTTAGTAGATTTTTTTGCCCAAAATTTTCCGGCGGTTTTATTTGCGCGGAAATGTTATTTCCGATTATAAGCGCGGAAAGAGAGAGAATCGCAAGATGTGGCGCGTATTTTGGTAAAATGATTTTAAAAATTTCTTTTGTTTTTTTCCAGGGCGCGCGAAAAAAATTACGGCGCAAAAAGATGTAGAGACGGTAGATGGGGAATATAAGATATTCCAAGATCAATTTTCCGGGGGGTTTAAGTCCGGAGAGGACAAAAAAAAGAAAAAGGATGCCAAACCTTTTTAGATAGACGAGCCCGATTAAAATTTTAAGAAGAATTTTTAATCCGAGCTGTTTTATTTTTTCTTTTAGTTTCGGCATAGCCGTCTTTGTCTAATATATCAAGATTTGGCAGATTGGGCAAGATTATGATACACTTTATTAATAGATTGCGGACTACCAATTGTGAGTTGGCGAGTTACGAGTGGCGAGTTTCGGGTGTAGTTATACAACTCGTCACTCGCTACTCGTAATTAACCAACAAGTAATTTATGAAAGATGTTATTGTTTCCGGCATTCAACCAACCGGCGAACTGCACCTCGGAAATTATTTGGGCGCGGTGCGGCAGTATTTGAATTTGCAGAATGATAAGCAGAAAAAATGTTTTTTCTTTATTGCCGATTATCATTCGCTTACTGAAAATTACGAGCCAAAAGAAAAGCCGGCGCAAGTTTTGGGGTTGGCAAAAGATTTATTAGCGCTAGGTCTCGATCCCAAAAAATGCACCTTCTTTGTTCAATCGCATGTGCCGAAGGTAACCGAGCTCGCTTGGATTTTTAATACGCTCACCCCAATTTCTTTTTTAGAGAAGATGACGCAGTATAAGGATAAAGCCGGGCGGCAGGCGGAAAATATCAACGCAGGGCTTTTTAATTATCCGGTTTTGATGGCCGCGGATATTCTTTTGTATCATGGCACACAAGTTCCGGTGGGGGAGGATCAGGTTCAGCATCTGGAACTTGCTCGTGATGTAGCGCGTTTTTTTAACAATCGTTTTGGCGAGTATTTTAAGGCGCCAATGCCGATTTTAACAGAAACTCCAAGAGTTATGAGTTTGACCGAGTCAGTCAAAAAGATGAGCAAAAGCTTGGGGCCAAGATCATATATCGCGCTTCGTGATGAACCGGAAGTGATTGCTAAAAAGATTGCCGGCGTACCGACGGAAGCTACCGGCAAGTTGCCGTATAAAACTAAAGAAGAGTTTTTGGCGAATGTTAAAGACGGGGAGAGGGAGCAGGGATTTTTGAGCGTTTACAATCTTTTGGAACTTCTCAAAATTTTCAGCACTGAGCCCCGCGCGAAATATTACATAGAACATCAGCCGATTAAATACGGGGCATTAAAGCAGGAAGTCGCCGCAGCTATTTCCACAAATTTTGCGGATTTCAGAAAAAAGAGACGGGCTTTGGATAGTAAAGATGCGCTTGTTCAGCGCGTGCTCGCCGCGGGCGCAATTAAGGCGCGCACCGTAGCGCATAAAACAATAAAAGAAGTTAAGGAAAGGATCGGCTTGACTTTTTAATAATTTTGTGCTATATTTACGGTATAAAGCAGGTTGGGTGACCACCCCGATAAACATCGGGGAGGAAAGTCCGAACACCAACTCGCTTCGCTTTCGCTTCGTGAACATTTGATTAAAAACATCGGACAATTGATCAGGCTCAAGCGTCAATTGTCTGCGGAGCGGTAGCGGAGCAGTTAGAGATAGTCGCTAACAGCGACGGGGAATAAGGGAATCAAAAGTCTCTCGAGAATTTTGATTACATAAGCCCACGGAAAGTGCAACAGAAACATACAGCCCACGCTTCGCTTTCGCTTCGCGAACATTTAACTTTTAACATTAAACGATTAACTAACAGTCAATTGTTAAATGTCAATTGTCAATTGTTTGCTGAGCGATAGCGGAGCAGGCAACGGTGAAATCGTGAGGTAAGAGCTCACGCGGCATCCCGAGCAATCGGGACCGGGGAAAACACCTATCCGGTGCAAGTCAAACCTCCGTCTATGCGGAGCACAGACGCTTGACCCCAAGAGCAATGTTGGGGCTAGATAGATGGTCATCATTCCGACTTCACGTCGGGAGACAAAATTCGGCTTATAAACCTGCTTTATTAAAAAATTCCAAGTTATTTGCTTGGAATTTTTTGTATTTATCGTTATCTATTTTATAAAGTCAAGTTCAAATTTTTTAAACTTTCTCTTTTGTTCGCAAGGGAACCAAGTTAGTGCGCGTTTTTTGTCCATATCAAAAATAATTTTTCCCACGGTTTCTTTGTTCATAATGCTGTTGATTTTTCCGGAAGATTTGTCGTTCATCAATTTTTTTATCTCCGCGGCAGTCGTCCGCGCTTTGAGATTTTTTTTTGCACAGTCATAGCGGGTATACGAACTTTCTTTTTTATAATTATCATATTTTTTGAGTATCGTAAGATAATGGTTGGTGTGGATGAAAGGAGATTCGACCTGTGAGATCACCGCTCTGGTCGGCGTGCACTCAAAATTAATAATTTTGCCATTGCGGTTAACAAAATTATGATTATAGCCGTCTTCGCGCCGAAGTTTTTTTAAGTACCTGAAATCTTTTTCAGGGTTTTTTGTTTCTGAAAGCCAGCGGGCGATGATATTCCGCGGAATGCCATTTTGAACGTCTTTTGGAAAAAGAGAATTGACAAGATGCGCCCAGCCATGTGAATTTACGCTTGCCGCATTCCCGCCAAGTGTTCCATAGTAAAAAATTTCAAAGATTGTAAGGTCGCCAATTGTTTTTTTTAAAAGACAAATATCATTTTTTGCACTCGGATAATCCTCGTTATGGGCGATTAGTTTGCCGTTATTTGTAATCATTGTCGTGCAGTGAGCAACTTCTGGTTCGCCTTCAAGGCAGAGCGCCCAGAGCTCTTCAAATTTTAATTTTCCGCTCAAAGCATAGCCGCGGAGTTCTTTCACGAGATGCGGAAAATATTTTTTCGTAATTGGCAGAAGTTTTTGCGCAGTCGCAAGCTGTTTTTTCCAAGATTTTTTTCTGCGCCAGCGCGCGAGCCGGGCGAGCGTTTTGCGCCGAAAAAGCTGGCCGAGCGCAAGGCCAAGTTCAAAATTATTTTTGGCAGTTATTTCGTAATAATGTTTTAGCATCATATATCATTATATCTTGCGAATTCAGACTTGTCTATGATAAAATCTGCTTATGAAACGCTCAGAAATATTTTTTTCTATCGCGCAAATTCCGTTTGATTTTGCGGCAATAATTTTAGCGGCGCTCGCGGCTTATTTTGTCCGTTTTTCAGGGTATGCGCTTACTATCCGTCCGGCAACATCGGCTTTGTCGTTTCCGCAATACATAAATGCCGCAATGATAATCAGCCTGGCTTGGATTTTTATTTTTGCCGCCTACGGGCTTTATGCCATCGGCCGTTCGCGAAGGCTTTTGGACGAACTTGGGCGCATTATTGGCGCTTGTACTTTTGGTATTATGCTCGCGGTGCTTGTAATCTTTTTTAATCGCGAATTTTTTGCCTCGCGTTTTATTGTTCTCGCGGCTTGGGGGCTTGCGATTTTTTTTGTGTTTTTTGGGCGCGTAATTTTGCGCATATTGCGTCGCTTGCTTTTAAAATTTGAGGTCGGGGTTCATCGGGTCGTGATTATCGGCTCAGGAAAGAATGCCGAAGCTCTAGTCCGCGAATTCGCTCTCCATCCATCGCTGGGCTTCAGGGTAGAAAAGGTTTTTGTCGATTTTTTTGACGAAGTGCAGGCGGAGATTTTAAAACTGCGCGAGGATGATAAAATTGATGAAATCTTTTTTGCTAAAATCGGCGCGAGCAGGACAGAAATATCCGAGTTGAATAATTTTACCGCCGATCTTCATCTGCCGCTAAAATATACTTCCGATCCCTATGCCGCCGAAATACCGCTTACAGACATCACGAGCGTTGCTGGAGTGCCGGTGGTAGAAATTAAAAAAACCCGGCTTGAAGGCTGGGGAAAAATCTATAAACGGCTTTTTGACGTTGTGTTTTCTATTTTATTTATTATTTTGTTTTCTCCGATTTTGATTCTTGCCGTGTTTTTGGTTAAAATAACTTCGCGCGGGCCGGTGATTTTTTTGAATGAACGAATCGGCGAAGATGGAAAAATTTTTAATCTTTTCAAATTTCGGACGATGTATGCCAAGCATTCTATTGGCAAACAGTTTGCGGGTTCGGCAGAGGCTCTCGCGTTTGAGCAGAATTTAATTCGCGAGCGCGGGATTAAAGCGGGTCCGGTTTATAAAATAAAAAATGATCCGCGACTTACGCCGGTCGGAAAATTTTTGCGCCGGACGAGCATTGATGAATTGCCCCAATTTTTTAACGTCCTTTTGGGAAATATGAGCTTGGTTGGGCCTCGGCCGCATCAGTTGCGCGAGGTGGAAAAGTACGAGCGCCGCCATCTCAAAGTTTTGGATATCAAGCCGGGTATTACCGGCATAGCGCAGGTTTCGGGTCGTGCGGACCTGGATTTTGAAGACGAGGTCCGTCTTGATACTTATTATGTAGAAAATTGGTCGCTCGCCCTTGATTTGTATATTCTTTTGAAGACGCCGATCGCGGTGCTTAAGGGCAAAGGAACATACTAAATTTCTAATTTCTAAGTCCCAATTCCTAATTTTTGTATGGCTCAAGTTATTCCCGCTATTTTAGCGTCAACAAAAGAAGAATTCGTGGATAGGGTTACAGATGTTTTTTCAGTCGTGAAAATGATTCAGATTGACATTATGGACGGAAAGTTTGTGCCGCAGAAAACTTGGGGCGGCCCGGACGAAGTTTTCGGCCTGGAATTGCCGGTGAAATTCGAAGTTCATCTTATGGTAAAAAATCCAGAGAATGTTGTTTTGGATTGGGCGCGCGCTGGAGCGCATCGTATTATTTTTCATCTTGAAGCGGCCAAAGAATCCGGCGCGGTTATCGAAAAAATTCGCGGATTGGGGCGTGAGGTCGGTATCGCGATAAATCCAGAAACCCCGATTGCGGAACTTTCTCCGTGGATAAAAATGATTGATTATGTTTTGGTGATGGGTGTTACGCCGGGCGCATCTGGACAAAAGTTTCAGTCGAGAGCATTAACAAAAATCAAAGAAATAAAAAGCATTAGTCCGAATATTAAAGTAGGAGTGGACGGAGGAGTTAATTTTGAAACCGCTCCAGCGATAGTCGCTGCTGGCGCGGATGTGCTTACGGCCGCGAGCGCGATTTTTGAGCATCCCGATCCAGAAGAAGCGATACAAATTTTATCAAGAATTTAGCCGTTCGAGGCTCTGAGGGCTCCTCAGAGCCCCGAAAAGAATCTGTAATTGAGAATTGGAATCGGAAAAAATAATTTCCAATATTCAATATCTAATTTCCAAAAAATATGAAAAACCTTCATTACGATTTAATTAAACTTTTACATGGCCGGCTGGATGATGCGTGGAGAATCGAAAAGCATTACGCGGCCGATGCCGATTGCGATAAATGTCGCGCCTTGTTTGAGAAGTTTCTCGCTGTGGATCGTGAGCAAATTGAAATGCTTTCGCGCGAGCTGGCGAAACATATAGGAGGGTTGAAGTAATTATTTCTTATGCGTCAGTTTGCGGAAAAAATTAAAAAGATTGTAACGCGGGAGCTTCCGGCCGGTTTTAAGTTTGATTTGGTGGCGCCACCAGATTCGGCATTGGGGGATTTGACATTGCCTTGTTTTGCGCTCGTAAAAATTTTAAAACAATCTCCCATTCAAGTCGCGGAAGATTTGCGGCAGAAATTGGCGGGCAATGCGGAATTAAAAAATATGGTCGCGGATATTAAAGCTGAAGGCGGATATTTGAATTTTTATTTGCGATCAGACGCGCTAGCGAAAGAGGTTTTAGGAGAAATTTTTAAGAAAAAAGAAAAATATGGCGCAAAAGATCTTGGCAAAAAGAAGCGCGTGATGGTTGAATACGTATCGCCTAACAGCAATAAACCTTTGCACCTTGGGCATATTCGTAACGCTCTTTTGGGGGAGGCAGTTTCAAATATTTTGGAAGCACGGGGGCATAAGGTTGTTCGCGCCAGCTTGGTAAATGACCGCGGCATCCACATCTGTAAATCGATGCTTGCTTATAAGTATTGGGGCAAGAGCGATAGTCCGGAAAAGTCTGGAATAAAATCAGATCATTTCGTCGTTAAATATTATACGATGTTTGGTGAACGCGCTAAGCAAAATCCGGAATTGGAGGGCGAGGCGCAGGAAATGCTGAAACTTTGGGAGGCGGGCGATAAAAATACGTTCGCGCTTTGGAAAAAAATGAACGCTTGGGTTTACAAAGGATGGCGCGCGACTTATGGAACGCTTGGCGTAAAATTTGACGTTTTGAATTACGAAAGCAAGCTATACAAAAAGGGGAAAGAAATTATTTCCCGCGGCGAGCAAGAAAAGGTGTTTATGGCCGACGAAAAAGGAAATATTGTCGCCAAGTTTTCTGATTTGCCCGATAAGGTTGTTTTGCGCGCCGACGGCACCGCGGTTTATGCGACCACGGATTTGTATTTAGCCAAAGAGAGATTTGACAAATGTAATATTGATAAATTGATTTATGTCGTCGGCGTGGAACAGGATTTGCATTTTCGCCAGCTTTTTCAAATTTTTTCACGCCTCGGTTTTGATTTTGCGGACAAAGTATATCATTTAAATTATTCGTTGGTGCATCTGCCCGAAGGCCGCCTGAAATCACGCGAGGGAACAAAGGTTGACGCGGACGAAATTGTCGAGAAACTTTCGGCGCTCGCGGCCGAGGAAATTAAAAATCGATACGAAACCCTGCTCTCTCCGCGCGAAATATCGCGTCGTGCCAAAATTATCGCGCTCGGCGCGCTTAAGTTTTATATCGTGAGCATTAAGCCGGATTCGGCGATCAATTTTAACCCGAAAGAATCATTAAATTTCACCGGCAAAACCGGGCCGTATTTGCAATATGTTTATGCGCGTATAAATTCGATTTTCAAAAAAGCATCGAAGTATCGAAACAATAAAACAAGAATTGACTTTTCTTTGCTTAACACCGCGATTGATAAAAAATTGATTGTTAATCTTGCCGAATTTCCGGAAGTTTTGTCTGGCGCGGCGGAAAATCTTAATCCGGCGGAACTCGCAAATTACCTTTATAATCTGGCGCAGGATTTTTCGGGTTTTTATGAGAGCGAGAAAATTCTAAAAGCAGAAAGGGATGTGGCCGCGGTGCGTCTTGCACTTATTTCCGCAGTTAAAATTGTTTTAGAGCGGGGGCTCGCGCTTTTGGGGATCAAGACGCTTGAGGAAATGTAATTTTCTGAAAGAAAAAAAGTTGTAGCCCGCCGCAAGTCGGCACTATTTACAATTTATAATAAATTGATAAAATGAAATAATATATTTTTATACCCCGAGTCAATACATGCATAGTAAATAGGCGCTATCGGCCATATTCCGTTATAACGGAATCTGCCCCCGGCAGAAACTATTGGCTATGAACTATTGGCTTTAAATTAAAAATTATGTTTAAAAAAGATGATCAATCTTATAATCTTTCCGAGGTAGAGGCGGACGCGGGCGGCGAGGAGGCGCAGACCGTGATTGCCGCGGGTGTGCGCGTGGATGGAAATTTTAATAGCCGGGGCGATGTTTTAATCGAGGGCGTGGTTAAGGGTTCGGTTAAAACCGATAAGAATCTAAAAATTGGAGAAAAGGCTAAAATTTACGCGGCAGTTTCGGCAATCAATGTATTTGTCGCCGGTGAGGCGCAGGGCAACATTAAGGCCACTGGACGCCTAGAACTTAGTTCCACGGCTCGGATTTTTGGCGATGTTGAAGTAAAGACTTTGGTGGTCGAGGCCGGCGCGGTTTTAAACGGCAAGTGCACGATGATTGGCGTTGAATCGCCGCGGGCCGATGCTGATGAATTAAAAGACATTGGCAAAATTAAAAATGCAAAAGACAAAGAATGACGGAGGAGAAAATCTTCCGCAAAAAGTTCGGCCAAAGGCGGTAAGAATCACCCTTGAAGAAGCGCGGGGTGCTACATCGGCTCGGCGGAAGGAAGGCGCGCAAAAGACGGCAGCAAGAAGGGTATCCGAACCAGCATACTCGTATATTTATGATACGTTCATCCAGGAGATGAAGTATTTGAAGCTTTTGCGCGAATTGGAAAATCGGCTGGTTGATTTGGGTATTGGCGGGCGCGTTCATCGGCTTTCGTGTTTTAAAAATTTGCAAGAAATCATCAAAGACGATGTCGTGCGCGAGGTTAAAACCGTTGTGATTGTCGGCAATGACGAAAGTTTTATCCGGGCGATTGACGCGCTCGGAGAAACGGGCGTGGTCGCCGGATTTATTCCAATTGGCGGCGAAAAAGAAAATCAGCTAGCTAAGATTTTTGGCATTGGCTTTGGCGCCGTTGCCTGCGATGTCCTTTCAGCGCGGCTGCTTAGAAAAATTGATTTGGGGGTTGTGAACGGCCATCATTTTTTGACCAATATAGATATTCCGGCGGCGAATTTTTTTCTTGAGTGCGACGGCCGGTACAATTTAAGTTTTTTAAAATCAGCCGATGTGAGGATTTGCAATCTTACCGGCCAGGCCGAAAGCGGAGAGCGCGCGATTCGGGTTTTAAATCATAGCGATGGCTTTCTCGAAACGATTGTCTACTCTAAGAGTAGGGGATTTTTGGACGGCGTCAAAGAGATTTTCAAAAAAGAAGAAGGCGTGGAAAAATTAAGCATTTTTTATAACAAAAAGGTCAACGTGGTTGGTTCCGCGCCGTTTGTCGCTTGGATCGACGGGCGAAAAGTTTTTAATAAAAAATTGGAAATCTCAATTCTGCCGGGGGGGCTAAAAATGATTGTTGGGAGGAGCAGGACGATTTGATTGCGGATTGCAGATTGCAGAATCCGTGTTGTCATCAATGCCGAATGCTTGAAATTTAAGTGGATATTTGCTAAGATGATTAAAAATAGGCCCAGGTGGAGAAATTGGTAAGTTTAACCCCACACTAATGCCGCGATGGCGAAACTGGCAGACGCACTACCTTGAGGTGGTAGCACCCGCAAGGGTATGAGAGTTCAAATCTCTCTCGCGGCATTAGTGTGGGGACGCCCGCAAGGGCTTGGAGGTTCGAGTCCTCTCCTAGGCACCAAATAACAGGTCGCGGGGACCGATTTCCTATTTACTTACGACGATTAGTCTCCACACCAATTAGGACGATTAGCTCAGTTGATTAGAGCGTCTGCTTTACACGCAGAAGGTCGTAGGTTTGAGCCCTACATCGTCCACCAAGCGAACTAAATTTAAATTGTTAATTTAAAATCTGAAATCTAAAATTATGCCCGAACAAAAACAGTCTTTGTTAAAATCAGCGTTTCTTTATGTGGTTGAAATAGTTCAGGTAGTTTTGATTTCGCTCGCGATTATTATTCCAGTCAGGTATTTTCTGGTCCAGCCGTTTTACGTGCAAGGCGCGTCCATGGAGCCGAATTTTTCCGACCGCGACTATCTGATCGTTGATGAAATCAGCTATCGTTTCAGGGATCCGGCGCGCGGGGAAGTCGTTGTTTTTAAATATCCAAACGACCCGAAGCAGGTTTTTATCAAGCGCGTTATTGGCCTGCCTGGGGAAAAAATAAAAATTTCCGACAGCAGAGTGACGGTGTTTAATGAACAAAGCCCGAACGGTTCAATTTTGGACGAAAGCGTCTATCTTGGCGCGTATGTTTATACTTATGGAGACCGGATCACGACTCTTAAGTCAAATGAATATTTTCTGCTTGGCGATAACCGCAATTCAAGTTTGGATTCGCGAATTTTCGGTCCCGTCAACCAGAAATTAATTATCGGAAAGGTTTTGCTCCGCGGCTGGCCGTTTGATAAAATTAAGAAATTCTAAATATTTTCCCCGAGGGTCTTTGGTAAAATTTTATCTTCTCGCCATAAGGATTACTCTGGATTTACGCGGATTTCGAGCGGATTCTCGCGGATTATGAAACCATAAATTCGCAGACAGCATTTATGCCAAAATTTAAAAAAAATAAATCTAAAAAAATTGTTAAGCCGGCGAAAAAAGAAGCGTCTAAAACCGCAGCTATGCGTCAAAAAGGCGGAGAGCCGCTTCAGCTTCTCCGCGGTTTTAAGGACGTTCTTCCGCAAGATCAAAATTATTGGGCTTTGTTGCGCGATAAGTTAAACGAGCTTGCTCTTTCGCACGGTTTTGAAACAATTGAAACCCCGATTGTGGAAAGCGCGAATCTTTTTTACCGCGCCGTCGGCAAACAGTCGGATATTGTTGAAAAGGAAATGTTTGTTTTTGAGGATAAAAATGGCGAGCGCGTCGCTCTTCGGCCGGAGGGTACGGCGGCCGTGGCGCGCGCTTACATTAATCATGGAATGCTTTCTCTGCCTCAGCCGATGAAGCTTTGGTATTTCGGCCCGATGTTCCGTTATGAGCGTCCGCAATCCGGACGGCTCCGCGAATTTCATCAGGCCGGCTTTGAAGTGATCGGCGAGGCGAACCCGGTGATTGACGCGCAGCTGATGATTGCGGCTATGGGTTTTTTCCGCGATCTCGGTTTAAAAGAACTCACGCTTCAGGTAAACAGCATCGGCTGCCCCAAGTGTCGTGGAAAATTTAAAGAAAATCTAATCGGTTATCTGCGAAGTCATCGTTCCAAACTTTGCGAAGATTGCAAAAAGCGACTATTCAAAAATCCGCTCCGCGTTTTGGATTGCAAGAACGCAAGCTGCGCCGAGGTAAAAATCGGCGCGCCGCAGATTGTCGATTGGCTGGACGAAGGTTGCAAAAATCATTTTACGAACGTTTTGGAATATCTTGACGGCGCCAATGTCGGATATGTTTTGAATCCTTATCTTGTGCGCGGTTTGGATTATTATACGCGAACCGTGTTTGAAATTTGGCCTGGAGAGGAAGATCGCGGGCAGAATACGCTTTGCGGCGGCGGCAGGTTTGACGGTCTTTTGGAACTTTTGGGCGGGCGCGCGGCCGCGGCTTTCGGGATGGCAATCGGCATCGAGCGGATTATTACGCGCCTCCGAGAGCTTCAGATTTTTCCACCGCCGGTAAAGAAGCCGGATGTGTTTATCGCCGCGCTCGGCGAAGTAGCAAGAAAAAAATGCCTTTTGCTTTTTGAGGAGCTTAGAAATTCCGGCGTTTTGGTATCAGAAAATTTTTCACGGGAAGGCCTAAAAAATCAATTGGAAGCGGCGAATAAATTCGGCGCGCGCCACACGATCATCTTGGGGCAAAAAGAGGTTACCGACGGTACGATCATCATCCGTGATATGGAATCAGGAGTGCAGGAGGTTGTTGATTATGGCAAGATCGCCAAAGAGTTGCAAAAAAAATTGGAAAAGGTTTAGTCTTAGTTTTTGTTGTAGTTATAGCCGCTTGCATTGTCAAATGTTATTGGCCGGGGTTTTCGCCGATGACTTTTAACTAAAACGATACGAGCCGCGATACCGATGTCAATAAACAAGACCATTATTAAAGAAAGGAGAGTGACACAATGTCAGAAGTTAGACGAAAAAAAGGAGAGACGTTTGAGAGTTTGCTTCGCCGGTTTAATCGCCGGTTGCTTATGAGCGGCAAAGTTTTGCAGGCGAAAAAGGTGCGATTTTATGATAAGAAGCTCAATAAGACAAAACGCCGCGCTTCCGCGCTCCGGAATCTCGGGATAAAAGAAAAGCGCGAATTTATGATTAAGACCGGAAAGCTCAAGGAAGAAGAACGCGGCGGCTACAATAGGAGATAGCCGAAGATTTTCATGATGTGGTAAGTAACAAGTAGTAAGCAGTATGTATTTTTAATCGCTTGCTACACACTACTTGCTACTAGCTACTAAAATGTCTCTACTTCAAACAATCGAGCAAGATTTAATCACCGCCTTCAAAGGGAGGGATGATTTTCGGGTTACTGTTCTGCGGAACGCGAAGTCGGCAATAAAAAACGCAGAAATCGCCAAGCGTCCCGTTGCGCTTAGCGAAGAAGAGGTCGTAGAGGTTTTGGGGCGCGAAGTCAAAAAATTGCGGGATGCGCTTGCAGATTTTTCCCGCGGCGGCCGCGAAGATTTGGTGGAAAAAACGAACAAAGAAATCGCTATTTTGAGCGAGTATCTTCCAAGGGGGCTTTCGGAAGAAGAGCTGCGCGCAATTGTCAAAAAGGTCATTGAAACAGTAAAACCGGTCGGTCCGCAAGATTTTGGCAAGGTGATGGGCGCGGCGATGAAAGAAGCGAAGGGTAAGGCGTCCGGCGACGCAGTTGGCAAAATCGTGAAAGAAATGCTGGTATCATAAAGGGTCATCGTGATAGTTCTCATATAGAAATCGTCCCGCCGATTCGGCGGGACGATTTTTGATTATATGAGGGCTTGACTTGTGGATAAATGTTCTTGTAATTACTTGTCTTATAATCTATAATATATGTATAATCTTTTATTTCTCTCACCATGCTTAAGAGAAATAGAATTAATTTTATTTTAGGGACCGCGATAATCCTCGGGATTTTTGGGGTCTTTTTATTTTCAGCAAATTTTGTTTTGGCGCAAAACGACTTAGGGCTGTCGCAGCTTGAGCCGACGCTTGCCATCGCGACGCAGACGGATATCCGCGTAATTATCGCGCGCATCATCCAAGCCGCGCTCGGGCTTGTCGGCGTCATTATGGTCGGACTGATTGTGTACGCCGGAGTTTTGTATATGACTTCCGGCGGGGAGGCGGCAAAAACCGCAACCGCGCGCAAAGTCATCACCAACGCGATTATCGGCTTGGCAATAATTTTATCGTCTTTGGCAATCACCGAATTTATTGTCAGAAGCTTGACCGGCCAAGGGTTTGGCGGCGGCGGAGGCGGCGGAGGCGGCGGACGGGCGGTTGACACGCTTTCAGGCGCGCTTGGCGGCGGAATCATCCAAGACCATTATCCCGGACGCGACGCTAAAGATATTCCGCGGAATGTAAAAATCATCGTCACTTTTAAAGAACCGATCAAGCTTTCCAGTTTAATTGAGGATACCGACAAAGACGGCACATATGGAAGCGCGGGCGACAAATTGAATCTTAACAATGTAAAAATCCGCAAGAGCGCCGATAATCCCCAGTCCGGGCCGTTTGTTTCGGCCGGCGCCGCCCACTCGTCGGATAATCGGACATTCGTTTTCGCGCCGGACGGGCTTTTGGGGAGTTCAAAAGATAATGTCAAGTATACGGTGGCGCTTGGGCCGGGCATTAAAAAAGTCAATGATGAAAACGCTTTCGGCGCTAATTTCGCGCAAGGATACGGCTGGGAATTCACCACTGGAACTTTTGTTGACGAAACGCCGCCGAAGATAGAAACCGTGATTCCCGGAGCGAACGGAACTTAAGCTAAAAATGTTTCAATTGAAGTAACTTTTAACGAGCCGGTTGATCCTCTCACAGTTTCGGGCGACAGTTCTGGCGGGTTCAACAATCTCAAAGTTACGCGCGAGGGCGGCGGCGGGGCCGCGCTTTCGGGCGGTTTTATCGTGAGCAACGGTTATCGGACAGTTAATTTTATTTCCAAAAACGCGTGCGGCGTCAACTCGTGCGGCGAAACAGTTTTTTGTCTGCCCGGCGCTTCAAAAATCACCGCCAATGTCCGCGCCGCAACTTTAGGTTCTTCTCCGCCGGTGGCCGCGCTTCCGTATCCTTATGACGGGGTGACCGATGTCGTTGGCAATTCCTTAGATGGAAACAGTAATAGTCTTGCCGAAGGACCGAGTCTTGATAGCTACGCGTGGAGTTTTAACACGACAGATCTGGTTGATTTGACGGCGCCAAAGGTTTTGCGCATCACGCCCGAATCAGAAGCCGCAAGTTTTGCGGTTGGAGGCGAGGTAAGCTTGGAATTCAGCAAGGTGATGCTTGGGAGCAGTTTGAATAACGGCAACTTGATTTTTCACGGCGCGAAAGCCGGGGCGGCAGCATACGATTCTAAACTTGTGCCGTGGTGGACGGTCAGGATGAGCTATCTGGACAATCTCGGCGCGCCTACGAAGGACGGCTCCGCCGCGGCGCGCAGTTTGGTCAGCGCTCCGCACGGAAATTTTTTGAACGACACCTTCTATTATCCGGAGGCAACCTCGGCGCTTAAGGATTTGTATCAAAATTGTTATTTTCCGCCGGAGTCGCTCGCGCCGAGCGCGATTTGTGCCGCCACTCCGGCAAAACCGTATTGTTGCGGCTCTGTTTCCTGCGGCACGCCTTGCAAGATAGATACGACCGGAAGGCCGTATTGTCAGTAAATCAAAATGCAAAAATTAAAAATCAAAATGACAATGCAAAATTTAGAAATTTCTGGATTTTAATTTATAATTTTGATTTTTGACTTTTGATTTTTGAATTAATACATTTCATGTCAAAGAGAGTTAAATATTTAGCGGTTTTAAGCCTCGCAATAATTGTGAGTCTTTTTGCTCTGCCTATTTTTGCTCAACAGCCGTCGCAAGGCGATTTGGGGTTGGGAGTTGTCGGGCAGAATATTGCGCTTGGCGGCGGGGATATCCGTGTCACCATCGTCCGGATTCTTAATTATGCCTTTGGATTTTTGGGAATTGTGATGGTCGGAATTGTTATTTATGCCGGCATTTTGTATATGATGTCCGGCGGGGACCCAACAAAAACCGCGACTGCCAGAAAATGGATTTTTAACGCGGTGATCGGCCTTGTCATTATCCTTTCCGCTTTCGCGATTACGCGGTTTGTTCTCACGAGTCTTGAGAGCGCAATCATACCCGGCGGCGTCGGCGGGCCTGGCGGGCCTGGTGGCGGAGGAGGAATCGGCGGTTCCAGTTCGGTTTTCAGGGTTTTAAGCGTCACGCCGAACGGCGATCGCGCGCCGACCGGTTGGCCGAGAAACAGCGTCGTCAAAATTAATTTCACTGCGGCTATTCAGCCAGATTTGATTGATCAAATTTCAGTCAGGAAGTTTGTCGGTAGCGAGGCGGTTTCCGGCGCTTGGAATATTTTAGGCCAAGTGGTGGAATTTACGCCGGCCGCGGTTTGCCCCGCGCCGAACGCGGATCGCAAATGCTTTGACGCGGATACGGAATTTAGGGTGACGATCGGCTCCGGACTTCGGAGCGTTGATGGCCGGGCGATTTATTGCGGGCTCGGTTCTGATTGCGATGCCCGATTTAAGATTGGCAGTTTAGTTGACACGCAGGCGCCGACTGTCTCAATCACGAGTCCGCTAAATGGCGCGCGTGTTCCGCAAGGAACAGTCGGCATCAGCGTTCTCGCAAATGATGATTCTGGAATTGCTCGGGTGGAATTTTTTGTTGATAACATCTCCATCGGCATTGAAGCGGCAAGCGGCGAAAAAGGCTTTGTCGCGACGCATAATTGGAATGCTTCAGGGTTGGCTTTGGGTTCGGAGCACGAACTTAAGGCCGCGGCTTACGATATTGACGCAAACTTAGGAATGTCCGGCGTCATCAAAGTCAAAATTCGCGCCACGCACTGTTTTAACGGGCGGAAGGATTTTGACGAAACTGATATTGATTGCGGGGGAGTTGATTGCGGCGCGTGCTCGGGAGTAAATTGCGCAAGCGGCAGCGATTGCGCTTCGGGTCTTTGCGTGAACGGTCGTTGCGTCGCCGGGCCAGTGATCACTTCGGTTCAGCCCATGGACGGCGCGCCCGGAAATCTCGTGACAATCTACGGCTACAATTTCGGCGATGCGCCAGGCGCGGTTACTCTAAATGGAATCGCGGCACTTTCCGGATGCGCCTCGGCTTGGAGCGACAAAATGATAATTATGATTGTGCCGCAAGGCGCCTCAACGGGAAAAATCCGCGTGACCAATAAGGCCAATCTCTCGGCTGAAACAACAAGTGATTTTGTCGTAAACGATATCATCCGCCCCGGTATTTGCACAATTGCGCCGACAACTGGTCTCCCCGGCGCTTCTTATAGTATAACTGGCAGAAATTTCGGCGCGGATAAGGGTTTGGTTTTGTTTGATACGCGCCTTAGCGACATTACTTCATGGGCAAGAGAAAATATTTCTGGCGCCGCGCCGCTTTTGACTGATGGCCGCTATGTCGTGCGGGTTAAAGTCGGGAGCGAGCAGTCCAACGGCATTTATTTTACGATTAATCCGCCGGTCGGCGGCACGCCGAGCATCAGGTCGATCAATCCCGCGTCCGGTCCGCCTGGCGAGTATATTACGATCTTTGGCAGTAATTTCGGCGTGACTACCGGCCAAGTTTTGTTTTCGCGCGGGAGCGATATCGCTGACGCGGATACCAGTTTTCCAGAAGGATGCGCTTTGGCTTATTGGAAAAATGATAACATTGTCGTCAAGGTTCCTTCGGCATTTCGCGACCGAAGTTCTATCGGCGCGGGCGCGTTTCAGATTCAGATAATCCGGAGCGATACGTACCCGTCAAATAAATATGATTTTACAATCACCGCGGCGACGCCAAAGCCGGGTATTTGCCGGCTTGATCCGGATAACGGTCCGCCCGGCACCAAGGTAAATATTTTTGGCGAAAGGTTTGGCGCGAGCGCTGACGGCAAGGTTAATTTTTGGCAAAATCAAGAGGCGCAAAAAGTTCTCTGGTCTTCAGGATCAGTCGCAGTTAAAGCGCCGGGGGGAGCGCAAACCGGACCAGTCGTTTTGGTTTCAAACGGGGTTTTATCCAATGGCATAAATTTCCGGGTTTCCGATTGTTCAAAAAATTCAAAGCTCTGCAACGCCATGACCGAGCAATGTTGCGGAGGGTCGTGCATTCCGGTTGCGAGCGAGTGCAAAGCCGGCGTGCCGCGCGGCAGTTTCCTCTGGCGCTTTTCGACAGGCCCAATTGTTAGAGTGCCGGAAGTCATTGAACGGCAGAGTTGCGAAGACGGTATGATTCAGAGCCCCTCGCCATGGAAAGCCTCGACTGATGCCTGCGTGAACGCGCAAATTTCTGCGCAATTTAATATGTCTATGCGGACCGCGATTCCGGACGGCGCGGTCAAGGTGCAGGATTGCACGGGCAGTTCCGGCGCTTTTGACGCGGGCGCTTGCGTAATAAAATCAAGCGAAGCTCGCTGGAGCACGGCCTCCGACAATTTGAACGACAGAATTATTATCACGCTCGTTGATTCAGAGACGGGCGCGTTTATAAATCTCGCTCCCGGACATTCTTATCAGGTTACGCTCGGGAAGGCGCTCGCAAGCGCGGTCGGGGTGCCGATGGCGCGCGATTATGTCTGGCGTTTCCGGACGATCAGCGATCCTGTCGGCTGCAGTCTCGCGCGAGTTACGGTATCGCCGCGCGCCGCCACAATCACCGAGTCAACCAAAAATAAAGATTATACCGCGGATCCCACGGCCGCAAATTGCAACGCGCTTAAATGCGGCGCGAGTTATGGTTTTGAATGGCGCGCGGGTGACGCGCGGGCCGAAGTTAGGAATCCGCGGATTACGAGCGATGCGCTCTGTCAAGCAACCGCGTATCCAATAAAAGAAACCGGAGAGGTGCCGGTAAAAATTATCTCCCGCTCTACTATATATAATAAAGAGGGAAGCGGCGATCTTTTTATAAAATACACGCCGCCGCAGATCGTTAAATATTGGCCGTCAAGCGGGTGTCCGGCTGCTTGCAGCAATGTCGCGGTTGGCGAAGAGTTTAATGTTCCGATGGACGCGGCGACAATCACTGCGGATAATTTTGAGATTTATCTTTGTTCTGATGATACATGTTCGTTTACCGCCGCAACTTTGGCGCCCGCGAAAATTCAAAATACCAGCGTTTCATATAATGAGACGACCAGAATTTTTGACATTAGCGCGGGTCTTACGGCGGGCAAATCATATCTTGTCCGGGTCAATGGCTTTAATGTACAAAGCGTTTCCGGCGCTTCGCTCACGAATTTGAATCCGGCGCCGTATTTTCAATGGAAGTTTAAAATAAAAGAAAACGCCGCGATTTGTCAGGTTGATCGTACAGAAATTTCTCCATCTTTGGCCACCCTGCATTTGATTTTAGCCAGAGCAAATTATGCGGCAGAGCCTTTCGGTCCGCCGGATGAATGTAATCCGGCAGGTCCCCTACTTCAAGTTAGAAATTCCGCAGGCGAATTGAATTATCTTTGGACATGGGGTTCAAGCAAACCCGAAGTTGGCGCGCCGGTTTCAGTTCTATATGCCGAGGCGGTTGCCCCGGAGCGGGATTATGAAGCTCTGGGTAAGGGGACGACCGATGTCGCCGCTGAAACCGCAAGTCAAGCGAAAAAACCAACTCCGCCAGCTCAGCTTGTTGTTGAGTGTTCCTGCCGGTTTGATGCCGCCTCGCCGAGTGTCGGCGACGGCGACTGCGCGGTTTATGAGACAAATAAAACCGGACCAGTTGGTTGCGCCAAGGACAGATGTTGTATGTCGCGGCCGAAAGCTATCTCGACTGATCCCGCGGACGGGCGGACCGACGTTTGCCGCAACGCGCTTATAGCCGCGCAGTTTGATCAGATAATGGATCAAGCAAGTTTTACGGTCGATAGCGTCAAACTGGAAAAATGCGGTACGGGAGCTTCCCCAACAAATTGCCAGCCGCTCGTTTTCGGCGCGGATTATACCCTTGCTTTTCAAAATAAAACTATAAAGAAAAACGACACCAACGTATTGGCGACCGCGATGAGCTTTAAGCTCAAAGCGCTTTTGGATCCGACAATGTGGTATCGGGCGAGGATTCTCGGGGAAGCTAAAAATACGCGCGGTGTTGCGATGGCTAGCGATTCCGCGTGGAGTTTTACGTGGAGCTTTAAGACAAAGAATACGATCTGTGTTTTGGACAAAGTGGGGGTTGATCCGAGTTATCATCTTTTCACAACAAATGATCCGAATAAATCCGAGAGCAAGCGGGATTATTCCGCGGTATATATCAGCACGGCTGGCGGAGGGCAGAAGGTGGCCTCGGTAGCCGGGGTTTATGAATGGAGTTCAAACTGGCTTTCAAATGATTTGGGCGTTGCGAATATAAGCGGCGCGAAAGACGGGGTTGATTCGGTGACTGTCGCGGCGCAAAAACAAAACGGCGCTGCAGATATTGTGGTAAGCACGGTCGTGAGCGGCAACGCCGTTCCGGATAGCGCGCCGAAAAATCTTGGCGCCTCGGGCCGGGCAGAAGTCTTTATTTGTGAAAATATTTGGCCGACGCCGAAGCTGGGAGAAACGATTTTCGGATTAAATGACGGAACATTTAATTTCCGCACTTTTTACTGTCGCGATCTCAAAAGTTCGGAGCTGAGTCTAGCTAAGCCGACCAGTTTTATTTCCTGGCTTGGCTCGCTGTATCAAAAAGTTAGGGCGCAGGGAACTGCTAAGGGCGAGCAGATTTTGAATCTCTTGCCCAATATGACTTATATCAAGTTGGGTTCGCGGCCTGATGGCGGCGAGTGCGTTTCCGCGAAGTGCAGTTTGAACAACAAACCCTGCGCGACAGTTCAGGATTGCATGAGCATTGAAGAAGAATATCTTCTCCGAAATCCGGAGAATAAAGACGCGATCGGCATCAGGGTGCTAAAAAATCAAAACCATCTCTCGCCGCTTCGCTGGTATGCGGAAGAAAAGAATTTTAAGGGTTCGCCCCAGCCAATGCAGATGAATGGCTACGAAGCCATTCAAGACGGCCGAAGCATTTATATTGCCGGCGCGAATAAAAATAGTGCTACTAATCAAATTGATACCGTCATTTATCTCCTTTCTTACAGCGAAGGCGCGTCTGCCGAAACACTCGCAATCTTCAATCAAATCGTTCAAAATTTAACGCTCAATACTAATATAGATGATAAGCGTGTCTGCGAGGGCGGGTCGGCGATCTGTTCAAGCGATTTAGATTGCCCGATTACAGCAGAAACGGCGCAATCTTGCGATGCCGTCAAATCCAAGCTCGCGCGCGATACTAGGCGTCTTGCGGATATTTCCGACATCCAAAAATCCCTTGAGGCGTATCGGGCGAAAAACGATGTTTACCCGCAACTTACTTCCGGCACCTTTTTGCGCGGGACCGCGGTTTCAAAATGGAGCTCGTGGCAGGACACTTTGGGCAAAAATTTAGCGGCTGCTTTGCCCGCCGATCCCTTAAATCAATTCAATAAATGCGAGCGGCCGGATGTTTTAGCTGTTTCGGCCACGGGCGGGTTCACTTTAAACGGCCAGACGGTCAACTATTCAGACGCTAACGCCTCCGCCGCGTATTCGTTTAACGCTTCAAAGGATGGTGATTATACTCTTCTTATCGATACAGAGAATCGGGGGAGTGATTTAAGTGATAAGAGCTATTCTACAATTCAGCCGAGCGCTTTTTGTGGGGGCGATGGTATTTATCATCACTTGAAAATCTCGGTTGATGGCAAGTTTTTAGGCGCGCTTTGCAATTTAGCCAGCAGTAAAGTTCAAAACGGCAAGCTTTCTTTGGGACATTTGGGAGCTGGAAACCATAGGCTGGAAGTCGTTTGGGACAATGATTGGTACCCAAATGTTGACGGCGTTTGCGGCGCGGATAAAAAATGCACTTTGAGCAAGAAAGATTGTGCGAGCAATGTTGATTGTAATGCGCATTACGATTCTAATTTGCAGATCGACAGCGTTAAGGTGGCCGCGGCGCCGCTTAACAAAGATACTTGCTGGAGCGACGCAGATCAAAAATTAGCCTGTCCGGCTGGTTCTCATATTTATCAATATAAAAATCAGAGCGGCACAAGTTATACGTTTGGAATTGATTTTGAATATGTCATGAGCCCGAGTATGTTGGGCGGCGCGTCGCTTTCTTCAGTTACTTGGCCAAATTGCAGGGATGGCGCGATTTATGGCACGAGTTCTGTCTGTGGCGATGGCGTAGTTGGATTTGGCGAAGCTTGTGAACTTGGTCAGTCGCGAACAATTGATTGCACCCTTTCGGGAGTAAGCGGCGTTCAAAAGCAAACTTGTTTTAAAAAATGCGATTGGACCAATGACGGCGCCTGTAATACAGGAAAATGCGGCGACGGTGTCAAACAATCTGGTGAAGTTTGTGACGATGGTGCGTTGAATGGTAAATATGGCTATTGCGCTTTTGACTGCAAGAGTCGTGGCCGGTACTGCGGCGATGGGATTAAAAATGGCGATGAAAAATGCGATTTAGGTAACCAGAACGGGGTCTATGGCAGTGGTTGCGCATGGGATTGTTCTGGTCCGGGTCCCCAATGTGGCGATGGGATTGTTAATGGCAGCGAGGCTTGCGATGGAAATAGAGAGATTGGTAATGGTGAACAATTAGGAATATCGTGTTCTTATTCAGGTACGGCTCAGCGAGTCAGAATTAACTGTCGAGGTAACGCTGATTGCCCAACTCTGCCCGATGGTAGGAAGGGAACATGCAATGGTTATTCACCTGCTTGTACTCCGCGCGGCGGACACGATTACGCCAAAACGCGCACTTGCAGTTCGTCCTGCACTTGGAATCCCTGGGGCGAGTGCAAACCAGCCGATCTCTGCGGTAACGGTATCGTGGAAAAAGGTGAAGAGTGCGATGACGGCACAAATTCCACGACCGGCAACTGCGTTCTCTGCCAGAAGGCGCGTTGTGGCGACGGCTACACGCAAATCGGAGTGGAAATGTGCGACAATGGAAGCCAAAACGACAAGCCCTGCACCTCGTTTTACGGCGGCACGTGCAATTATTGCAGCAGCAATTGCAAACTTAAGACCGCCACCGGCGCGTATTGCGGCGATAAAACTATCAGCGAGGCCAACGGCGAGCAGTGCGACGGGTCTGCCTTTAACGCAACTTGCGCGACTTACAGTTTCGCCGTCGGCAATCTTAAATGTTCAATTGATTGCAAAGTTGACAGGAACGACTGCAAAACTCCATTAATAGCAACTCAGCTCGGTTTGGGCGACGGCACGGTTCAGGGCACGCTTTGGATTAACGGCGTCAAAACCGATGGTTCGCCGGTAACTTTGCTTAGCGCGGCAAACGAGCCGATTACGACGCAGGACACTACGGGGGGCGGCGGCTTTACTTTTTCCAAAGTCGCGACTTGCGATTCCTGTTCCTACAGGTTTAGGATAAATTATGAGCCGCCGCCGGTTAGTTTGAATAAATTTTTGCAAAGTCATGTTCCTTCTTTTGATAATTCCAAATTTAGGTTATTTACTCCGGTGCATGCGTTTACCGTCGAAGAAAATTTGATGAATGTATATATAGGCACTACATATACTTATTTTGTCTTTAGCGCCGTCAAAAGCAAGACGGTGACGCTTTGCGCGTATACGTCAAAAGACGGTTCCAGCCTTAGCGTGACGATGTATGAGTCCGTGCAAACGTGCCCGCCGCCAGGTTCTACCGCTAAATGCGGAGACGGAACAATTAATTCCGGCGCTGGTGAGCAATGCGATGATGGAGTAAATAATGGTAAGATTTGCACGCCGTCGTATGTAGCTACTCCCTCGCCTGCTAACGGCTGTGAGTATTGCGACACAAGTTGCCACAAGGTTTTTGTTCCTTCGCCATATTGCGGCGATACAATAAAAAATGGTTCAGAAGCGTGCGACGGAACAGTTCCTGCGGGCGTAACTTGCAGCAGCCTCATGGGCTCTGGCTATGGCGGCGCGGTGAGTTGTAATTCCGCCTGTCAATACGACACAAACAACTGCGCGAAATTGTGCGGCAACGGAAAAATCGACGCCGGAGAAGATTGCGATGGGGGCAATTTGAACGCTCAAACCTGCGCGAGCGCGATGGGTTCTGGTTATACGGGGACGCTAAGTTGCAATGCCGCTTCGTGTAAATTTGATACAACGCAATGCAAGAAGCCGGTGCTTTGTCCGAACGGCGTGATTGATTTTAGCGCCGGCGAGGTGTGCGACGGATCTAATCTTGGCGCGATGACCTGCAATGATTTGAATTATTACGGTCAAGGCCATCATGTGGGATATGTTACCTGCAATCCGGATTGCAAATCGTTCAATAACAGTATGTGCACGATTTGCGGGAACACCGTCACGGAAGGCATAGAGGAATGCGATCGGGGCGCGCAAAACACAAACACAAATATCTGCGCGTCTGCCAGCGGCAATTGCAGTTATTGCGATATGGAATGTCGTTTGCACGCTACTTGCAATAAAACCCCGCAATCAACCGCTTGCTATGGAAAGACTTGCGGAACAGCTTCTGATGGCTGCGGCGGGACATATGCTTGCGGCACTTGCGCCTCGCCCAACACCTGCGGCGGAGGCGGAATCCCCGATGTTTGTGGGTGCGCTAAAGAAACCGATGCCACGATGTGTTCAAGGTTGGGCAAATCCTGCGGCAGTTATACCGGCGCTGACAATTGCAACAGTACTCGCACCGTCAACTGCGGCAGCTGTTCATACGGTTATTATTGCAGCAGCAACAAATGCGTGCCGATGTGCGTTCCGGAAACCGATGCCACGATGTGTTCAAGGTTGGGCAAATCCTGCGGCAGTTATACCGGCGCTGACAATTGCAACAGTACTCGCACCGTCAACTGCGGCAGCTGTTCATACGGTTATTATTGCAGCAGCA
>Ga0233421_10000018_pt1 | contig 87565 bp, 84 predicted proteins | sample Watercolumn_Mata_3_FD_182725 | JGI IMG/M metagenome (GOLD analysis project Ga0233421, IMG submission 182725) | Freshwater microbial communities from Lake Matano, South Sulawesi, Indonesia - Watercolumn_Matano_2014_107_MG | ecosystem: Environmental > Aquatic > Freshwater > Lake | place... | reverse complement strand
AGGGGAGAGTCCCTTTATGAAAACGACCGTTTACACACTTTTCTGAACTGACCCGCCCTGATGAGTAATCATGTTCATATGCTCGTGAAAAGCGGACCCGATGGTTTGCCCGCCTTCATGCGCCGACTGCTGTCGGGCTATGCCCAGTATTTCAACCGCCGGCACCAACGGGTCGGTCATCTGTTCCAGAACCGGTACAAATCGATCATCTGCGAAGAAGAGGGCTACTTCGACAAGCTGGTCGCCTACATCCATCTCAATCCCTTGCGGGCAGGACTGGTCCGCACACTTGAGGAACTGGCGTCGTATCCCTGGAGCGGTCATGTGGTTGTGATGAACAGGGTTATCTGCACCTGGATGGATCGGGAATACGTGCTTCGGTTTTTCGGAAGCAGTGAAGGGGCTGCCAGAAAGGCATATCTGGAATTTGTTGAACGGGAGATGGGGATTGACCGGAAGCAGGAGTTGTCGGGAGGCGGTCTGGTACGGTCTCAGGGTGGATGGTCGAAGGTGGTGTCGATGCGCCGGAGGGGCGAACGGGCTCTCGGTGACGAGCGGATTCTTGGTGGGGATGAATTTGTCAGGGAAATGCTGAAGGAAGCGGAAGGACGCACTGATGTGCAACTGCCCGGAACACAACGTCTGGAACAGCTGAAAGAAGCTATCGTGCAGGCATGTGCCAATGCGGGAATATCGAGGGCGTTATTGCAATCCGGGAGCAGGATCGGAGAACTGCCCATGCTCAGAAAGGCACTGGCCAGGAAGGCGGTGCTGGAGTACGGGATCTCCTTGGCTGAAACGGCGCGTCAGCTCGGGGTGACGACAAGCGCCGTCAGCCATATGCTGAAGAAAGCATAAGAGAGCGGCCGTTTTGCCGGTGAATCCGGGTGAGGGGGTTAATAATAAACAACGTCCCATATTACTTGTCGGCGTTCTGTACGTGGTGTTGTGGGCCAGTGTGGTTACCGTGGTCTGGTATGTGGTGTGGCGCCGTTTCAAAGGCCTTGACAGCCAGGCCGAATGGCCATTCGGTCCTGCCATTGTGGTGGCTGCACTGCTGTGGGGTTTGTAGGCTTCCTGTTCCCGCCAGTAAAGGGACGAGCGTTTTCTCAGCAGGGACATGACCGGCGCGGAACTGAGAGAGGCGGCTTCTCATTTATTTTGAAGCGGGGCGCCCGGCAGCCCGAGAGCCCTACCGCAGCAGACCTGACAACCCGAAACGATGCCTGTCAACCTTTCAGGAGTACAACAATGAACGAGACCTTCTCATCGATCCTCAAACGCCGCAGCATCCGCTCCTACAGGCAGAAGCCGGTCGGACAGGCCGACCTCGACCGGATACTCGAGGCAGGCAGATATGCCCCCACTGCCATGAACCAGCAGCCCTGGCACTTCACGGTCATCCGTGATCCGGAACTGCTTGTGAAGCTGGAGAGCAGCTGCAGGAACGCCTTCCTCGAATCGAACATCGACGCGTTGCGGAAGGTAGCAGGCCAGGAGGGGTTCAGTGTTTTCTACCACGCACCGCTGATCGTCATCGTCTCGGCAGACAGCGCCGCTCTCGCCCCTCAATACGACGCAACCCTCGCGATGGGGAACATGATGGTTGCCGCAACGTCGCTCGGAATAGGAAGCTGCTGGACCCATGCCGTCATGATGTACTACTCCACCGGAAGGGGCAGGGAGGTTTTCCGGGAGCTCGGTATCGGGTTTCCCGAACAGCACGAGCCCTATGCGGCGGCGGTGTTCGGCTACCCTGAAGGATCCTGGCCTGAGGCTCCGCCAAGGAAAACCGGCTGCGTCACCATCATCGGTTGACAGCGCAGCTTTCCGCACCGGCAGGGAGGCCGGCTCTGCCGGGCCGGGGTAGTTCCCGTGCGCCCGGCATGAACGGTTTTCTTCAGACAACGCTTGCCCGGATGCGGATTGGTGAGTACCTTACACCTTTTCCGGATTGTGAGGGGATCCGGGCCGCACAATGCATGACCGTTTCCTGAAAAAAAGAGATTTCACCTGCAAAGTGTTAACTTTGCAGGTCTCAATCGTTGTTGCCGCCGCAAGCCAAGCAGCAGACGCTGCAGGAGTTGCCGGCACGAGGAACCGTGCGGGCCGGGACAGTCGCGAGTTCGGCCCTCTTCGAGCGGCAGGGCGAGCCTCCCTGCTTTTGCCGGTCGAGGTGATGGAACCCGTACTTACGAATCATAAGGCAGTCAAGAGGTATCATGGAGAAAACAATCAGAAAGGTTCTTGTCGCGAACCGCAGCGTTCCGGCCGTAAGGGTCATCCAGACCTGTCAGGACAGGAAGATTCCCACGACGGCCGTCTACAGCACGCCCGACCGGCTGGCGGCCCACGTGTTCATGGCGAACGACGCCGTGCATATCGGCGAGGCCCCCCCCGTCGAATCCTACCTGAACATGGAGAAGATCATCGAGGCCGCCCACAAGAGCGGAGCGAATGCCGTCCATCCCGGCTGGGGATTCCTGTCCGAGAACGCGACGTTCGCCCGTATGGTCGAGGATGCCGGTCTGATCTGGATCGGGCCGGGCCCTGAGGTCATCCACAAGATGGGCGACAAGATCGAGTCCAAGAAGATCGCCGTGGCAGCGAACGTACCCATCATACCGGGCATCAATTCACCGAAAGATACCGGGGATATCCGCAGGTGGATGGCGGATGAGGACGTGGCCTTTCCCATCATCATCAAGGCGTCTTCGGGCGGCGGCGGAAAGGGCATGGTGAAGGTTACCTCCGATCAGGAGCTGGAGAGTGCGCTTGCGCAGGCACGTTCCGAAGGGAAGAAATCGTTCGGCAACGATGAGGTGCTCGTCGAAAAATATATCGAGAAGGGCCGCCATATCGAGGTGCAGATCATCGCCGACCGGCACGGCAACGTGCTGCACCTCTACGAACGCGAGTGCACTCTGCAGCGCCGGAATCAGAAGATCATCGAGGAGGCTCCCTCGCCGAGCCTCGGTGACGGCATCCGCGACTCCATCTGTGAGACGGCAGTCCGACTGATGCGCGAAATCGGCTATACGTCGGCAGGTACGGTCGAATTCCTGTTCGATTCCGATACCGGCAAGTTCTATTTCCTCGAGGTCAACACCCGCCTGCAGGTCGAGCACGGCATCACCGAGCTGGCAACGGGCGTCGACATCGTCAGCATGATGCTCGACGTCGCGCAGGGCGAACCGCTCGCCTTCCGGCAGGAGGACATCCACCCGAACCGCTGGGCGCTCGAGGTCCGCCTCAATGCCGAGGACCCGGCCACCCTCAGTCCCTCGTTCGGTCACATCAGCCGGCTGCACCTGAATCTGCATCCCGGCGTCAGGGTTTCGCAGGGGGTTTACGAAGGGTCCGAGATACCGCCCTACTACGATTCGCTGATCATGCTTCTGATGACGAGCGGTCCAGACCGGGAAACCGCCATCATGAAGATGGACAGCATTCTCTGCCGCAATCTCAGGGTCGAGGGGGTCAAGACTCTCGCGCCGCTCCTGCTCAGCATCATCAGGCACGATGCTTTCATCAGGGGCGATTTCTCGACGCGTTTCATCGAGGACCACATGGATGAACTCGTCTCCATGTTCGCGGAGGATGACAGCGAGGAGGAAGCGCTCAAGATCGCCCGATACGTGGCTGAGATATCCGTACTTGGTACACCGAACTGGATTTAAACCGATATGACCAACTTCGTTTTTGTGAAGCCGGGGATGACCCCGAGCGAGATCGTCACTAGCGTCCGCAACCTGCATGCCGTCGCCCTCACCTCGACCGGCATGAGGGACGCGGGCCAGTCGGACTACAAGAACCGGCTGCGCATGCGCGACCTCTCAACCCTCTCCTCGAGCTACAACGAGATGGGACTTTTCAGTTCGGAGTGCCACGGTGGCGCCCGCTGGCATGTCGGCATCATGAACCGGCGCGAAAGCCCCTTCGAGGAGATCGCCCTTCTCCGGGAGAAGATGCCCAACGTGCTCCTGCAGACCCTGGTGCGAGAAACCAACCTGTGGGGTTACCGGCCATACCCGAAAAACATCATCGAGCATGTGATCTCGCGTGTCGATATAGACGTCTGGCGCTGCTTCTCGTTCCTGAACGACGTCCGCAACATGCGTACTGTCGCAGAGGTCGTGATGAAGCGCGGCCGACTGTTCCAGCCAGCGATCTCCTTCACACAGTCCGACTGGACGACCGACGGCTACTACCTGCAGCTCGTCAGGGAGATCGTCGATCTGTGCGGCGGGACGGACGAGATCATCCTCTGCATCAAGGACATGGCGGGGGTGGGAAGTCCGACGCGCATCCACAGGCTTTTCGACATCATCAGACAGGCCTATCCCGACCTCGTCCTGCAGTACCACCGTCATGCGACCGACGGCCTCGCCGTTCCGGCATTGCTTGCCGCGGCGCAGGCCGGGGCGAGCATCATCGATGTCGAGGAAGACTCCCTCACCCGTTTCTACGGCCAGGCTCCTCTCATGAGCGTGGCATCGTACCTCGAGGAGTCGGGCATGAGCGTCCATCTCAACCGCAGGGCGGCGGACACGGCCGTGCAGAAGGTACGCGACTGGATCGGGCATTACGAGTGGGCGGAGTCGCCGTTCAAGGGGTTCGACCATGCGGTCGTCATGCACCGCATGCCCGGCGGAGCCTTTCCGAGTTCGTTCGAACAGGCGCAGCAGGGCGGGTTTCTGCACCTCATGCCGGCAATCCTGAAGGTGATGTCGCTTTACAACAACATTGTCAAGTACTTCGATGTGACGCCGGGCTCGCAGATCACCTGGGTTACCTGCAGCGGCATCGTGAACCACTACGCCAAGGAGCGGGGCATGGCCGGCGTCAACCACGTCATCCGGCTTCTGACCAGGTTCGTCGAGGAGAAGCAGCAGGAGTTCGATGCCCTGTCGCCCGAAGACCAGGACGAGCTGCTCTACCTGTTCAGGACCGCACCCGGTGATTTCAAACAGCTCATCATGGGCGGCTACGGAAAACTGCCGCTCGGCTGGCCGGCAGACTGGGTCTACACCAGCACCTTCGGCGAGGAGGGACCCGGCAAGATCAGGCAGCGCCGCGAGGACTCTCCGCTCGACGCCCTTCCCGACGAAGACCTGGAACGGCTGCACCTTGAAATGACCGAACAGCTCGACCGTGTTCCGAGCGGGGAGGAGTTCATTCTCTACCTCATGCATCCTAAGGATGCGGTCGACTTCATCCGTTTCCGCGAGAAATACGGCGATGCACCGCTCGTTCTGCCTACGGACGTCTGGAGGACCGGCCTCCTGAAACCCGGCAACAAGGTCGAGTTCGAATACCGCGGCGTTCCGTATTCCATCGAGCGCGTCTCGATCGGCATCGAGCACGAGGGGTTCATCCATGCCGTGATGAAGGTCAACAACCAGACCCGCGTCTTCAGGATCGAAACACCGCGCGCAAAGAAGATCGAGATCAGGATGGCAAAGGGCCTGGCCGATATCGGTGCACCGATCAACGGCACCGTGTGGCGCATCGGAAACACGGAACGAGGCACGGTCAGGCTCGGAGACATCGTCCACAAGGGCGAGGAGATCGCAAACCTCGAAGCCATGAAGATGGAGAATGCCATTTTTGCCCCGTACGACGCTCAGATCGTCGAGATACCGGTGAAGCTCAACCAGATGGTCAGGCAGGGGCAGCTCCTGTTCGTGCTCGAAGAGGTGAAGGAGGATGCCTGACCGGCACGGAGAGGGGGATTAGCTTCAGCCCATGCTTTCCTATCTCATTCTTGGCCTGGGTTACGGATTTGCTGCAGGAGCGCAGCCTGGGCCGTTCCAGGCCTTTCTCCTGGCGCAGGCAGTTCGCACCGGATGGAGGAAGACCCTTCCTGCGGTTTGCGCGCCCCTGCTGAGCGACGGCCCGATCATTGCCTTCGTCCTGCTGGTCCTGAGCAGCCTGCCCTTCTGGTGGCTGACGGTTTTGCGTTTTGCGGGAGGGTTCTTCCTGTTCCATCTGGCGGCGGGCACGTACCGCGCATGGAGGGATTATCATAGCGGAACGGATCGACCGCCGACCGGCATCCGGCACACCCTCTTCCGTGCTGTCCTGGTCAACCTGCTGAATCCCTACCCCTACCTTTCCTGGAGCCTCGTCATGGGACCGCTCCTCGTGACGGCATGGCATGATTCCGCAGGGAGTGCGATCAGTCTCCTGGCCGGATTCTATGCCGCCGTGCTCCTGACGCTCGCCGGGATTCTCCTGCTTTTGGGCGGTTCGGGGAAACTCAGTCCCAGGATCAGCCGGACTCTGCTCGGGGTATCGGGACTCGCGCTCGCGGTTTTCGGGTGCTATCAGATTTTCGAAGCCTCCAGGGCGATCCTGCCCGAATGGTGATCCCGCTCATTATTGACCGGGGAAAACCCGCCCTCCGGAACAAAAAAACGTCGCCTGCGATTGAAATTTGTTTGAGGACCCTCATCTTTACACTGATGAGATGGCCCTGGCATCACCCGACATCCGGGAGGCGTTCTGGAGCAGGTCGCCGGAATCGCTGATCAGGGAGCTTGAAAGCTCGCTGCAGGGACTTTCGACCCAAGAGGCCTCCAGGAGGTTGAAGCTGTTCGGGACAAACGACCTCCTGGCCTTCAGGGCGCCAGGCCTTTTCCGTCTCTTTGCGGAACGTTTCAAGAGCCCGCTGCTTCTGATCCTCATCTTCGTAGCGGTTGTCGCCATCGTGCTCCGGGACCTGCTCGACGCCTTCATCGTGCTCGGCATCGTCGTCCTGAGTGCGGTTCTCAGCACCATTCAGGAGCACCGGGCTTCACATGCGGTTGAAAAGCTTCGCAGCCTCGTCGCTTCCCGTTCGAAGGTCGGGCGGGCTGAGACGGTTGCGGAAATTCCCTCGAGCACGGTCGTGCCAGGCGATATCGTGCTCCTGTCGGCAGGCAGTCTCGTTCCTGCGGACGGGGTCGTCCTTGACGCGCTCGACTGCTATGCAAGCCAGGCCATGCTGACCGGCGAGACCTTTCCTGTCCTCAAACAGCCCGGATCGGTCTCTCAGGACGCGCCGCTTGCCGAAAGGAGCAACTTTGTGTTCATGGGGACCTCCATCCGCAGCGGAACCGCGACGATGCTGGTTGTCGTCACGGGAAGACGGACGGTTTTCGGAGGCATTGCGGAATCGGTCTTCCGCGCTGAGCGTGAGACCGAATTCGAGAGCGGGTTGCGGCATTTCGGCCTGCTGCTGCTCCGGATCATGATCCTCGTGGTGCTTTCCGTGCTGGCAATCAACATCATGCTGCAGAAGCCGACGGTCGACACCCTGCTGTTTGCCGTGGCTCTTGCCGTCGGTCTCTCTCCGGAACTGCTCCCTGCGATTCTGGCGGTCACACTCTCACAGGGCGCCCTCGACATGGCGGAGCTGGGGGTCATCGTGCGACGGCTCGATGCGATCGAGAATCTCGGCAGCATGGATGTCCTCTGCACGGACAAGACGGGCACGCTCACCAGGGGGTGGTGAAGCTCGATCATTGCCTTGATGCCGACGGAGATGCAAGCAGGGATGTGCTGCAGTACGCGATCCTCAATGCCGTCTTCCCGACAGGTCTCGCCAATCCCCTCGATACGGCTGTCGCCGAAGCCGGATCGGAGGGCGGCATGTCGGCCGAAGGCTGGAGCAAGCTTGCCGAGATACCGTACGATTTCGTGCGCAAATGCATGAGCGTGGTTGTCGAGCATGCTGAACGGGGCGGTCCGGAACTGGTCACCAAGGGAGCGCTTGACCGGGTGCTCGAAAGGTGCGGCACTGTCCTTGCCGCAAGCGGACCGGAAAAGCTCGATGAACAGCGGCTTGCTGCACTCAGGAGTCGGTATGCCGGCTGGAGCGCCCAGGGATACCGGGTGCTTGGCCTTGCCGTCAGCGGGGTATTCCGGAAAGAACGGTACGAGAGGGAGGACGAGAAAGATCTCTCCTTCCTCGGGTTCCTGCTGTTTTTCGATCCTCCCGAACCGGACGTGCTTCCCACATTGTCCGCACTCCGCAGGCTTGGCGTGCAAACCACGATCATTACCGGCGACAACCAGCTCGTCGCACGCCATGTGGCAGAAACGGTCGGCATGACCATCGAACGGATCGTGACCGGATCCGATCTGAGCAGGATGCGCGACGAGGCGCTGTGGCATCTGGTGTCGGGTAAGACCCTGTTCGCGGAAGTCGATCCGAACCAGAAGGAGCGGATCATCAATGCGTACCGCAGGACCGGGCATGTTGTCGGCTACATAGGGGACGGCATAAACGACGTGCCTGCGCTGCAGGCTGCCGACGTTGGGATATCCGGTCGACAACGCTGTCGACGTGGCGCGGGAGGCTGCCGATTTCGTGCTTCTCAGGCACGATCTCGAGCTTGTCCGCAAGGGAATAGACGAGGGACGCCACACCTTCGCCAATACGCTTAAATACATCTTCATCACAACCAGCGCGAACTTCGGCAACATGATCAGCCTGGCGGCGGCATCGGTATTCCTTCCTTTTCTGCCGATGCTCGCCAAGCAGGTGCTGCTGAACAACTTCCTGTCCGACATTCCGGCCATGGGCATCGCCGGAGACCATGTCGACAGGGAATGGGAAGCGACGCCGCACCGATGGGACATCGGTTTCGTGACACGGTTCATGATCACCTTCGGTCTTGTCAGCACCGCATTTGATCTCCTGACGTTCGGCGTGCTGTGGAAGCTGGCCGGAGACGTGCCCGGGCTTTTCCGTACCGGCTGGTTCGTTGAGTCGCTGCTGACAGAGCTCTGCATCCTCTTTGTCATCAGGACCTTCAAACCTTTCTTCAGGAGCAGGTACGGCCGTTTTCTTGCCGTGAGCTCTCCGGTGGTGGCCGTCGCGGGAGTAACGATTCCCTACACACCGGCCGGAGCTGTTCTGGGGTTTCTTCCTCTTCCCGGTCATGTGCTGCTTGTCATCGCCGTCATCGTTGCGCTCTACGTTGCCGTGTCGGAAGCCGCTAAACGGTTGTTCTCCAGGCTGTTACACTGAGAAGCCGCCCCATGAACCGGGAGCGCTACAGTGCCGAGCGGAGCAGCTCGACAATTTCCCCCTCGCTCATTGCCGGCCGTCCGGGAAGGCGGCCTTCATCGTCATGGGCGACATGCACGGTGTCCCCTGCATACCGCTCGAGCAGCGCGTCACCGATTCCTGCTTCCGACAGGCGGATAGGGCAGCCAATCAAGCGCAGGAATGCCTCGAACCGGTCGATCCCCTCGCCTGCGGCATCCCGGTCTTCAGGATGTTTCAGAGGCAGTCCGAAGATACGCTGAGCAAACCCGGCAAAACGTGCGGGCCGGCTTCGGGCTGCAAAGCGCATCCAGGCCGGATTGAGTACGGCAAGGCCTGCGCCGTGCGCGATATCGTGGTGGGCAGAAAGGACGTGCTCGATCATGTGCACCGGGTAGGCTCCCGCGGTGCCGGCCTGTACCCAGCCGTTGAGGGCAACCACCGATGCCCATTGCACCTGGGCACGTGCTTCGAGGTCACCACCGTCGGCCACTGCTTTCGGGCCCCATTCCATTGCGGTAAGAACCACCCCTTCGGCGAACCGGTCCTGGAGCGGAGTGCCGTCGACACCGTTGAAATAGGATTCGGTCACATGGGTGATCAGATCGCAGATGCCGAAAGCCGTCTGGTCGGGGGGGACGCTCACAGTCAGCGAGGGATCGACGATGGCGGCCTTGGGGTAGAGGCAGGGAGCAGTGACGTAAGACTTGACGGTGGTCTGTTCATTGGTGATGACTGCACCGCTGTTCATCTCGGAACCGGTTGCCGCGAGAGTCGGCACGGTAATGACGGGAAGCGCGCGATCCGGGAGCCGCCTGCCCCGCTGACCGTGGGCGATCATGTTCCATGGGTCGCCCTCGTAGTAGACGGCAGCCGCCATGACCTTGGCGGCGTCCATTGTGCTTCCCCCGCCCAGGGCCACGACCACATCGCACCCTTCGCTGCGTGCGATTTCCCCTCCCCGCACAACAGTCGACAGGCGGGGATTGGGTTCCACGCCCGAACACTCCACCGCCGTGATGCCGGCGGCGGAGAGGCTTGCGAGCGCCCGGTCGAAAGTTCCGTTGCGCCTGACGCTGCCTCCGCCGGTGACGAGCAGGGCCTTTTTTCCGTATTGGAGGACGGTTTTGCCGAGTTGCGAGAGTGTCCCGGTGCCGAAGATGATGTTCGTGGGATTCTGGAACGAGAATTTCATGTTATTTCTCACTGAGGTTGTCGGCTGCAAGGTCAGCTTCTCCTGACGTTCTTTTCCTTGTCAGCCATCCGGCCTGCTTTCGTTTCCGCTTTTCCCGGAATATACACCCGGCCGGGTGAAATCAGGAAGCCGTTCCTGAGGGACGATCCCGGAACGAAAAGCATGCGGTTGCAGATTGTTCTTGTTTACGGGGATTCTCCTGAAGGATGCACGGCATCCGCAGAGCCTGAAACAATGCTCCGGTTTGTCCGGCACGTGTGAATACGACTGCTCCCGGAACCATGTTCTCTTTCTGGCATGAAGGTGAAGATGTGACCTGAAGGTACTTCATGAGAAAGAAAGTTTCCATGTCGCTGTTCGCGGGTCTCCTGCCTCTTTCGGCACTCTTCCTTGCCGTTACGCACTACGGAGATCTGGAGCGCTTCCTGCTGCTTCTTGGCAAGATCAGGCCTTTCTGGATCGGGGTGGCATTCCTTTTTCAGTTCGGCACCTATATCGCGCTTGCCCTTGTCTGGCATCGTGCGATGAAGTACAGCGGTATAGCCTACCCCCTTCGGCGGCTCGTGCCGCTTGCCGTCGCCAAGCTTTTTGCAGACCAGGCGCTTCCGTCGGGAGGCATCAGCGGCATTGCCTTCGTAGTCAATGCATTCCGGCAGCGCAGCGTTTCCCGGACAGCCGGCATGGCGGTCATGCTGCTAAGCATCCTCTCCTATTACGCTTCCTCTGTCCTTGCCGCTTCGTCATCTCTTCTGATCCTCTGGTTCTACCACCGTATCCGTCAGTGGATGGTGATTGCCGCCGGAATGTTCTTTGTCAGTTGCTGTAGCCTTACCCGGAGCGATTCTGTCGGTAAAGCGGTGGGGGCCCGAACGGAACTTCCAGGCTGGGTGAGTCGCCTGCCGGTTGTAGCCGGTATTCTTGAGACCTATGCCGATGTTTCCGATGATGCCGTGCGTAATCCCGGTCTTTTTGCCGAAGCCACTCTGTTCCAGACGGTCAGTATCCTTCTCGACGCCGCAAAACGCTCTGGGCGATGCTGTGCGCCCTTGGAGAGCCGGTATCGCTGCTGCTTGCATTCCCCTGTTTCGTGATGGCGTCGATTGTCGCCATGCTCAGTCTTATTCCTCCGGGTATAGGATCCTTCGAAGCCGCCTGCGTTGCACTGCTTGTCATCCTTGGCATAAAGGTCGAGACGGCCTTGGCGGCAACCCTGCTGCTTCGCGGGTTCACCTTGTGGCTGCCCCTGGTTCCAGGGATTCTTCTAACGCACAGGGAGTTGCGGTGAGTCCCGAGGAACTCGGGTTTCAGTCAGGATGCTCCTGGTGAAAAAGAGACGGGAGGCGGAATGCCGTGTCTTTTTGCTGTTCACAATTGTTAATTGTAGCCGTGTGCGTAACCGAGGTCTTTCCGGAGCGGGCTTGAAAGGGAGGATGTGGTTGTTTTATCTTACCTTGTCGACCATGTACTCGACTGCGTTGGCGACTTCTTCGTCTGTCAGGGCGTCATTGCCGCCTTTCGGAGGCATGCTGCCGATCTTGCCCTCGAATCCCTCGATGGATTTTTTCGTCATGAGGCTTGTTCCCTGACTCATGCGGTCTGCCCAGCCGGCCTTGTCGCCAAGCTTGAGCGCTCCCGCAACGCCGCTGTCATGGCAGCCTGCACAGTTTGATTCATACACTTTCTGACCTGCCTCGAGCCGTGCTGCCATGGCGTCGTGTTGCGCCGAGCTTGAGTCCTTTGCTGCAGGTTCTTCTGTCGCAGGCTGTGGCTGCTGCTGTGTGCATGCGCCGAGCACCAGCAGGCACACAATCAGAAGCGGCAGTTTGCGTTTCATCATCATATCGGTGGTGTTATATTGATTGAGTGACTGGAATTGAATTTTTCATCCAAATATACAACCAGTCAGACAAATGTTTACGTTGCGGCAGTTCTTTACAATTCCGGTCGGCCTTCCGTGTCATTCCTTCTTCCTGAAAGAGAAGGCGGGGATCTGCTTAAGAGCTGATTTATTTTTTTATATTATTGGCATATGCCAATAATATCGTTCATTCCTCCCGGAACGGAAAAAACTATTCACCAGAACTGAAAAATCCAGCTGTCACATGGCAAAAGTCGTTGTGTTGGGCGCAGGCATCGCAGGACATACCTGTGCGGCGTTTCTCAAGAAGAAACTCGGCAGGAACCACGAGGTCGTTGTTGTCACGCCGAACAGCTACTATCAGTGGATTCCCTCGAACATCTGGGTGGGGGTGGGGCGAATGACGATCGACGACGTGCGGTTCAAGCACAGCAAGGTTTACAGCCGATGGGGGATCGTGCTCAAGCAGGCAAAAGCCGTTTCAATCCATCCGGAGGGAGACCGCCAGACCGGAACGGGATATGTGACCATCGAATACACTGACGAATCAAGGACGGGGCAGATCGAAAAAGTCGGGTACGACTACCTGGTGAACGCGACAGGGCCGAAACTCAATTTCAGTGCCACCGAAGGGCTCGGTCCGGAAAAAAATACCTTTTCAGTCTGCACCTACAGCCACGCAGCGCATGCGTGGGAACACCTGCAGGACTCCATCAGGCGCATGAAAGCCGGTCAGAAGCAGCGCTTCCTGATCGGAACGGGACATGCAATGGCTACCTGTCAGGGTGCGGCCTTCGAGTACATTCTCAATGTTGCCCATGAAATCCGGAAACTCGGGCTGAGTGACAGGGCGGAGATAACCTGGATTTCAAACGAGTACGAACTCGGCGATTTCGGCATGGGCGGCGCTTTCATCAAGCAGGGAGGGTACTGCACTCCGACAAAGGTTTTCACGGAGTCCATGCTTGCCGAGTACGGCATCAAATGGATCCGTCGGGCAGGGGTAAACCGTGTTGATCCCGGGAAGGCTCATTTCGAAACGCTCGAAGGGGAGTACCTGAGTCAGGAATTCGATTTCGCCATGCTCATTCCGTCGTTTACCGGGGTCGGTCTGACCGCCTTCGACAAGGAGGGCAACGAGATCACCGACAGGATGTTCACACCGAACAAGTTCATGAAAGTCGATGCCGACTACTCGGGCAAACCGTTCGAGGAGTGGTGTGCCGAAGACTGGCCCTCAGTCTACCAGAGCCCGCTGTACGACAATATCTATGCTCCGGGTATCGCGTTCGCACCACCGCACCCGATTTCCAAGCCGATGATAAGTCCGAACGGCACCTCGATCTTTCCCACTCCTCCCCGCACAGGCATGCCCTCAGGGGTCATGGGAAAGATCGTGGCGCTGAACATAGCGGAGAAGATACAGGGAGCAGCCGAACACCATCACAAGGCATCGATGAGCAGAATGGGAGCGGCCTGCATCGTATCCGCCGGATTCGGTTCATTCGACGGCCTGGGTGCGACCATGACCATCTTTCCGGTTGTTCCCGACTGGGAGAAGTACCCGGATTGGGGCCGTGACATCAACTACTCTGTGGGTGAAGCAGGACTTGCCGGTCACTGGCTGAAGTTCATCCTGCACTACCTGTTTTTCCACAAGGCGAAAGGCTATCCCTTCTGGTGGCTCATTCCCGAATAGGCAGTATCCTGAAAAACAACGAAAACAAACATCAATGGGCAAGAACAAGGTCAAGGCGTATTATGACGAAGCCTATCCTCCCGTGCCGGACAAGGCGACGCTGTTCTGGCGCAAGAACCTGCTGTGGCAGTTCGTACGCTTCATCGTCCTGAATCTCAAGATCATGCGCATCGTTGTGGGCGGACACTCCTGAGATTGATCTTGCGAGGTCCGATGAACGGCATGCTTTTTCAGGAATGTCACCCGAGTTCCGTACTTTTTTCTTTCACGATCTGCAAACGAAGACTACCGATGAAATACCCGATCATGAAGATCATTGCGCTTGCGGCAACGTTTCTTGTTCCAGGAGGATCTGCGTATGCGGAAACTGCCGAAAGCAGGGTGCAAAGCGGCATCGCAAAATCGCAGGCCGGTGACCCGAACGGGGCCGTCGCAGACTTCACCAGAGCGATTGAACTTGACCCGAAAAGCGTGCTCGCCTATCGCAACCGGGGAGTTGTCAGAGGCACCCTCGGCGATTACCAGGGTTCGGCAGCTGACGAGACACGGGCAATCGAGCTCGACCCGACTTCACCTCTATCCTACTATGCCCGCGGACTTGCACGGGACATGCTCGGGGACAGGAAAGGTGCTGCAGAGGATTTCCGTCAGTCGGCGCTGCGTGGAGACGCCGATGCCGAAAAGTGGCTGACCGATCATGGATACAGCAAATAGCCGGCCCGCAGACCGATGAGCCGGGGGAGTAAAGAAGCCGGCCCGGTCAGGCGGTTCTGGCGCATTCTCGGGCCGGGGCTCATTACAGGTGCAAGCGATGACGATCCTTCGGGGATAGCCACCTATACACAGGCCGGAGCCCAGTTCGGACCGCAGCTTCTGTGGACCGCCCTTGTCACATATCCCCTCATGGTATGCATCCAGGAGATGTGCGCACGGATAGGTCTCGTTACCGGTCAGGGGCTGACAGGCACCATCAAGAAACACTATCCCCGTTTCGTTCTCTACGGGATTCTCCTCTTCAGTTTTCCTTCCATCACGCTGAACATCGGCGCCGATATAGCTGGTATGGGTGCGGTGGGCAACCTGCTGTTCCCTGGAGTTCCACCGTTTCTCTTTTCCATCGCCTTTACGGTGCTTATTCTCTACAGCATCATCTTCTGGCCATACCACAAAATCGCCATGGTCCTGAAATGGCTCTGTATCAGCCTGTTCAGCTATGTCGTGATCCCTTTCCTGATCCGGACCGACTGGAGGGAGGTCCTCAGGAACACGGTACTTCCTTCCTTCACACCGGACCGGTCGTATTTCATGGCACTGGTCGGGATTCTCGGCACAACCATATCCCCCTATCTTTTTTTCTGGCAGGCATCGATGGAAGTCGAGGAATCCCACGAGAACCGGCTCATTGTCGACAAGAACATCATCGGCATCATGGAAACAGACGTCAGGAGCGGGATGCTTTTCACAAACATCGTCTTCTACTTCATCATTCTTGCAGCATATCTGGTGCTGTTCAGGGCGGGAGTCCATTCCATCACGACGGTGGAGGAGGCCGCCCGTGCCCTGAGGCCGCTTGCCGGAGACCTTGCCTATGTCCTGTTTGCCCTCGGGGTCATAGGAACCGGTTTTCTTGCCATTCCCGTTCTTGCCGGATCGATCAGCTACATGATGGCCGAGACGTTCGGATGGGAAGAGGGACTCGACAAAAAATATTATGAGGCTCCCGGGTTCTATCTTACCATGGCGGTATCGCTTCTCGTAGGTCTTCTTATCCATTTCATCGGGATCAGCCCCGTCCAGGCTCTGATCTATACGGCGGTGCTCTACGGCATAACGGCTCCGGTCCTGATCGCGATGATCCTGCACATCTGCAACAACAGGAAGATCATGGGCGACTATGCCAACAAAGGCTGGTCGAACTCGATCGGCCTGGCCACTTTTCTCATGATGGCATGCAGCGCGGCAGCGCTCATCTGGTACGGCTCCGGACACTGACCAGCCTTCCAGCAGGTATACAGCCGGGGCTGTTGCCATGATTTCCGATATGTGAACATCTTTTTGTCTCAGGAGTGAAACAGCGGTATCTCATAATGAGCCGCGTTTTCGGTTTGATACGTCTCCTGCCTGCTGCCGCGCTTGTGCATGCCATGAGCTTGCGACGCGCTCTGCAAGGGGTGGCGGAAGAGGAAGGGGAATGCGATCCGTGCCGGCATGTCACTTGCAGTTGAAAATGCATTGGCACGCTGCAGTATCAGCAGCGGGTCCGTCATTCTGAAATCAATGCGTTGTCATGAACCATTGTTCTGTTCCGGCGATTCTTGAAAGAGCTGACGTCAGGGAGTTCCTTTCTCTTCTTGCCGCTCGTAACGCACGGTATCTGGTTATTGGCGGTTGCGCTGTCCTGCGCTATGCCCGGTTCAGGCCTACCGGCAACATCGATATCTGGATTGCCCGTGAACAGGACAACGCGGATGCGGTTTTCCGTGCGCTCGAGGCTATGGGTGCTCCGCTCGTCTGTTTCAGCAAGGAATATTTCTGTGAGCCGGGCCACTTTTACAGAACAGGTTCTCCTCCGGTGAAGATAGACGACCATCTGTCGATGTGCGGTGCTGTCTTCGATGACGCCTGGGCCGAGCGGGAAACAATGGAGATCGAAGGCATCGAGGTGCCTTTCATCAGCCGGAAGCATCTTATCGAGGCAAGGCTTTCCTCACGAAGTCTCCAGGATATTGTCGACGTGAAATACCTCATGAACGCAGGAGAGTGTTGCTGACATCTCCTTCAGACATCGCGGTTTGAAACAGGAAACGGTCAAGCAGGAAGAACAATGATGCATGTGTTTCTTGCCGTCAGCTGGGCGGCAACGATGCTGTTCAGCGGCTGTTCGACAACAGCCCTGACCGCTCCCGGGAAAGCCGTCCGTGTTGTGAAAGGGAAGGCCGATGCGGCAAATGGCAGGCATCTCGGAACGGTTACCGCCGAAGCGGGAAACTTCAGTGCGGGGCTCCTTTTCAGTACAAGGGAGTCGTGTCTGAAACAGCTGAGAAACCGTGCAGCCGAACTCGGCGGCAATACGGTTGTGCTTGTTTCTGAAAACGGCAGTTCCGTCTATGTGCGCATGAAAGGGGAGGTTTTCCGGTGAGGAAACCAAGAAGGCTTCAGGACAGGGCTTTCCGGGCGGTGACAACCCGGCATCGGTCTTCTTGTGCCTGCCGGTCGATGAAAAGGAGAGAGCGGTTGGATAGGCAGTGGTAATGCGGTAGATTATAGTTACCTTGTCAGTAGCAGCGCATCCCGCCGGAACCGGAGCACGACAGGGGCATGATCTTCTCCGACGGTGCATTTCCGGGGGTATTGCGCAGAAAGCCTTTGTAACATCTGACCCGTAACCGAGTGCCAAGACAGCGAAAGACCTTCAAATCACGTCCCCCCAAAAAGAAGAAAAACAGGCCGGCAAAACAACAGGGATCGGAACGTGTGCGGCCTAACGATCATATCCTGATCAATGAATTCCTGTTCAGGCGAGGGGAAAGTTCACTCGCTTCTGAGATCATCACCTTTCTGACCGATCATGACGGAGAGCGGTTCCGCTCGGTCGATCTTGCCAAAAAACTTGGATACGGCGAATCCCGTCAGCTTCCCGGATTCTGGTATGTCCTGCACAAGCTTCAGGAAGAGGGTGTGGTGGACAAGGATTCCGAGCGCTGTTACGGCTGGGCCGGATTCGAGCCGGTGACCTACGAGGATCATCTTACCCACCTCAAGCCTTTTCCTCTCCCCGGCAAGGAGCAGTACAAGGTCGACAACAGTTATACCGGAAAGCTTTCAACCCATCCGAACGGTTACGGTTTCGTCGATGTCGAGGGCTTCGACGACGATATCTTCATCGGGGCAGACCAGCTTTCCCAGGCCCTGCACGGAGACGAGGTGGAGGTGCTGGTGACGAAGGTTCCTGAAACCTACGTTTCAAAACAGTCGCCCCACCAGCGGTGCGAAGGACTCGTCGTCAGGGTTGTGAGCCGCAAGCTCACCACTGTTGTCGGCACCCTGCACAGGGAGAACCGCCGGTTCCTGCTCAAGCCTGACCAGCGCAAGATTCTTCCTGAGATCCATGTGCCGATAAAGGCTGCCGGCAAGGCGAGAAGCGGCGACAAGGTTCTTGTCGGCGACCTCGAGTTCCAGAAAAACGGCGCACTCCAGGCGAGGGTGCTCGAGATTCTCGGAGCAGCAGGGGAGTCCCAGGTCGAGGTCAGCGCCATCGCACGCAGCTTCGGCATCGATGAAACGTTCGAGGCCGGCCTCCTGAAGCAGGCCGAGCAGATTCGTGAGGAGATCACGGATGTGGATCTCGTCGGCAGGCTGGATATCCGCGACAAGACGGTGTTTACAATCGACCCCGTGGATGCGAAGGATTTCGACGATGCGCTCTCCATCGAGCCCCTTCAGAAAGGGCTTTACAGGGTGGGAGTGCACATAGCCGATGTTTCGCACTATGTTCCGGAAAATTCGCCGCTTGACAAGGAAGCCCTGAAGAGGGCGACATCGGTCTACCTTGTCGACCGGGTGATACCGATGCTGCCGTCGAGGTTGTCGGAGAAAGTCTGCAGCCTGAATCCCGGTGTCGACCGCATGGCTTTTTCAGTTTTTTTCACCATGACTGCTGACGGCGAGGTTTCAAAGCACGAGTTTCACAAGACGGTGATCCATTCCAGGCGCAGGTTCACCTACGAGGATGTCCAGGAGATTCTCAACTCCGGGTTGGGGGATTACGCAGAAGAGCTGGAACTGCTCGACAGGATCAGCATCGCGCTCAGGGAGAAGAGGTTCAGTCATGGCGGTCTCGATTTTGAGACCGAGGAGGTCCGGTTCAGGCTCGGCAGCAAAGGGGAACCGATCGAGGTGATCAAGAAGGAGCGGCTCGGCAGCCACCGGCTGATCGAGGAGTTCATGCTGCTTGCAAACCGCAAGGTGGCCGAGTACCTGACGGCGACCTTCGCGGATAACGGCAAGGCGCTGCATCCGGTCATCTATCGGATTCACGGGGCGCCTCAGATGGAAAAGGTGACCATCCTGTCGAATTTCGTCAGGAAGATCGGTTTCGACCTCAAGCTCGACCGCAAGGGGATGGGGGGAGCCACCGTGTCATCCAGGGCGCTTCGGGAGCTGCTGCAGAAAGTGCATGGCACCAACGTTGAGTTCCTCGTCAACGAACTGGTGCTGCGGGCGATGTCGAAAGCCGTCTATTCAGGTGAGAACGAAGGGCATTACGGGCTCGGCTTCGAGCATTACACGCATTTCACCTCTCCCATCCGGCGTTATCCCGATCTTGTCGTGCACCGGCTGCTTTTCGAATATGAATCAGGCAGAAAAAAACGGAAAAAAGCATCCCCGAAGCGGCTTGCCGATCTTGCCGGTCACATCCAGGCAGTGTGCCAGATTTCCAATGAACGCGAAAAAAGCGCTGTGGAGGCCGAGCGGGAATCAGTCAAGCTCAAGCAGGTCGAGTACATGGCGACCCATCTCGGCAAGGTCTATCAGGGAATCATTTCGGGTGCGACCGATTACGGCATCTACGTGCGCATGGTCGACTTCGCCATCGAAGGTCTGGTGCATATGCGGAACATGAACGATGACTATTACGAATACGACGAGACCACCTATTCCCTCGTCGGAAAACGCAAGAAACGCCGCCTGCAGATCGGACAGCGTTTGAAAGTCAAGGTGCATGAGGTCGATGTGCTCCGCAGAACCATCGATCTCGTGCTTGCATGAGGGCCCCCGGGTGCCGCAAGGTCAGTCGATTTTGAGCCGTTTGTTCCTGCCCGAGGGCGAAGGGAAGAAAAAGACCGGGATGCAGGACGAGACAGACTTGTGGTGAAAATGGTGGCAGGATGCAGAAGCTCAGCAGGCCGTATTCAAGGGCCATGACGGCGATGATGATCGGCCGGCTGCTCTGAAGCATAAGCCGGGCGAGTACAGCGGAGACGATCACGACCAGGGCGATGTCAAGAAAGACAGCGTCGACCATTTCAGGAAGACATTGGAGGTTGTCTCTCTTCCGATCCAGGCGGTTTCCGATTCTCGAAGCGGGCGACATAACGGCTGACGTCGAATTTCCGGGAACATCCCGAGGCGTTCATATAGCGGATCGTGCCGAACACGCTGCGTTCGAACCACGGTCGGTCGTGCAATCCCCCGATAGACCAGGCGACACCCAGCCGTTCGGGTCCCTGCCGTCAAGAGAATAGCGGTCGTTGAGCACCAGGGCGGTATCGAATGCGGAAAGGGGGTCAGGGGTCCACTCGAGAATCTTTTTCGCCCAGTACATGCGCATGTATCCGTGCATCTTGCCGGTGGAGACGAGTTCCCTCTGTGCAGCGTTCCACAGGGCGTCATGCGTAGCGGCACGGTCGAACTCCTCGAAGGTATAGGTGTTTTCCCGCCGCTCCGGCACGAAGACTTGCCGCATGGGCCGGAAACGTGACAGCAGGCTCTCCCGCAAGAACGGTCAGGGGGATGCCGGTCTGGCGGAGGGAAGCTTCAACCTCCCTGAGGCCGCGGAACATGAAGTCGTACTGTCTCCACGATGCCCCGAGGAACGTGGGGGAAAGCGTGAAAACGACCTCCAGAGGCTGACGGAGCTTACCCGCCTTCTGTGCTGCGAAAAGCAGCGCCCAGTTGTCTGCGACCCTCTGGTCGCGCGACATCCAGTACACGACCGAACCTTGCCGGTCGTCCTGGCTGTTCAGCCTGGTGATCCGCCGCGGGTCTACCGCTGCTGGCTGCGTGCTCATCAGGGTTACTCGAAGGGGTGAACAAGACCGGCGGTCATGAGAAAGTTTTTCATGAGCAGTCTGCCGGTTCGTTCGTATTCATCCCGTACGGCGCTGAACTGGCTGATAAGCAGGCTGCGGTCCATGGCTTTCAGGTCCGGATCGATCTCCATCCATGCCGTGAACATGTCAGCTGTCATTTCGAAGTGACATTGCAGGCCATAGGCGTTTCTTCCGACCCGTACCACCTGGTTCCGGCATGGCTTGCCTGCAGCAAGCAGGGTCATCTCTTCAGTCAGCTCCACGGTTTCACCATGGAGCTGGAAGACCCTGAAACGGTTGCCCAGCCCCCGGAAGAGAGGATCGTTCATCCCGGCAGCAGTGAGTTCAACCGAATAGGGTTCTCCGTCCGGCTCCATGAACCCCACCTCCTTGAAGGGAGAGCGGACGACAGCACCTCCCGCCGCCTTGACGAGGGCCTGCATGCCGAGGCAGACGCCGAGGTACGGCAGGCCTGACTCCAGCGCTTCCCGGATGCTCTGCAGCAGCAGCCGCATGGAAGGAGTTTCGTCGTTGGCGCTCTGGGGACCGCCGAGCACGGCGAGTGCAGCATAGTCGCGGGGATCGGGAATGGTTTCCGACAGGGAGAGATCACACGTTTCGGCCTGAAGGGAGTACTCGTTCAGGAGCTCGCGGAGCAAGCCCGGACCTTCATGCGTGATGTTCCGGATGATCAGCAGGGTGTTGCTCATGCACGTGGTGGCGAATCATGAGAGACGGGGTGAGTACGTTCACCCTTTTCTTTCAATAAAGGAATTTGCTGTGGAAAAACGATGTGTTCCGATCATGGACAGGGTATAACTCAGCTTATTCCTGTGGGATATGTGGCGTCAGAAGTGACGGTTTCGCCGAGAGAACGTTTGGAACTACGGCACAGGAGTCACCGTCTCAGCCGTGTTCAGGTATGCCGAGAATGCCGTGCTTGTTTCCCTGTAGACGAGCCGTACGTAGTCGGCCCATCCTTCGTGGTCGGGCCACTGGCCGGTACGGATGACGTCGTTCACGTACTTTGCAAGCACATGCATCTTGTATGCGCCGACGCTTGCCGCAGAGCCTTTCAGGGTGTGGCTGGCCTGATCGGCAAGGTCGATATCCCGTTTTTCGAACGCAGCGGAAAGTTCGTCGATGATTTTGCCCGCATCCAGCAGGAACAGCTCGAACAGCTGGGCGATCAGTTCATTGCCTCCGATATCTTTAAGGCTGGTGATGACCGACAGGCCAAGGATGTTTTCGTTTTCGATGTCTTTCCAGGGATCAACGGACATGAGGTTGATCTTTACGACGGACGTCCGCAGTGCTTCCTGGACAAGGGGTGGCTCTTCGGGGTGTGATTGCCTCAGCCAGGCCGACATGGTCCTGATCAAGTCGTGTTTCGAAACCGGCTTTCCAAGGTGGTCGTTCATACCGATGTCCTTAACTCGTTTTACGGTTTTTTCGTCGCTGTTGCCGGTAAGGGCAATGATGGGGATGTTTCTGTAACCGGTGAACCGCCTGAAGCATTCGCCTTTTCTGATGATTCGTGTTGCTTCGATACCTCCCATGACCGGCATTTCCATGTCCATGAGCACGAGATCGAACTCCTCCTGGTCAAGAAGTTCGATGGCATGTTTGCCGTGTTCCGCCTGGGCTGTCCTGCAGCCGAGATTCTCAAGGACCACGCTCATGAATTTTCTGGAAGTCACGTTGTCGTCAACCAGCAGAATGCGGGCTCCGCTTATCGATTCGTGTGATGCCGAGTCGCTCCTGACCTTTTCTGCAAAGAAGTACTGGTCGAACAGCGTTGTCAGGTCGGTCCTGCGGAACGGTTTGAGCACATAGCTGTTCATGCCGACAAGGATCGTGCGCTGCCGGGCCTCCTCCTCGGGCAGCGCCGTGACGCCGATAATCGGGACTTCACGATAATGCTGCACCAGCGCCGGTTCGACGTTGAATCCCGAGCGGAGTCGTCTGACCGCCTCGTCGCCGTTGACATAGGGCATCTCGATGTCCATGAGGATCATGTCATAGCGGGTGCTCGATGCCATTTCAAGGGCCTGCCTGCCGTTCTCGGCCAGGTCGACCCTGCAGTTCCATTCTGTCAGATATTTCGAAGGCAGAATCCGGTTGATTTCCTGATCGTCGGCCACCAGGACGTGCTTGTGGCTGAGGATCTGCTTCTTGATCCGTTCGACAGGTTTCGAATCATAGTGCGGCAGCGTGATGACGAATTCTGTCCAGGCGTTTTCAACGGAATCGCAGACGATGCTTCCGCCGAAAGATTCGACCACCCTTCTGCAGAAAGAGAGGCCGATTCCGTTGCCTCCTGGTTTTCCCGAAGTGTAGAAGAGCTCGAAAATCTTTTCACGTTTGTTTGCGGGGATACCCGGCCCGGTATCCTTGAAAATGATGCGGTTGGCTCCTTCAAGGACTTCGGTGGTGATCTCGATCCTGAAGCCGGGTTTGTGACGGTAAAAGAGGGCGTTTTTCTGCAGGTTGAACAGGACGTAGATGAAAAGATCCTTGTCTCCGAGAAACTCGAAGTTCCGGCTTGTGCCGATGAAGATGAGTTTCTTCTCTTCTGGGTCGCTGTACCCGTACGTTTCGATGGCCGTATGGATGATCTCCTTCGCGGCATACCGCTTGAAGTACCTCCTGTCGACCTCGCCGCCCTGGAGGCTGGCAAGGATGGAGTCGATGATCTTGTTGCCCCTGCGGACGGTTTCGGAACTCTCTTCGATGACGTCGTGGATGCTCAGCAGTCCTGCGTACGACAGGTCGAATGTCCTGGATTCGGCAATTCCGGCCTGCGGTTTGCCGGGGAGTATCGACTGGACGGTTTCCATGGCGTAGGTTATCGAGCTGAGCGGATTTCTCATTTCATGGGCGATGGTTCCACTGAGGCTCTTGACAAGCGAAAGCTTCGACTCGTGTGCGACCTTTTTCCTGTGGTTCATGATCATGCTGCCGAAAAAGGCGAACAGGAACAGGGGGAGGTAAGACCAGCTTATATGCGTATAGAGAACCTTTCCGTCGAGGAGCAAGACGGTCGCATGCGCAAGGCCGTAAGCGGCGACGGTCATGACGGAGATAAGCAGCCAGTCGTAGACAAGGATGATGAGCAGGAAAAGGCCTGCCATGGTGGACATTGCCCAGACGGTCGACCACTCGTTTTTCAGGAGCATGAAGCAGAAGAAAAACGGGATGAGAAAAAACAGGGAGAAGAAAAAGTAGACCGTAAAAAAGTCTTTCATCTTTTTCGGCAGGAAGCGGTAGAAGACCCAGGGCAGGGTAATGACGGCTTCCATGAGCCGAAGGTCAAGGCTTTCGTAGGGCTGGGGGAGAATATATTTCCAGACGAGATAAAAAAGCGGATAACCGACCGTTCCGAACAGACCTGTGATCGGGATGTTCGGTTCGGCATAGTCAACGATATCGACAGCCTTCAGTTTCAGTTTTTCTATAAACCGTTCCAGTAGAATCATCCTGTCATGTTATCATTATAATCAGCAGTCATCGTTCTGCCTGCCGGCTGAAACGTTTTCCTGCCCGTAATAATTCATGAAGAGCCGGTGACAGGAAAGTCCCGCGGTATCCGCACGGCTTCAGATGTGGCTGAAGAGGCATCATGAACATCAGATTCGTGTCCTGAGTGCAATGGAAATCAAATCGTCTTTTCTCTGCGTATGAGTGTCGGGGGACTGCATGAAAAAACCTGATGCCGTCTATCCCGGAGGATAATCCGCATCGTGTTGCGAAGAAACCGGTTAATGGTTACACGGCATGCTTGACTATGCGAAGGTTTCGACGCTGCTGTAATATATATTTTTTTTTACTTCAGTCCAACGGATTGCCGGGCAATAATTCGCCGATACAGTCACAAGGAACACTCTTTTGTAAATTTTTTTATGAAAAGTAAAGGTAAAATATTATAATATGTGTTATTAAGATGACGTAAGTCCGTATGCTCTGTGATTACGCCAATACTACTTTCTCCCATTCTCTCTTGTCCTTCAGATACCCCAGGGCTCTAAGCCGTTCTGCAGGGCGCCAGGAGATTTGCGATGTTGAACGTCAGTGCAACAGATTGTGCAATGAACGGGCACGTTTCAGGAAGCGGTCAGTCAAGGACCCTGGGCGTGGTGTTTCCCGATTTCATTGAAAGCAAGCTCGAGGCTTGCGAAGAGGCCACCTTCAGGCCGAGAAAAAACGGGAAGCCCCTGGTGCTTGGAAACAGGCAGCCGGATGCCTCCTCCATCATTCTGCAGAGCAACGACTACCTGAACATAGCGAAACATCCCGACATCACCCGGGCCCAGATCGAGGTGCTCGAACAGACGGGCAAGGAGCTGGTGATGTCTGCGGTTTTTCTGCATGAAGGAAGCGACAAGTCGAAATTCGAAGAGGAGCTTGCCGCCCTGACGGGATTCGAGAGCGCCATCCTGTGCCAGTCCGGGCGGGCTGCCAATGTGGGGCTCATGCAGGTCATAGCCGACCAGAACACCCCGGTCTATATCGACTTCTTCACGCACATGTCCCTGTGGGAAGGAATCAATACCGCCAGGGCGACGGCTTACGCTTTCAGGCACAACGATCCCGATCATCTCGAGAGGCTCATCAGGGAAACCGGACCGGGCATCGTTCTGGTCGATTCCCTTTACAGCACCATCGGCGATATCGCCCCCCTGAAGGAGATCATCGAGGTCTCGAACCGCTACGGCTGCGTTTCAGTGGTGGACGAGTCTCATTCTCTCGGGACGCATGGACGCAATGGAGCAGGACTTGTCGATGAGTGCGGATTGACGGACAAGGTGCATTTCATTACCGGCAGTCTTGCCAAGGCGTTTGCCGGAAGGGCGGGAATCATCCTTTCGTCGAAACGCTTCGCACGGTATTACCCTTATCTTGCCTATCCGGCCATCTTCAGTTCAGCGCTCCTGCCGCATGAGATAGCCGGCTTGCGTGCAACCCTGAAGGTGATCAGGGAGGGAGACGACCGGAGGAAAAGACTTCACGACATTTCCGCCTTTTTCCGGGAAGGTCTCGATGAACTTGGCTTCAATATCGTCAGCCGCTCGCAGATCATTGCCATCGAAAGCGGAGTCGAGAGCGATACGGAACTGTTCCGCGACGCCCTTGAAGAGCGGAACATCTTCGGCTCCGTGTTCCTGACCCCTGCTACGCCCAAGAACCGCTCGCTCATGCGGTTTTCCCTGCACAGCGACATCCGGAAGGATGAGCTCGACTATGTGCTCCGTGTATGCGGTGAAATCCGGGACGAGGTGAATTTCTGGAACTGGAAGTCCACCAGGAAAAAGCAGGTCCGGAAGCAGTAAGGGCTGTCTTTCCTTTCCCGCAAGTTTATTTCTCCTGCCTGTATTGGCAACTGTCGGAAGGCGCGCATCCCTGCAGCATGCGAACGTCTTTACTCGAATTCAATGAGGGCCTGGCCGCTTTTGACGGCCTCTCCCGGCGATGTCATGATTTTTTTCACGGTTCCGGCCGTATGTGCCGTGATGTTGGTTTCCATCTTCATCGCTTCCAGCACCACCAGAAGGTCGTTCACCTGAAGCTGCTGGCCTACCTGCACATTGATACGCTGCACGATTCCTGCGATAGGGCTGCGACACACCTTCTCGTCCGGCAGCGAGTCCGCAGCCGGATGCTGGACAGGGGGGTGGGGAGGCACCATGACGACCTGTCTCGACTGGATGGTGGAGGTCGGTTCCGGGAATGAGGCAGGCATCCGCACCTCTTCCCCTTCAACCACTTCCACGTCAACCACGTATTTTTTCCCGTCTATGGTCAAAGTCAACTGCACGTTCTGGCTCCTTATTTGTTGGTGCTGAAGGTATGGGAAGACTGGATGGAGACCCTTCCCTGCTGGGACCAGCTGCTGGGCCCCTCTTCCCTGATGAAGCGGGCGCGCCTGATCCGGACGTTCTTTCCCAGATAGGCGGAGATTGCAGCAGACATGATGATCAGGAGTTCTGGGGTTATTTCAGCTTCTTCCGCTGTTTTTTCCGGTTCAGTCATGGTTGTTCCTGTCTGCATGGGTTAGAGGGGAATCAGGCCGTGTTTCTTCTGGGGCCTGAATTCCCTTTTGGAGTGCAGGATATCGAGTGCCATTGCCAGATAACGGCGCGTTTCGGCAGGCTCGATGATATCGTCCACCTGGAAGCGGGCTGCTGCTGCGTAGGGCGTTGAAAATGATTCCCGATACTCCCTGATCAGCTCCGCCCTGCGCGTTGCCGGATCATCGGCGTTCTTGATTTCATTCCTGAAGATCACGTCGACGGCTCCTTCCGCTCCCATGACGGCGATTTCAGCCGACGGCCAGGAGACGACCCTGTCGGCGTCAAGGTCCTTGCTGCACATGGCGAGGTAGGCCCCTCCATAGGCTTTCCTCATGACCACCGTGAGCTTCGGTACGGTTGCGGCCGAATAGGCGAAAAGCATCTTGGCTCCGTGCCGGATGATTCCTCCGTACTCCTGCTGAACGCCGGGAAGGAATCCGGGGACATCGACCAGGGTGATAAGCGGCATGTTGAAGGCGTTGCAGAAGCGGATGAACCGTGCGGCCTTGTCGGAAGCGTTGATATCGAGCACGCCCGCCATGACGCATGGCTGGTTTGCGACGATTCCTACCGGCCGTCCCTGAATCCGTGCGAAACCGATGACGATATTGGGCGCGAACGAAGCCTGGACCTCCATGAAATCGCCTTTGTCCATGATGTGGCCGATGACCTCCCGGACGTCGTAACTCTGTTTCGGATCGAGCGGAATGACCGAATTCAGGCGTTTGTCAGGAAAAATGATGTCGTCCGCCTCCAGCCGGGGAGGATCCTCGAGATTGTTGGACGGGAGGAAGGACAAGAGCCGTTTGCAGATGGCGATGGCGTCCAGGTCATCTTCGGCGATGAAATGCACCACCCCTGAGATGTTCATCTGGGCGCCTGGTCCGCCAAGTTCTTCGGCGCTTACCTCCTCGCCGGTCACGGCCTTGATGACCGATGGACCCGTGATGAACATGCGTGCCGCCTTCGTCTGGATGATGAAGTCGGTCAGGGCAGGACTGTATGCGGCGCCTCCCGCGCAGGGACCGCAGACAAGGGATATCTGCGGCACCACTCCGGAAAGCATGACGTTGTTGTAGAAGACCCTGCCGTAGCCGGAAAGACTGTCGATTCCTTCCTGGATGCGGGCGCCTCCTGAGTCGTTGATGAAGATGAACGGCGAACCGGTTTTGAGCGAGGCCTGCATCATCTGCACGATCTTGGTGCAGTGCACCTCGCCGGCGGAGCCGCCGCCGACCGTGAAGTCCTGGCTGGCAAGATGCACCAGTCTGCCGCTGACGCTTCCCGCTCCGGTGAGAACTCCGTCCGCCGGCATCTTCTTTCCGGTCATGCCGAACAGGGTGCACCGGTGTTCCGCAAAAAGTCCCGATTCCTGGAAGCTGTCCTGGTCGAGGAGCGCCCTGACCCGCTCGCGGGCTGTCAGGCTGCCGGCCTCGTGCTGGCGGTCGATTCTTTCCTGACCGCCGCCCAGTTGGAGGTCGTCTTTCCGCCGGTTGAGCTCCTGTACTTTTTCTTCGATCGTCATGGTATCACGTCTGTGGAACGCCGTTTCCTGTTACTGATAAGGGGCGACCGTCACCTTGTGCTGCCGGCCGCTCAGGGTCACGGCGTAGGTGATGGGTCCGGTGATGGCGCCCTGGTGGCCTTCTGCCGGCCGTGTTTCCGATTCTCCGGTTTCAGGGTCGATGCCGAGGTTGCGGGGTCCTTCATGCCGGGTCGAGAAGAACTTCGGGGCAACCTGCGGGAACATCGCATAGGTCAGGACATCCTCGTCCGTACCGTTGCATCCCGAGAGTGCGAGAGCTTCCGAGCGGAGCTTCTCCCATTCAGGTTTCAGAAGGTCCGCAGGGCGGCAGGTTATGGGTTCCTTCTTGGCATGGTTGCGGGCAAGTCCGACAACCTCCTGATTTTTCTCGCCTGGCACTGCGCCGTAGTAGCCAAGCATGAGGTCTGCGAATTCGCCGGTCACGACCGCATACCGTCCCATGAGGACGTTGAGCACCGCCTGGGTGCCGACGATCTGGCTGCTCGGAGTGACAAGCGGAACATAACCGGTATCCTTCCTGACCAGAGGGATCTCCTCGAGCACCTCTTTCATCCGGTTGCCGGCACCCTGCTGCCTGAGCTGGTTCTCCATGTTTGAAAGCATGCCGCCGGGGATCTGGCTCTTGAATATCTCTGTTTCCACGCCGGTCACCTTCGACTGGAATTCGCTGTACCGCCCGAGCATCGCCATGAAGTGTTCCTTGATACGCTGGACCTTTTCCATATCGACCCTTGTCGTGAAACCGGTTCCCTCCAGCATCTCGACGAAGCTCTCCGTCGGGTTGTGGCCCGGTCCGAGGCTCATGGAGCTGATTGCGGTGTCGACGCAGTCCACTCCTGCTTCGACAGCTTTCATCAGGCTTACCAGCGTGACGCCGGTTGTCGCATGGACATGGAGATGGACCCGCAGTTCCTGACCGCACTTCTCCTTGATTCCCCTGACCAGATCGAAGGCTGCCTGCGGTTTGATGAGTGCCGCCATGTCCTTGATGCAGATGGAATCGACCCCCATGTCCTGCAGCCTGCGGGCCTGGTCCACAAATAGCGCCGTGGTATGGATGGGGCTGACGGTGTAGGAAATCGTTCCCTGGGCGTGTCCGCCGGCATGCTTCACTGCACGGACAGAGGTTTCGATGTTCCGCAGGTCGTTGAGCGCATCGAAGATCCTGAAGACGCCGATTCCGTTTTCGGCCGACTTGTGGCAGAACCGCTCCACCACCTCGTCCTGGTAGTGGCGGTATCCGAGAAGGTTCTGTCCGCGCAGCAGCATCTGCAGCGGGGTTTTCGGCATGAGCTTCCTGAAGGTGCGCAGCCGTTCCCACGGGTCCTCGTTCAGGTAGCGGATGCAGGCGTCGTAGGTGGCCCCTCCCCAGCACTCGATCGACCAGTATCCGGCATCGTCGAGATCGGCGCACGCACCGGTCATGTCGTCGATTCCCAGCCGGGTTGCGATCAGGCTCTGGTGAGCGTCCCTCAGGGCGAGTTCGGTAATGTCAATGATCCGTCTTGTGGAATTTTCCATGGTTGTCTTCAGGGGTGCGAGAGCTTCCGGTGCAGGAACTGTCCTGCAGCGGGAAGTGAATCAACAGGGGTTTGCTCGGCAATTTTCTCTCCTTTCTTTCCGTTTCCGGCCACGGCTTTGTCTGTGGCCGTGCCGAAAACGTAAAAATCAGTCGGATGAGTATAGGGTATTTTTATCGTCATTGCAAGTTACGGCTTCGTGAAGGAGTCCTCTGCCGACACATGCAATCCTTTTTTCAGTCTGATTGTTTCCCCGGACAGGCATTGCTCTTTCCCGAAAAACAAAGGGCGGGCTATGATGCTGTCCGTGCAGCTTTTCCGAGCAGCTTCTGCAGCCAGGACAAGGAGTTCTGCTTTTCCATCATCCTTACAGGAAGCCCCTCCTGTTCCCAGCGGACGATTCCGTGCTGCAGGTTGACGATGTTCCGGTATCCCTGGTTCGACAGCAGGCGGGCAGCCATCATGCTGCGGCTGCCGGTGTTGCAGGCTACGATCACCTTGCGGTCGGAGGGTATTTCCTGAAACCGCTGCCCGAACTGGCTCATCGGAACCTGAAGGGTTCCGGGCGCATCGAACGCTTTTCCGGCAACCTCACGCGGTTCACGCACATCGACGAGCAGTGCGCCGTTCTTTGTCATTGAAAATGCCTCCGATGGGGTGACTTCCTTGATCTTCTTCATAGTCTTTTCAGCTTTATCCGGTTACTCGATCCTTTCTGTTTCGCGGGGGAACAGCGTGAGCTGCATGTTCCGGTTTTTATACCAATACCCCGTACGGGTACTTAAGATAGAAAAATCCTGATAATCGGAAAATGGGGCGCTGTTTTTTTCGGACTTAAGGGAGTTTTTCGGGAGAGGCGGGCTGCCGGATCGGGCAGGGGTCGGCCCGGCACTCCGGAAACCGAAAAAGCCCGCAGGACACGGGCTTTCAGGAAGGATGTGAAATCAGTATTTCCTGGCGGAGAGGGTGGGATTCGAACCCACGGTACACTTGCGCGCACAACGGTTTTCGAGACCGCCCGATTCAACCGCTCTCGCACCTCTCCGTGTCATGCAGAAAGAACCTCGCAGAACCGGCGCGAACAGAGCTCTGCTGAAGGGACAGAATATAAAAAAATCCCTGTTTTTTCAATCAAGGATTGTTGTATTGCACTGAAAACTTTTTGAATGGCGGTCCATGTTCAAGCCCTCTGCTTTTCTTCCGGTCCTGAAGAGCTTTGACGGCTGTTACAAAGTCAGAGAAAATATGTAAGTTTACCACAGAGCCTCTACAGAGAGCCCCTTCAAGCCGGCAACAGGTTATCATACAAAGAAATACGTTTTCTATCCGGTAAGTAATGGAAATAAAAACCGATCTCTATCTGGGTGATTGCCTGGATGTTCTCAAAGAGCTGCCTGATGATTCGGTGGACCTGATATTCACGTCTCCGCCCTATGCCGATCAGCGAAAGAAAACGTATGGAGGAATTCATCCTGATCACTACGTTGCGTGGTTTCTGCCGATTACCGGGCAGTTGTTGAGAGTACTGAAACCGGCCGGCACCTTTGTGCTGAACATAAAGGAGAAAGTGGTAGACGGGGAGCGGAGCACCTATGTCATGGAACTTATCCTTGAAATGAGACGGCAACAGGGATGGCTCTGGACCGAAGAGTTCATCTGGCACAAGAAGAACTGTTATCCCGGAAAATGGCCCAACCGGTTCAGGGATTCCTGGGAACGGCTCATCCAGTTCAACAAGAGCAAGCAATTTGCCATGTATCAGGAAACCGTCATGGTTCCCACGGGTGACTGGGCGAAAAGCCGTTTGAAAAAACTCAGCGAAACAGACAAGAAAAGGGATGAGTCGAAAGTTGGCAGCGGTTTCGGCAAAAACATTTCGAACTGGCTTGATCGGGAGCATGCCTTTCCGACCAATGTCCTGCATCTGGCGACCGAGTGCAGTAACAAGAATCACAGCGCGGCATTTCCGGAAGGGCTTCCGGAGTGGTTCATCAGGCTTTTTACCAAAGAAGGAGATACCGTTCTCGACCCCTTCATGGGGTCAGGCACCACCAATGCTGTGGCAAAAAGGATGAAAAGAAACTCCATCGGAATAGAGATTTTTCCTGAATATTATGAAACGGTAAGAAAAGAACTTGAACCGGCAGAACTTTATCTGCTTGAAAAAAAAGACCGTTATGGTTCCACTATCCCTGAGCGACGTATCGACGTACGTTGAGGAAAATATCGGAACGTTTCACAAGAAGCGTATTGCAAGCCTCGATGGATTAAGTCTCTCCAAAGTTCTGAAAAGAAAGAACCCTTACCTTTTTAAGGCAAAATATGTCTTGACTGCCGAACAGATAGTGAAAGGGCTTGTCGATGCTCATATTTCATCGAACGAGGAAACCGTATTCGGACACTGGCTTGAGGGACTTGCAATCTTTATCAACGGAAAAGTGTATGGTGGCTGGAAATCCGGAATAGAGGGGATAGATCTTGAATTCGACAAAGACGGACAGCGGTTCATCGTGAACATCAAGTCAGGGCCAAATTGGGGAAATGCAAGCCAGATCAAGAAGATGCAGTCCGAGTTCAAAACGGCAGCCAAAACGCTTCGAACCAGTAATTCAGGATTACGCGTTATAGCCGTCAATGGTTGCTGTTACGGAAAAGAGCGTCATGCCGGCAAAGGGGATTATTTCAAGTATTGCGGCCAGGGATTCTGGGAGTTTATTTCAGGCAATCCGGAGCTGTACACCGAAATCATCGAGCCTCTTGGGCATAAGGCAAAAGAAAAAAACGATGATTTCCAGCAATCGTATTTCCAGAGGATCAACAGGTTTACCCTGCAGTTCATGCAGGAATATTGCAATCCTGACGGAGTGATCGACTGGAAAAAGCTGGTCGAATTCAATTCTTCCCGACTGTAACGAAGGCTGCCCTGACGCTCATCCAGGTTCAGCGTGTTGGTGCGGGTTTTCCGGAAACGAAAAAGCCCCGGTTGATACCGAGGCTTTCTGCTTTGTTCCTGAGCGGGAAACGAGACTCGAACTCGCGACCCCAACCTTGGCAAGGTTGTGCTCTACCAGCTGAGCTATTCCCGCTTGAGAGGACAAATTATAAGGATATTTTTTGTCGCGTGCAACAGCTTTTTCACGATTTTGGACTTTTCCTGCCCCGTGCATCAGAGCTTCAGTTCGCGCATGATGGTGTCCATGTCCTTGTCACCCCTTCCGGAAAGGTTGACGATGATGATCGCGTCCTGCGGCATCGAGGGCGCCCGTGAAAGCGCGTAGTGCACGGCATGGGCCGATTCGAGCGCGCAGATGATGCCTTCCGATTCGGCAAGGGTCTTCAGGGAGGCAAGGGCCTCGCTGTCGGTGGCCGATGTATAGCAGACAAGCCCGAGGCGCTGCAGGTAGCAGTGCTCAGGCCCGACGCCGGGGTAGTCGAGCCCTGCCGAAATCGAATGCGCTTCAAGGACCTGGCCGTGCTCGTCCTGGAGAAGTTTCATCATGGCGCCGTGCAGCACGCCGGTTTTCCCCTTCGTCAGCGAGGCGGCATGCTTCCCTGCAAGTCCTTCACCTGCCGCCTCGACGCCGACCAGTTCGACCGTTTTCGCATCGGGCAGGAACTCGTAGAACATGCCTACGGCATTGCTGCCGCCGCCGACGCAGGCGGTGATGACGTCGGGAAGACGTCCTGCCTGCTCCATGATCTGCCGACGGGTCTCGCGGCCTATGACCGCCTGGAAATCCCTGACCATCATGGGATAGGGATGCATCCCCACCACCGAACCGATGATGTAGAACGTGTCTTCAGGATTGTTCATCCAGTCGCGGATCGCTTCGCTCGTCGCATCCTTGAGGGTTCTCGTGCCGCCCGATACCGGCCTGACATCGGCTCCGAGCAGTTTCATGCGTGCGACATTGGGGGCCTGTCTCCGGATGTCCTCCTCTCCCATGTAGACGATGCATTCCAGATCGAACAAGGCGGACACCGTGGCCGTTGCCACTCCGTGCTGTCCCGCTCCGGTTTCGGCTATGACCCGCTTTTTCCCCATGCGCCGGGCAAGAAGAACCTGGCCGAGCGCATTGTTGATCTTGTGGGCTCCTGTATGGCAGAGATCCTCACGTTTCAGCCAGATCCGTGCACCTTTCAGTTTCATGCTCAGCCGTTCGGCATGGTAAAGCGGCGTCGGGCGTCCCACATAATCCCGCAGAAGCTTGCCCAGTTCTTCCTGGAAAGAAGGGTCATCTTTTGCCTTGAGGTACTCCTTTTCCAGATCGGCCGCGTTCTTCACCAGTGTCTCGGGAATGAACTTGCCGCCGAAGATGCCGAAATGCCCTGACGGGTCCGGAGCTGAATAGACAACCTTCGTCATGAAATGCACTATTGGTTGGAATGAAGAAAGATGCACGCAGGTGTAATATAGGAAGGTTTCCTTCAATTCGGCATGTGCCGGGGTTCCGTTCCTTCTGTACGGCATTCCCGATGAAAGGGGGCCAATACGGGAAAGGTTTCATATATTGACCAGTTGCCCCGGCCGGGGCAAGAGGACCGTTTCCGAGAACAAAGCGAGCCGGTGTACGTGAAATTCTCCGATCTACTGAAAACGCTGAGCCTGGTTTTTTGCAGCATCGTGTCGGGTGCCGTTGCCTTGCCCCGCCAGGCTGACGGTGAGGAAAAGAAAAACGATCCGGTGTCTTCAGGGGCTGCAGCTGCTGCAGCCACCGATTCCCTCCCTGGCGGATCCGTGGGTCTCGATACGACCGTGGTCTATTCCGCCCGCGATTCCGTGCTGTACCATTTCGACAGGAAGACCATGGAGCTGTTCGGAAAGGCGAGGGTCGACTATCGGGATATGACTGTCCGGGGACCTTCCATCGTTTTCGACTATCCGTCGTCGCTCGTCAGTTCCCGTGCCGCACCCGATCTGCCGGGACAGGCCGTCATGCGCCCGGTTTTCACCGACAGGAACGGGTCGTTCTCTGCCGAGACCATGACCTACAATATGAAAACACGGGAAGGGCGGACGACGAGCGCCTTCTCGAAGGACGAACTTGGATTCTACACCGGCAGGGAGGCGACGAGATCGGCGACAGGAGAACTCACGATCCGGGACGGGGTTTTCACAACCTGCGACCTCGATGAACCTCACTACTGGTTTGAAGGGGGGAAGATGTCAATCATTCCGAAAAAACGCCTTGTTTCCAGGCCCTTCATCATGTACGTGCGCCCGGAGGTGTTTTCGTACCGCTTTCCGGCCCTGCCGCTCATCGCGCTTCCCTATATGGTCTTTCCGCTCAACAATGAACGGTCGTCGGGGTTTCTCGTCCCCCGGATAGGCCGCGACAGCCAGCGCGGGTATTACCTTTCGAACCTCGGCTATTTCTGGGCATTGAGCGATCACCTTGATATCAGGCTTGAAGGTGATCTTGCACTCAACGGGAGCTGGAGAGCCGGCAACCGTCTTCGCTACAACAGCAATAACCTGTTCAGCGGGGCGATCGAGGGCGAGTACGAGCGCTATGTGGTCGACGGAGGGGATACATCGGGGCAGTCCCGATACAACAACTGGTTTGCACGAATCGTTCATCACCAGGATTTCGATCCCACGGCGAAGTTTGACCTCAACCTGCATTACCAGGGAGGGGAGCGCTATTACGACGTGAATTCCGTCGATCCTGAAACCATCGTTACCGAACAGGCAACCTCGTATGCCTCGTTCTCCAAGTCGTACAATGAAGGAGGAACGGTTCTGACGGCGAGCTACCAGAGAACCGAGGATCTCAGAAACGACGACCGGACGCAGACCCTCAGCGCATCGCTCTACCAGAATCCCGTCTATCCCTTCCGCCCCTGGAATGCTGCGGGAACCGGCGGCTGGCGCTCCCGTTTTTCGGTCACCCCTTCTGCATCGGTGACCGGCCGGTTCTCCTCCATCGGACCGATCGAGACCGACGACTATACAGGCAATGCAGACGTTCTTCTGGCGTATCAGCAGGATTTCAGCAGCGGCTCCAGGGCGAATCTTTCACAGGGTGTCACCCTGCAGGGGCGCTACAGAACCGTGGTTGGCGAGGACGACCGCTGGGGCACGAGAGTACAGTTCCCCCTCAGGATACAGTCCACGCTGTTCAGGCACCTGAATATCAATCCCTCCCTGACGTTCACCCGGTATGAAGTTGACCGTTCGATCAGGAAGTATTACGATGCCGGTTCGGACCAGGTCGTGACTCTGGTCGACGACAGCCCGGAAGAGTTCTCGACCTACACCCTGTCTGTCGATGCCCAGACAAGGCTTTACGGTACCGTCCATACCGGTTTTCTTGAGGATATTGTCGGTCTGAAGGCATTGCGCCATACGCTCATTCCCACCGTCACGTTCAGATACAATCCCGACTATACCGGAGAAGCCTATGATTATTACGGCTCGTATGCCGATGCAGGCGGTCTTGACGTCCGGTACAACCGGTTCGGACAGTCGCTCTACGAAACTGTTCCTTCCGGGCAGCGTTCGATAGGCATCACGTTGCAGAACCTTTTCCAGGGAAGGTTCAGGAACCGGGATGTCAGGCCTGAGGCGGAAGGGCTGCCGGGACGGGACGAAAAGGTTGTTCAGCTCCTCTCCCTGACGGCGTCCACCAGTTACAATTTTGCCGCTGATTCTCTTCGGCTTGCTCCGCTGACCGTGACCGCATCGAGCAATGCCCTGTCACCGCATCTGCTTTTTTCTGCGGGCGCCACCTACGATTTCTACAGTTTCGATCCTGTGACGGGCACCCGGATCGACAAGCCTGCAATGGAAGGGAGGGGAGGTCTGCTCCGGTTTCTGAAGGGTTTTCTCAACATGAGCGTCAGCCTGGACGGGAACCTGAGATCACGGGATGAGCATGAGGATGAGGATCGGGAAGGCGAAACAACGGTGGTCAGGAGGGGCGATGCACCGGTTGAACAGGGCATTTTCAGAGAGAGGTTCGGAAAGGCCGAACCGGGTGATTTCAGCAGTTCGTTGCCCTGGAAACTGCGCATGTCGCTCTATCTGAATGCAGACAGGAGCGACCCCCTCAATCCCGAAACGACTTCGCTCCTGAACGCTTCGGCAAAGGTTTCCCTGTCAAAGAACTGGCAGGTCGGTTTCAATACGGGGTACGACCTCCAGGCGAACGATTTCATCTTTCCCGCCATCCAGCTCTTCAGGGACCTGCACTGCTGGCAGTTCAGCTTTCAGTGGGTCCCGTCAGGAGAGTACCAGAGCTATTATGCCCAGGTCGCTCTCAAGGCTCCGCAGCTCGATGATATCAAATTCTGGACGGGAGGCAGCCTCAACCGGTGAAGCCGGGGCGGCGGGTTCCGGCGCTTTTTTCAGCCGAGCAGGCCGAGAAGGTGCGAAAGCCTTGCGTTGAAAGCCTCGTGGGCGTCGTGATGGATGCAGTGCGCGGCTTTCGGTACGATGAATGCTCCGGCCTGGGGAAGCAGTTCCTGGAATTCGGGAATGATCTTGTGAGGGGGCAGCGCAGTGTCTTCCGCACCCCAGATAAGCCAGGCGCTCCCCTTGTAGTTGCAGGGCCTTGCAAGCTTGTCGAGCAGGAAGTCGTGGGGTCTTCTCGACGGGGAAAGATAGGAGAACATGGCTCCCCGGTCCTGCAGCGGCTGGGTGAACTGGTTGATCAGGTTCATGTCCACCTTGCTCTGGTTGTAATAGGTGGGAATCAGGCTTTGACTGACACCTACCGGATTTGCGAAGGTCGCGAACAGAACCTCTCCGATCAGCGGAGAGCCGACAAGCCCGAAAAACACTTTTGCCATGCCGTCCATGCTGTTTCCGTACAGTCCTGAAGGATTGGCAAGGATCAGTGCCCTGATTTTTTCAGGAAAACAGTGGGCGTAGTAGATGCTGCTTGCCGCTCCCATGGAGTGCCCTACCAGGATGACCTGCTCAAGACCCTTCAGATGGCGGAATGCTTCGATCTGGGCGGCGAACAGCTCGAGACTGTAGCGGATGTTCGGTTTTTCAGACCTGCCGAACCCGATAAGGTCCATGGCGAACATCCGGTACTGACTGTCGAAAACAGGAATGTTCTGGTTCCAGTGCTCGATCATGCCGCCATAGCCGTGAAGAAAGAGAAGGGGCGTGGCCCTTGCATCGGGAGGACCATATTCCTGGTACCTGATCCTTGCTTCCTGGCCGGCAGCGAACTGCCAGAGAAAAAAACGGTCCTGTGGAGTGGTGTTCATGCGAATGACAATTACGACAGGAAAGGCTCATAGGGCAATTGTAGGTAATATAGCGGTTCGGGCCGATTTTAAAAGACTGTTGTATTATTTGTAAATAGGTGTAGATTTATCTTGTTTAGCTGGCCATTCTGTTCAACGGACGATTTCCATGTTACAGGTTTCAAGAAAATTCGAATACGGACTTCATGCGGTGACCTACCTTGCCCTGAAAGGGGAGGAAACGGTCGTTACCGTCAAGGAGATGGCTTCGGCGATCGGTTTTTCTCAGGTCTTTCTTGCAAAGGCCATGCAGAACCTGAAACGTGCGGGTATCGCCCGTTCGGTGCAGGGCGTCAAGGGAGGCTATATGCTCGGCAAGCCGCCCTCTGAAATCACGGTAGCCGACATCGGTCTTGCGATCGAAGGGAAACCCCACCTCATGCGCTGTTCCGTGGAAAACTGCCAGTGCGAGATCGAAGAGTACTGTCATCACCGCTCGTACCTGCAGAACCTCCAGTCGAGAATACAGGGGCTTCTCCATGAAACCACGGTAGAGGAGCTCCTGCAGAGCAACCGGCCATGACGGAACGGTAATCGTGTGCTGCGGTGCACGGTATCGCTGTAACCCATAACGACTGTTTCCATCGGAGTGCATGTCATCGACTCGGCACCAACAATTCTCTTCTGCTGCTGCAGGAGTTGCCGGCAACGGAAGCTCCCTGCCGGACATCGTTCTCGGCGGCATTACCACCCATAACCTGAAGAACATTTCCCTGCGCATCCCGCGGAACAGGTTTGTCGTGCTGACCGGAGTGAGCGGTTCCGGCAAATCGAGCCTTGCCTTCGATACGCTGTACGCTGAAGGACACCGGCGGTATGTGGAATCCCTTTCGGCCTATGTCAGGCAGTTCCTCGAGCGCATTCCCAAGCCGCCTATCGAGCTCGTCGAGGGGATAGCACCCGCAATTGCGATCGAACAGAAAGCGATTCCGAAAAATCCCCGTTCGACAGTCGGTACGGTTTCCGAAGTTTACGACTACCTGCGGCTGCTCTATGCGAGGATCGGCAAGATCTATTCGCGCGACACCAATGAACTGGTTCTGAAACATACCCCGGAAGACGTGAGCCTGCAGGTCAGATTCTTCGAGCCCGGCGCCAGGGTCTCCGTAGGTTTTCCCTTTCCCTGCCATCATGACCGTAAACAGCACGACTGCTCTGTCCGCGAGGAGCTGAAAAACCTCCTGCAGAAGGGATTCTTCAGGCTGCTGAAGGGTGATGCGGTAATCGACATCTCCAGCGATGAGGTCCGGCTGCAGGTCGAACGGATGGGAAGAAGCGAACTGAACGCGCTTCTCGTGCTTGTTGACCGGGTCGTGGTGAAGCAGGACGAGAAGGTGTACGGCAGGGTTGCACAGGCGGCTGAAACCTGTTTCGGCGAATCGGACGGCCGTGCCCTGATACGGGTTTCAGGGGGAAAGGAGTACCGGTTCAGCGACAAGCTTGAACTGAACGGCATCTTCTACCAGGAGCCGTCACCGCAGCTTTTCGCGTTCAATTCTCCCATCGGCGCCTGTACGAACTGCCAGGGATTCGGCAGGATACCGGGTATCGATGAGGATGCGGTGGTGCCGAACCGCTCGCTCTCTCTTGCCGAGGGCGCCATCTCATGCTGGACCTCGGACAAATACTCCTGGTACTGGAAACAGCTGCTCCGCGTGGCGGAACAGGTGGGTATCCCGGTCGGCCTGCCCTACGAGAAACTTGCTCACGTACACCGGGAGATGATCTGGAGAGGTCTGCCCGAGAGGAATTACAAGGGGCTGTGGCCTTTTTTCTCGGAGATCGAGAAAGACGCAGGCTACAAGGTGCATTACCGGGTCTTTCTCAGCCGTTACCGCGGCTATGCAACCTGTCCTGCATGCGAGGGCAGCTGCCTGAACCCGGATGCCCGTCTGGTGAAGGTTTCAGGAAAGCATATCGGCGAGGTCACCCGCATGAATATCGCCGATGCGCATGAATTCTTCCTGAACCTCGATATATCCTCATTCGACAGGAAGGTTGCCGACGCCGTCCTGCAGGAGATTGTCAAACGGCTTGCCTACATGCTCGAGGTCGGTCTGGATTATCTGACTCTGGACCGGCTGACGCATACCCTGAGCGGAGGGGAGTTCCAGCGGATCAACCTGTCAACCTCGCTGGGCTCTCCCCTCGTCGGAGCCATCTACATCCTCGACGAGCCGAGCATCGGTCTGCACCAGAGCGATTCGGCAAGGCTGGTCGCACTCCTGAAAAAACTCAGGGACCTGGGCAATACGGTTGTGGTTGTCGAGCACGACCGGGAGATTATCGAAGCTGCCGACCAGGTCATCGATCTCGGTCCGAATGCGGGGACCCAGGGAGGAGAGGTTGTTTTCCAGGGTCCTCCGGCTGCAATGGAGGGTGTCTCGAACTCCCTGACCGCAGACTACCTTTCCGGCAGGAAGCTGATTCCCGTGCCTGCTGCGAGGCGAACGGCCGATTTATCATCCTGTATCCGGATCGGCGGAGCCATGCAGAACAACCTCAGAAACATCGACGTGCGTTTTCCCCTCGGTGTGATGACCTGCGTGACAGGTGTGAGCGGATCCGGCAAGTCGACCCTGGTGAACGACATCCTCATGAAAGGGATCGTCAGGGAAAAGGAGGGCAGCAGGGAAAAGGTCGGCACACACAGGTCGATCGAAGGCATCGACCTGATCGACCACGTCGAACATGTCGACCAGTCGCCGATAGGCAAATCGAGCCGCAGCAATCCGGCAACCTACCTGAAAATCTTCGACGAGATCCGCCAGCTCTTTGCCTCTACCAGAGAAGCGAGGCTGTGGGGGTGGAAACCAGGCTACTTTTCGTTCAACATACCGGGAGGCCGGTGCGAAACCTGCGCCGGGGAAGGAAGTGTCAGGATTGAAATGCAGTTTCTTGCCGATATCGAAGCGGTGTGCGAGGAGTGCAACGGAAAACGGTACAAGCCCGAGACGCTCGATGTGAAGTACCAGGGGAAATCCATCGACGACGTGCTCGACTTGACCGTCCGGGAAGCGCTCGGTTTTTTTGCGTCAGTCAGATCCGTCCACCGGAAACTGCAGGTACTCGACGAGGTCGGTCTGGATTACATCAGGCTCGGCCAGTCATCGAGCACCCTGTCAGGCGGAGAGGCGCAGCGTCTCAAGCTTGCCCATTTCATTTCCAGGGCCGACGTGGTCAATACTCTTTTTATTTTCGATGAACCCACGACCGGACTTCATTTCGACGATATTGCAAAGCTGATCCGCTGTTTCGAGAAACTGCTTGCCCAGAACAACACGCTTGTGATTATCGAGCACAACCCCGACATCATCAAGCAGGCAGACTGGATCATCGATCTCGGGCCGGGAGCCGGTATCAGGGGAGGGGAGGTTGTCGCCGAAGGAACGCCCGAAGAGCTGTGCCTCGTCAAGTCATCGCTGACGGCAAGACATCTGCGCGCCTATCTCTGACAAAACGCGAGGGGGTTCAGAGGGTGAGACGCGGGGGATCGTCCTCAAGCGCTCCGCCGTGCAGGCGGATGTGGGGATAATGGGATTCCGAGGTTTTTTCAACCCAGAGCGGGTTGCCGGAACCGGCGAGAGATTCGTTTTCTTCGGCACTCATGCGGTTGGAAGCCAGGGCAAAAATCTCACGCAGGAACCCATGGTGGAGGATGTCCGTTCCGGTCGCCACGTTATCCCTGATCTTCGACGAGAGGCTCTCCATTTTTTCAAGTGCAACCTTCCCGACGGTGCAGAGCATTGCCGAGGGTCTGTTTTTCATCTCTTCATGGGTCATTGCTCAAGGCTTATGTATGATGATTTTCCCCTGCAGCGGCGTGCTGAAGGCTATTTTTCATAACCTGCACTGCCGGCTGATGGTTTCCGGATGCATGCAGGGGAGATTTTGTGCTGGCGGGACATCATGGACGCGGAACAGATTTCCGGGGCAGGACGATAAAAAAAAATAATTTGCTGCACGGATATTTTTTTTTATACTTAAACGTGTTTTTTAGCACTCAACACTACCGAGTGCTAAAGGCCTGATACCTGATTCAGGTACTGAACGTCATCCAGTGCCAACTGTTCCATCATAAACTCAAACCAGAGAAAGACAATGAACTTGAAACCCTTAGCTGATCGAGTTATTGTTAAGCCGGCGCCGGCAGAGGAAAAGACAAAGGGCGGGCTTTACATTCCTGATACCGGTAAAGAAAAACCGCAGTACGGCGAAGTCGTTGCTGTCGGTCCGGGAAAGGTTGCCGACAACGGCCAGGTTCTCCAGATGCAGGTGAAACCCGGTCAGAAAGTGCTGTACGGCAAGTATTCAGGCACGGAAGTCCAGGTCGAAGGTGAGGATTACCTCATCATGCGGGAGTCTGATATTTTTGCGATTCTTGATTAATCAGTGATTTCATCTTAAAAAACTATAGGAGGAAAGCTTTACGATGACTGCTAAAGATATTCTCTTTGATGCCGAAGCCAGGGCGAAACTCAAAGTCGGCGTTGACAAACTGGCGAATGCAGTAAAGGTTACCCTCGGTCCTGCCGGGCGTAACGTGCTTATCGACAAGAAATTCGGTGCTCCGACCTCGACCAAGGACGGTGTTACGGTTGCAAAGGAGATCGAGCTTTCCGATGCGGTCGAGAACATGGGCGCCCAGATGGTCCGCGAAGTCGCTTCAAAAACAAGCGATGTCGCCGGCGACGGTACCACTACCGCAACGGTTCTTGCCCAGGCCATCTATCGCGAAGGCTTGAAGAACGTTGCCGCAGGCGCAAGGCCTATCGACCTGAAAAGAGGCATCGATCGCGCTGTCCGCGAAGTTGTCCAGGAACTCAGGAACATCAGCCGCAGCATTTCCGGAAAGAAGGAGATTGCCCAGGTCGGTACGATTTCAGCCAACAACGATCCTGAAATCGGCGAACTGATCGCCGAAGCCATGGAAAAAGTAGGCAAGGACGGCGTCATAACCGTCGAGGAAGCCAAGGGAATGGATACCGAGCTGAAGGTTGTGGAAGGCATGCAGTTCGACCGCGGCTATCTCTCTCCGTATTTCGTGACCAATCCGGAAACCATGGAAGCCGAACTCGATGATGCGGTGATCCTCATCCACGACAAGAAGATCGGCAACATGAAAGAGCTGCTTCCGATTCTTGAAAAGGCAGCCCAGTCAGGCCGTCCGCTCCTGATCATTGCCGAAGACATCGAAGGTGAAGCTCTGGCTACCCTCGTGGTCAACAAGCTGCGCGGCACCCTGAAAGTCTGTGCCGTAAAGGCTCCGGGCTTCGGCGACCGCCGCAAGGCGATGCTCGAGGATATCGCCATCCTGACCGGCGGTACCGTGATTTCCGAAGAAAAAGGCTACAAGCTTGAAAATGCAACCTTTGCTTATCTCGGCCAGGCTGCCCGCGTCACCATCGACAAGGACAATACCACCGTCGTCGAAGGAAAGGGCAAGCAGGATGAGATCAAGGCCCGCATCAACGAGATCAAGGGACAGATCGAAAAATCGACATCGGACTACGACACGGAAAAACTGCAGGAACGCCTGGCGAAACTTTCCGGCGGTGTTGCCGTGCTCAACATCGGCGCATCCACCGAAGTCGAGATGAAAGAGAAGAAAGCCCGCGTTGAAGACGCTTTGCATGCCACCCGCGCTGCGGTGCAGGAAGGTATCGTCGCCGGCGGCGGCGTTGCCCTGATCCGTGCGGCGAAAGGTCTTGATAGAACGGCTGCAGACAACGAAGACCAGAAGACCGGCATCGAGATCGTGCGCCGTGCACTTGAGGAGCCGCTGCGCCAGATCGTTGCCAATACCGGAACGACCGACGGCGCCGTTGTTGTCGAGAAGGTCAAGAACGCAGAAGGCGACTTCGGTTTCAACGCCAGGACCGAGCAGTACGAGAATCTGGTCGAGGCAGGCGTTGTCGATCCAACCAAGGTAACCAGGAGCGCTCTCGAGAATGCCGCGTCGGTAGCAGGCATTCTTCTGACAACGGAAGCTGCTATCACCGACATCAAGGAAGACAAGCCCGACATGCCTGCAATGCCTCCTGGCGGCATGGGCGGCATGGGCGGCATGTACTGATCGCCGACTGTCCGATTAAGTCAAAAAGAGGCTGTCTCGGTTTTGCTTCCGAGGCAGCCTCTTTTTTTCCCGACTTGGTTGGATTACAAAAGAATTCTCTACTTTTAATGGACTTGAGGGGAAAGAACAAGCGCATTTCAGCATGAAAGCAGTCCTGCTGATCAGCGGAGGAATGGACAGCCTCGTCGCAACGGCCCTTGCCGATGACGAAGGGTTCGAACTCGCCGCCATGCATGTGAATTACGGGCAGAGAACCTGGCGGAAAGAGCTGATGTCATTCCGACAGATCTGCGACCACTACGATATCGGCGAGCGTCTTGAGGCCGATGCCGGGTTCCTCGGCAGGATCGGCGGTTCGTCGCTGACCGATTCGGCAATTCCGGTGAGCGCTGCGGATTTTCACGGTTCTGCCATTCCCACGAGTTATGTTCCCTTCAGAAATGCCTGTTTCCTGTCGATGGCTGTAAGCTGGTCGGAAGTCATCGGTGCGAACAGGATCTTTATCGGTGCGGTCGAGGAGGATTCTTCCGGATATCCCGACTGCCGCCGCGTGTTCTATGATGCGTTCAACCGCGTCATCGAGCTCGGCACGAAACCGGAAACAACGGTAAAGATTCTGACCCCTCTGATCGAGATGAGCAAGGCGGACATCGTCCGCAGGGGCATGGAGCTGGACGCACCGTTCAGCTGCAGCTGGTCGTGCTACAAGAGCGAAGGGACTGCCTGCGGTGTCTGCGACAGTTGCGCCCGCCGTCTGAGAGCGTTCGAGATGGCCGGTGTCTGCGATCCGATTGACTACAAGGTGAGGCCGAACTATCTGTAGGGCGGCCGCATGTCCGTTAATGCGGCAGGTTTTCGGAATACCTGTCCAGCCGTTACAGGGCCGGGGAGTCCGGGGTTCTTCCCGATGCCGTGTGTTGATTTGTTTTCTGCAGTTGTCATAACGCATAAACCTTATCCAATCATGAAACCGGTCAAGGCTTTTCCTTCCGCATCGCAATCGCTTGATGAACGGCTGAAGCTCTCATTCGGATTGATGGCGCTCATCTGGATCACCGGGCTTGTCGGCAATTTTACCCCTCTCTTTGAATGGCCTGCGCTTTTTCTGTACGTCATCGGTTCCATTGCACTGGTGATTTACCGAGGCAGGCGATACGATGAATGGGTGAAGATGTACCTTGCCGGGGGCGATCTCCGGAAATCGATCAAATGGGGTGCCATTGCCGGTTCGCTTCTCTTCGTCATGGATATCATGAATACCGTGATGTATTACAGGAACGGAGGGCCGCCGATGGGGGACATGCTCGGTATTCTGATAAACAGGAACATGCTCTATTTTTTTCCCGTTCTTGTTTTTGCCGAAGAGTTTCTCTGGAGGGGGATCATGCTTTCCGCCATGATCGAAAGAGGCTTCAACAAGCACCTGACCGTGATTCTGACAGCCATGTTCTATGTGGTCAACCATTTTGCCGTTGCTCCGGTCGGCATGACGGAACGGGCGCTTATGGCCATGATGGCTTTTCCGATTGGCATGCTCGGCGGCTATATTGTTCTGAAAACAAGGAATGTGTGGGGCAGTGTGCTGGTGCACATGATCACCATCATCTCCATGTTCCTCGATATCTTTGTTATTCCCAAGCTGGTATTTTGATTTATCAGTCTTTGTCCGATGCCTGAAAACAGAATCCGTCGACTGATGCAGCAGGATAAGAAGCTGCTGATAGCCTACTACATGCCTGAATTTCCGGTGCCGGGAGCGACGCTCCCGGTGCTGGAAGCACTGCAGGAGGCAGGTGCCGATATCATCGAACTCGGCATGCCCTATTCCGATCCGATAGGTGACGGCCCGGTCATCCAGGATGCGGCACACACCGCCATCCGCAATGGAGTCACCCTGACCGGCATTCTTGAACTGGTCAGGAAAGCAAGAAAAGGCGAGGGGTGCAGAACAATCACTGTGCCCATCCTGCTGATGGGGTATTGCAATCCGCTTATAGCCTACGGTGGGGACTGTTTTCTTGGCGAGGCATCCGCCGCCGGTGTGGACGGACTTCTGATTCCCGATCTTCCGCCCGAGGAGGCTGAAGAGTTTCTGGGCCGTGCCAGGGAGTTCGGTCTGACGGTCGTTTACCTGATCTCGCCGGTGACTCCTCCGGAAAGAATCGAGCGCATCGACGATCTCTCGTCGGATTTTTCCTACTGTCTCGCCGTCAATGCCACGACAGGGACGGCAAAGCTGGATGATGCCGGCATGGACAGCAAAGTCGAAGAGTATCTGCGGCGGGTGAGACGGCATGCCAAAAAGAAGTTCGTTGTCGGATTCGGCATCAGGGACAGGGAGCGGGTCCGGCGCATGTGGAGTCTTTCCGACGGCGCCGTGGTCGGTTCTGCGCTTCTGCAGCATATCGCCGGTACAAAGAGTCCGGAAGAAACCGCCAGGCTTGCAGGCGAATTCTGGCAAACGCTGCGGTAGACGACAGCACGGCACTGCCATGACATGCGGACCCAGTGCGGAGCGTCCATCGGTTTCCGTCATCATACCCCATCTCAACCAGCGAGCCAGACTCGAAGCCTGCCTGGATTCGATCCGCAGGACAACCTACCCTCATTTTTCGGTATGTGTCGTCGACAACGGGGCGGAAGCCTCGGACATCGGCGATATCGGTCTTGCCCGTCCTGACGTGCATGTCCTGAGACTTCCCTGCAACAAAGGATACGCCGGCGGCTGCAATGCAGGATTGCGGCACACCTCGTCGAAATATGTCCTCTTCCTGAACGACGATACTCTCGTCGAGCCCGGATGGCTTGATGCACTGGTTGAAACCGCTGAACACGACGGCACAGTCGGAGCCCTGCAGCCGAAAATCCTTTCACTCCGGGCGTATCGTCGGGGAACAAGACGGTTCGACCACGCTGGCGCGGCAGGAGGCCTTATCGACAGGCTCGGCTTTCCCTACTGTTACGGTCGCGTTTTTTCCGGGACGGAAGTGGACCGGGGCCAGTATGACCGGCATTCAGCCATTTTCTGGGCATCGGGAACGGCCATGTTTGCCGTCAGGGAGGTGGTCGAAAAGCTTGGCGGGTTTGACGAGGATTTCTTCATGCATATGGAGGAGATCGATCTTTGCTGGAGAATGCAGCTTCAGGGGTACCGTATCTGTTCGGTTCCGGAGGCGGTCGTCTATCATGAGGGGGGCGCTTCGCTCAGTGAGGGTTCGGTACGGAAAATCTTCTTCAACCACCGGAACAACGTCGCCATGATGCTGAAGAACTGCGGCCTGACGACCCTCCTGCTGGTGTTGCCTGCAAGGATGCTTCTTGAGGTTGCCGCCGCATGCTTCTATCTTTTCAGTGCGGAATCCGGAGTCGCCAAGGCTTTTTCGGTCATCAGGGCTGCAGGAGACAACCTGCTCCGTCTGGGAAGCACAATGAGAAAGCGGCGCCAGGTGCAGCAGTCAAGAACCGTAAGCGACAGGGACCTTTTCCGCTCGTCTCCGCTTTTCATCCTGTCTGTCAGGAAGGGAGGGCCGCCTCAGTTGACGTGACCGGCTGATTCGCAGGTCGACTTGATGGCCTTGAGAATTGCGGGCAGGTCCTGCCTCTGAACAAAGCTGACCAGGAACGGGGGAGCGAAGAAATCCGGTTTGACCTCCGCCTGGTAGGTCAGGAACGTTCCTTGCCCTGCGGGGTAGTGGTCGAGATTCCATGAGCCGTTATAGACCCTGAAATCTCCGGATTCCTGCCGGAAGTCGATCCGCCGGGGCTCCTGCTCCCTGACTTGCAGCCTGAAATGGACTGATTTCTCGAAAATGAAGATTCCCGTTCTGCCGGTCTGGTCGACGATCTTGCCCGAGCCGCCTTGCCCGACAAGCCTGCTGCTCGACAGTTTCGGCATTGTTTCTGAGAGATGGTCGTAATCAGTCAGCGCTCTCCAGACCGTGCCGGGTTCGGCATGGATGTAGATTTTCCCGGTAACCCTGAGAACGTCGTTTTCCAGATTCTCAAGATCGACAAGGATCTCTCCTTTCATCTGCTCCTGCTGTTCTTCAGTCAGGCCGGCTCGGGGTTCCTGCATGGTTCAGTCGTTTTTGTTGGAAATGGGCGGCATCTGTGCTCAGCAGACGGCATATCCGCCTTCCGAAAGGCGGACGGTGAATTGCCGTATGTTTTCCAGTTCGCTGTCGATGACGTCGGCAGCGTCATTCCTGACATCGCCTATCTCCACGTCCGGTTCGAGCGAAAGGTGCGCAGCGGCCAGGAGCGGACGGTCGAGCGGTTTGCCGATCTGGCTGCAGAGGAAGACGGTCGTTTCCCTGATGCCGCTGACTTCGTCATACATCCGGCGTGCGATTTCATGACTGAGGATGCTGTAGATCTTGCCGACATGGTTGACCGGATTCTTTCCCGCAGCAGCTTCGGTTGTCTGCGGGCGGTTGAAGGGGATGACGCCGTTGACCCGGTTTCCCCTTCCTACCTGCCCGCCGTCGCCTCCTTCAGCGGAGGTCCCGAGCACGGTGAGGTACATGCCCCCTTCGCCGCGAAGCGGATCGTCGAGCGTGTTGATGTCAACCGAGATCGAGTCGAGCAGGCTGTTTTCATTGCTGATGAACTGCAGCAGCTCATCCCTGAGGGCCTGCTTGCGTTCGAAATATCTGTTCTGGCTGCTGACGAAGCGGTCCACAAAGGCAACGGCCACCGTCATGGCAAGATGGCGCCCGGTACGGCAGCCCATGACCTTGATGTCTTCCCCCACTTCAGGAAAGGAGTGCTTCAGGGCATCAGAGTTGAGATGGCGTTCCACGGCGATTACCATCCTTTCGGTTTCACTGAGCGGGGCGTAGCCGACCCCTGCGGAGGTGTCGTTTGCACCGATGACGGTTCTGGAAAAAACATCCGTCAGTTCGCGCGAACCGGGTTTGATCTCATTCTGAAAAAGAAGATGCTTTTCCGGATCGACGAAACGCAGATTCTTCCGGATCCATTCCGATGCGGCAGCCTCGGCTATCTCTCCTACAGGGACACTCTGCCCGTCAACAGTGCTGGTCGCCCGGTCACCGAAGATCAGCCGCATCGGTTCGACCATGGTTCCTCCGCCGGTTCTTGGCGCGCTCATGCCGGCTACGAGCAGGCCCTTGTCGATATTGTGGTGGCAGATACGGCCGAAACGTTCCCGGTATTCACGGCACAGAGCCAGACAGACCGATTCCATGACGGAATCGCAGATCGTATCCGGATGGCCCTTTCCCTTGCGTTCGACCAGTTCCACTGGCTGGGTTTCCATGGGAGCGGTTGCGCCCTGCAGTATCGCGATGTTTCTTGGAGTATGCATCATCAGGAATTTCCGGCTGGCGGTTTACCCCCGGCAGGGGATGGAAATGCATACCGGCAATTTATGGACACTTTTCCCTTGCGCAAGCTGCTGGCCTCCGGGTATCGTTTCACTTTCCGGCCGGGGACGCCCTGAAGGCATGGTCAATCCGCGGAAGGCGGATGTTCGGTCTCCTGCTGTTCAGGAGTTTCCGGAAGCAGTGAGGCAAGCACCTTGTCGATGCGCTTTCCGTCCATGTCGACGATTTCCAGACGCCACGCTTCCCAGTTCATCACGTCACCGGTCTGGGGCATTCTGCCGAGCAGAGACATCACCATGCCGCTCAGGGTATGATAGAGGCCCTTGTCCTCCTCGGGCACGCTTTTAAGGTCAAGGGTGTCCTTCAGTTCGGGAACCGGGATGAGGCCGTCGAGCAGCCAGGAGCCGTCCTCACGTTCCAGGGCCCAGGCATCCTCGCTGTTCCGGGGTACGAACTCTCCGGTAACGGCTTCAAGGAGGTCCTGGAGGGTGACGAGTCCCTGGGTTTCACCATATTCGTCAACCACGAAAACCATCTGGGTTCCTGATGTCCTGAAATGATCGAGAAGCTCCATGCCGGTAAGGCTTTCAGGGACATAGACACACGGCTGGAGCTGGGAGGAGATATCGGTCAGCCCGCCTTTCAGGGTCTGCACAAGAAGCTGTTTGGCATTGACCACTCCGAGCAGTGACTGCAGTCCCCCCTGGCATACCGGAAACCGTGAATGCTCCGATTCTGTCAGACGCAGGATGTTCTTTTCCAGAGGGAGTGCGATATCGAGGTAGACGATGTCGGACCGTGGCACCATGAGGCTTCCGAGCTGACGGTCGTCCAGCCTGAAAACGTTGCGAACCATCTCGTGTTCCTGCTGTTCGATCACGCCTGCCTCCGATCCTTCCTCGAGCATGGCATGGATCTCCTCTTCGGTCACGCTCGGTCCGGGCTTGTTCCGTTTTCCCATGAGCCGGAGAATGGCGTCGGTCGATGCCGAAAGAAGCCGTACGAACGGACGGGTTATCGCGGCAAGCGCCGTCATGGGGCGGGAGACAAGACAGGCGATGCTTTCAGGGTTGAACTGTCCGAGACGTTTCGGAACAAGCTCGCCGATCACGATGGTGATATAGGTCACGGCAAGAACCACCGCCGCGGTGGAGACAATCCTGCTGATTTCCGGTTCGACTCCCGCAACCTGAAGCCAGAACGACAGGGGGCGGGCAAGGGCACTCTCTCCGACAATGCCGTTCAGGATGCCGATGGCCGTGATGCCGATCTGAACGGTTGAAAGGAACCTGGTCGGTTCATGGCCGAGCGTCATTGCCGCTGCGGCAGCTTTGCTTCCCTCGTCGGCGATTTTCGACAGGCGCGACCGTTTTGCCGTCAGCAGGGCGATTTCCGACATGGCAAAGAAGCCATTGACGATGATGAGAACAAACAGAAAGAATATTTCCATGGATGCAATGTGGACTGTTGACAGTCAAATCAACGAAACGGCACCGTCGCGCTTTTCAGGACTTCGGCCGTCCGGGGGATCGTTCATTCATAACATACGATCCGGATAAAGAATTACACTTTTCTCTTTCGTTTTCCAAAAGAGCAGAGTTATCGATATGTTTGGGCATCTGCAGGAACGGCAAGCCTCGTGCATGGACCGATCCGATTCCTTCGGCCGCCGTCCCCGGAAAAAGTCGGGAAAGGCCCGATCCTGAAACCTGTATGAACAGCACAGTACAATGAAAATCGGTATCTCCTGTCATCACACCTACGGTGGAAGCGGCGCCATAGCGACGGAACTCGGCAAGGCTCTGGCTGCAAGAGGGCACATTGTTCATTTTTTCAGCCAGTCTGCTCCGTTCAGGCTGGGGGTTTTTTCGAAGAACATCTTCTTCCATGAAGTCGAAGCCATGCATTACCCTCTCTTCGAATGCCCTTTGTATTCGCTTGCCCTTGCTTCGAAGATCGCCGAGGTCGCCTTTTATGAAAAACTGGATGTCGTCCACTGTCATTATGCCATCCCGCATGCCATCAGCGCACTTCTCGCACGGCAGATGCTGGAGGAGAAGTGCCCGGATGCATCGTGTTTCCGCATCGCAACGACCCTGCACGGTACGGACATCACGATTGTCGGGGCTGATGAAAGCATGCTGGATGCGGTGAGGCTTGCGATCAACAAGTCAGACGGCGTCACGGCGGTGTCGAGCTATCTGAAGGGACAGACGGAGCGCATGTTCTCACCGAAAAAGTCGATAGAGGTAATCCCGAATTTTGTCGATACCGCGCTTTTCCGGAGAGACGGCGGCGGGGAGGTGCGGGAGCAGCTCGGCCTGGGCAGCGAGCGGATCATGATCCATATCTCGAATTTCAGGCCGGTCAAACGCATACGGGATGTGCTCGAGGTTTTCAGAGCCGTTTCCCTTCGTCTTCCGGCCACGCTGCTGCTTGTCGGGGACGGTCCCGACAGGGGTGACGCAGAAATCTGGGTGCGGGCGAACGGTCTTTCCGGACAGGTGCGGTTTCTCGGAAAACTTGACGATATCGTGCCGCTTCTGTCGGTTTCGGATCTCATGCTGATGCCGAGCAATGCCGAGTCGTTCGGTCTGGCCGCCCTTGAAGCCATGGCTTGCGGCGTTCCGGTCGTTGCGACCGATGCGGGTGGATTTCCTGAATTCATCAGACAGGGAAAGGACGGCTTTCTGCTGCCTCCGGGTGATACCGGCGCGATGGCTGAACGCGCCCTGCAGCTTCTCGATGATGCAAGGCTGTGGAAGGAGTGCTCGGCATCGGCGGCGGGGCAGGCAGGGCTCTATGACATCTCCCTGCTCGTGGAACGGTATGAATCGTTTTACGTCCGTCTTCTGCACGGCCGTTCCGCCGGATAGGGCAGCTCAGTACCGCTTTGTCGAGAGGAGCACGCCGCGGAAGCTCTCGAGATTTTCAAGCACGGCCCCGGTTCCCCTGGCAACCGCTGTGAGAGGATCCTCGCTGATGTGTACGGTGAGTTTGGTTTCCTCGGTGATTTTCTTGTCGAGACCCTTGATCAGCGCTCCGCCGCCGGCAAGAAAGAGCCCCCGGTCGAGGATGTCTGCAGAGAGTTCGGGTTTGGTCACTTCAAGACTTTTCTTGATCGAGGTGATGATCTGGCTGATCGGCGTTGAAATGGCTTCCCGGATGGTCGGCGAGTTGACCTCACGCTCTTCGGGCAACGCCGTGACCAGGTTTCTTCCCCTGACCATCATGGTCAGTTCCTTGTCGAGCTTGTAGGCCGAAGCGATCTTCATCTTGACCTCTTCGGCTGTGCGTTCACCGATGGCAAGATTGTATGCCTTGCGGAAATGGCGGATGATCGCATTGGTGATATCGGTTCCGGCAACCCTGAGCGACTCGCCGGAAGCAATGCCGCCGAGAGAGATGACGGCGATTTCCGTGGTTCCTCCTCCGATGTCCACGATCATGTTGCCCATCGGCTCCTTGACATCGATGCCGATACCGATCGCCGCAGCCATCGGTTCCGCAACCAGGTAGACTTCCTTGGCGCCAACATGTTCGGCGGAATCGCGTACGGCCCGCTTTTCGACTTCCGTGATGCCGGAAGGAATGCCGATCACCATGCGCCGGATGCCCAGCGAGAACTGTTTCCTGGTTTTATTGATCAGTCCCCTGATCAGTTCCTCCGTAGCTTCGTAGTCGGCGATGACGCCGTTTGCAAGCGGCTTGATGGTCACGATGCCGGGATGGGTCTTTTCGTGCATCAGGAGGGCGTCCTGGCCGATGGCGACAACCTTGCCGGTGTTGCGGTCCCGGGCGACAATGGACGGTTCGTTCAGGACGACGCCTTTGTCACGGATGAAAATAAGGGTATTTGCCGTTCCGAGATCGATGGCGATATCTCTGAACAGATCACTGAAAAAGCCCATGATGAATAAGGATCTTGGTATGGTGCATAGTGGCTTGGAAGGAGCTGATTCAGGCTGAGTTCCAAGGGTTCAATTGAATTACAAAGGTAGTTAACGGTTTATTTTTTTCAAATGAAAACGTCGTGATGACGGCTCACTTTTTTCCCTTCCCGGCCGTTTTTTTCATACTCTGCCGGGGTTTCGCGAATTCACCCGTTTATGTACATTACCTCAGTCGAAAAACAAGGCGGATCACCCATTATCAACAGGAATACACGTGCTTACGATCTATCAATTTGCAGCGGAGGAAGCAGCCCTGAGGCAGCAGCTTAAACGAAGCGTCGCCTTCGATGCGGAGGCGCTGCGAACGGTGGACGACATTCTCCGCCGGGTACGGGAGGAGGGAGATGCAGCCCTGCTCGATCTGACCGCCAGGTTCCAGGGGGCCAAGCTTGCCGATATGGCGGTTTCTGCCGATGAAATCGACCGTGCCTACAGGGAGGCGGATCAGGCTTTTCTTGACATTCTCAGGGAGGCCTGCCGGAACATCACGGCTTTTCACCGTCATGAGGCGGAAAGGAGTTTCTTTTACGAAGAGCCCGGCGGGGTCATCCTCGGCCAGAGGGTGACTCCGATGGAACGGGCCCTGCTTTACGTTCCCGGAGGAAAGGCGGCCTACCCCTCGTCCGTTCTGATGAATGCCGTTCCGGCAACAGTGGCCGGTGTGGGCGAGGTGTTCATGACGACGCCGTGCGACGCATCCGGCACGGTGAATCCCCATATTCTTGCAGCGGCAAAGGTGGCCGGTATCGAAAAGGTGTACAAACTCGGCGGAGCACAGGCGATCGCCGCCTTCGCCTTCGGCACCGAAACCATTCCGAAGGTCGATATCATTACAGGGCCCGGCAACAAGTATGTCGCCCTTGCCAAAAAGCAGGTGTTCGGCCATGTGTCCATCGACAGTATCGCCGGCCCTTCGGAAGTCGTCGTGATCGCCGATGAAAAGGCGGACCCTGCATTTATCGTCATGGACCTGTTCGCCCAGGCGGAACATGATCCCGATGCATCGGCGGTCCTGATCACACCGTCGGCTGCGCTTGCACGGTCAGTGAGCGAGACGGCAGAGAGGCTTCTCGGGTCGATGCATCGCAAGGAGGTCATTGCCGGTGCGCTGAAGAACAACGGGGCCATCGTCGTAGTGGACAGCCTCGAAGAGGCATGCCGGGTATCGGACATGATCGCGCCGGAACATCTCGAGCTGCATGTCCTGAACCCGTGGGAACTGCTCCCGTCGCTGCGTCACGCCGGAGCCATTTTCATGGGCCAGTATTCCTGCGAAACCGTCGGGGACTACTTTGCCGGTCCCAATCATACGCTTCCGACCAACGGAACGGCGAAGTTCTTTTCTCCGCTCTCGGTCAGGGATTTCGTGAAACACACCTCGATCATCTCCTATTCCAGGGAGCGGCTGCGCCAGTCAGGCGAGCAGATTGCCCGTTTTGCCGATCATGAGGGACTTCAGGCTCATGCGGAAGCTGTCCGTGTCAGGTTGAGAACGGTATGAAGGTCAGCGATTTCGATTATTTCCTTCCCGAAGAGAGTATCGCTTCCTATCCGCCTGACCAGCGGGGTTCGACCCGGCTTCTGGTGTTGAACCGCAAGACAGGCAGCATCATGCATTCGGCGTATGCACGGCTTGATGACTTCCTGCAGCCGGGGGATCTTCTCGTTCTGAACAACAGCAGGGTGGTGCGGGCTCGGCTTTTTGCGGAAAAGCCCACCGGTGCGAGAATCGAGCTTCTGCTGCTCGAGAAGCATGAAGAGGCGCAGAACCTTGTGCTTTACCGCGGAAAGGTGAAGCGGGGAGACCTTCTCCTGGTCCATGGCAACGAGCTCCTTGTCGAGGAGCTTCACGAACAGGGTGTTGCCCGGCTTTCCTGGCAGGGTGAGGCCGATCTTGCCGGACTTTTCGACCGTTTCGGGTCGGTGCCCATTCCTCCCTACCTGAAGCGCGACGCCGAGACTGTCGACCGCGAGCGGTACCAGACGGTTTTTGCGGAGCTTCCTGGTTCCGTTGCGGCTCCCACGGCCTCGCTCAACATGACGGACGACCTTCTGCAGCGGCTTTCGTCGAAAGGGATCCTGACAGCGAGGCTTACCCTGCATGTAGGGCTGGGCACCTTCCTGCCGATCAGGTCGGAAGATCCGGAGGAGCATGTCATGCACCGGGAATTCTACCAGATTCCCGTGCAGACCGTCAGGCAGATCCGTGAGACACATGCACAGAGAGGCAGGGTCATTGCCGTGGGCACGACGGTCGCCCGCTCCCTCGAAGACGCTGCTGAACGTCTTTCATCCCTCCCCTGCGATGAACCGGTCAGTGGCGAGGCCGACCTTTTCATCTACCCCGGTTACCGGTTCAGGATGGTCGATGCCCTCGTGACCAACTTTCACGCACCCCGCTCGACCGTGCTCATGCTGACGGCGGCTTTTGCAGGCCGGGAAGCGCTCCGCCAGGCTTACCGTGACGCCGTCGGAAGCGGTTACCGCTTTCTCAGCTACGGAGACAGCATGTTCATTTTCTGACGCCGTTCGGCTGAAAGAGTCTGTGGCGCTTTTTTCTGCTTCTGGCCGGACTAAGGATTTACCTGAATAAATAAGGATGGGACGTGTGTCGTCTTTCGGAACTTCGGATACGGGGCGGCGTCCGATTCGGCGTACCGTTGTATTTCAGAAACCGCTGTACTATTTTTCAACCTTTGCCCCGGATCGGGCAAAAGCCTTTCCTGCCTTTTTGTGAGTTATCAATATCCATAATCATCATCTCAGGGAGATAGACCTCATGAGTCTCATAAGCCAGTATCGTGCTCATACAGAAGAAAGATCGAAACTCGGTGTTCCTCCTCTTCCGCTGACGGCGGAACAGGCGCGGGAACTTGTTGCCCTCCTGCAAGAGAATCCTGTTCAGGAAAAGGATTACCTGCTGGAGCTGTTCTGTGAGCATATCAGTCCCGGCGTGGACGATGCCGCATTCGAAAAGGCGGCTTTCCTCGATCAACTCGTCAAGGGTGAAGCAGGCTGCAGCGTCATCAGCCGCATTGAAGCCGTCAGGATCCTCGGCTCCATGCTCGGCGGCTATAACGTCAAGCCCCTGATCGATGCTCTCGGCAACGATGATGAAGCGGTTGCTGCCGAAGCGTCAGCCATGCTGAAGAACATCCTGCTGGTTTATGACTCATTCGATGTCGTCGCCGACATGTCGAAATCCAACAGGTTCGCCCGTGAGGTGCTCGAGTCGTGGGCGAACGGCGAATGGTTCACATCCCGGCCGGTCCTGCCGGAGAAAATGACGCTGACGGTCTTCAAGGTGCCCGGCGAGACCAACACGGACGATCTGTCTCCTGCAAGCGAAGCCTTCACGCGGAGCGACATTCCGCTCCATGCCCTGAGCATGCTGCGGTCGAAGATGAGCGATCCGATCGGAACCATCGCGAGCCTCAAGGCCAAGGGTCATCCGCTGGCCTACGTCGGCGATGTGGTCGGAACCGGTTCAAGCAGAAAATCGGGCATCAATTCCGTGCAGTGGCATCTGGGCGACGCAATTCCGGCGGTGCCGAACAAGCACACCGGAGGAGTTGTCATCGGAGGAATCATCGCGCCGATTTTCTTCAACACCGCCGAGGATTCCGGCGCACTGCCGATACAGGCGGATGTTACAGGCATGGAGACAGGCGACGTGATCGACCTGTTTTCCTCCGAAGGCCGGATCGAGAAGAACGGGCAGCAGATCGCGACATTCTCTCTCGAGCCGAACACTCTTGCCGACGAAGTCAGGGCCGGCGGGCGGATCACTCTGATCATCGGGCGTAACCTGACCCGGAAGGCACGGAAGATTCTCGGACTTGGCGAAGAGTCGGTCTTCAGCAAACCGCAGCAGCCGGCCGATTCCGGAAAAGGCTATACACTTGCCCAGAAAATGATCGGTCAGGCCTGCGGTCTTCCGGGCGTGCGTCCGGGCATGTATGTCGAACCCGCAGTCCTGACCGTCGGTTCCCAGGATACCACCGGTCCGATGACGAGGGACGAGATCAAGGAGCTTGCGGCTCTGAGCTTCAGTGCCGACCTTTTCATGCAGAGCTTCTGCCACACGGTGGCCTATCCGAAGCCTTCGGACATCAAGATGCATCGCAGCCTCCCCTATTTCATCATGAGCAGGGGGGGCGTTTCCCTCAAACCGGGAGACGGCGTGATCCATACCTGGCTGAACCGCATGGTTCTGCCCGATACGCTGGGAACCGGCGGAGATTCCCATACCCGTTTTCCGATCGGCGTCTCGTTCCCCGGAGGTTCGGGTCTTGTTGCCTTTGCCGGTGTGACGGGCACCATGCCGCTCAATGTTCCCGAGTCGGTTCTGGTGCGGTTCGCAGGCACGCTGCAGAACGGAATCACACTCAGGGATCTTGTCAACGCGATTCCCTATGTCGCCATCAGGCAGGGACTTCTGACTGTCGAGAAGAAGGGCAAGAAGAACATTTTCGCCGGGCGCATTCTCGAGATCGAAGGTCTTCCACAGCTCAAGGTCGAGCAGGCATTCGAACTTTCGGACGCTTCTGCGGAGCGAAGCGCGGCGGCCTGCACGGTTCTGCTCGACAAGGAGCCGGTCGTCGAGTACCTTCGGTCCAATGTGCAACTGCTCGGCCAGCTGATCGAGGATGGGTATGGCGATGCCGGAACCATCAGCCGGAGAATCGGCAGGATGCAGGAATGGCTGGACAATCCGCAGCTGCTGCAGCCGGACCGCGATGCGGAATATGCAGCCGTCATCGAAATCGACATGAGCGAGATCACGGAACCGATCCTTGCCTGTCCGAACGATCCGGACGATGTGATGACCCTGAGCGAGGTGCTTGCAGACGACCGAAGGCCGAAAACCATCGACGAGGTATTTGTCGGCAGCTGCATGACCAATATCGGCCATTTCAGGGCACTCGGCGAAGTGCTCAGGGGGAAGGGTGCCGCCGCGGCGAGGCTCTGGGTCGTTCCTCCGACGAAGATGGACATGAAAAAGCTCATCGAGGAGGGGTACTATTCGGTGTTCGGGGCTGCTGGCGCAAGAACCGAGGTGCCGGGATGCTCTCTCTGCATGGGCAACCAGGCAAGGGTTGCAGACAATGCCGTCGTCTTTTCGACAAGCACCCGCAACTTCGATGACAGGATGGGCAAGGGCGCCCAGGTCTATCTCGGTTCTGCGGAGCTTGCAGCGGCATGCGCCCTGCTTGGCCGCCTGCCCGATCCCGCCCAGTACAGGGAGATCGTCGGGTCCCTTTCGGAAAACAGTGCGCAGGTCTACCGCTACCTGAATTTCCATGAGATCGGCAAGGAGGAGTTGCAGCTTCTGGTCGATTGATGTATTATTTCATTGGCGGGATATGGAAATATTTTGCATATTCATCTGTACAGTGTTTTTTGAAAACTCGCTGTTTTTCGTTATTATTCGTGAGCTGAACAAGCTGGTACATTTATCTGAAAACCCTAACTGAATTGTAACCATGAAAAAACTTTTCATTTTCCTCTTTCTCTTAAGCTCAGTTTCATTTGTTGGCTGCGCTCAGAAAGCTGAAGAACCGAAACCGGAAGAAGCTGCTCCTCCGGCAGAACAGGCCGCTCCTGCACCGGCAGAACAGCCGGCTCCTGCAGCACCTGCAGACCAGGCAGCACCTGCAGACCAGGCAGCACCTGCAGCACCTGCAGACCAGGCAAAACCGGCAGAAGGCGCAAAATAACGCCCTTTTCAAGGTATTATAGAAAGGGGACCGAGCTTGCTCAGTCCCCTTTTTTTATCTCCCTGCACGCTTTGTTTTCCGGCAGGACAAAAAAAAGACACGGTTCCGCCGTGTCTTTTTCTGCTTGCTGAGGAGCCAGGACTCGAACCTGGAATTGCCTGATCCAGAGTCAGGAGCCTTACCAATTTGGCCACTCCTCAATGAGCAATGAATATACGAAAATTAATGAAAAACCATCACGGGGAACATTTATTTGTTACAGGACGGACAGGAGAGCGGGTATCAGCAGCATGCCGGCGATCATCGTGGCTGACACGAGGGATGCGGCGTACTCGATGTCGAGTTTTTCAAGAGATGAGTACATCAGGGTGTTGTAGCCGGCAGGAGCGGACGCGCAGATGACGGCGATAGCGCGGTTGATGCCTTCCAGACCGAAGAGTTCCACCAGGATGAGGCCGGTCACCATGCCGAACGCCATTCTCAGCGAGATGCCTGCAAGGAGGCGGGTGATGGAGGTTTTCGGCAACCGTACCGATGCACCCAGCGCCAGCAGCAACAGGGGAATGGTGAGTTCCCCGATCTCATTGAGTACGTGGATGGCTATCGGGTAGGGCCGCAGGGAAAGCAGGTTCATGCCCATGCCTGCCGCAAGAGCCCAGAGAGGAGGGGAGGCGGCGAATTTCCGCCACACGGCCCTGCCTTTCGATGCTCCGTACCTGCCGGCGATAAAGGCGGAAAGCGTGAAAGCCGACAACCCGTTGGGAAGATCGAACATGAACAGTCTCGACAGGCCTTCGTCACCATAGAACGACTTGATGAACGGCATGGCGATGCCGAGATTCATGACGGTCGTGCCGATGAGCAGGACGGCAAGGGTTTCTCCCCGCATCCCGAGCAGCCTGCCTGCCAGGAGCGATGCTGCGAAGGTGACAAGGATCACGATTGTCGAGATGAGCGGAAGATAGAGGAAGTCGCTCGTGAGTTCGACCAGCGGCAGGGTCGAGAGCATCAGGGCCGGAAGGGTGAGCGCAAAGATCAGCTTCAGCAGGAAATCGACGGATTCCCGGCGGATGATTCCGGTTTTGTTCAGGATGATGCCGAGCGAGAAGGCGGCAAATGTCGGGGCAACAAGAAAAGCAAGGTCAAACATTGCCGGAGGTCACGTTGTTGACGTGAAGAGCTTCGTACACCCGAGAGGATTCGAACCCCTAACCTTCTGATCCGTAGTCAGATGCTCTATCCAGTTGAGCTACGGGTGCATGTGGCGGGCATCTTCCTGAGATACCCGCCCAGAGTAGCGTGTACGGGATTCGAACCCGTGATCTTCGCCTTGAGAGGGCGATGTCCTGGGCCACTAGACGAACACGCCAGATATGTGAGGCTTTCCAAAACCGGCTTTGCTGGTGGGCCCTGTAGGACTTGAACCTACGACCCAGCGATTATGAGTCGCTTGCTCTGACCAACTGAGCTAAGGGCCCTCCAAGCCATGCTTTAGAGGCAAACAATATAATGCTTGGCGGCAAATATGCAAAACATTCTGTGGATTCCTTCAGGGAAAAATCAGGAAAACTCCTCGTATTTTTCCCTTGAGATATCGGCGCCGAGGGAACGCAGTTTCTTTTCGATCGCTTCATACCCGCGATCGAGATGGTACACCCGCAGCACTTCCGTTTCGCCCCTTGCGACAAGGCCTGCAAGGACAAGACATGCCGACGCCCTCAGGTCTGTGGACATCACCTTCGTGCCTGTTAGCTGCTGGGGCCCGTGAATGACCGCCTGGTTCTTTCGGATTTCGATATGCGCTCCGAGACGGTTGAGTTCGGGAATATGGTTGAAACGTTCGTGGTAGACCTTGTCGGTGACATGACTGACGCCCTCCGCCTGGGTCATCAGAGCCATCCACTGCGCCTGCATGTCGGTCGGAAAGGCGGGATAGGGTTTGGCGGTGATGTCAGTCGGCTGCAGCCTTTCAGGAGCGGCAAGCGACACGGACTCGTTTTCTGTGGTTACCGCGCAGCCGGCATCGGCGAATTTCTTGAGCACCGATTTCAGATGGAGCGGATCGATCTCCTGCATGGTGAGTTCACCCCCGGTGATGGCTGCCGCCGCAAGAAGGGTCCCCGCTTCGATGCGGTCGGCGATGTTTCGGAACGAAACGGCCCTGAGGGTATCAACCCCCTCGACGACAAGCTCGGTCGTGCCGGTTCCGGAGATACGGGCGCCCATGTCCAGCAGGAAACGGCAGAGGGCTTCGATTTCCGGTTCAACGGCCGCATTGCTGATGGTGGTGGTTCCGGCCGCTGTCACCGCAGCCATGAGGGTGTTGCCGGTAGCACCGACCGAGGAGATCGGAAAATCGATATGGTTTCCCTTCAGCCGCGACGCCTTGACCTTTGCCTCGATATAGCCTTTTTCAATGGTCACATCCGCTCCGAGCTTTTCCATTGCCATGATGTGCAGGTCGACCGGGCGGGGACCGAACGCGCATCCTCCCGGCAGCGAGACCCTGGTTTGTCCGAACCGTGAGAGCAGGGGTCCGAGCACATAGATGGAGGCCCGCATTTTCTTGACCAGTTCATAAGGAGCTTCGACGCTCTGCAGCCTGGACGTCGATACCTTCAGGATGTTGCTGTCAAAGCAGACTTCAGCTCCAAGGTGTGCCAGCAGTCTGCTGAAGGTCCTGATGTCCTGCAGGTCCGGTATCCGGTGAATCTCGAATGTGCCTTCGGGTGCGAGCAGGGTTGCAGCGATGATCGGCAGGGCGGAATTCTTTGATCCTGATGCCCTCAGGGTTCCGGCAAGCCGATTTCCGCCGCGAATGACCAGTTTATCCATGCGGTTGAAGGGTTACATCGAAAAACCCGTATTTACATATTTCAGGCTCAGAAAAACAAATTATTTTTTATAACCTTCTGAGATGCGGATCTCTTTTCCTGGTCCGGCACTGTCTTCGACAGCAGCATGTCCTATCGTCAGCGTCAATTATTAGCCATGCCATGTTCACCCATGTCTGCCGGCCGCCGTTTTCAAACCATGTCATGAGGCTGCTCTTCCTCCTTGTTTTTCTTGTTTTTCCGGCGATCGCCCTTATTCCCGGACATGCGCGGGCAAGCCAGGAGATGGACAGGATTCTTCTTGAGAAGAAACGGGTCGAAACCAATCTGAAGAGCCTGAAAAAGCAGCTCGAGGATTACCAGGGCAAGCTGAAGAGGACCATGAGCGACGAGGCGCAGTCTCTCGATGCCCTCCGGAACATCAAGCAGCAGATCCTTGTCAACGAAAGGCTCATGGGGGAAAACCAGGCCTACCTCAACAGCCTTGACCGCGAAATCGACTATCTTCGTAACGAACTGGTTGTCAACCGCCAGAGCTACGGCAGGGTTTCAAACGATTTTCAGCGTATTGCCGTCGCGGCCTACAAACACGGAGGGGATCGCAATGCGGAAAAGCTTCTCACGTCCGGGTCGGTCAATGATGTCCTGGTCAGGGCAAAGTACATGGGTTTTCTGACACGATCCGTCCACAGCAAAGTCACTGATCTGCAGACCAGCGCCCGCAGACTTGAAGTTGCCAGGACCGAACTTGAGCGGAGCTATCATCAGAAGGAGGATGTGATCAGGGAGCAGCAGCTTCAGCTCAAGTCCTACGCTTCGAAGAGGAAGGAAAAAGAGTCGGTGCTTCATGAGATCAAAAAGAACAAGAAGCGGTTCGCCGCACAGATCCGGCTCGTCCAGAAAAAGCAGTTTCAGCTCCAGGCCAAGATCGAGTCGCTGATCATGGCCCAGCAGGAGCTGATCGACAAGGAGCGTGAGCGCGAAAGGCTGCGTGAACTGCAGAAGCAGCGCGATCGACAGCGCAGGATGCTTGAGGCAAAACGGCGTGAGGAGGATCGGCAGCGCAGGCTGGCACTCGATAAGCAGAGCGGCTCCCGGAAAAATGCGGTTTCAGACGACAAGGAAACCGGCCCGGATCAGGAGAGCCCCGGGAAAAGCTTCAGGGAGAAATCAGGTGCTGAACAGATGCGGCTGGTTCCTGACGACACGGCTGTGGAGATCGAGCGCGTCTCGGCTGATTTCGACAAGACATACGGAAGGCTCCCCTGGCCGGTCAGAAACGGCGTGGTGATCAGGCGGTTCGGAACGCAGAGGGACAGGGACCTGAACATTGTCACGACCAGTAACGGCATCGATATTTCGGTTCCCGACAACAGCCCGGTCAGGGCGGTGTCAGGCGGGAAGGTTGCACAGATCGCGTACCTTCCGACATTCGGAAACATCGTGATCGTGCGGCATCCGAAGTCCTACCTGACGGTTTATGCGAACCTTGCACGGGTGACCGTTGCGAAGGGGGAGTTCATACAGTCACAGCACATGATCGGTTCATCCGGAGCCATGACTGAAGGAGGTTCGATCGTCCATTTCGAGATATGGAAGGGGAAAGCAAAGCAGAATCCCGAAAAATGGTTGAGAAACTGACGCGTTATGGGAGTAAAGGCACTTGTCTTGACGGTACTCGCCGTCCTGTTCCGTCCCGGAACGTTCTGGAAGGAGCTGAAGCGGGACGATCAGGGGGTCAACGCCCTGAAAGACTATGCCGTTCCGGTTATCGCGGTCGTCCAGCTCTGCAAATTCCCTCTTGTCGGTGTTCCGAGGACGGCAATGCTGTTTTCCCTGGTCACTTTCATCGTCGATGTTTCGGTGATCTATCTTCTTGCAGGAGGCATCATGCGCCTCTTCGACCGCCAGCAGAAGGAAAACGTCCAGGATGCCGTCCTGACCATTCTCTGTTATGCACTGACGCCGGTGTGGCTGTTCGAGCTTCTGTATTTTACCGGCGGATGGAGCTGGTTTTTTGCAGCTGCGGCCCTGTCCTACGCCCTCGTGATCGGCAGGATGGGATTTGCCGTCATGCTTGACGCAGCAGGTGCCGGACGAACGGAAGGATTTGCCGGCAAGGCCGGGCTTCTGATCATCATGACAGAGATAGCGGCATTTCTCGTGATCAGGGGGCTTCTCCGGTTTTTCACCATTCCATGATTTTCCGTTATGGCTCATCAAGACCTGCACCTGAATTATGAACTGGTGGAATCGATCCTGATCGCCTTTCTCAGGAATGAAATCAGAAAATTCGGGTTCCGTTCTGTCGTGCTCGGCCTTTCAGGAGGCATTGATTCGGCGGTCGTCTGCGAACTTGCCGTTCGTGCTCTCGGACCTGAAAACGTCCGGGCCATCCTCATGCCTTACAGGACAAGCAGTCCCGAGAGTCTCGACCATGCGAGGCTCATGGTCGGCCGGCTTGGTGTCCGGTCAGAGGAGATGCCGGTTACCGGTATCGTTGACGCTTTTTTTTCAGGCAGGGAGGAGGCGGGTTGTCTCAGGAGAGGAAACATGATGGCAAGGGCAAGAATGCTCACCCTGTATGATGTTTCCGCAAGGGACGGTTCCCTGGTGCTCGGAACCAGCAACAAGACCGAACTGCTGCTCGGGTACGGTACCCTTTTCGGGGACATGTCTTCAGCGGTCAATCCCGTCGGCGATCTGTACAAAACGCAGATCAGGGGGCTTGCACGACATCTCGGCATTCCAGCGATCCTGATCGACAAACAGCCCTCGGCCGATCTCTGGCAGGGGCAGAGCGACGAGGAGGATCTCGGTTTCAGTTACGAGGCCGTCGATCGTCTCCTGTACATGATGCTTGAGAAAAGAATGGACCGTGAGGCGATTCTTGCGCAGGGGGTGGAGGAACCATTCTACCGGAAGGTCAGAGTCATGGTGGTCAGAAGCCAGTACAAGCGGATGATGCCGGTCATTGCGAAAATATCCGACCGTACTCCCGGCATCGATTTCCGCTATGCGAGGGACTGGCAGGAGATCAGGTAAGCCCGTCCTAAAACGAGCGAAGCACGGTATCGCAGAGAAAATACTTGTCGTCTTTTTCCGGGTAATCCGTGGTAAAGTGCAGTCCCCGCGATTCTCTCCGTTTGATGGCGCTCTCGATGATGAGGCTGGCGACCTTGATGATGTTTCTCAGTTCGAGGATTTGAGGCGTGATCCGGGTTTTCTTGTAGTAGACCTCCGTTTCTTCCTTGAGAAAATCGATCCGTCGTTTTGCACGCTGAAGTCTCAGGTCGCTGCGGACAATGCCGACATAATCGTTCATGACCTGCTGCGCCTCCTTTTTGTTATGAGAAACAAGAATCCACTCCTCTGGATTGGCTGTTCCCGAATCGTCCCAGTCGGGGAAAGCCACATCGCTGTGTATGGCGTGCAGTCTTTCCTTGATATCGGTATACGACCGCCATGCGAACACAAGGGCTTCAAGCAGGGAATTGCTGGCCAGCCGGTTGGCGCCGTGCACCCCCGTGCAGCTTGTTTCCCCGCAGGCGTACAGACGGTTGATGGTCGTTCTGCCATGCTCGTCGGTCAGGATGCCCCCGCAGGAGTAGTGGGCAGCCGGAACCACGGGGATCATTTCCCTGGTCATGTCGATGCCGTAACGGAGACAGGTTTCGTAGATATTGGGAAAATGCTCCCTGGTTATTGCCGGATCGATATGGGTGACGTCGAGAAAAACGCACTCTTCTCCGGTCTTTTTCATTTCGGAATCGATTGCCCTGGCAACGATATCCCTCGGGGCGAGATTCTGGCGCCTGTCGTAGTGCTGCATGAATTCCTGGCCGTTCTTCAGCCTGAGGATTCCCCCGAAGCCCCGGACCGCCTCGGAGATCAGGAAGGATTTTGCCTTGGGATGATACAGCGAGGTCGGATGGAACTGGATGAATTCCATATTGGCGATCTTTGCTCCCGCCCGGTAAGCCATGGCGACGCCGTCGCCGGTTGCGATGTCGGGATTGGTGGTGTGCAGGTAGACATGACCGAGTCCCCCTGTCGCCACCATGGTGATTCTGGAGAGGATTGTTTTCGGTTTCAGGTTCAGGGAATCCAGGACATAGGCGCCGTAACAGGTGATGTCGTTGGTTTTGATCTCCAGGTGGTGTTCCGTGATGAGTTCGAGAGCGTAGTGGTGTTCAAGCAGGGTAATGTTGGGATGGCTGCTCACCTTTTCTAGCAGAGCGGTCTCAACCTCGCGGCCGGTCAGGTCGCTGGCATGGACAATCCTGTTGCGTGAGTGGCCGCCCTCCTTGCCGAGATGCAGATGGTGGTTGCCGGTCATGGTGAATGCAACGCCGAACTCGATCAGTTTATTGATGTGGCCGGGTCCTTCCCTGACCATGATATCCACCATCTGCGGATTGCACAGCCCTGCGCCTGCATCGAGCGTGTCGGTTACATGCAGTTCCGGAGTGTCGTTCCGGTCGATCGCGGCGGCGATGCCCCCCTGCGCCCAGTTGGTGTTGGATGCTGAACTCTCTTTCTTTGTGATGATGGTTACCGTGGCGTGGTCGGCCATGTGCAGGGCGAAGTAGAGGCCGCCGATGCCGCTGCCGACAACCAGGACGTCAGTCTTGATTTCTTGTGTCATGAAACACGAAAAAGAATTTCATTTCGATACCGGTCTTGCGCTGACGCCCGTTGGCGGACAGCACGGTAAACACCAATATACGCAAGGGTCCTGAAACCTTCTGCAGCGGGAACTTCCGGAATATGCAGGCGATCTACGCCGCACTCCGCCTGAGACGGCGTATCGCACTGAACAGAATGATGACGATTCCGATGAGAATGACGGAGTGCACAACTTCGACAAGATGAGGAAACGCACGTGCCACAAAAAACCCCAGGAACGTGAAACACAGCACCCAGACCACCGTCCCCGTGCAACTGAAGAACAGGAAGAGCGGATAGGACATGCCTGCGACCCCGGCAAGCGTTGCCGCAAAGCTTCTCACGATGGGTGCGAAGCGTGCCAGAAAGACGGCCTTGGCGCCGTGCCGGTCGTAGAAGAGTCTTGTTTTCCGGAGATGCTCCTGGTGAAAGAAGAGGGTGTCCCGTTTGCTGAAAATCGATTTGCGCAGCCTGGTGCCGATCAGATATCCGGTCGAGTCGCCGAGGATGGCCCCCAGGATCAGCGTCAGGACGAGCGGCAGGATGTCGAGCTTTCCTGAAGCCGCAATCAGTCCGGCGGTGATGAGCAGTGAATCACCCGGAAGAAAAAAGCCGGCAAAAAGTCCGGTTTCAGCAAAAACCATTGCGAAAAGCAGGGCATAGCCGCCCCAGACGATGAGTTCGTCGAGTGTCCTGATATCCTGAAGAGAAGAGAGCAACTCCATGAGACGTGCCGGATACGTGGTTGCCGAAGAGAAAAAACGGGAAACAAGCTCCGCAGCTTTTTCCCGTTACTGATAATCCGGCATCGTTCCGGTGTCGCCGGGGGATGCCCTGTGCATGCTCCTCTTCAGGGAAGCAGGACGGCGCACGATATGACGGTTGTCCACAGACCGGTTTCACCTTCTGCGGACTCGGTGATATTGTAGGAATTGATGATTTTGCCGCTCATCTTGTAGATGCCTTCCCGTTCGTCCCAGTCCTTGTTGGGGTCGAACTCGATGCCGAGTGTCGTGGCAAGCATGGTTGCCGCAAGGTCTTCTGCGTATTCCCCTGACTGTTCAGCAGTTTCACCGAAGGGATGATGTTCCGACAGGTAGCCGTACTGGGTGTCGTCCGCCGGAATGGCTACACCGACCGAAGCCGAGATCAGGCGGTTGTTCTCGTTGGTGGAGTTACGGGCCATGACGGCAAAGGTGATCTGTCCCGGAGAGAGCATTTTCAAGCCTTCATCGACGCTGATGCGCTCGCATTTCGGGGGAAAGATGCTGGAAACAGTCACCAGGTTGCATTTTTCGATCTTTGCATCCCTCAGGGCGAGCTCGAAAGAGGAAAGATACTCTTTATGCCTTCCTACACCTTTGGTGAAGAATACTTTTGTCGGGACAAATGACAAGGCTGTTTCTCCGGATAATGGTTGGAAAAAGTAAAAGCCGGGTTGAGCAATTATAGGAAAAAGGGAAGTTATTCAAAACGGTTTTTTCCCGGCCACTTTAAAAAATTTCCTTTTCCCGGCCCTGACGATTTTCGGACTGTCGCCGAACTCGATGACCGCGTTGATATCCGTGATCCTCTCCTCGTCCACCTGTACGGCATGCTGCTGGATCATCCTTCTTGCCTCGGATTTCGACGTGGCGGCTTCGAGCTTCAGCAGCAGGTCGACAAGCGGAAGGGCAGGAACGTCGCACACGACGCTCGGCATTTCATCCGGAGCTTTTTTATGCACAAAGAGCTGGTCGAAATGCGTTTCTGCTTTCATGGCCTCATCCGGCGAGTAGTACTGCGCGATGATCTCCCGTGCAAGGGCCCTTTTCATCTCCCGCGGCTCTCCGGCAATGCGTTCGGCGATGCCGGTGAGCAGTTCAGCCTTCGGAGGAACCAGCAGTCTCCAGTAGGTCTCAATCAGCTCGTCGGGAATGGAAAGCGCCCTGCCGTACATCTCTTCAGGAGCGTCGTTGAAGCAGATGGCGTTGCCCAGCGATTTCGACATCTTTTCTCCTCCAGAGGTGCCGACCAGGAGCGGCATGGTGATGCAGACCTGCGGATCGAGTCCGTACTCCCGCTGCAGGTCGCGTCCGACCAGCAGGTTGAACTTCTGGTCTGTTCCGCCGAGTTCCACGTCGTTTTTCAGGTGCACCGAATCCATTCCCTGTGCAAGCGGGTAAAGGAATTCGTGGATGGAGATCGGTTCCTTCGACCGGTAACGCCGCTCGAAATCATCGCGTTCGAGCATTCTTGCCACCGTATAGTGGCTGGAAAGCCTGATGACGTCAGCGAAGCGCATGGTGCCGAGCCAGTCCGCATTGTAGCAGATCGTTGTTTTTTCAGGATCGAGAATCTTTGACGCCTGTTCGAAATAGGTCTCTCCGTTCCGGCGGGCCTCATCGGCAGAAAGCTGCGGCCTCGTCCTGCTTTTGCCCGAAGGGTCGCCGATCATGGCGGTGAAATCGCCGATGATGAGGATGGCTTCGTGGCCGAGGTCCTGGAACTGGCGCAGTTTCCTCAGCACCACAGAGTGGCCGAGGTGCAGATCGGGCCTCGACGGATCTGCACCGAGCTTGATTTTCAGGGGCCTGGCTGTCTTGAGGCTTTTCATCAGCTTCTGTTCGAGCTCATCGGCGCTGATGATTTCGACGACGTTGCCGACGATGATATCGAGCTGTTCCTGGACGGTGGGAAAATACATGGCGTTTTCCTGTTATGAATATTTCCTGAGTTGCTGAAGCTGCCGCCTTGTGTCACGTTCCCTGATGGCTTCCCGTTTGTCATAGAGCTTCTTGCCTCTGGCGAGTGCGAGCTCGATTTTCAGAATGCCGCGGTCGTTGAAAAAGGCTTTCAGAGGGATCAGGGTCAATCCCTTCTCGTGTATCTTTGACTGGAGCCTCCGGATTTCTGCCTTGTGCAGGAGTAGTTTGCGGCTTCTTTTCGGGTCGAGCAGGTCGAGATGGTTGTGCTCGTAATGCGTTATCTGCATGTTTTCAAGCCACACCTCGCCGTGATGGATCATGGCGTAGCTTTCATTGAGGCTCGCCTTGCCGAGACGCACGGATTTCACCTCGCTTCCAAGCAGTTCGATGCCGGCGACGATCGTATCGAGAATCTCGTATTCAAAACGCGCCTTGCGGTTATGAATGACGGAAACATAGGATGGCTTTCCCTGGTTCTTGGCCACGGGGCTTTTCAGTTTTCAGTTGCATAATACTCGACCGGGATGAGATTCCCGATGTTGAGGACAAGATAAGGGTCGAGGTGTTTTTTTACTCGAGCCATTTCACGGATTCCCTGCCTGCCGTACATTTCCTCAAGATATCCCGATTTCAGTTTTCCGATACCGTGCTCCGCTGAAAGCGTGCCGCCCATGGCAAGGGTTTCGCTGACCAGCGTGCGGTAGAGGGCCTTGGCCCTGTCGAATTCCTCCCTGTTCCGGGGAAGGATATTGAGATGCAGATGGGCGTTTCCGATATGACCGAAGATGATGAAGGCGAATTCCTCCCGCTCGCAGGAGTTCCGGTACAGGTCGAACAGGTCGCGGAAACGGCTGTCGGGAACGGCCATGTCGGTGCTGATCTTGCTCTCATCCTGCCGTGCAAGCCATTCGTTGACCAGCACGGGCAGGTCGTGGCGGAACTCCAGGAGTTTTTTCTGCTCGTCACGGTCGAGCGCCACCCATGAGGCGTCCGTCATGGCGCCGCACGATTCCATGAGGTTCAGCAAGGCTTCAAGATCGGCTTCCTCGGCAGCGGCGGTCGTCTCCTTCTCAATGTAGATCCCGCCTGCTGTCCGGACAGGAACATCGGGGTGGCTCGTGCGGAGTAAGTCGAGCGAGCGACTGTCGAACAGCTCCAGGACTCGTGGCCGGAAACCGCCGCGCCCTTCCCGCGCCTTTCCGACAAACGAAAAAAGACCGTCGGTCGTGCTGAAGTAGACAAGGCAGGAGATCACCTTTTCAGGCAGGGGGATCAGCTGCAGTTCGGCTTCGAGAATGATGCCGAGCGTGCCTTCGGAACCGATGAACAGATCGATGAGATCCATTCCCGGCTGCGAGAAGTAGCCGGCGTTGTGCTTGGAGGTGTCCGGAATGCTGTAGCCGGGTCTTCTGAAGCCGAGGCTGCTGCCGTCAGGCAGCCCGATCCTGAAGAACCCCCCGGCGTCCGCGAACCAGTGGCCTCTCGGTATGTCGAGGATGGCTCCCTGGGGCAGGGCGATCCTGATCCACCGGATGTGGTTGCGTGTCGGCCCGTATTTGAAGCTTCTTGCCCCGGACGAATTGTTTGCGATCGTGCTCCCGATGAAACACAGTTTTTCGGTGGGATCGGGAGGGTAGAGCCACCCTTCGGCTTCAGTTGCCTTCTGGACTGTCTCGAGGAGGGCTCCCGCCTGCACCCGGATCGATGCGGTTCCATCCGCCACCGGTTCGACAGGGCCTATCCGGTTCAGAAGGTGCATGGCGATCACGTAGTCGCCGACTGGGATTCTTCCGCCCGTCGTGCCCGTACCGTTGCCCGCAACGGTGAACCTTTTTTTTTCACCTGCGGCAGACCTGAGCAGGGCGGCCACCTCGTCCGGGTTCTCCGGGAAGAAAACCCCGGGAGTCCTGCCGATTTTCAGATTGCTGGTGTCTTCGAGGAACCCCTGTATGGCTCCGGGGTCATCCTTAAATATCATCGTGGACCTCGTACGGTTCTCTTTTCTTCGGTTCAGGACGTTTCGTGCCGGAGCTGTCCGGTCTTGCGGGCTCCTGCCAGACTTCCTCTCCTGTTTCTTTCCGGTTGGCATTGAGCGAGTCGCTGATCGCCTTGACCGAAGCGGCCGCCTTCGACGGTGAATATCCTGCACTACTCTTCTGTGTGCCGTTGACGTAGTAGTTGATCAGTTCGCGGGCTATCGGCGCGGACACGCTGCCGCCGAAACCCGCATTTTCCACCAGCACGGTGATGGCGATTCGGGGATGGTCAACCGGAGCGAACGCAATGAACCAGGCGTGATCCTTTCCGTGGGGGTTCTGGGCCGTGCCGGTTTTGCCGGCGACCGTCACTCCAGGAACCTGCGCCAGGGTGCCGGTTCCCTGAAGCACGACGCCCTGCATGGCCTCCTTGACGATATCGAAGGTCCGCTTCGCTACGGGCAGTTTCCTCTGCTCATGGCTGATCGGCACATATTTCCCCGAGCGGCTGTCGCGGTAGCCCCTGACGAAATGCGGCTGGTTCCATGTGCCGTCATTGGCGATTGTGGCTGCGAAATTGGCAAGCTGCAGAGGGGTTGTGCTGAGTTCTCCCTGTCCGATGGCAAGGCTTACCAGATACCCCCTGGTCCATTTTCCTTCGCCGTAGCGTCTGTTGTAGTAGTCAGCCGACGGCAGGGTTCCTGCTTTCTCCCCGGGAAGGTCGATACCGGATTTTCTTCCGAATCCGAACATCCTTCCGTATTCCGTCCACCGGTCGAAGCCTACCCTGAAGATCAGGTTGTTGAAGTAGACATTGCACGACTCGATGATGGCTTTTTTCATGTTGACGGAGCCGTGTGCCTGACCTCCATGACAGCGGAACCGGCCGGTGCCGAGGTTGAAGACCCCTGTACAGTAGATTGCTCTGTCCTGCGTGATGTCGTGTTCCTCAAGCGCGGCGATCGCCAGGAGAAGCTTGTAGGTGGAGCCGGGCGGGTAGGCTGCCTGGATGGACCTGTTGAAAAGCGGTTTTTCCGGTGAGAGGGCTATGTCAGCCCACTCTTCCTTTCCTGTGGTGCCGTTCAGGATCTCGAGGTCGAAATCGGGCTGGCTGGTCAGGGCAAGGATTCCTCCCGTCTCCGGGTCGATGGCGACCACGGCTCCCGATCTGCCGGTCTGCCTGAGCAGGGTCTCGGCAAGTTCCTGCAGTCCGGAATCGATGGTGAGGTACAGATCGTCGCCCTTCACGGAGGGGATGTCGCTTCTGCCCTCCTCATACCTGCCGGCGAACTCTCCGAGAGGGTTGACCAGTTCGAACCGTGCGCCCTTTTCTCCCTTGAGCTGATCCTCGTAATATTTCTCGAGTCCTGTAAACCCGATCTTGTCGTCGGGACTGTATCCTTTTTCCGTCATGGCGTCGAGCCGGTCTTTGGAAATGGACCTGAGGTAGCCGATCAGGTGTGATCCGTAGAAGGTGCCGGTGTATTTTCTCTTGGTTTCCACATCGATCAGCACGCCGGGAAGCTGCCAGAGATTTTCACTGACCCGGGCCATCGACAACGCATTGAGGTCCCTGTAGACCGTGGCGGCCGCGAACGGGCTGAACGCCCTGCCCTCGCTGATTTTTGTGTTCAGCTCCCCCTCCGGCATCTGCAGGAGGTAGGCGAGGAACCCGGCCCTGGACGGCTGGAATTCGGACGGGATGACCTTGACCGAGTAGAGCGGCCTGTTTTCCAGAATGATCTTCCCGTTCCTGTCGATGAGGTGGCCGCGCGGAGGCAGGACCAGAATGCGCCTGATACTGCCGGATCCGGATCCGAGACTCTGCATGCCAAGGACCTGCAGATATCCCAGCCGTGCAAACAGCAGGACGAAAACTGCGGCAATGATCAGGGAAACCGTATTGACCCCGCGCCGAACCGTGTCTACTCCAGTCAATCCGCCAGTAATTTTTTAAGAAACAGATGGTACGCAACAATAACGAGGATCATGCTCAGGAGGGTCGCCAGAACGACCAGCGTGAGGAACCTCAGGATGAACGGCTGTGCCTGGGGATTCTGCAGGATCGCCTGAAGCAGATTTCCCGAAGCCAGAGCCGTGAGGGCCGCCAGATAGAGCTTCCTCTTTTTCAGTGTCGGAGTTGCATGGCGCTCGTCGGGAACATGGAAAAACCCGGCCGAAAAGCCCTCGACGGTTCTGACCAGAGCCGACATGCCGATATCGCCTGTCAGGAAGCCGGTCAGCAGCCCCGATGCAAACCCGAACGTCGTGCCGGTCCTCTGGCCGAGCGACATCGATGCGAACGCCACGAAGACGCTCAACAGATCGGGCGAGGCGTGCAGGAGCACCAGCCGGGAAAAAAGGAAATGCTGGACAAGGCATGCCGCAATCATGAACACTGTATAGAGAGGATATTTTCTCATATCGCGTCTTGCTCCGTGTGCGTCATGGGCCGCTCCTTTCAGGGAGACTCCCTGTTTTCTTTTCCTGCTGCTCGGCCTCTCCGCTGATCACCTCGATCTTCTCGTGCGGAGACCTGGCCGGCGAAATGAGAACATACGACAACGATGAGAAATCGACGTCAAGCTGTACGTCGATCTTGTAGAAGAGTTTATCCTTTCTGACGCGGATAACCCTTCCGACGGGGATGCCCCGCAAGGCGAAGGTACTGTAGTCCGAAGTCAGCATCTGCTCGCCGTTCCTGAGCGCGCTGCTTATCGGCACATGTTCGACCTGTGCGATCCGTTCATTGCCGCCTTTCCACGACAGCACGCCAAAGGTGTTGGTGCTGTCCGAAACAACGCTGACCATGAAGTGGTCGTTGATGACCGGAAGCACTTTCGCGTAGTTCCTCGATACGAAGGTGATCCTTCCGACAAGTCCGTCGGGGGTCACGACAGCCATGTCCCTCGTAACACCCTGCAGCGAACCCGCATTGATGAACAGAACGTTCTCCTTGGAACTGAATCTCCGGTCGATGACCCGTGCGATCCTGAATCTGCCGGTGCCTGCCGTATCCCTGCTGATGACAGCATCAAGGTTTTTTGCATCAAGCAGTGCGGTTCGCTGTCGCATGACCTGGGAAAAAAACCGTGCGTTCTGCAGGAGCAGGTGCTCGTTTTCCTGCTTCAGCGCAAGAAAGCCGCTGAATTTCGAGAAGAGTTCTGCAATCGAGGCATTGGCTTCCATACCCAGCTCACGGATCGCATGCAGCGTTTCCTCCCGCTGGAGCTGGATGAGAAGGAGGGAGACGCTGCAGTAAACCAGAAAAAGCAGGTAAGATGAATGCCGTGCAATGAAACGAAATAAACTGAGCACTTCCGTAAGGTGATGTTATCTCATGGGCACGAGAGAAATCCTTTCGAGTGACTGCGGTTCGTCCATGATTCCCGCCGTTCCGGGCCGGTTCCGGGACGAGGTCCGCCCGTTTGCCTGATCTGTTATTTTTGTTACCTTTTCAATGGATACTCTCGTATGGGAAATCAGCAAGCTGAAAATGCCATGTCACGAACCATAAATATAACAGATAAATTTATTGTTGTAGGTGATAGAGTGCTAATCAGGCCCAAATCGCTTGACGAGAGAACCAAATCCGGAATCTACCTGCCTCCCGGCATGCAGGAGAAAGCCAGGATCCAGAGCGGCTACATCATCAAGACCGGTCCTGGCTATCCGGTTGGTCCCCCTCCTGAAGCAGACGAGCCATGGAAGGAGATGGTGTCGCACGCCCAGTACATTCCGCTTCAGGCGAAAGTCGGTGATCTGGCTATCTTCGTGCAGAACAGTTCGTTCGAGATCGAATACGAGGAGGAGAGGTACGTCATCGTGCCGAATTCCGCGATTCTCCTTCTGATCCGCGAGGATGACGATCTCGAATACTATCTCAAATAATCGCTCCTGTGCCTTTTCATTTCGGGAGTATTCCGGCGACCGTTCCGGCACTCCTCTTCTGGAGGAAAGGGAGTGCGTCCCCTGCAGTGCAGTACAAGACCCATGAAGTATGACATCGAACGTACCCTCTTTCCAGATCGACGACGAGCCTCTTTCCCGCGACGAACTTTTCCGGAGAATAGGCCCCCTCAGAAAGGCACTCAACGCCGTCATCCTTGCGCACTACTACACCCTTCCCGAGATTCAGCAGGTGGCCGATATCGTGGGAGACAGTCTTGCGCTGGCACGGGCTGCGCAGAATACCGGCGCGGATGTGATCGTCTTCGCCGGCGTGTATTTCATGGCCGAGACCGCTAAAATCCTGAATCCCGACAAACTCGTGCTCATGCCTGACGACGATGCCGGCTGTCCGCTTGCAGACAGCTGTCCCGAGGACGGGTTCCGTGCGTTCAGGAAGGCCCATCCGGGAGCTGTAGCCATCACCTACGTCAACTCGACAGCGGTTATCAAGTCGCTTTCCGACATCATCTGCACATCGTCGAACGCTGAACACATCATCAGGCAGATTCCGCCGGAACAACCGGTCATCTTCGGACCCGACAGGAACCTCGGCGGGTACCTCATGAGGAAGCTCCGGAGGGAGATGCTCCTCTGGCAGGGCTACTGCTACGTGCATGACGCATTTTCGGAGGCGCTCATCCTCAGGACCTGTGAGGAGCATCCCGAAGCCGAGCTCATCGCCCATCCGGAATGCCGTGAGGAGGTGCTGCGTCATGCCGTCTTCATCGGATCGACCTCGGCGCTTCTCGACTACACATCAAGGAGCGGAGCTCTGAGCTTCATCGTGGCGACCGAGCCCGGCATCATCTACGAAATGCAGAAACGGTCGCCGGAAAAGACCTTCATCCCGGCGCCCAAAGATCCGTCGAATCCCCGGAGCGTCTGCCGGCAGATGAAGTTGAACACCATCGAAAAACTCTACCGGTGCATGCTGGACCGCAGGCCTGAAATCACCGTGGACGAGTCGTTGCGTGAAGCGGCCCTCAGGCCGATCCTGAAAATGCTGGAGATGTCACCCCGGTAATGAGGGATATGGCCGCATCATTTCCGCCATCGGCGGAACAGCAGGATTGCGAGGGCGGTACAGCCGAGGAGTGCATACCACGAAACTAGAACAACCGTGTCCGGCATTATTTCGGTCATCTGTGTCATGTGATGTAAGGGGGAAAACATTGCTGAGGCTTTTTCAGTATACGCATTATATACGCAAACACCATCTTTTTTTTCTTGTCTGAACAGGATTTTTTCTCCGGCCCGCCCCCCGCTTTCCACTTACGGGAAATGTCCGTACCTTTGCAATGACCCTCGACCGTCCCGTCGCTGACCGGTGAACTTCAACTCAAAGGAGGATGGCATGCGAACGCTTTCCGGAAGGATCGCTTCACTCTCGACCTTACTTTCCCTGCTCCTGACGTCCGGGCAGGCTTTCGGCTGGCATGACAAAACCCACCTTTCCGTTGCCGAAGCTGCAGGTTCCCAGCTCTGGTACAGCGCGGCGGCTCCCGATGTCGCCAAGTCGAAAGGCGAGTTCAAGCCGGTTGAAGACAAGAACCACTACTTCAACAACAGTGCAGGCAGAAAGGTCACAGAGGCCATGGTGCTGGAGCAGGCGGAGCGGTACAACAGATCCGGCGACGAGGAAGGGCATCTGTACGGGGCCATCGTCGGAGCGGTCAGGGCATTCAGGGAAGAGAGCGGCAGCGGCAAGTATGCCGAGTATCCGCTTGTGTTCTGCGCGCATTACGTTGCCGATCTCTCCATGCCGCTGCACAACACGCCCTACGATGAATTCAACAGGAGCCGCCACAGCCTCAACGACGGAACCATCGAATGCAGCGTCAGGAACAACATCGGCTATATCCAGCGGAACCTGAGGGAGATCACCATCACGAGCGAGTCCGATCTTGCCCGTGAAATCGCCTGCGTCGCAAATTCCGCCAGAAAACTCGGGATAAGGATGAGGAAGGAGAACCGGAACATGACGCAGGACGAGGCGTACGGGCAGGTGATCAGGAGCGCGGCGCTCCTGAAGGCCATCCTGCGTTATGCAGGCAAGAACCCTTGCTGAGAGTCGAGCAATGGCACATGCCGAACATCTGAAGCTGCTTGCGCAGGGCGTCGCCGCCTGGAACCGGTGGCGGGCGGACAATCGGGACATCAGTCCGGATCTGCATGGTGCCGGTCTTTCCGGACAGGATCTCCAGGGGGCGAACCTTGCCGGGGCGGACCTCAGCGGGGCGGACCTCTCGAATGCGAACCTTGCCGGTGCCGATCTCGGAAAAAGCAATCTGCAGGGCGCCGACCTGACCGGATCGAACCTGAGCGGAGTCCAGCTCAGCAGGAGCACCATCGATACCTTCACGAAGTGCGAGAACGCCATCGGGTGCGACATCGGCGTCAACGGCATCTATTCCCCGGTTACCGATTCCGCGGCCCTGATGCAGATCGACCCGCCGGGAAACTCCATGCAGGGCGCCAACGCCGATGCGGTGATCGCAAGCCTGGCACACGCCCGCAAGCTGCACACCTTCTCGCTTGTTCTTGCCGGCTTCGGGCTGCTTTTCATCGTAATCAAGCCGAAAACCATCTCCCTTCCGTACCTTGCCGGTTCGTTCAAGTTCGACGACCTGAGCTATGCCTTTCTCGCCTCGATGCTTTCGACCGGTCTTCTGAGCCTGGTGGCCGTGTTCATCGATTCGGCGCTGCAGGGGGCCCGCTATCTGAACGACCGGAGGGCCGCCATGCTGGTCGGCCATTTTCCCTGGATTCTGTCGAAATACGAGTGCGAACCCGGCACGAGGCGCAAGTCGCAGATCATGCGTCTGTTTCTGAGCTTCCACCCGCTGGTCTACTGCTACTTTTTTGTGAAATGGGATGCGATGCTCGCGGGCGACTGGCCGGCGCTGCTGCAGCACTACCAGGAGTTCCCGGTCATTTTCGGGGAGTACCTGCTGCCTGTCTTTTACCTCATCCTTCTCCGGCTGTGCATCCAGATTTTCAGGATTTCCGAAGGGTTCCAGAAACCCATTCTGTTCGACACCGTGACGGAACGCGAGCGGAGAACGGACATGGAACGGCTTGCAGAAGCCGTCGAGAAGCAGGCTTTACGGACCTCCGAGCTTGTGGGACTGCTGCGCAGAAGGGAAGAGAGGTAGGATCCCTCATCTGCCCTTTCTCGCATCGAGCAGCTGGTCGAGGTTGGCCTGTGCCGCCAGGGTGAAGGGGCTCTTCGTGCCGAGACGGCTGCGGTAGATCGCGAGCGCCTTGCGGTAGAGGGTTTCCGCTTCGTCGTACAGCTTCTGTTCGGCAAGCAGCGAGGCGAGGTTGTTCATGGCCGTGGCGACGAAAGCATGGGAGGGGCCGAGCCGCTTTTCAAGAATCGAGAGCGAACGGCGGTACAGGAGTTCGGCTTCCTTCGTTCTCTTCTGTGCCCGGTGGATGGCGGCGAGGTTGCTCAGGGAGAAGGCGACGGCGGGATGGCTTGGCCCGAACCGCTTTTCCCTCACGGAAAGCACCTTGCGGGCGTAGGGCTCCGCTTCCCCGAACCGGTTCTGCGTGATCAGCAGCGTCGCCAGGCTGTTCATGCCTTCGGCCGTGCTGGGGTGCTCCTTCCCGTACTCCTTTTCCGCAGAAGCGATCGACTGTTTGAGAACGGATTCGGCTTCCTTCACCTTTCCCTCTTCGAACAGCCGCAGGGAGTTCCGTTCAAGCCGCTGCCACTCGCCCGTTGCCGCCCCGGACGGAACGGCGGAAAGCTGCAAAAACAGCCAGAGTGCAACGGAAATCGAAAGGAATATGCCACGGTTCATGCAACTGATGCGGATGCGTTTCCGGATTCCGGTCGGGTGCAGGATCTCTCCCGCCGGGGTAATCCTGCAACATACGGCTTTTACCTGTTTATGCCGTAAGTTGTCAGGAAGAAGGAGGACTGTGCGATATCGGGCGGGTGATGATCGGATGATGAGCGAAATCGGGGATGAGAAGATTTCTGTTCCTGGTGTGCGGGCTGGCCGGCATCAGGATTTTCTGAAGACTGCGCCTTCCGGCAACGCGAATCGGCGGAGCCGGCATGCTCTCTCTTCGAATGAAAACGAAACGGGGGTTTGATGAAAGCAGTCACATTCGTTTTTCCGGTGCTGACGGCACTTGCCGTCCTGCATGGATGCACGATGTCGAAAAGCATCGTCTCGCAGGCTGTCGACATCAACACCGCTATCGAACAGGCGGAAAACAGGATGATCGTCATGAACGTCCTTCGGGCGCGTGACAACATGCCGATGTACTTTACCAGCGTCACCGCTGTGCGGGGAAGTTCGCCTGCCATCGAAGGCGGAGCATCGTTCTCACTTCCGTTCGGCAACGAGGCTTCTGCGGCGTACGGTTTTTCACCCTTTTTCAGCGCGAACAGAAGCATGAGCTACGATGTGTCCAATCTGCACACCCACCAGTTCATGCGCGGAATCACCAGGCCGATTGACATCGAGGGTTTCAAGTATTACTGGGACATGGGGTGGCCCAGGAGTCTGCTTCTTTCGCTGTTCGTCGAATCCATCAGGCTGTACGATGTCGATCGGAATACCGGCGGCCTGACCATTGTGAAGGTTTTCGACAACTATCCGGGAGCCATGACGGATTCTGCTGCCGGCCACGACGACAAGGCAAGGCACGGTGGCTTCAAGCAGGAAATCGAGTCGCTGATTTCGGATGAGCTGATCGTTGTCTACAAGGAAACGGTGCGGGCGGGCGAGACGGACAGAAAGGATGCGGACAGGGTCGTCTCGCTTGAAAGAGGATCCGTGAAGCCGGCGGGTCAATGCGATTCGTATATCTTTCGGAACAGCTACCGGCTGACGCTCCCTCCCGAGAAAAAAGCCGGGGGTGCCTGCAAAAGCGGCAGGCTTGCCGTTTTGTATCTGCGCTCCCCGGAAGCCATCATCTACTATCTCGGGGAGATCGTCAGGGAGCAGCTGTCCAGCGGCAACACGAAGCTGGTGACGCTGAACATGGGGCACAGGCAGCAGGCCCTGTTCGTGCTTGAAAAAGTCTCCTCCTTTTCAGGGAACGGTTCACTGGTCGATGTGGAATACAACGGGGAAAAATACAGTCTGCTGAAGCAGGTGAACGGCGTGGAAGTCAGAAGCGCACAGGTGCTTTCGCTGCTGACCAAACTGATCGGACAGTACAAGTACAGTGAGGAGATGCCGAAAACGCCCACTGTCCGGCTTGTCGAATAACGCTCTGGAAACCGAGAAATTCTGAGGCGGTCATGGAAACAAAAAAACAGGATCCGGTCTACCGGTTGCAGGTGAGCCTGCAGGACAGCAGTCCGCTTGTCTGGCGGCGGGTGCTGGTGCCCTCCGGCATCACGCTCGGCAAACTGCACAAGGTGCTGCAGGCCGTCATGGGGTGGGAAGACTGCCACCTGCATGAATTTGTCTGCGGCGGGGAGGTGTACAGCATTCCCGATCCCGGGGACGACTTCAGCCGTCCGGTCAGGGATGAGCGGAGAAAGAAGCTCTCGTCGGTGCTGAAGTCGGAAAACGACACCCTGCGCTACGTGTACGATCCGGGGGATGACTGGGTGCATGTGGTGACGCTCGAGAAGATCGTGCCGGAAGAGAAATCCCTGAAGCCGCCGCGCTGTACCGAGGGAGCCGGAGCCTGCCCGCCGGAGGACTGCGGAGGAATCCCCGGCTACGAGGGGCTGCTTAACATCCTGTCCGATCCCGACCACCCGGGTTACAGGGAGATGAGAGCGTGGGCGGGCGGCGCGTTCGATCCCTGCCGCTTCGATCCGAAGGCTGTGAACCGGAAGCTTTCGAGGTTCCGTCCGTGAGGCGGAGTGGGGCGGAGTGCAACAGCGGCAATGAGCTTCCACGGGGTACCGTTCCGGGTGCAGGCGAGCAAGGGTTCACCTGTTTCTCACCATACAGCCCGCAGCATTCGTCGTCACTCCCAACCGTCTTCCGGTCTCGGCCACCGTTATGCCGTACTCATAAACGAACTTCAGTGCAAGCGACTTTCTCATCGACGCTTGTTTCTTCTTCAAGAAATGCCAGATACGCTGCTCCTGCCGCTCCTTCCCGGTTTCCGAAACAGCGCAGCACATATTCCTTTTCCAGCCAATCGCAACGTACCTTTTTCCATTTTCACCTCATGCCCGCTCCAGGTGTACGAGGCCAGTTGTCGCTATGAACCGGCAAGTCCAGCCTGCAACGGATTGAGATGGATGGAAGCCGCCGTCGTATGAGACGCGATATTTCGGAATGCCGTTCGCTGCAGTCCGGTCTGCAGCAGCACGTCGTTGAGAAAGTCGATGAGCAGCGCGGTTGCGTCCGGGGCTTCAAGCGCAATCTCCGCCGTTACAGCCGAATCCTCCTGCAGGAGGGCGGAGCCGAGGATCTCGTTCATGGCCCGAACCGCATCCGAGAAAAGCGCTTCAAGCGTTCCGGCATGCACGCGCACCCTGACGTCGGCGGCATGTTCAGGGATTTCGTAGGGCATCAGGCACGGTAGAAAAATCCTTCTCGACGCGAAGGGCGGTTTGTTCGGCAAGTCCTGCAGCATCGGCAAATTCCAGCCAGCGCCTTACGCTGCCAGCCACCGCCCTGATGATCGACTTGTAGTCCCTGACCATAAACCGGTCTCCGACCGCTTCCAGATCGTTTCGTGCAATATCGCGAAACTTTCTGTTAATCGACATCAGATGCTGAAACGTCCATTTTCCGTCAGGATTGAACGCATGCGTCATGTCGTAAGCCGGGGCGAGCGTCCATCTGCCCGTTTTATCCATGACGAACGAGAGGTTTTTCGTGTGATCGTCGCAGTTTGCCGCCAGCACGTTGAATACCATGCGGCGGAAAGCTTCCTCCAGCGCAGGGGCCTGCAGTTCAAGAGCGTTGACGGTCTGGAAATACTGGCTGTAGTCGTGGGTGGAGTGCAGCCGGTAATCGAGATGCCGCATGGCGCAGAGGCTCTGCAGGTGCAGTTTTTCGCCGTTCTGACGGTCGAACCGCCGGGTCATGAAGTGTGCGCGGCCGTTCTCCTCAAGCAGCCGGCACTCCGTCATGGAAATTCCGGCAGCTTTTGCCATCAGCGAATACGCATATTCGATCCGTCCACAGGTGTTTCCGGGCGCCGTCAGGTGATCGTCGGCAACGCCATCGAGCTTGATGATCCATTGCTCGAATCCCTCGTCAGCCGGAAGCTGGCCGGAGCGGATTTGACCGGTCGCGGGATTCCAGGCCACCACGGCTTTGGCTCTTGCTCCCCCAGCCGATGTTCCCACCCGGATCAGGTTCATGATTGCAGCTTCGGTTTCGCGGTCGTCTCCGATCGTTCCTCTCAGGGCGGTCCGCGATGCCGATACCAGTTCTCCTATGGCGACGGCGGTCGGTTTTGTATGGCGCGGACCTCGAACAGGACGGAATTCCAGCGCTCCGGTGCCTCGTTTGCCCATATAGGCAAGCCGGTCGAGCGGGGTGATGCTGTTTTTTCCGACACCTTTACTCGACAGGTACGCGTCGATCAGGGCATTGCCGAAATCGTCGGGGATGGAGTCCGCCAGCATGGCGGGAAGACGCATGAAGGTGTTTTCCGGCAACAGCGGGAACACATGGACAGCCTGTTTGAGCGGCATCGTCAGCGGAGCCGGTTCGATACCTCGAGCCTGCCATCCGCGATCGTACTCGAAAACGTAGAACCCCAGACCGGGATCGAGCGTCACGGCGCCGACCGTGCTTCCCCAGGCGCGCACCTCGATGATGTTCACAGGACGGTACACTGGCGCTATTCCCCTGTTCCCGATTTGCGGGCCCGGTACACTTTTTTGCGTGCCGAATCCGTTGCCTGACCTTTCAGCATCTGCATCGGTCGCACGGATACTTTCGGCGCCAGTGCTTCGAGCCAGTCGGTGCGCTCGAGGGCTCTGGTGATTTTGATGACCGTGCGGAGCGACGAACCTTTCCCGTTTTCAAGATTCTTGAGCGCGCCAAGGCTGACCGAAGCCTTCAGGGCAAGCTCTTTCTGCTCCATGTCTGCCTGGATGCGCAGCAGACGAAACTGCTCCCCCAGAGAGCGTTCCCATTCTTCGGATGTTGTGTTTCTTTTTTCTGTAGCCATAATAATAGCTCTATATTGTGTTTTATGCTAATATAGTTATTATTATGAATAAAATAACGATGATGTATCCTGATGCCTGATTTTCCGGATAATGCGGCAAAAGGGGAGGCAGGGCAATTGTTTGCGCGACCTTTATTCGATCTCGATGCCGTAGGTGTCGAGCAGCCCCGTCACGCCCGGCAGGGAGAAGCGCGCCTTGCGCAGGCGGTTGGTTTCGGGGTTGATGGAGTAGTTGACGGCGGTGCGGAAGTCGGCTTTTTCGAGGTTGGTGTGGTGGAACACCGCCTTCAGCAGGTCGCTCTCCGCAAACGATGCCCCGGTGAGGTCGGCTTCGGTGAAGTCCGCTTCCTGCAGGTCGCAGGTGCGGAACACGGTTTCTTTCAGGCTGAGTTTGAGGAAGGTGGCGAAGCGCATCATGCACTCCTCGAAGCGCAGTTCGAGCAGAAAGGTCCTGCAATCGCCGAACTGCACTCCCTGCAGTCTGCACCGGCGGAACAGCGCCTGTTGCAGGGCGGCGTTCTTCATGCCGGCAAGGGTGAAATCGCACCGCTCGAAGGTGCAGTTGCGGAAGGTCACGCCGGACAGCTCCGCACCGGTGAACCCGCAGCCCAGAAACAGGCACTCCTCGCAGGTGCCGGTGAGCGGATTGCCGGCATCGAACACTTCGTTTTCGAATGTCCGGTTTTCCGCCAGATCGGTGTTTCCCTTGTTCATGATTGCAACTTACCACCCGGAAGCCGATTCCGGAAATATCGGTGCCGACCGGGGCCGAATGTGACGATTCAACGAATTGATTTGTATTTTACACTGTGTAAACACTGAAGACCAAGGTGGTGCAGAACCATGAACAGAGAAGCAGCTCTCGGCCTTCTGAAAGCCATTTCTTCACCGATTCTCGTCGACGGGGGATACTGGCAGTTCGGCCGCATGCTTTATGTTCTGACGGATGCGGGCCTCATCACCGTCGATTGCCGGGTGTACGACCCCATGCTCGGCCCGATCGGGTTCTCCCCGCAGCAGTATGCGGAGATCAGGGAGATTGCCAGAGAGCATGACACTCTCGAAGAGAACGACGATCTCGATCCCGACGAAAAGCTGTTTCTCTTCAACGACGGCAAGCCGGATGTGCCGTATTTCGCTTTCCAGCCTCACGATGACGCCGCTCTCGGCGACTACGTTTTTTCAGCCGACAAAGCCCGATATCGAACAGGCCTTCGTCGAGCAGGCGCTCGGCGGCAAGGTCGAGCCGTGGGAGAACATGGATGAGCAGACGCTGATCGAATGGGCGGAGAGGGTTGCGGTGGATTGAATATATTTCAAAGGCAGTCATACTTTGTTATCGAGGAGGTGGAGAATTATGGGAACAGAAGATAAGCGGATGGCGGCCGAGTCAATTGATATTCAGATCCGGCAAGTGCTTGAACGGCATGAGGCCATTAGTCTGGCGCTTGTGTTCGGTTCACTGGCCAAAGGTACTGCTCACTCTGAAAGCGATCTCGATCTGGCGGTCGGTGCTGATCATCCGCTTGACGCAGATGAAACCATGGCGCTGATTTCAGACTTGGCTGAGGCATTGGGTCGCCCTGTTGATCTGGTCGACCTGTCAACCGTCGGCGAGCCCCTGCTTGGCCAGATCATAGCTGGAGGTCGGAGAATCGTTGGCAGCAATACGCGCTTTGCCGAGTTATTGCTGAAACACCTGTACAACCAGGAGGATTTCGTGCCTTATCAGAGAAGAATACTCAAGGAGCGGAGGGAAGCATGGATTGGCCGTTAATTGAACAGAAACTTGAATCGTTGCGACGTTCAATTCACAGGGTTAAAGAGAAATGTCCCGCAACCGCAGCCGAGCTTGCCAGCGATTACGACGCTCAGGATATTCTTTCCCTCAACCTTGCCCGCGCCGTGCAGATGTGCGTTGATATCGGGGCACATCTTGTTTCCGATTCCGAGTTTCCTCCACCCGGTACCATGGGTAAAACGTTCGATATTTTATGCGAAGCCGGAATGATCAGTGCCGATTTGGCCGGACGCATGAAAAAGGCAGTAGGATTTCGAAATATCGCCGTTCACAACTACGAATCCATAAACTGGGCAATTGTTTTTGCCATTGCCACAGCCCATATCCGGGATTTCGAGGAATTTGCCCAGACGGTGTCGCGTCTGAACGACACGCATTGAAGACCGTTCAGAACCGGGGCGAGTGAAGCGACTGATGGGGAAGTGAACAGCCGCTACGTTTCAATCACAAGCTTTGTGGCGTTGTTATTGACTGGTTGGCGCTGTAATATTTTGATGACTCGCCGCTGTTTCGCTATATTTCCAGCAAGCGATTGTTGCGGCAGAAGCAAGCATTGGAAAAATGAAGATGGTTGCTGATTCTCAAACAGTTGTACCGTCGGCTGTACATGCTCAGCCATTGCAACACAGCCCGAAATTATTGGAGTTATTTCGGGAAGCAATGCGTGTTCGTCACTACAGCAAGAGAACAGAAGATACCTACTGCACCTGGGTCAGGCGTTTTGTGCATTTCCACAAACTGAGGCATCCAAAGGATATGGGTGAACCGCAGATCAATGCTTTTCTGACGCATCTTGCTGTGAAGGAAAAGGTCAGTTCATCAACACAGAATCAGGCATTGAGTGCACTGTTATTTCTTTACCGGTATGTGATAGGCAAAGAAACCGGTGATCTTGGAGACGTTATCCGTGCCCGAAAGCCTGTCCGGTTACCGGTTGTGCTGACTCGCAAGGAGGTGAAAGCGCTTCTTGCCCAACTTTCAGGCGACAAGTGGTTAATGGCTTCGCTCATGTATGGTGCCGGTTTGCGATTGATGGAATGTCTTCGTTTGCGTGTTCAGGATATTGATTTCTCCCGCAATGAAATTCTGGTTCGGGATGGCAAGGGGGCAAAAGACCGGATAACCATGTTGCCGGAATCCCTGAAAAAGCCTCTTGGTGACCATCTGAAACAGGTCAAAAGCGTTCACGATAAAGATATTGCTGAAGGTTGGGGGCGTGTACTCCTGCCTGGGGCTTTGGATCGCAAGTATCCAAATGCTCCTGCCGAATGGAGGTGGCAATGGATTTTTCCCCAGGAAAACCGATGGAAGAACACGAAAATCGGTGAGGAGGGACGGCATCACATGGACGAGTCACTGATTCAAAAGGCTGTTAAAGAGGCGGCTGTTTATGCGCAATTGACAAAGCGGGCGACATGCCATACTTTCCGGCACTCTTTTGCTACTCACCTGCTGGAAGGCGGGTATGACATCCGAACTGTTCAGGAGTTGCTTGGGCATAATGATGTGCGCACAACCATGATCTACACCCATGTTCTGAATCGTGGGCCGTCTGGTGTTCGCAGTCCAGTTGACGGGCTGTGAGCAGTGTTCTTATGCCGATCCGTATAAGACGCTGAAATAAATGGTAATGCGAAAATTAACTTATTTGATTTAATAATCTTAACAGTTGTTTTGCTGGTGTTTTGATTGTGTCTTATATGGGTTGTAATTAAAAAATCCGCAGTTTATGCGGATCAGTCTAAACAATGTTAGGCGGCAAGAGCCGCCAAAAGGAGAGTGATCATGAGCATTACAAAGACGGCATTCGTACTCGGCATCGCTTTCATGCTTGCCGTAATCACTGGCTGTGCTTCGAAAGACCAGCCAAGCAATACGGTGGTCGAGAGCGAATTCCGACACGCTTGGTACGCCATCCACGGGGAGTCTGGGGAGAAGGGATACCACTGGAAGCTCCAGCAGGTAGAGATCGGAGGCGTTAGTTCCGACAAAAACGCGGGCACGGCAAAGGCGAGCATCAAGTTCACCTATGAGGACTCCGGAAGGCCAGTCACTAAGACCGGAGACTTCGTGTTCCGACGGTTTGGCGATAAGTGGGAGATCGAAGACCGAGAAGGAAGGGACTCATCATTCCTGTCTTCCTCCACGCGGGTTCAAATGACTCCGTAAATGCCGCCTAACAACCGCATCCACTTGACGGTCGCCGCTGCGCGTCGCCCGCAAGTGATGCGGAGCGATGGCTCGGACGCTACGCGCCGAGCCATCGGCGCTGCGGATGACCATCCGCTTTCTGTCCCGGCGCTGACGCGCCAGGCCATCAAGCGGCTGCAGCTGACAGCCGCCCCCGCGAGCAAGCTCGCGTGTTCGTCTGCCGCTGATCCGCAGCGCCGTTGGGCGGGCGAACACCTATCCTGCGTTTCTTGCGATACA
>Ga0233421_10000017_pt1 | contig 87671 bp, 79 predicted proteins | sample Watercolumn_Mata_3_FD_182725 | JGI IMG/M metagenome (GOLD analysis project Ga0233421, IMG submission 182725) | Freshwater microbial communities from Lake Matano, South Sulawesi, Indonesia - Watercolumn_Matano_2014_107_MG | ecosystem: Environmental > Aquatic > Freshwater > Lake | place... | reverse complement strand
AGCAGCGTATGCAACTCCTTCCGGGGAATGAGGTTGGCGATAAAAACAATCTCCAGAGGTCCGGGAGCCAGGGTCCGGGCGGCGATTTGTTCCTGGGAAATCGACCCCGGCAGCCGGTCTCCCCCGGCCTGGGCCACTAACAGAGGGCGTCCGTTCCCCGCCATTTTTTCCACGTCCCTTTGAATGGCCCGGCTGATGCAGACATAGCCGTCCACGGACTGGAGATATTGCCTTTCCACCCAACGATAAATGCGCCGCCGGCAGGGAGGATGAACCTCATTGGCCCGCAGGTGATACACAAGGGAGACAATGGGGCATTCCAGGCGGCGGCGCAGCTTCCGGTTAAGCCGGAAAAAGGAGGGATGGATAAGTTCGTCCTGGAGCAGCATGTCGCATTCCAATCTCTCCAGGCGTCGCCTGAAGGCCCGGGAATAGTTTTCCCAGAGACCACGGCGATAGGAGGGCCAAGGCAGGGAAATCACCTCCACCTGCTCCCCTTGGCTCTGGAGATACTCCACCAACAGGCGGTCATAGAGGAAGCCGCCGGTGACCGTCTCCAGGTCGCCGTAGATCAGAAGGCCTATTTTCACCCCAGATCCTCTTGGTACGCGGCCCAAGCGATGCCGGTTTCCCAGATTTGGACCCGGAGGCGCTGCAAATTTGGGGCTTGCAAACGCTGCCGCAGCATCCCGTAAAAGATGCGGGCGAAGTGCTCGATGCTGGGGTTCAATCCCGCAAATTCCGCCAGCTCATTCAGGGTCCGGTCCCGGAAGTAGGCCACGATCTCATCCAGGTGAAAGTCAATGTCCACGATGTCCACCAGGTAGCCGTGGGTATCCAGGGCGTCGCCCTGAAGTTGCACCTCCACCTTGTAAGGGTGGGAATGCAGGAGATTTTCCGGTCCCCAATCACCGCCGAAGAGGAAATGCTGGGCCACGAAGTTTCGTTCGACCGCCACCGTATACATGCGGCCTCCTGGTATGAAATTGGGGAAAAGGGGAAAGGGTTAAGAGGGGAAGAGGATAATACTTTTTCCCTTTTCCCCTTTTTCCCTTTTCCCCCTCCAGTTATATCCTGCCATAAAATCAATACGTCAAAATCACTTGCAGCGCTTCCGCCGGGTTCTGGTCCAGCAACTTATAAGCCTGAGCCGCCTGGGCCAGGGGGAAGCGGTGCGTAATCAGAGGGATAGGGTCAATTTCCGCGAGCATCCGCCAGGCCAGTTGATAACGCCGGAACTTGCTCCAGCGCCCGCTCAGCTCTGGGTTGATGGTGCTTACCTGGCTGCTGATCAGGCGCATGCGGCTCCGATGAAACCTGCCTCCCAGGTTGAGGTCCGCTTTCTTCAGTCCGTACCAGGAGCCGATGACCACCCGGCCGTGAAAGCCGGTGGCGGCGATGGCCTGCTCCAAAGCCCCAGGGTTGCCGGAGACTTCATAGCACAAGTCTGCGCCCCGGTAGAAACCGGAGTTGCCCAAGCTATCCAGCAGCTGCATCCCGGCGCTGGGGGACTCGGGGTCCAGGCTGAGATGCGCGCCCCAGTCCACGGATAAATCACGGCGGCTCTCATGCAGGTCCAGGGTCACCAAATTAGCCAGGGGCAAACGGGCCAGCAGTCCGGTGAGAAGCAGGCCCACCACTCCCTGGCCGAAGACCGCGACCTGCTCCCCCAACTGGGGTTGGCCGTCCATCACCAGGGTGACCGCGGTCTCCATGTTGGGAAAAAAGACCGCGGCCTCCGGTTGCAAAAAAGGCGGCGGCAGCAGCAGTTCCTCCAGGTCGGCCAAGAAATGGCTTTCATGGGGATGGAACGCGAACACCAGCCGATCCCGCCATTCCTCCGGGACCCCCTCACCCCAGGCCATAACCCGGCCGATGGCCGAATATCCGTATTTCAGGGGAAAATCGAAGCGTCCGGCCAGCGCCGGGATGGTCTCATCCACCGCCAGGTCCCCGGGAGCCTGGCCCCGATAAATTAATAATTCCGTGCCCGGACTGATGGCGGAGATCAGGGTTTGCACCAATACCTGGCCAGGGCCGGGAGGGGCCAGGGGCTCTTCCCGGACTTCCACCTGCTGGGGGCCCATGAAAAAGAGGGACTGTCGAATCATGGACTTTCCCAGTGGGGCTCACCCCGGAGCACCAGGTCTTCCCCCAGGCGCTGGTAGCTCACCTGGCGCAGCCGGGGGAAGCAATTCACCTGATGTTGCCCCAAATAATCCATGACCCTCAAGCCCCCCACCAGCATGGGGGCGATGGTCAGGACCACCTGGTCCACCAGCCGGGCGGCCAGGAAACTGGTGATGATCTGGGCGCCGCCTTCCACCATCAGGCTATTTAAGCCCATTTCCCCCAAATGCCGCAACATCGCGTCCAGGTCCACCCAGCCGTTGACAGCCGCGGGCAGGCGCAGCACCCGGGCGCCGATCTTCTCCAGGGCCGCCTGCCGCTCCGAGTCCGCATCGGCGCTGGTGGCGATCCAGGGGACCCGGCCGTTGCGCAGCAGGTTGGCGTAAGGAGGAAACCGCAGACGGCTGTCCACCACAATGGGCTGGGGGTCTTTCCCCTCCACCAGCCGCACGTTGAGGCGGGGATTGTCCGCCAGTAGGGTGCCAATGCCCACCAGGATGCCGTCGTGCGCGGCCCTGAGGCCGTGGGTCAGGGCCATGGACTGGGAGCCGCTCAAGGCCAGGGGGCGGCCGGGCCGGGCGGCGATGCTGCCGTCCAGGCTCTGGGCATAACTGAGAGTGACATAGGGGCGGCCGGCGCGCTGCTTAAACCCCGCCGCCTCACCCAAGGCGATACTGATCTTTTCCATGATCTCCAGCTTCAGGGGTTGGTAACAAGGAGTACCGTTGGGGAGTTCCTCCAGGACCAGGAGCTGCTTCCTGCGCCGGGGCTTGGTGCGGGCCGAGGTGGCGTTGGTCAAAGTGCGATCATCCGGAGGCATGGTAGGTCTCCTTGGCTCTAATGCTGATCTGGGGGCTTGGCGTGGACGAATTATCAGACGGCGCCTGGGGCTGCGAGGCCAAATTTATCCTTCCCAGTGTTGCCGCTGTACTCAAAAAATAAGGCGCTTGCAGGGCGTGTCAAGAAGGGGGGAGAGTAGGGGCAGTCCGCTGCGGGGGAACTTGGAACCAGGAACTTCTCTTAATAACCCACCGGCAGGCGGTAGAGAATATCCGCCAGTTCTTCGGCGCTGGCCACAGGCCGATCCGTGTCGCCGTGGAGCTTCAGGCATTCCAGCCAGAGGCCGGGAATGGTCCTATCAGTCTGCTCCCAATTAATCTGCAAAGGAAACAGGGGGTCTTGTTGGGTCGCGGCCTCCCAGGCCTCGAAGCTGGCGATGCGGGAGTCCAGGTTTTGGGCCCGCTCGAACGCGCTGCCAGTAATGTCCTGGTTGAAGCCGGTGCTCCAGAAGAAATCGATGAGCGTGGGCACCGCCTGCACCAGGGGCACGCCTTCCAGCATCTCCGGGCGGTAGCGCAGGCAAACCCTTTGGGAGCCGTAATGGCCGGGCTCCCCCCGGACGTTGGGGAGGTTGGTGTGGCATAGGGCATCTTCCAGGGAGGTGAGAGGACTCACCCGGTAGAACATCTTCATTTCCTGGAGGTCGCCCCGGTAGAAGCTGAGTAGATAAAGGATGTAAGGAAAGGCAAGTTGATAAGTGCGGTAATCGTCTCCCCCCTTTTTCTCCCAACTGGCCCGCAAAGTGCGGCATTGGGGGGGGTGCTCCACCACCAGGAAGAGCAGGTCTTTCCGGGCCGTCAGCCAACGGGTCCCCGGCGGCAGGACCGGCAGCGGCGGCGGCATCACCCGGGCCACATAGCGCAGTAGGGAGTCAATGGGGGCACGCCGGGCAATGCGGGAACCCTGATCGCCGTTTTCTTCCAGGAGTTGGGCTTCCTGGTCCGTGAAGATTATTTTCTCGCTGATCTCAATCGCTCCGAATCTCCCCCCTCACCCCGGCCCTCTCCCCCCGCTGGGGGGAGAGGGAGGAAGAAGCGGGAGAATATTCTTTCAAGAACACTGGCGAGTAGTTTTTGCCCTGTTTCTCTTTTCTTTTTTCCTCTCCCCTCGGGGGAGAGGGTAGGGTGAGGGGGGAGGCTACGCCGACACAGACTTGAAAGTCTACCTGTCAAATATGCTGGAAAGTGCCCTCCCGCAGGCCTCTTGCCGCCTGCACTGCCTTTTCGACCAGAGAACCTGTTTCTTTCTAGTCCAGGTTCTGAACCTTCTCACTCACATTGGATTGTAACTTTTCAAAGGTCTTGGAAAATTCTTTCAGGTCGGCCGCCAATTAGCTCTCCTTTCCTTTGCCGATGATCGCACAAATAAATTGATAAAGCTGATCTTCGAGGTCGTCTCCTGTTTCCCATACGATGTGGTTGTATTGGCGGGTATCGAAATGAGCGTTTTTAAGGTCATCTTTCCTGACGCACCATATTACCGGCAATCCCAAACCAAGAGCGTACCCGGCTTCAAAGTAAACTCCGAGTTTATGTTGGGTAACATCGGCGATTAGAAAACGAGAATTCTTAATTTCTGAAATAATTTTAAAATCTATCCGATCGCTGTGTGGTTCTGCATCAACACGATATGGTTTATAACCGGCTCTCGAAATAGCCCGGAATATTGGGCCTTCCCAGATAGGTTTCAAATCCTCCGAAAATGACATCGCTACAAATGCTTGAGTCCGTTCTTCAATATGATGATCGTGTTTTTCGAGATAATCCCAGCCATCGGCGGTTATTGCAACGGTTAATGGTATGGGACCTATTTCTTGACTCATCCTTTTAAGCAGATTTCTCTCTACTAAGGATTGTATATAATAACGTAATTCCTCTTCAGCCGAGGCCCATGCAAGGGGGATGTCATACTTAAGGATGATCGGAACGGTTTTGCCAGGATATTCTGTCTTGCGTTTGATATTTTGAAGAAGAATTAACTGCTTTTCAAGAGGATTGCGTTCAGGAAGCCCTGTTTGAAGGTCTTTGAGCAAATCCTTAGTTATTTGTGGAACTTCAGCTCCCTGTTCATTGCGGTTCCTAACCCAGGCTGATATTTTTGGTTCGGGCTTTCCTTGCAGAATGCTCAGTGCTCCATCTGTAATATTGAATTGGTTGCATCGGGGGCAATTAATTGATTCTATCTGATTAAGGGGGCCTTCTTTTACAATGCTTATTTTGGGATCGTTCAGTTTGCATATGGGGCATGTCTCCATTTTTCCCTCAGTCAATTTGTTTCTTTAGGTTGTCCTTGGGCATAAAGGCTTAGAAAATCTCTAATAGAGGAAATTCAAGTTTCTTCAGTCTCTTCTCTCCGCGCCGCCCAACTCCAGACCCGCTCCGGGATGAAGCGCCGGGATGAGCACTGGTTCAGGGCCAGGCGTTCCATCTGGCGCAGCACTTCCATCTGATGGGGCGGCAGGAAGTCATCGATGACCGCCTTAAAATCTTCCAGCTCCACCTTTTCCCGGCCCTGGGTCCGGGCCAGGCGGTAGGCGCGAAAAACGATCTCCTCCAAGTCGCCGCCGGTGATCACCTCCGGGTGTCGGGCTTCCAGGTGGCGCACCACTTCGGGGAAGTCCGCGGGGTCGCAGGGGATGTCGCTGCGCTTAGTCACCACCTCCAGGATGTGGACCTTCTCGGTAAAATCCGGCATGAAGAAGGGGATGCGCTCAGACGAGCGCCCGGAGCGCAGGTCCGCCTTGTCCAGGCGGTCCGGGCGGTTGGTGATCCTGATCCACAGGACCTTGCCCTGGATGGCCGGGTCGCCCACGAACTCGAAGCGCATCTGCCGCAGGCGGTTGCTCACGCCGGTGTCCCCGGAGTATTCGTCCCGGCCGTGCTCGCTCTGGTCGGCCTCGTCCTCCACCACCACCACGGGGGTTAAGGAGCGCAGGGTCTGGAGGGCCTTGAAGAAATTGCGCTCCGATTCGCCCACCCACTTGGTGCGGGGATTAAGGAGCTTGATAAAATTAAAGCCACAGTCCCGGGCCAGGGCCTCGGCCAGCGCGGTTTTGCCCACGCCCGGCGGCCCCATCATGGTGATGCCCCGGGGCACCAATTTGTCGTCCCCGGCCTGGATGGCCTTGACGATCTGGGCGAAATAATCTTTGATGGGGTCCAGCCCGCCGATCTCCGCCAGGCCGTAACGGGGCTCGATGACCTCGATAAGGCCCACCAGTTCCTGGCGCAACAACTCCTTCTTTTTGCGGCGCACCAGGTCCATGGTCAGGGGTTGGCGCCGTCCCTGGCGCAGGAGTTGGCCCACCACCCGGAGACTCAGGCCCGCGGCCAGATTCGCCAATTCCTGGGGGGTGAGGGCCAGGTTGTGTTTGCCCCGGGCCAGGAGATGCTCGATAAAAGCGATCCGGTCGTCCCGTTCCGGAGCCGGGACATCGATGATCTGGGCCCCGTAGCGGCTCAGCAGCAGCATGGGGTTTAAATCCGCGAGATTGCCGGTGGTGAGAATAACCACGTGCCCGGCCTCGATGAGTTCCCTATGCCGCGCCCAACGCAGCAGGGTCACCAGGGAGGCCCGGTCCGGCTCCGTCATGGACCCCAATTCCAGGGCCGGAACAATGGTTTCTGCGTACTCCAGGATGAAGGCCAGGGGCTTGGCGGGACCCGGGAACTCACAGCACGCGGTCATCACCCGCTCCGCCAGCTGCAGCACTTCCCGGGGGCTTTGGGGCAGGGGTTCCGGCGCGGGCCGCTGGCCCAGGGCTTTTAAGGCCCGGGCCCGGACCCGGGAGACGTCGTCTTCTTCGTCTTCCTCCGCCTGGGGCGGCGCTAGGGCTTGGCGAAAAAGCCGCTCGCCCTGGGCGTCTCCGAATTCCAGGCCCAAACCTAAATTATAAAAGACCACGTGGCGATCCTGCCCCAGCCAATCGCCTAGAAAGGCGCGGCAAGGCAGGTAGTCGCCGTTAACCCGGACGTAATCGAACACCTGGCCGTGGAGAATGAACAGGGCCGATTCGCCGACCTGGAGATGTTCCTCCAATTCCTGGGCCCATTCAGGCAATTTGATCTCGGGCCCCATAGATTATACCTCACAAATTATCGGGGGCCTTTCACCCGGCCCCCGCACTCGACATCTGCTCGGGGCTGAACCGGTCCTAAAGCAGCGCCTTGATCATCTTTTCCAGCTCTGCCTTGGGCCGGACCCCCAGGATCTTGTGGGCGATATTTCCCTGTTTGTCGATGATGAAGGTGGTGGGCACTACTTCCACGTTGCCGTAGTCCTTGCTCACCTTGTCGTTGCCCGCCAGCACGGGGTAATCCAAGCCGATCTGCTTCACCAGAAACCGGAGCTGCGTGGGATCGGAACTAAGGCCGATGCCCAACACTTGAAAACCCTTGCTCTGATAATCCTTATAGAGCTTGTTTAAATCCGGCATTTCCTCCCGGCAGGGCATGCAGAAAAAGGTGAAGAAGTTGACCATCACCACCTTGCCCTTATATTGGCTCAAGGTGTAATTCTTGCCCTGCAGGATGTCCGGCAGCGAAAAATCGGGGGCAGTGCCTTTTTCCAGGGCCGCGAAAGCGCCCCCGGCCATAGCCAGGATACAGGCGGCCAGAATTAACCCCTTAAAAATATGGCGGCAATCGCCCGTCAATTTTCTAAGCATTATTGATCTCCTTGCAGATTAAAATGGAAAGCTACTCCAAATTTATTTACCAAATATATCAAATTCCAGTCCTTGTCACAATTTGATTTCCTTCCCGGGGAATTCGCTAACTCTTCAAGGTAATTATCTGACTTGACATCTTTTTAAAATTCCCTATGTTTATAATTCTTGCAATCTAAATCATTCTTCACCCGCCGGGACCAGCAGACGCGGGGCCTGGCGCGGACGGGAGAATATCATGAAGGTCTTAGGCATCTGGGGCAGCCCCCGCCGGGGCGGCAACTCCGAAGTCCTGTTGGACGCGTTTTTGAAGGGCGCGGCCCAAGGCGGGGCGCAGGTGGAGAAGGTCTCCCTCCGGGAACTGAAGATCTCCCCTTGCATGGAAATCTACCACTGCTTCAAAGACGGCACCTGCCCCATCAAAGACGACATGCTCCCTTTATACGACAAACTCCTGGAGGCCGACGTGGTGGCCCTGGCCTCCCCCATCTTTTTCTACAGCGTCTCCGCCCAGGCCAAGGCCATGATCGACCGCACCCAGGCGCTGTGGTCCCGGCGCTACGTCCTGAAACAAGACTTTCCCGGGGGCAACCGCCAGGGGGTGCTCCTGTGCACCGGAGCCACCAAGGGCCGCCTGGTCTTCGTGGGCGCGCGGCTGGTGGCCAAATATTTCTTCGATGCTCTCAATGTCCGCTACGCCGCAGAAATCCTGGTGCGGGGGGTGGATGAAAAAGGCGCGATCCTCAGCAGAACCGAAGAGTTAACCGCCGCCGCCGACTTGGGCCGACGCCTGGCCCAGGGCGAGGTTTTACCCGCAATCAAGATGGACCCGCTGGCGGTGTGAAGAGAGTAAGCAGTGCGCAGTAAGCAGTAAAAAATTCTGGCGAAATTCACTTACTGCTCACAGCTCACAGCTTACTGCTCACTATAAAAAAAGGAGGACCCAATGGCGATTGAAGTGGGAATGAAAAATGAGATGCGGCTCAAGACCGGCCCGGAGCATTCGGCTCAGAAGTTTTATGCCAAGGTCCCCGACGTTTTCGGCACTCCGTTTTTGGGGGGGCTATTCGAGGGGGTGAGCGCGGACCTCATGGCCCCGCACCTGGGCCCCGGCGAGCAATCCGTGGGCATCTCCATGAACCTGAAGCACACCGCGCCCACGCCCTTGGGGATGGAGGTCCGGGCGGTCACCGAAGTCACCGAGGTGGAGGGACGGAAGATCACCTTCAAGGTGGAAGGCTTCGATGAAAAGGAAAAGATTGGCGAGGCGGTGCACGAGCGGTTTATAATTAATGCAGAGAAATTCAATCAACGGGTGGAGGCGAAAAAGAGCTGAGCAAACCGGCGCGTTCCTTGGATTTTCCTTACGATCTGGTGTCCCTGGGCCAGTTTGAGACCGGCTGGGGCTGGGAGGCCCAAATCCGCCAGTACGCGCGCAAGAAATACCGCCAGGACCTGGAAGGGTTGCGCGGCCTGGACCCGGAGTTGTTGGCCCGTCTGTTGGGGGGAGAGATCCTGGAGGGCCGCCCTTACGCCAGCATCCAATGGGTCTTGCGCGTCAAGCCCTTCCGGCCCCTGGAGCTTTACCTCTTTTTTGATTATGACCGGGATCACGGCGCGGACCTGCGGGTCTTTTACGCCCGCAAGAGCCTGATCGTGCCCACTGAAGACGCTTACGTCTTTGCCTGGGATTATCTGGCCGTCATCGCCCGCTACGGGAGGGGTTCTTTTCCTCTGGAGGAGGCTGCACCGGGTAAAGAGTGGCTGCCTTTCCGGGACTTTGCCGCGGGCCTGTCCGGGCCGTTGGAAAACGTCTCCCTGGGGCCCCGCCGGGAGCTTTTGTTGATGGCCGCACCGGAGGTGGTGGAGGTGGCTTCCAGGCGTCTCGATTCCGGGGTTTATCACGCTATTCCGGACGGCTGGGAGGTTATCTGGCCTATCTTGGGAGATTGTGCCTACCGTCTCCAAGTGGCAGCCGGGGAGCTGCAGATCGCCTTTGACGACCATGGGGCCCGCAAATACGCCCCGGAGCTGCTCATCAGCTTTGCCTGGCTATACTTGAATGCCTTATTACGGGAGTGCCGCCAGGTGGACCCTGCTCTGCCCAGCCTCTCCCGGTATTTGTGAAGATTATGGAATGCGACCACTGCCATCAGGCGAAAATCATCATCAGACCCACCTGACAGGGGATAGAGATCGGCTGCCCGGGATGCGGCCACATCTATACCCCTGAAGAATTCAGGGAACTGCTGGACCGTTTGGGCGGCATGGTGAAAAAGCCGCTTAATAAGGCCGATTCATGAGCGCTGCCCAACTTAAGGACCTGTCCCGCCTCAAGCAAATCGGCCGGACCCCCTCCGGCCAGGTGAGGGTCAGCTATGGGGTGCATCATCTGGACGCGGCCATTGCCGGGAAATCCGTGGGCGAGGTGCGCCAGGCCCTGAAAGAACCCCTGAACATCGACCCCCGGGCCCTGGCCCTGGTCAACGGCCGGGACGTGGCCGCATCGTATGTCCTCAAAGTGGGAGACCAACTGGAATTCGTCCGCCTGGCCGGGGAGAAGGGATCGGTTTTCAGTTTTCATTAAAAATGGCAACCCTCGGCAAGGAGGAATGAATTCGGCGCCTATCTGGACAAGAAAGATGCGGACGCTTGCATGGAGGGCCGGAAATATGTTAACCTAGTAATGCAAGTGGCTCAAACCCTGGCGGAATTGGAGGACCTGGTGAGTCCCCTTAAACCGGGTTAGCTGAATGCTTAAAAAATTGCTGCCGCGCTTGTTTCTGGCGGATTCGGAGGTATAAACTTGGCCCGGGTTACTATTGAAGACTGTTTAAACCGGGTGCCCACCCGGTTCGGCCTGGTGCACCTGGCGGCCAAGCGGGTGCGCCAGTTTTACCGGGGCGCGCCGGTCTTAGCCAAAGGCGACAACAAGGAGATCGTCATGGCCCTACGGGAAATCGCCGCCGGAAAGGTGGCGCCCGCCGGCCCCCTGCCCGGTCTACCCCCAAAACCGGAAGAACTGGAAGAGTAAACTTGTGGGGGAGGGGACACAACCCGAGGCCCCGCGTTTAGAAGACCCTTTGCAGAGCCCCTAAAGTCTCCGGGAGAGAGATGCCGGCCAACCTTCCGCCCCGGTATTTTGAGGTGGAAAAACTTTATCGGGAGGCCCGGTCTGCCAGCGACAAGCTCCGCTATCTGGAAGAGATGCTGGCCATCATGCCCAAGCACAAGGGCACGGACAAGCTCCGGGCGGACTTAAGGCGGCGCATCTCCCAGCTTAAAGACCAGGGCCGGGGCCGCCACGGTCCCGGCCGCCACACTTCGGCCTTTATGGTGGAAAAGGAGGGAGTGGGCCAGGTGGCCCTCATCGGCCCTCCCAACACCGGCAAGTCCTCGCTTTTGGCCGCGCTCACCAAAGCCCAACCCCTCATCGCCGATTTTCCTTACACCACCCGTTCTCCCCTGGCGGGGATGATGCGTTTCGAAAATATCCAGGTCCAGCTCCTGGACACCCCGCCCCTGGGTGACGACTATCTGGACCCCTGGTTTCCGGACCTCCTGCGCCGGGCCGACGCCTGGGCCCTGGTCCTGGCCCCGCCCGGAGACCCCCTGGAGCAATTACAGGCGATCGAAGCGGTTCTGGCCTCCTTAAAATTGGCCCCGGAAAATCAGGCCCCGGCTTCCAGCGCTGCCGGTTCCAGGGTTAAGCCCAGCCTGATTATTTTCAATAAAAGCGACTACCTCGCCGACGCGGAGGAGCTAGAGTTTTATCTGGAAATACTTCGGGAGCATCTGCCCGCGTGGCCGGTTTCGGCCCGGGAGAACCAGGGGCTTGCCCCCTTGCGGGCCGTGATTTACCGGCTTCTGGACCTGGTTCGGGTCTATACCCGGGCTCCGGGCAAGGCTGCCAATTTCAATGCTCCTTTCGTCATCCCTGCGGGCGCCACGGTTTACGAATTAGCGGAGCGGATTCACCAGGACATTGCCCGGAAATTCAAGTTCGCCCGGGTCTGGGGGAAAAAGACCTTTGACGGCCAACGGGTGCAGCGGGACTATGTCCTCCAGGAAGGAGACGTGGTGGAGTTGCATCTTTGATGCGGGTTTAATCTAACATCATTACATTATTGCATCCATATCATAACTTTTCCTAAATTGCGAATAATGGCAAGCTATCTATCTCTGCCCTCAGGCGAGTTTAACCATTTATTAACTTGTCTATTAAAGTTAATCTAATATTTTATGAAGAATAGGCACAGTGGGAGTGACGGGGCGGCGAAGGCTATCCGGAGTGCCAGACTATCGAGTTCAAAACAGCTCGATGTCTTCATGGCGGCTGTCGAGGCCGTTATTCCTTTCGACTGAAAAAAGGGAAGGCTGAGATTCGCTTCAAGACCTCGTTCACATGGCCGAATCCTGAATCCGGGCCGTCTCAACCTCTTTCAACAGGTCCCGTGCCTTTGTTTCCTCCATTTCAAGCGAGCATTGGGACGCGAGAGAGGAAGCCTGCCGCAGCATATTTGCCGCGCCCTCCCAATCTTTCCGGCCGCTGCGGACCCGGCCCAGCGCCAGGGAAACGCGGGCAAGATCGAATTTGGCGCCAATGCTTTCCAGCAATGACAGGCTTTTTGCCAGATGAGCTTCGGCGTGTTCATAGTCTGGCGTGGGGCCGGCCGCGAGGGCATTGCCGATGGCGCTTTCGGACAAAGCTTCCGCAATTATGCTGCCCGCGGCTTTGGCGTTGGCCAGGGCTTCCTCTCCTTTTTGCAGGGCTGAAGGAATATCTCCTGCTCCCAGCAGGGTGTCGCTTTCGATGGCAGCCAGCCACTCACCGAGCAAAAGACGGCCGCCTAAAGACCGGGCGGCTTCATGAGCGGCAGACCAATGTGTAAGGGCGCGCTGATGCTCTCCCAATCCCGTCAGCGCCCAGGCCAGGAACGAATTGCTGGAGTAACGAAACATAGTGTCGCCGCTCTTCTCCGCAACCCCAAGCGCAGCCTGGGCTGCTTCCATGGCCTCCTGGTATTTGCCGGCGGTGACGCGGCCCATGGCCAGGGCCGTGTGTACCATGGTTTCAGCGTTTTGATTGCGGCTTGCCTGGGCCATTTCCAGAACCTGGTCGAGTTCCGCGGCTCCGGCGGCGTAATCTCCAAGAAAGACTCGGCAAACCCCGCGGTACAAGCAGGCGAACAATAGCTCGTGGCGGTTCTTTGTGGCCTCGAGAAGGGGTACGCTCCTTTCCAATAGTTGGTAAGCCTTCGCAAACTGGCCTTGCAGGATAAGAACGCGTCCGATGACGGCTCCCGGCAGGGCCATCAACTCGGGATCGCCAAATTTTGGAGCCACCGCCAGCACCTTTTGGAAATAAGAAATTGCCTCGGGCAATCGTCCCGCCAGATAATGCACCCTCCCGATCCAGAGCTGGACGCGAGCCATACGCGCTTCATCCTCAAGGGAGGAGGCCATGTTTTCGGCCTCCGTCAAAATGGCCAGGTTTTTTTCAGGAGATTCAGATTGAAGAGAGACATTCACCAGCCGGACGCGGATGTCCACCTCGTTTTGACGGTTTAAGGTGTTGTCGGGCAGATGTTTGAGGCTGTCTAAGGCCCGATGATAATGCTCACGAGCTTCAGCGTAGGCATAGAGTTGTACTGCTGCGTCCGCTTCTCCGGCAGAATATTCGAAGGCCTTTTCCCAATCTTCCCCCTTGTAGAAGTGATAGGCCAGAAGCCCTCTGTGCTGGTCGATCCGCTCGGAAAAAATCGATTCCATCGCTTCCCCGACTTTTTGATGAAAAAGTCTGCGCGCCGGAGCCAGAAGTGTTTGATAGGCGACCTCCTGCGTCAGGGCGTGGTCAAAGATATATTCAATTTCAGGAACCTGCTCCCGCTCCCGGACCAGGGCCGCTTCTTCGAGCAAAGCCATTTGGGATTCCAAATCGGTTTCCTCGCGCGCCATATGTTCGAGCACCCGGAAAAGAAATACACGCCCGATGACCGCCGCCTTTTGGATTACCCGTTTGGTTTCTTCAGGAAGACGGTCCAGGCGGGAAAGAAGCACTCCCTGTAAGGTGTCAGGCACCTGGATGTTCTCGACCAGATCGGTAACTTTCCAGGCTCCATTTTCATTCCTCAAAACACCGCGCTCAATCAGCGACCTGAGGACCTCCTCGACAAAGAACGGATTACCCTCCGACTTATTCTGAATGACCGCCGCAAGTTTTTCGGGGAGTATGCTGCCTTCAAGAAGTCCGCGCACCAGATTTCCGCTCGCCTCGCCGGATAACGGCTTGAGCGGGATTTCTAAAAAATAGGGTCGATAACCCTCCAGTGAGAGGCCAAGTTTTTCCCAGTTTCCAGATGATTCCTGTTTCGGCCGGCTGAGCAATATGAAGGCAATGGGTGCTTGATTAATCAGTCCGAAAAGATGGTCTAGAAGTTCCAGCGAGCTATGATCGGCCCAATGTATATCTTCCAACACCACGACAACGGGCTTTTGTTGCGCCAGCGCGAGCAGCAGCCGCTCCAATACGGCAAATAACCGATCGCGAAAGGCTTCGCCGGTGACCGCGCCGACTGCAGCCGTTTCCTTGCTGTCGAGGCGCATGGAAAGCAGTTGCGCCAGTACGGCATAACTTTCCACGTCACCCGGCAAAATACTGTTCAGCCGCGCTTTCAGGCTGGCGGCGGCTTCGGCTTCCGAGTCTTCGTCAGCGATACCGGCATAACGGCGCAAGAGGTCCAAAAATGCCCCGTAACCGAGAGACCTGCTGTAGGCAAAAGAACGGCCTTCAAGCCAAGTCAGGTCTTTGCCTTCACGCTGGCGGATTTCGGCGAGCAGGCGGCTCTTGCCAATCCCGGCCTCGCCCAGAACCGCGGTAATCTCCCCCCTGCCGGTTTGGAGTTTTTCCAGGTATGCCGCCAGGGCTTGGCGCTCCGCATCGCGGCCGACGAGGGGGGAGGACAATCCTTCCACCCCCCGGGCCTTGTCCGGCTGCAGTTTCGCATAGAGGAGCTCATAGACCGGCAACGGCTCTCGTTTGCCTTTGACCTTGATGGGGTCCATTTCCTGGAAGGCAAAGGCCCCGCGAGTCAGACGGTAAGTATTGCGGCTCACGAAAACCTGGCCCCCCTTTGCGGCGCCCTCCAGCCGTGAGGCGACATTGACGGTATCGCCCATTACGGTGTAGCTCATCCGCAGGTCGTTGCCGATGTTTCCCGCAATCACCATGCCGGTGTTGACCCCGATGTGCAAATCCAGGGGGTGGCCCAGTTTTTCAATCCAGCGGCGGTTGAATCGCTGGAGATTTTCCCGCATGGCAATGGTGGCCCGCAGCGCGTTTTCCGCGTCATCTTCCAGGGCGATGGGAGCGCCGAAGACGGCCATGATGCAGTCACCGATGAACTTGTCGACCATGCCTTCATATTGGTAAACCGCCTGGGCCAGTTCCTTGAGGCAGTCGTTGACGAGGCCGGCAACGTCCTCGGGGTCGAGCCTTTCGGAGAGAGCGGTAAAGCCGGAAATATCGGCAAAAACGACCGTGACCTGCCGGCGTTCGCCTTCGATCTGCCCTGCCGCCCGCGTCTTGTCGGCCAATTGTTGCGGAACATAACTCTGAAGTTGGGCGAGCAGAGCGTCTGGTGAAGGCCCTGGTTTCGGCTGGGCCTCTTCCTTCTGCTCGGCGAGAAGGGAGTCAAGCTGTACACGCAGGGCCTTGAGGGTGACCTCAACCACGCCATCCCCAAGGGTGGGCCGAAGGGCCTCCTGGGCGCTGATGGCTGAGCGAAGCTGGGCAATCTGTTCCTCGATGGAAGGCAAGGGGTATCTCGCTATTGACGGACCATAAAAAATATTCGGCTGCTGAATTTATTTTAAATTAGTATTTTTCTGGAAAGGAACGTTAACCTTTAAATCAGTATTTTTCTGGAGCGGAACAATTCCCAGGAAATCCAGGCTGGGGCCCAGGGCGCCAAACGCTGCTTCGGCGAGTACCTTGTGTCCTTTGGCAGAAGGATGCCAGGCGTCGATTCGATGAACTATTTCCACGTCGCTGAGATCAACGGTCGCCAGCGCGTCAGAGTACTCAAGGCGCACCTGGGAATCGGCGCCCAATTTCCTGTTGAATTCGCCAACCATGGCCCGAAGCTCCTCGTTGATCATTAAGGCTAGCTTCATCATGTTTCCCCGATACTCCGGTTTCATGGTGGCATAGTGCTTATAATCCTCTTCGAAATACGGGTATAGCTGCGGATTCTTTTTCCGGAGTTGTTCCGCCGCATCCCGGGCTGCAAAAAAACTCTTGAAATTTACGAGGCCGAAGACGATGATCGCCCGCCGCTTGTTTTCGTCCCGCGCCCGATCCACGAGGCGGTCAAGCTGTGCCGCGTAGTCCTTGCGAAAACTGGCCGCCATTTTTTGCAATCCCGGTTCGATCTCCTCCTGCCGGAGGGGATCAATAAACCATTCCCAATGCAAGTTATTGTGCCCGATCCAGATCAACAACAAATCCGGATAGCGGTTCTCGGCTAAAACCAAATCCGTCTGTTGCGAAAAACTGAGGGGAAGCCAAGACCCGAGAAAGCGGTTCTTGCTTTCGCCCGAATTAACCCGGGCGCCAACGCTCGAATATTCACAGGCCACCAAAGGAGTTACCTGGCTAAGCCGCTCATAAACGCTGTAAACGCTGTTAGGGGAAGGGTCGGTGTCGAGAAACCAGTCACGGCCATGGTTCATCTTTGAACGCCATAGCATGCTGGGGAGGGACGATACATAAAAATTCCGGCTCAGGCTGTCGCCGATCATCGCCACATGGGGGATGCGGTCCACCAGTTGCGCTTTCGTGAGGCGTCCTTGCTGATATTCCAGATAATCCGTGTGGTGTGGAGAATCAGGATGGTAAATTGCCGACAACGAGTTCGAGCGGGCGGTGACCAGCGAGCTGCACCCAAAGATCCATATCATCGCGACACAAAGGCCCCCGGCCCGAAAGCACAGTCCGATTCGTGGACCCATGGCTGCAACTGATAGGAAAAATGATGCGACGGATCGCATGGATGAACCTCCGGGTGAAAATAGTTATGAGTCAAGTCTACCCTCATATGGCTGGTTTGCTGAGCCGAGACGGCTGCCGAGGACCGGCAACAACGTGGGAAAGAGGCATAAGCAGAAAAAGGCCCTGATCTGGTGGCAGCAACGACCGAATTGTCTTGCAGGCCGCAAACGGCACAAATCTATCATAAGCCTGCCAACCAATCAATCGGACCTGGTCATTTTTACATAAATTTTGGCATACCTGTCCCTAGAATAGGATACCTCGATGAAGTGGACCTGAAGAACCCCAGGCAGGCAATGATCGGTAGTGGTGTGTAGAGGGTAAAATCGACACTATTTCCCCGCTCATAGCACCCAAAGCAAATCTCTCTTTGATTCTGGCGATAACTGCTCTTTATCAGCAAGATAATATGCCGAAAAATTGTTTTGATATCTTTTAATATTCAACTACTTGTGGCGTTTTATCTAACTTTTGGTTGGTAGTCAATACTCATCAAATTCTTATCCTCCATTATTTTGGAACGCGTCCCTACCCCGGCAGCACCCCCGCTCCGGCCTCGGTCCAGCAGAGAACCGGCGCGGCCTCTTCCTCTTGCGACTCCGCCCCCCAGATTTCCAGGTTCAAATTCCAACGCGGCGAGTGGGGCCAGTTGGGAGCCAGGAATCCTTCCACAAAATCCTGGAGTTGCCTGGCTGCGGCCGATAATTTTTCGAATTTCACCGCCTTGGCAAGGGCAGAGGACAACAGACCCCCAAATTTAGCCAGATGTCCCCCCAGTTTTGCGTCACCCTTTACCCTGGCCCATTCCTCTTCACTCCGGCACCCCGGGAGAGGCACCTGCGCCGCGCGCAGGCCGGTCCACTCCGGCCATCCCCTTAAGGTGAGGAAAAGGGATCGGGCCGTGCGGCCTAAAAGCAAGGGGGCCCAATGGTCATGCAGGTAAGAAGCCATGACCCGCTCCCAGAGATGATAACGCAGCTTGGCCAGGTCCGGGTCCACCATTTCGCCGATCCCCGGGACCGGACCCAAGTGCGGCTGTTCTTCCCAGGGCTCCGGCGCCAGAATTTCCGCCAACCATTCCTGGCCCCGGTCCACGCTGACCAGCTGGGCCTCCTGGTCGGCCAGCATCTTCTCCAATTGCCAGGCCAGCCGCCAGGCATCCGCAGGAGAGGAGGGTTCAGAGACCGGCGCGGCTCCATACTGCCGCAGAGCCTGCAGCAGGTCACCTTCTTCCTGGTCCTGGTGGAACTCCTTAAAGGCTTGCCATTGGCGCAACTCTCCCGGCTGGAAACCCTTGAGGGCCGCGGCCGGGACTTCCGCTTCCGGCGGCAAGGGCAGGCCCTGGTATGGCAAATTGCTGGGCCACCCCGGCGTCACCCCCACCTTTAGATCGGGAAAATAGAGCGGCAGGGTCCAAAATTCCTGCCGCCACGGCAAGATCACCGGAAATGCCACAATCCGCCAATCCGACCCCATGACCGCCTCCTGACCATCCGGGCGGGAGAGCGAGACTTTGTTCTCTTCCCGTTCCCCAAAGTTCAAAGCTGGCCCGCAAAACTTCCGGAAGTTTTGTTCACCTTTATGAATGAGCCGCGGGCTATTTGACGAATGCTCCGGTTATTAATATCCCAGGGAATTTTGAGATACAAGGGGCGATAACCGGATTCGGCCACAAATTCCACAGATTTGCAACTTTCGCTCCTGCCTGTCTTTTTATAGTGGCCCATGAGGGCTATCACCCATAAGTTATGAAAAACCTTCGGGGTCCCGGTCTTAGCTTTGAACCTTGAACCTTGACCTCTTCTAAGGGCCAGCCTCCGTAAGGGTCGTCAGCCAATTATGCTTGACATCTCCGGGGAAGCGGCCATAATTTAAAGTGCGTGGGGATGTAGCTCAGCTGGAAGAGCGCCTGCTTCGCATGCAGGAGGTCAGGGGTTCAAATCCCCTCATCTCCACCATAATCAGGAAGGATTATAAGAGGTTGGCAACATAGAGGTTGCCAGCCTTTTTTATTTTGGGGGCCCAAAGTTGGAATTTCTTGGTGTTGGGATGATGTGTTAAACAGACACCCGGGCACTGGTAGGGCGCGTAGGGACAGGGCCGGAACCCCTGGCCGCGGCCCTGGCCCAGGGCCTGAGGCGGTACGGCCCAGATGAGGAAGGACAATACAATCAGACCAAAATATAGAAAATGCCAGCGTTTCATGAAGTTACCTCCACCTGTCAATTATTATTATAACATCAGAAAGCGTAAACCGCTGAGAGCAAAGGAGTAATATTGGCGGTGGTGTTTTTTCCCACCAGGTCGAAGTTCACCCCTAAAGCCAGGGAGAATTTGTCCGTGGCCATGTACTGGAGCTGCGGCGAGAGGGAAAGCAGGGCCGCGGGGAGCACGTTGGCCTTATGGCCGAACAGGCGCCCGCCGTCCCAGGTGCTGGTTAACTCCAGGAGGGCCACCCATTTCCCGATAATGGGGTACTCCGCCGCCAGGTTCAGAGTCACAAAATCCCGGGGGTAGTTACGGATATTGACGGAATTACCTTCTTCATCCTCACCTCGGGTAGTAAAAGCGGTCTGCATGGTATACCAAACATTACCATAAAAGATGAAGGGCTTAACCCACTTGGACAGGTTAAAGCCGGTGGTGAAGGCGTAGGCTCCACCTCCTAAGATGTCCATGCCCAGGCGGCCGGGATTAATCCGCTGGTAATGGCCGGTGGGAAAAGTCGGGGTAAAGACGGCGCTGACGGTGGGGAGCTTCTCGGTTTCTTCCACCAGCCGATACTTCAAGGTGAAACTGAGGTCGCCGAACCCCTGGAACCTGGCGCCGCGTTCGCCGTTCGGCCCCGGTTCATTGACGTTGCTGCACCAGTTGGCGATAAAGGGAATTACCGTGTACACTTCCAGATTATTGATAAGGCCGTAGGTAAATTTCCAGCTCATATTGAATGACTGGAAATTGCCGCCCGCCGAAACCCGGCGCCAGCTTGGGCTGAAATTGTTGGTGACAAAACTCAGGCCAAAGGTGGGCTGGATGGCGAACTTGCCCTTCTCGATGGGAATGGCGGTATCGGTGATGATGGGACCGAAGGTGGAGGGACATTCTTCCTTCTTTTCCGGGGGTCCCGGCAGCTCAAAGGGCACTCCCGGGACCTGGGCCAGGGCCGGCGAAACGGCCAGGGTCCAACTTAATGCTAGAACCATGGCCAAGGAAAGCCAAATCGGTTTGGGCATCACAAAGTTCTTCATACATTCTCCCCCATTCACCTTTCTTGGTTATTTTGCCTTCGGCCAATCGGTAAACTGCACCCAGAGCACCGCTCCATATTCGGCTTTCTTTTTCTTGCCGTCTGGCCCCCTGAGGGAATCCTTCTCCTCGTTGATGGCGGAGAAGCCCCACCACCCGGCCTGGGGCGGGGCAAAGGCAAAGACCCCGTTCTTATCGGTCTTCAACTTCAGGGTGGTGAAATATTCATTGGGCGCATGTATCTTCTTGCCGGGGTTCCAGTACTCCACCTCCACGTCGGTGTCGGCCACGGGCTTGCCGTTGAATTTCACCATCCCCCGGAAGACGTTGCCGGCGTAGAGGCCGAAGGGCCGGGTCAAGGGAATGATCTCGGCCTTGAGGCCCACTTCCTGGTCCCAATCCTCTTCGCCGCCCAGGGCGGCCACATAAGTCTTGGTAATATGGATGATAAATTTATCTTCCGCCGGTTCGAAGTAGGGTTGGGGTTCAAAATAAAAGGTGTAAATACCCGGTTTCTTTATAGCGTAGACGCCTTTCCAGGCCATCTTATCCAGGACCTTGGTTTCCTGGAGGGTGTTGGTGAGATCGGTGTTGGTCTTGCCGGACATTACCCCAAATCTCTTGGGTTTGATCAAGTCCATGCCCTTCTGTTCAAAGGGATGGTTAAACGACAGCACCACCTCCAATTCAGGTTTGTCGCCCTGCATCACCATGGATTTATCCGGCAGAATCATGCCGAAATGGGCCCGGGCGACGTTGACCAGGGTGAGGATGAGGAACAGACACAGGCTGAGGGTGAAATAGCGTCGCATAATTTCCTCCTTTTTTATTCTTTGCACTCACTTGCTCAGGATTTAGGCAGGGAGAAGCAAAATAAAAAGCCACGAACACCGGACGTCTGCTGACGCCCAAGCCTTCATGGCTTTTCTCTCAGATATTTATTACGTTTGACTACCCGGGGTTCATTCCCGGAGTTTCGCCCATCCTGGGTCAAGGGGAAAAATTATCAAACCATTTTTAGGAAATAAATCGATCCCCTTTTTAGATCTCCCGCCTTCTGTTGGGCCTTTAGACAAGCCGACAACAGTGCTCATGCACGTGGTAGCATTCGCCTACGGTGTGGTGTAAAAATGCATCCTCATGGGAAACGATCATGTAACTGATGTCCAGGTCCTGAAGGAAGTGAACGAGGCGGTGCTTGGTATCCGTGTCCAGTCCCGTGGTGGGCTCATCCAGCAGGAGCAACCGGGGCTGCATGGCCAGAACAGTGGCCAGGGAGACCAACTTTTTTTCGCCCCCGGAAAGTTTATACGTTACCCGGTCCTCGAAGCCTGCCAGACCCAGACCCTCCATGGTTTCCCGTGCGATTTGAATCGCCTCTTCCGGCGATTTTCCCTGATTCAAAGGACCGAAAGCCACGTCTTCCAGGACGGTGGGGCAGAAGAGCTGGTCGTCGGGGTTTTGAAAAACCAGGCCCACCTTTTGCCGGATGGCGACAAAATCTTTCTCCTTGCTCACTTCGTCCCCGAAAATACTGATTTTCCCGGCCTGGGGCTTGAGCAGCCCCATGATCAGGTGCAGAAGGGTGGTCTTGCCGCAGCCGTTGGGACCGATGAGGCCGAGGTGTTTGCCGGGCAGGAGTTGAAAATTGAAGTCCTTAAAAACCGGCTGCGGGGCTCCGGGATAGGCAAAAGTGATGTCCTGCAATTCAATCAAGGGTTCGCTCATCATAACCTCACATCAGGCCGCGGCTCTGCCACTCTAGATAGAGGAGCGCGGCCAGGGCCATTAAAGATACCACACCGAATACCCGGTCCCGGCGCTGCCAGGAAAAAGTCCGCAGACTGTGAAAAGTGCCGTTAAAGCCCCGGCAGAGCATGGCCTGGAAAACCCGGTCGGCCCGGTCGAAGCTCCGCACCAAGAGCATGGCCGCCAGATAGGCATAGCTGCGGTAGGTGTGAATATTGGTGCGCGGCTGAAACCCCCGTATTTTCATGGCCTGGACCAGGCGGTGATATTCCTGTTCAAAGACGTAAAGGTAGCGGTAGGTAAAGAGCAGTAGATGACAGAGCTTAGCCGGCAGCCTGAGATTATGGAGGGCCTGCCCCAGGGTGACGATGGGCACGGTGGCGATCAAGGCGATAAAGGCGATGATGATGGCGTTGGACTTCAGGGTAATCAACCCTGTATAAATGAGGCCCTGCCGGGTGACGGCCAGAGGCCCCAGGCGCCAGACCACCTCTCCCGGATAGGTCAGGGGCAGGACGAGCCAAAGAAAGAAAATAAAGCTGTTCACCACCATCAGCCGGGCCACCACCTGTTTCAGGGGCAGACGCGCCAGGGCCAGGCAAAGTATGGCCAATGCCAGCCCGGCCAGAGTGGGGGCATAGGTCTGAGCCACAGCCATCAGCACCGCAAAAAGGGTGGCTACTATTACTTTCCCCCGGGGGTCCAGGCGGTGCGCCAGGGAGGCGCCCTCGGAAAAAGGTTCCTGGATGTAGCTCAAGACTTTTTTTGCCTTTTACTTTGGAAGTAAGCCCAGAAGCCGAAAAAGCCCAGGATATAACCGATGCCGCCGATGATGTCGGTAAGCGATGTCCGGTGGATGGTCAATTCGGTGAGCATCTCTTTGACCGGGGCGAGCTGGCGTTCCAGCGCCTGATTCACCACCTCTTCCAACATTTGACGTCAACGTTGACCCCTTTGGTTTCCGGGGCTATTGGCGCTGGTGTGGTCGCGGCAACGGGAGTCGTGAGAGCACAGATAATCAGAACCGAGAAGACTCCCTGAACCCAGAGATTCGGCTCAGATTGTTTTCGCGAGAACCATTTTTTAGGCATAGATTCTTTCCCACCTCTCCGGGCGGACTTTCTTAAAAAGGAAGATGCACCGGGTAATAACTCCTTCACCGAGCCTCACCGGGCCTTGAGCAGGAACTCTCCCCGGTGGCCCATGCTCGCCTCAATAACGATTTTCAGATCAATCTTCTGCGCGGCAACTTCAGGTGGGATTTTGAAGGAGCATTTCCCCTTGTCATCGGTTTGGCCGGTCAACAGGACCTTGTCGGTTTTAGGGTCCAGGACCAGGATTTTGCCCTGCTTGACCGGCGTATTGGGCACAAACTTGCTTTCGGTGTGGATGGTGTCGCCTTCGGTATAGGCGAAGACCAGGACCCGATGGGCCAGGGCGGGTGTCGTAAAGGCACAGATAATCAGAATCAAGAAGATTCTCCGAACCCAGAGAAGCGACCGAGATTGTTTCCGCCAGAACCCTTTTCTACGCATAGATTCCCTCCAACATTTCAGGTTTGACTTTCCTGAGAAACAAGAAAATGAACAGCGTAATGACGCCTTCGATGATCATCACCGGAATATGGGCCAAGAGGGCCAGTTCGGCCACTTCGATGAAAGCCTGCCCGGTGGTGATTAAGGCCACGGCCACCAGCAGCCCGCTCAGCAAAATGGCGGTGGCCCCGCAGGCAAAGGCCCCGACAGAGGCGGGAGTTCCCGGACGGCGTAATAAACCTCGATAGAGATAAAAACAGAAGACCGCGGGCGCGGCCATGATCACTGTGTTCACCCCCAAAACCGTCAGGCCCCCAAACTGGAAGAGCAGGGCCTGCAAGAACAGGGCGATGAGAATGGCGGGTACGGCCATCCAGCCCAGCAGCAACCCCATGAGGCCGTTGAGCACCAGATGCAGGCCCACCAGACCCACAGGCACATGAATGAGCGTGGCCACGAAAAAAGCCGCGGAAAGAACAGCCACCCGGGGGATGGCTTCATAATCCAGTTTTTTCAGGCCAATGGCCGTGCCCACCGCCGCTAATCCCGCTCCTCCGGCCAAGACCGCGGGGCTGAGCACACCTTCGGAAATGTGCATAGCTATCCTTCCCGGATGCCCCAGGCCACAAAAAAAGCCATGGGGCAAACGTCCCTTTCAAGGGATCGCCAGCCTTCATGGCTTATAAATTCGTTTTCAGGATACTTCGGGAACCGGGGCTTCTTACCTCGGATGCTTGTTTATATCTGCGATGCTGCAAAAGATCAAGGGAAAATTTTTCAAGCGATCAGTAACCCGTAACCCTCACGAAACCTTCTGTATCGGGGCCGCGTCCAGCACGCGGCGTACTTTGCTGGCCAGGGTGGCGGGGTTGAACGGTTTCTCAATAAAAAACACCTCCTTGCTCAACATGCCGTGGTGGGCGATGGTATCCTGGGTATAGCCCGACATGTACAAAACCTTTATCTCCGGAGCCAGTGGCTCCAGGCGTTCGGCCAGGGTGCGGCCGCTCATCTGGGGCATAATCACATCGATCAGGGCCAGGTGAATCGTTCCCTGGTGCTGCTCGCAGATTTTCAGGGCCTCAGTTCCCTGAGGGGCTTCCAGCACGGTGTAGCCGTAAGCGCGCAGTTCCTTGCAAATCAAGGAGCGCAATACGTCTTCATCCTCCACCACCAGGATGGTTTCCCGGCCATGCAGCGCAATATCCGGCATTTCCGCCGATGGAGTCGCCTTTTCTTCTTCGGCCCGGGGAAAGTAGATTTTAAAGGTGGTGCCGTGACCCGGTTCGCTGTAGACCCAAATATGGCCGCCACTCTGTTTGACGATCCCATAAACGGTGGCCAGCCCCAATCCTGTTCCTTTACCCGGCTCTTTGGTGGTGAAAAAAGGCTCGAAGATATGGGCCACAGTCTCCGCATCCATGCCCGTCCCATTATCGCTTATTGCCAGAAGCTCGTAGGGACCGGGCCTAACCTCCACATGGCTCCGGGCATAAGCCTCATCCAGAAAGACATTGGCGGTCTCGATGGTCAGTTTGCCTCCCTGGGGCATGGCGTCCCGGGCGTTGATGGCCAGATTCAGGATCACCTGCTCTATATGTCCGGGGTCGGTTTTTACCAGGCCCAAGTCCGGAGCCAACACCGTAACCAAATCTAGGTCTTCGCCGATCAAACGCAGCAGCATCTTTTTTACATCTTCCACCACGTCATTAAGATTGATTATCTTTGGCTCCAGGACTTGTTTGCGGCTGAAGGCCAGAAGCTGGCGGGTCAGCACCGAGGCCCGGTCCGCGGCTTTTAAGATTTCTTCCGTATATCGATGGAGGGGATCGTCCTCCCGGACGCTGTGTAGCAGGAGGTCGCCGTAAGACATCATCGCAGTGAGAAAATTATTGAAGTCGTGGGCCACTCCCCCGGCCAGTCGGCCCACTGCTTCCATTTTCTGGGCTTGTATCAGTTGCGTTTCCAGTTGTTTGTGGGCCGTCAGATCCACTGCGATCGCCATGATCCCGGTGATATTCCCTTCCGTGTCCCGTAGGGGCGCAGTGGACAGGCTCACCTCAATTAAGGAGCCGTCCTTTCTTTGCAAGCCCAATTCCACCCCGGAAAAGGCCTCTCCTTGCAGACCCAACCCCTTAAGTAAGCGGAAAGATCCCTGTATATTTTCCTGCACTATGGGGAGCTGCTGATCCAATACTTCCTCAACCTTCCAACCAAATAGGTATTCTGCAGTGGGGTTCCAGATTTTCACCAAGCCTTCAGGGTCCAGGACAAAGATGGCGCCAGGGGAAGCCCGAAAAAGGGCCTGTAATTTTTGGGAAATCTCTTGCAGTTTTTGTTCCGTCTGGAGACGCTCGGCCTCCCGGGTTTGCAAAGCCTCGGCCATTTCATCCAAGGCGCAGGCCACCTGGTCAAATTCTCCTGCCGGGGAAGTTACGCCGGTGCGGGCGCTCAAATCGCCCGCGGCTAACTGTTGAGCCACGCTTACCAACCCCCCCATGCGGCGCAGGATAAACTTGTGGGCAAAAAGATAGGCCATTCCTAAGGCCAGGATCAGCACCACCCCCAGAGCCATGAGATTACCAACCAAAATTTGGTTCGCAGGTCCATACACGTTTTTCGTGGGGATGCCCACGGCCACAAACGCGCCGGAATTCACATCCGCCAAGGGGGTAAAGGCATAGAGGCGGGAAACCCCGTCAATGCCCCGTTCTTCCGCGGTTCCTTGCCTGCGGTTGAGGATGGTTCTGACAATTTCCTTTTCCTGCAAAGACTTTCCTACCCAGGGTTGGGGATCCGGGTAACGGCCCAGAATTTTTCCCTGACGATTGATAATGAAAAGCTCCGACCCCGCGGACAGCTGGGCTACAGGGGTCATTTCCCGAAGCCAGGCCAGGTCCAGGGCCGCAAAGACCACGGCTCGCATTTGCCCCTCTTTATCCATGGCCGGGTAGGCGCAAGTGACCGAGCCTTTACCGGTGAGGCGGTCTATTTTGGGCTCGGCAGAGGTAAAGTCCTTTTTTTTGAGCACGCCCTGGAAATATTGGGTATCGGCCAGATTAGCCGGACCGGGAAGCGGCAAGGAACTGGCGAAAAGTTCGCCGTCGGGGGTAGTTGCTCCAATTACATTATAAGCCGGGTATCTATGCAGGAGATTGGCAAAAAGGGCATTGCAGGCAGCCGCGTCCCGGTTTTGCACCTGGGGCAACTGCGCCAGGACTTCCAGAAATTGACGGGTCAGATTGATTATCTGGTCCAAATTGGTGGAAAGATCGTGGGACAGGCGCAGAGCTTCTTCCTGGGCGTAGAGCGCGGCCCAGCGTCGCTGGGTCATACCGGTGTAAAGGATCAGGCCGACGGCCGGCAGGAGCGTGAGGAGAATCAGCAGGATTAGCCGAAAGCGCAGCCCCGCAAAAAAACGGAACATATGCTAGCCTCCCAGGATTGGTTGGTGGAGGAAGGGGGCAAGGTCCCGAGGACCTGTCTTTCCTCCCGTTGCCCCTCCTTCAAGATGACGGTTACCTAGTTCTCTTTAGTCCTTGCGCTTTACCCCTCCCCATGCAGGATGATGCCGGACCAGAAGTAAGGATGGGGCTCTTTGGCCCGCACCGCCTGGCGTGCGGTTTTCAGGGCCTCGCTCTTGGATTTGCCCTCCTTCAAAGCCTGATAGAAAGTGTGGTAAAACTTCAAGGACTCTTCCACCGGAATGTTCCACAGGGCCACCAGAACGCTCCGCGACCCGGCCTGCTGGAAGGCCCGGGCGAAGTTGAGCACTCCTTCCCCCTGCATCACCTGCCCCACCCCGGTCATGCACGCGGCCAGGGTCACCGTCTCCGCGTCCAGCTTCAGTTGCAGCACTTTGCTGAAGGTGAGAAAGCCGTTGTCCGGGGCTTTATTTTCCACCTGGGTCAACACCAGGGTGGGTTCCTGCACCCCCGCGATTTTGTCCGCCAGAAACCCGTGGGTGCCAAAAAAGAGATAGCGGTATTGCCCCAAGGGGGTCTGACGCACCCGGGTTTCGGTGGCGTTGACGTCCAGGAGTACCTGGGGCGGCTGGGGCTTCACCTGGAAAAGGTCGGCCAAATCCGTCACCGTCTGCCGGGTTTGGGGCAACGGCGGGAACTCGAGTTTCCCCCATTGCTTTTGAGTGGCCGACATGGTCAGGGCCTTTTCCGGGCCTGTGGTTTTCAGCCCGCCGGCCTGGCCCTGGCCTGCCTTGAAGGCCTGATAACGACTGCTATTTTTCTCGAAGATGGGGTCCCCCAGGGCAAAAAGAGGCTGGGACGCTTTGGAAAGCCCCAGGTGGCGGTTTAGGGCCAGGATGGCCGCGGACTGGGAGTAGGTCACCGGCCAGCGGTCCCCCACCAGCGCGCTTTTAGTCCAATCCGGCCCGGCCTGAACCACCAGGGCCTCGAAAGGGAAGGCCCCCAACGCGCCATCCGGCACGATGATTAGCCGCGAACCCTGGCTAACTCCGGCCAAGGCCGGGGCCAGAATCTCTTGATATAAAGAGGCCGCGTCATTTTGCGAGAAACGCTGCAAGTCCTCCCGGCGCAGGCTGCTTTGCCGGAAGGGGGCGAGCATGGTCCCCAGGCGCTTCTCCAGCGCGTCTTGCCCCAGGGCCAAACGGAAGAGCTGGGTCTTGCCCCCCGGCTCCACCCGGAACAAATAACTCTCTTTCTCTCCCAAGGCGTACTCCAGGAGGACCTCCCCGGGCTTCAGGGGCAACTCCTGGGCCTTATACGGCTGGGGATAAGCCAGGGCCGCGTACCGGGGATTGCGGCGGCGTAACTCCGTCACCAGGCCATCCAACTCTTTTTGCAAAGCTTCCCGTTTGAGTTGAAATTCCGCCGCGGGCTGGTCCGCCCGTTCCCTCCTACTGCCCCGTTCCAGCAGGCGTTCCTCTCTCTGGGACTCCAGGGCCTCCATTCTCTCCCGCAGGCTTCTTTCTTTGGCCGCCAGATCCCCGGGAATTTGGGAGTCTATTCCGGCTGCGCCTGCGGCCATGGCCTCCAGCAGGGACCGGGCCTTGATGGATTCGGCAAAATAGAAGGCCGCGGCCCCGGTATCCCGGCCATAGGTCTGTAAGTCGGACGGCAGAGGCTCGCCTTTCTGCGCCATTGCCGCCAACGCCGCCACCATCCCCCGGTAGGCTCGGAAATAGCCCCCGAACAACCCGAATTCGAAGAAAGTGGTGCGTTCTCCCGGAGTCCGGGCCCGGAGCCCTTCGATATGCTTAATCGCCTCCAGGAACGCGGCTGCCGCTTCCGGGTTGTGCCCCAGTCCTTTAAGGGCCAGCCCTTTTTGGGTGTAATACAGGGCCTGGTATTGGGGCCGGTGCCAGGCCATGGGAGCAAGGCTGGAGGTCAGGAGATTCAGAGCCGTATCGAACTTACCGGTGGCCAGATAAATTTCCACCATGCCGGAGTCGCCCTTTTTATGGGTGGCTTTGCGGAAGGTGGATTCCGCCTGGCCATAATCTTTTTTGGCCAGATAGATATACCCCAGGTTGGCGAAACTGGCGGCGGTCTGGATGTTTTCCGGCTTCAACTCCCTTTCCCTAATTTCCGCGGCTCGTCGGGCCAAAGGCAGGGCTTGATCATAAGAACCCATCTGGGAATAGAGCATAGCCAGATTATTGCAAGCGGCCGCAGTCTGCAGGCTGTCCGGCCCCGTGGCCTTTTCGCTGATGCGCAAGGCTTGCTGATTCATGGCCAGGGCCTTATCATGGGCCCCCATCTGCCCCTGCAGGGTCCCCAGGATCATCAAGCTGACCGCGGTTTGGGGGTGTTCCGGCCCCAAAGCCCTTTCCCGGAGCTGCAATGATTTCTGGGCCAGGGGCAGGGCCTGATCAAAGAACCCGAGTATCGAATACATCCTGGCCAATCGGGCCATACACGCGGCAGTGAGAGGATGGTCCGGCCCCAGGGCCTGCTCGCTTTTCTTCAAGGCCTGCTGATACAAAACCAGCGCGGGATGATTCTTATTCTCGGCCTCCAAGGATCTGCCTTTTTTCAGCATCTCTTTGATTTCGGCCACCTCCGGCTTCTGGCCGGCAGCTGGCGTTTCCTCCGCTAGAGACGCATCCTTACCTGGAGGCGAATCGAAACCTCGTTTTTGGGCCCAGGCCGAGGTTCCCGGCCCGCTGAGGAGGACCAGACAAAGAATAACGACCATGAGCCGGAACATTTTGACCTCCATGATCTTCAAAGAGGGTTAGCCTCCACAGAGGATTTGGGTGCGGACCCAAGATTTCCACTCCCTCAGGGCCGGGTCCCCCGGTTTTCTCTTGAGCAAGTCATCCAGGATTTTGTTCATTTCATTAAATTGCCGGTATTCCGCCAGGACCCCAAGGAAATACAACTCCGGAGTGAAGTCGTCGGCTGCGGCTTTCTGTTTGAGGTCCTGATAAACCGCTTCCGCGTTTTTAATTTCCTTCTGGACCACTTCCGGGGACGGCGCGTCCTTGGACGGCACCGGACACACGGGAGCCATGGTCTGGATCGCGCCCGTACGCCCCGGGGTCGTCTCCATTATGGGCGAGGCGCCACCGCGCTCGGGAGGGGCCATGCTTTTGGACACCGTGGCCCCCGAACGGCCGGGAGCCATACGGGGCGTCTGGGTGGCGCCGGAGCGAGACTGGAGGAAAGGCGCAGCCGCGATCTTCTGGATGGCGGACACGGGCATGGTCTTTACCTCCGGGGAGGCCTGCTTTTTACCGTCCTTAACTGCGCTTTCAGCCGCACCGGCCATAAAAATGGCCGGACCTTTCCAGGTTTCCTGGCGGCCCCCGGCAAAATAGAGTAGGGTTAAGGCGCCATCTTTAGCCAGTTTGAAGTTATCGCCTTCCCTCACCTTCATAAAGGCCTGGACCGGTATGGGCTTTTTCTGCCCTTTATTCCAATAAACGGCTTCTCCGTTCAATTTGGTCACCAGACCCACATCCGGAGAAGAGGTCTGGGCCAAGGCCGCACTTGAAAAGAGAAAGAGGGCGACTGCCAACAGACACCAGGACTTTTTTGGGATATTGATTAAAGCCTGCATGGTTTCTCTCCTACGCTCATTTACCTAGTTGTTGTTAATTGGTCTTATTCCTCCAGACCTTTGACCTCCAGGACCACCACCGGTTCCCGGCGGCCTTTGACCGGAATTTCCTGCTTTCCTCCCGTCACCACCCCCGGACCTGCGGCCATGACGGTTCTCTCACTGGCGACGATACTCCAGCCCAATTCCTTGGTCAAGCCTTCCAGCCGGGAGGCCGTGTTCACCGTGTCGCCGATGGCGGTGAACTCGAACCTGGCGGGGGAGCCGATATTGCCCACCACGGCCTCCCCGGTATGGAGGCCGACGCCGATGTCGAAATCATTTAATCCCCGGTCCGGAAACCGCTGCTCCATCCAGTCCCGGAAATCCCGGGCTTTCTCCCTCATAGCCAGGGCCGCGGCCAGGGCCCGCCGGGCATGGTCCGGCTGCGGGGCCGGGGCCCCGAACACGGCCATGACCGCGTCGCCGATAAATTTATCCACCATGCCGCCTTGCGCCAATATCGGCTCGCAGGCCCGGCTGAAATAAGTATTGAGCATTTCCACCACTTCCTGGGGGCTCAGGGACTCGGAGATGGTGGTGAAATGGCGGATATCGGAGAAGAGCACCGTGACCGTGAAGGCCTCTCCCCCCAGGTTTGGCTGCTGGCCGGAGACCAGGAGCTTCTCCACCACTTCCCCGGAAACGTAGCGCCCGAAGATTTGCCGTAGGCGGGCCCGCTCCCGCTCCTCCCCGGTGAGGCGCAGGCCCAGGACCCCCAGATAGCCCAGCAGCAGCCCCAGTTGGGGGACGGCCGCGGGCAGCAGCCAATTGCCCCGGAAAAGGAAGTAGGAGAAGGCCGCGGCCGTCAGCGCCAGCAAGCCCAGGACCGCCAGCCCCGGCCCCGGAGATAACCGGAAAAACAGGGCAACTCCCAGACCAAGAATGAACGCCAGGTAAGCCAATCGCCAGGGCGCGGCGACCGCCTTAAGAGACCGCCCGGCCAGGATGGTTTCCACAATGTTGGCGTGGATCTCAGGGCCGCTCATCAATCCGGCATAAGGGGTTTGGTGCAGGTCCTGCACCTCTGAAGGCTCATAAGCAATGATGGCCACTTTGTCTTTGAGTCCCTGAATCTCGGAATCCAGGTGGGCGCCAGGGGTCAGAAATTTTTGAAAGGAAACCCGAGGGATGGCGCCCGGGGGACCGACATAAGCAATAGGGGCAGGCAACTGTAACTCTTTCGGGGGTTCTTTCCCCGCGGCCCGGTCCGCCAGGAGTTGGGAAAAGGTAACCCATCTATCTTCGCCCCCCCACGGAAAGGCCGGGAGGAAGCGGCGGTTCACCCCGTCAGGGTCGGTATTTAGCCGGACCAGGCCCACGTCGTCCGCCAGCCCGGGCAGAGAAGCCAGGTAATCGGGAAAGGGCAAAAGCGGCCTGACCTGGCCCTGGGCGTCCACAGCCCAATCTCCGGCCAGGATTACTCCGCCTGCGGCCAACTGTTGTCGGAAGGCCAGGTCAAAGGTGCGGCTCAGGTGGCTTTCCGGCAATTTGAGCTTTTTCAGCCAGGCTTCAGCGCTGACGATAAAAATGAAATCCAGGCCGATGACCTTGGCCCCGACCTGGCGCAAGACGCTGATTACCTGTGCAAAATGCGGGCTCCAGAAGACCAGCGGCTCATCCTGATGCTCCAGCCGGGTCTTATCGTCGATGGAGACAATGGCCACGTGCTGGGGTTCATTGCGCTGCCCCGCAAGTTGGTGCCAAAGGTCGTAATAACCGTCCTCGGGCCGCTTCAGCCGCTCTCCCCGATAGGCCCATTCCCCGGCCGCGGCGATGAGAACCACCAAGAGTACGGCATAGAGAAGCTTTTTACTCAAGGTTTCTTAAGATCTCCGTGTTGCCCCGGTGAATCTTTAGAAGGTTCGGCCGGTCGAAGATTGCCGCCAAGCGTTCTTTGCTCTGCCAATTCCCTTGCCATTGTATCAAAAACCAAAGCTAAAAGGCAGAAAACAAGCTATCAGCTTGCAGCGGTCAGCTATCAGTTAATACAAAACCCCCCCTGCGGTTCTTTAGCCGGAAGCAGATTTGATTAGAAGCTTTGTAACAAGGGTGTCTTCTGATGAACAGCGCCGGCCCGCTTGAGAAAATTTTCCCATCCGTTTGTCTAGAAAGAAATAGGTTCAGAATCGAAGCCGTTCTGCCGATATTAGAGACATGGAACGTTACCTAGCTGGAAGCCGGACACCGGGCTGATCCGCAACCCTGCCGCTCCTCCCGCATCTGGCCTCCAGCCATCAGACAATTTCGCTGAAGGGGGTGAGATCGTGGGAGAGATCATTGCTTTCCAACCCACCAAGAAGTCTATTTACCGGGCCGCGGTCAAGGAAATGGAGCAGATGTACCGGCTCTCCTGCGGCGGCTCCGACCCCATCGTGGACGAGACCTCCAGGGAGATGTTTGAGCGGGGAGAGATCGACGAAGTGAAGTGGATCAGTTGGGAAAGATATTGCATCAGGGTCTTGAATAACATGGGAGAATAGAATATGGAAATAGAAACGATATGAACTTTCCCAGGAGCTATCTTTGAAAATCGCCACGGTGTTGGGAAGTCCACGGCCCCAGGGCAACAGCAGCACCCTGGCCCGTAAATTCCTGGAGGCCGCCCGGGAATTGGGGGCCGAGGTGCGGGAATATCCTTTGAACCTCATGTCTTTTCAGGGTTGCCAGGGCTGCGGGGCCTGCAAGACTAATGTCGAGAACTGCATCCTCGAGGACGACCTGGCCCCGGTCCTGGAGGACATTAAAGAAGCGGACGTCTTAGTATTGGCCTCCCCGGTGTACTTCGGAGACTTCAGCGGCCAATTGAAGTGCTTCTTTGACCGCACCTATTCATATTTAAATCCGGATTTCAGCAGCCGGGTGCCGGGAGGCAAAAAGGCCGTGATAGTGCTGGCGCAGGCCAACCCGGACGAGAGCCGGTTCGATGACATCTTTCCCCGCTACCAGCGCTGGCTTAAAAACTGGTTCGGCTATGAACAGGTTTATCTGCTCCGGGCCGTGGGGGTCAAAGACCCCGGTGATATCAAGCAGCAGACGGCCATCCTGGATCAGGCCGCGTCCCTGGCCCGGGAGCTGATGAAATAAATTATAATTACCTACTTGCGTCTTGCTTTGCGCGTTTGCGTCTTTGCGTGAGGTCTTTGTTTTCGGACAGAGACTAAGAGTGTTTCGGCTTATTCGCCAGGGTTTCCATCACCGCCAACTGCACCTGCTGGATTTCCAATAACCGCCGCCATTGCTGGGTCAGCAATAGATCCATCTTCTCGTTGAGGTTCCGAATCTCCAGTTCCGCTTTCAGGTTCACCCGGTAGTCGTATTCCGAGCGCAGGCGGTCCTTGGCGTCCTGGCGGTTCTGGCTCATGAGGATAATGGGGGCCTGCACCGCGGACATCAAGGAAAAGACCGGGTTATTTGCTCTTAGAAGGGCTTGAGACTCACCAAAAATTAAGAATAATTTTTTAGGAAGCAAGCGAACCAATCGGAAAAAGTGAGGCGGGACAAGGAGTAAGGGGATTTCCGAGGTCTGTCTTGGAGCGGCGAAGCCATGTCAAAATATTGGCAAACGACAATATCTCAACGGCCTCTATGGTTTTTTCCCAGGGGAAAAAATCTTTATTTTTCATTATCTTTGAGCATTGCTCCCATGAAATTCCAGGCTTTCCGGCAGTTCTGGCCAGCCTTGGCTCAAACAGCGATAAGATGCTGATATTCCTCTGGATTAGAACCAACGAAATTTTCTAAATTACTGGCATATATCATGCAAAATTAATTTTAAAATCCTTCCGCAGTATATTATTATGCTGCTAGCCCGGGGGAGAAAATATGGACTGGCTCGCTTTCACCGGCATCTTTATCCTGGGGGGGTTAACGGGGATCTTCTTGATGGGCCTGTTCGTTGGAGCCGTCAGTGGATTCCCGCAGCCGCCGGGTTTGGAGGAGAAGGAAAGCACCTCTTCTCATCGTCACCTGGCCTTTCCCCGGACTGTCGAATCGGCCACTTATCATCTCCACTCATCCGAGACAGCGGAAACTTTATCCCAGGACCTGGAAGGGCATTCCAGAGGGCGCGAAGAATCTCGTATCCGCTGTTAATTAAAGATCACCGGCCTGACAGGGCGGATTCAGCCTCTGGCTGTTTGCGCCCCGGTAGTCCCCTAATCCTTCTTCCAATCCACTGTTTGGTTCCAGTATTGCCTGTAAGTTTCCAGCCCACGGATTAATAATTTTGCCATCGTTTCTTGTTTCGAAAAGCTCCAAATTCAGCCCACAACCCACTGAAACTCTTCATATTATTGCCTGAGAGCAGCCTCTTCCCTCCGGAGGCCCCGGCCTCTCCGCCAACCCTGTATTTCCTCCTTTTTCCTCTTCCTCGTGATGATACAATGACAACTTATGCGCATCATCGCCCACCTGGACATGGACGCTTTTTTTGCCGCGGTGGAGGAACGGGACCATCCGGAGCTTCGGGGGCTTCCCCTAGTGGTGGGCGCGGACCCAGCCCAAGGCAAGGGCCGGGGAGTGGTCTCCACCGCCAATTACGCGGCTAGAAAATACGGCATTCATTCCGCGCTCCCCATTTCCACGGCCTGGCGGCTTTCCGAAAAGGCCAGGCGCCGGGGGGAGCCGGGGGTGGTCTTTCTGGGGGTCAATTACCGTCGCTACGGTGAAATATCCCGACGGATCATGGCTCTGGTGCGCCACCATTCCCCGTTAGTGGAAGAGGCGGGCATCGATGAGGTCTATTTCGAATTGAGCTTTGCCGGCTCCTTTGAACGGGCCGCGGAAATCTGCCGGCGGATAAAAAGAGAACTCCTGGAACAGGAACGGCTCACCGCGTCGGTGGGCTTGGCCCCCAACAAGCTTTTGGCCAAGATCGCGTCCGATTTTCAAAAACCCGATGGCCTCACCATCGTCATCCCGGAGGACGCGGAGGCCTTCCTGGACCCCCTGCCGGTGCGGAAAATCCCGGGTATCGGCCCCAAGACCGAGAAACGCCTGGCTCAGGAAGGAATCAGGCTCGTTAAGGATTTAAAGAAGTTTTCACCGGAGGAATTGCGGCAGCGGTTCGGGAAATGGGGCCCGGAGCTCTATGAACGCCTCCGGGGCCGGCACGAGGCGCCGTTGCGGGAAGAATACGAGCCCAAATCCGTGGGGGAGCAGGAGACTTTCGGGGAAGACACCTTTGACCTGAATTTTATCTTTTCCCGCGTCTGGGCCATGGGCGACGGCGTCCTAAAACGCATGCAGGCCGAAGGCTTCAAAACTTTCCGCACCGTAGTGCTAACGATTCGTTTTGCGGATTTCGACACCCACTCCCGTAGTCATACCCTGGCCGCGGCCACTGCCTCCCCGGACCTTCTCCGTTTCCATGCCATGAAACTGCTCATGCCTTTCCTGGATCAGAGGGAGAATCCCAAGCGCAAATTAATCCGGCTCATCGGCGTGCGCTTGGAGAAGCTGGAGAGGTAAATGGGTGGGGCAAAAATTTATCGCCGGCAGGAGGCCCTGAGGCCCCGCCTGCGGAACTAACTTTCGTGCACCGCTTCCTGCGGGGCAGATTCCCCTCGGCCTTTTCCAGGATATTGGGCCCCGCGGCCAGATATTGATCCATGATCAGGAGGTAGGCTTCTTCCTCCTGCGTCTTCTCCCGGAGCATATCCCTTAGCAGCCGGGAAATGCCGACATTCCGCTCCGTGGCCCTTATCCTGGCCCAGCGTGCGACTTCGTTATCCAGGATAACCTTGACCTTCTTCATAATCCAAAAATAGTGATTGCCAATTTCGAGTCAATATTCGCGAATGAAAATAGGCTTAGGCCGAAGATAGGGATTCACCTCCGGAAGCTCCCCCATCTCCAGCCTCTTCAAAAAATTTACAACTCAGCAAAAGGATCATTTTTCCCTGAGAAATTAGGCAGATCTTGCCGACCTATTATCTTACCGCACCCCCCAACAACCTAATTTGCCAATTATATCAATGTGATACCAAAGCTTGGCAGTGGCATTTTTCTTGCTTCTCCGGGGTTAACCCTTTTAAGGGGGTAGTTTATTTTTGTCTGCTTCCAGGTCAACTTTACCGGCGGCGCTATGAACTTTTTGGTGGTGGGAGGTTTTTATCTGACTGAAGCCCTGCAGATGCTGGGGCATCGGGTGATTAACGCGGAGGCCTATTTGCCTCCCGCGGCTGAGGAATTAGACCTGGCTGCGGTCCTTGACCGGTTGCCGCCTGCGGACCGCCCCGACTTGGTCCTGGTAGTGGAGCGCCTGGGTCCCCGCCGCCTCCCCCTCAATCTGGAAAATAGCAAAGTCCCCCGGGCCTTTTATGCCCTGGACCCCCACCTTAACCTTTACTGGCACCGGAAATACGCCTCGGCTTTCGACCTGATCTTCACCACCCAACAGACCAGCGTGTCCGCGTTCCAAACCAGAGGGCAAACGGTGCATTGGCTCCCTTGGGCCGTGAATCTGGGGGTGATTTTCGATCATGCCCTGCCCCGGACTTTCGAGATTGCGTTTGTGGGCCGGGTGGACGCCCAGTTGCGCTGCAAACGCCACCTCATCCTGGAGGCCCTGAAGAGCCGTTTTGCCGTGCGCGTTTGGGGGGACCGCCCGGATAACCAGGTCAATCAGCAGGAAATGGGACGCATCTACAGCCAGTCCCGGCTGGTGGTCAACGAATCCATCCAGGGAGAAGTAAACTTAAGGATGTTCGAGGCCCTGGCCGCGGGGGCCCTGCTGCTCACGGAAGACGTGGGTCCCAATATCTTGGGCCTCTTTACCCCCGGAAAGCATTTAATCACCTATGGCTCCCACGACCTCGTGGAGAAAGCCGCCTACTTTCTCGACCACGAGGAGGAACGCCAGGCCATCGCCCAACAGGGCCGGGAATTGGTCTATGCCCGGCACCACACCCTGGCCCGGGCCCGCCAGTTCCTGGAATACCTGGGGGAAGGGGATTGGCCCCGACAGGCATCGGATCATCTACAATTGGGGCAAACTTTGCTGCATCTCTCCTTCCGGGGACTATACCCCATCCGGCTGGGAATGGAGCGGGCCCACCTGCATCTCCGGGAAGCCCTAAGCCGGCATCCCGAGAGCGCGACTGTCTACCAGACCTTGGGACTACTGGCCTTGATGGCTAAAGACTCCGCGGCTGCCCTGGCTGCTTATGATCAAGCCCTGTCCCTGACCCCGGAGGATTTTCATCTCCATTTCCTCCGGGGGCATTTGCTGCAGCACCAAGGCAATTTGGAACCCGCGGCCGCGGCCTTCCGCCAAGGAATGAAACATGCGGGGGAGGTCTCTTACGAATTGCGGCGCGCGGTGCGAGCCTTGCTCCCCTGGGGGATGTACACCGCGGCCTTCTTCACCGGCCTGGGCCGGGTTTATGAGGCCCAGGGCCTCACTTTTGAGCCCGGTTATCCCCCGGCCCCGGAGCCCCGCTTCTTTGCCTACGCGGTGGAATATTTTCTCCATGCCCTGAAGCTGGACCCCCATTACGTCCCGGCCTTGAAATCCCTGGGGCGGCTCCTGGAGCGGCACGGCCTCCCTTGTGAAGCCATCCCTTATTTTGAAAGATGGGTGCAGACGGAACCTGAAAACCCCGAAGCCCGCTGGTTGTTGGGCCAGGCCCAATTGAAGGGCTATCAACCCCGGGAAGGCTTGAAAAACCTCCTGGTGGCCCAGGTCCTGGAGCCCCAGCGGGACGTGATGGAGGTATTGCGAAGCGTCCCCTTGGCCCCGAGCATGCTGAAGCTGTTGTTGCCCCAAATTACTCCGGAGGAATTATGGCCCGCGCCCGCTCTCCCCTCTTAATCGGCTTCTACACCGAAGGCCTGCCTTTTGACGGCGCCACCATCTACGAAAAGGGTCTGGGGGGCAGCGAATCCGCGCTCTATTTTCTGGCCCGGGAGTTCGCAGGCAGAGGCCACCGGGTCCAGGTTTTTTGCCGCACCAGGCGGCCTGGGTTTTACGAGAGCGTGGATTACCGTAATTTGGAGACTTTCCCCCAGGCCGCGGCCCAACAGGTTTTCGACGTCTTTATCGTCAGCCGTTTCCCTCAGGTCTTCACTCTGCCTTTTCAGAGCCGCTTGAAGGTGATGTGGAATCACGACAACTTGGTGGAGCCTAAAACCTACCGCCGGGAAACCTTTCGGGCCGATCTTTTTTTTACCTTGAGCGCCTACCATGAGGCGGAATATCTCTCCCAGTTGCCGGAGCTGGCGCCTTTTTGCCACCGCACTAAAAACGGGGTGGACCTGGAGATGGCCCGGGAGGCCATTCTGGCTGCGGGCAAGGATATGACCAAAGTCGTATACGCGTCCCGGCCCGAACGGGGTCTGGAGATTCTGCTGCACCATATCTGGCCCCGGCTGCTCCAGGCCCGGCCTGAACTTAATTTGTACCTCATGGGTTATGAGGCCCCGAATAAACCCGGGCAGGAGCATATGGCCGGGCTGGTGGCCGGGTCTCCGCGCACCACGGTTCTGGGGAGCCTGGCCAAACCGGAATATTACCGCCACCTGGCGGAGGCCGCGCTTCTCCTTTATCCCTGCTCCTTCCCGGAAATCAGTTGCATCGTCGCCCTGGAGGCCCAGGCCCTGGGCACCCCCATCATCACCAGCCGGGATTTCGCGCTCACGGAAACGGTGGGGGTTCCCCGGTACCTGATCTCCGGACGTCCGGTCTTCCCGGCATACCAAGAGGCCTTTATCGAAAGAACCCTGCAATATCTGGAGGACCGCAGCCGCTATCAGCATGACACCGCCGCGGCTTTGCGGTGGGTGACGGAGAACTATTCCTGGAATCAAATTGCCGATGAATGGCTGGAACTTTTTGCCCGGCATCTGGCCCGGGAGGAAGAGCCATTGTCCTACTCTCTGTTTCTGGGGGGTAAGGGTGGGACCGAATCTTTTCCCGCACCGCCGCCTGCGGAGGTGCGTTACCTCACCCTGCCGGAAACAAAGCTCGATTTTTCTACCCTGAAATCCCGCCTGGAAGACGAGGCCCGGGGGGAGTGGCTACTGCTCCTGGAAGACGCCAGGCTTTCCGGGTCCCTGCCGCCGCTCCAGCCTTTGCTGGACGCGTCCAGCGTAGACTGGTTCGGCTTCCGTCGGGAGCCCAACCCTCCCGGTCAATGGGCCGGGGTGCTCTTTAGGCGGCATTGTCCTATGCTGCCGGACAACGGGTTGGAGGTGGTGATTCCTTAAATACAGTTTTCGGTTTTCGGTTGGAGTAAGGGTGAATTGGTAATCAAATAGTTTTGGGCATCTAGGGGCGAACACAAGGTTCGCCCCTGCGGAAAAACATGCATTTTGGTTCCCCAGCGCAATATGAGGCCGAGCGGAAAATCTCCCTCTCCCCCCCGGGGAAGAGGGCCGGGGTGAGGGGGGGGCGGCGGCAACGTCTATTTATGAAAGCAACCGGTAAATTATGCAAACCTTGAGTCTGTGCATGATCGTCAAGGATGAAGCCGGGAACCTGCACCGGAGCCTGGCTCCCTTAATGCCTTACGTGGATGAAGCGGTGGTGGTGGATACCGGTTCCAGCGACGGCACCCCGGAGCTGGCAGCCGGCCTGGGGGTAAGGGTGCGCCACTTCCCCTGGAGCCACGATTTCGCCGCGGCCCGGAATTTTTCCCTGGAGCAGGCCACCGGTGATTGGATCATGTGGCTGGACGGGGACAACCGTATCCCCGAGGAAGACGCGGCCCTGCTTAAATCTTTGGTGCAGCGGCCCGGTGACGCCATATTCTGGGCCACCGAGATTGTCGAGCCGGGGGGCGGCCGCCTCCTGCAAAAACGCATCTTCCCCCGCCGTCCAGAGATCAGATTCCGCTACCGGGTGCATGAGCAACTGATCCATCCCCCGAACCTGGCCCAAATCATTACTCCGGTGCGCGTCTACCATTGGGGTTACGAAGATAAAAAACTCCGCCAGGCCAAGGCCCGGCGCAACCTGACCTATCTTTTGGCCGATCTCCAGGAACGCCCGGAAGATTTCTATCTTCGCTATCATTTGACCCGGCATCATTTCTTTGCCGGGGAACTCGAGGAAGCCTGGGGGCAGTTGCAGATGGTGCTGGCCGCGCCCAGGCTGGAGTCCCAAAACCCGGAAATCGCCCGCCATGCCCGGCTGCTCGCGGCCCTGATCCGGGACCGGTTGGATGACCTTTCCGGAGCCCTGCGGCTATTCGGGGAAGTGGTGGAACGTTATCCCGATTACGGGCTAGCCTGGTATCACCTGGGGATGACCTGCTTCCGCCACGATGATTTTGATACCGCGGCCCTGGCTTTAGGCCGATTTTTGGAGCTGGGCTGCGGCCATTTCTTTCTGGACCAGCCGGAGGAAAAGTTGACCCTCACCGCGCTGTTGGCCCGGGCCCAGGCCTTGCGGCAGAGGGAGCGGTTTCAAGAAGCCGCGGGCGTTTTAAAAGAGGCGCAACGGCGTTTTCCGCAAGAGCCGGGGGTATGGCTGGAGACCGCGGCCCTGGCCCGGACCTGTCAGGATAACCAGGCCGCGCGCCGGGCTCTGGGAGCCTGCCTGGCCTTGCAACCCCGCTCCCGGCGAGCCCAGGCGCTGTTGGCGGAAATGGATGCACACGCATGATGCTTAGACCCATTCCCCTAAATGTCTCTTTAAGAGGGGACTAATTAAACTCCACAAACAATTTGCAGGGTCAGCCATGGTAGCCAATAATGTCATGAATCTCTGGGAAAACAACCTGCGGGCCTTGAAAACCAGGTCTCAAGCTAAAGACCTGCTCCCGGTCCTCCCTGACGCGCCACCGGAGTGGCGGCGGGTCTCCCTGGTGTCCGGCCCTCATCCCACCCTTAAGGTGCCGGGGGAAAAGGGCCGTCCGGTCACCCTTCACAGCCCCCGGGAAGCCTGGAAGGAGGCAGAGGCCTTGGCTGCCCGGGCGCCGCTGGCCCCCTCCCGGCCACTGCTAGCCTTAGGGCTGGGCCTGGGCTATCACCTGCTGCGGCTGCTGCCCCGGCTCGCTCCGGAACAGCCTCTGGTGATAGTGGAACAGGAGCCGGAAATCCTTTGGGCTGCTCTCCAAAGCGTGGATTTAACGCCGCTCCTCTCCCGGCCCCAGACCACGCTGGTGGTCCATCCCGATCCCCGGGAAGTCATCAGCCATTTGCAAGGACGTCTACACCTGGGGAACGGCAGCGGCGTTCCGGTTCTCTGGGGGCATCCTGCGTCGCTCCGGGCCGCCAACGGCTTTTATGAGGAAGTGATCGCCTCTTTTCAGGCCCCCCGGGCCGTCCCCAGCCGGTCTTACGGCCTGAAAAAGGAAAAGCTCCGGGTCCTGGTGGTCAATACCGACTATTTCCTCATTCCGGAAGTCTCCCGGGCCTTCAAGCAGTTGGGGCATGAACCCCAGGTCACCCTTTTCGACAAACGCCGGGACAACGGCGAAGAAGTGCTCCAGGGTATCTTGCAGCAGGTGGCGGAATTTGCCCCGGACCTGGTTTTCACCATCAACCACCTGGGGTTTGACCGGGAAGGCCTGTTAATGGAGGCCCTCAACCGTCTGCGCCTGCCTTCGGTTTCCTGGTACGTGGACAGCCCGAACATCATCCTCAATCTTTACGGAGGCCCCAAAAGCGAGCTGTCTTACATCTTTGTTTGGGACCCCACTTATGTGCCGGAGGTCAAGGCCCTGGGCTTCACCCAGGTTTATACCCTGCCCCTGGGCACCGACCCGGGAGTCTTTTATCCCAAACCCATTGCCGACTTAAGCCGCTGGCGGGCCCGAGTCGCGTTTGTGGGCAATTCCATGACTCAGCCCCTGGCCAAAAAGCTGGAGCGGCTGCCTTCAGACCCGGATTTTCCGGCACTCTTTCAACGGCTCCTAAATGCCTACCAGGCCCAGCCCCACCGCCGCCTGGACCTGCTCCTGGAGGAGCAGGGATTGATGCAGCATCCCTTAATCCGGCAAATGACCATCAGCGAACGCACCGACCTGGAGGCCGGAGTCATCTGGGCCGCCACTCTGAATTACCGCTTGGACTGCGTGAAGCAGTTGGCCCCGTTTCAGCCCACGATTTACGGCGACTCCGGCTGGCGGGAGCTTTTGGGGGCTTCGTTCCGCCTCGGTCCCATCGTCAACTATTATGACGACCTGCCCGCGATTTTCGGGGCCACCACCATCAACTTTAACGCTACCAGCATGCAGATGAAAGCCGCGGTCAACCAGCGGGTATTTGACGTGCCCGCGGCTGGAGGCTTTTTGCTTACGGATTTTAAAGAGCAACTCGCGGAAGTCCTGGAACCGGGAAAAGAATCGGTCTGCTACCACCAACCGGAGGAGATCCCGGACCTGGTACGCTTTTACCTGGACCACCCCGAGGCCCGCAGGCAAATCATCGAGCGGGGCCGGGCCCGGATTTTGGCGGAACACACTTACCGCCATCGGCTCCAGGAGATGCTGGCCGTATTGCGGAGGACCATGTGAATCCGCTGCCAGTTTTGAAAGAAACCAGTGAAGATGTCGGCCTCAGCCAGGCCCCAATGGGTTTATCCGCGTCGGTATCCCCGCAAAATATTCTCGTCCTGCAACTGGCCCGCCTGGGGGATTTGGTGCAGACCTGGCCCTTGCTCACCCGTTTGCGCCAGGCCCATCCCGGGGCCAGGCTCACCCTGCTTACGGATCACCGGCTGCTGCCGCTGATGGCCGCAGGGCCGGAGGTGGACGAGGTCCTGGGATTTGATTTTCTGCGGTTGGGCTCCCTGGCGTCAGGAGACTGGCGGGGCGCCTATAATCTGGTGGCGGATTCTCTCAAGGGCTTACAGGCCCAGCATTTCGACCAGGTCTTCAACCTCAATTTTTCCCGGCTCAGCCTTCTCCTGACTTATCTGTTGGAGGCCCCGGCCAAGGGTTATCTACCGACTAAAGGCGGTCGGGAATTTTCCCGGGAGCCCTGGCTGGCCTGGATCTACAGCCTGGTCCACGCCCGGCAATTCAACCGCTTTCATCTGACAGACGTCTTTCGCCACTTAGCCCCGGAGCCTGCGGCGGGAGCGGCCGCGCCGCAACTTGCGGCAATTCCTCGCGGAGAACCCATTATTGCCCTGCAATTGGCCACCCGGCACATGCGCCGCACCTGGCCTTTGGAGCACTTCACCCGCCTGGCGGAGCATCTGGTAACCCGCCATTCAGCCCGGGTCCTGCTCCTGGGCACCAAGGCCGAACGGAACCTGGGAGAGAAGCTCCGGGCCATGCTGGACCCGGTTCTCCGGGAACGGGTCACCAACCTCCAGGGCGAAACCGGCCTGGCGGAACTTATCGGGCAGCTTCAGCAGACGCACCTTCTGGTCAGCGGCGATACCGGCACCCTGCACCTGGCCGCAGCCCTGGGCGTCCCCACCTTGGCTCTTTTCCTGGGACCGGCCCTATGCTTCGAGACCGGGCCTTACGGTCCCGGCCATTATGTGCTCCAGGCCGAGCCCCCCTGCCACCCCTGCACGGAGGCCGCGTCCCCTTGCCCGGAGGACGGCCCAATATGTTTGCAGATGCTGCCGCCCGACGCCGCGGCCCGGCTCATTACCAGCTTGTTGGAGGGAGGAACCGCTCCCCAGGATCTCCTTTTGCCCGCGGGTTCCCGCCTCTATCGCAGCGAAATAGATTCTTTCGGCGTGTTCTATCAATACCTGGGTGAGGACCCGCCCCGCTTCGTCGACCTGATAGGGGATGCTTACCGTCAAGCCGGGACATGGTTGGCCGAAGCAGGAAGGGAAGTGGGCGAAGGAGGCCAGAAGCCGGTGGCACAGGCGTCGGTGGCACAGGTGTCTCGCCTGTGCACCTCAGACCCCTCCCCCAAACCCCCTCCTCCAACCCCATATTGGCAGGGAGAGAAATTGTCCGATGGGGTTTTGGAGAGATTGGAATTAACTTTGGCAGTTTTAAACCGGGGCTGGCAGGTCCCCCGAAACATGCCGGAGGTGGCCGCGGCTTTGAGACCTCTCCTGGCCTTTCAAGCGGAAATGCAGCGGCAACGACAGGAAGCATTGTTTGCGGGCGTCAAATCGGTTTTTACCACGCACCTGGTAGGTTGGCTAAAAGCAACGAGGTAAATTAGATGAATTTCTGGGAAAAGAATTTGGAGGTTTTGCAAAGGGTTGCTCCTGATCTGGCCGCCACTCTAAGCGTGACGGTCGTGCCCGAGGACCACCAGGCCCTGCCCTCCCGGTCCGGGCCGCCTTACTTGCAGGTGGGCAAGCAGCGCCTCACCTCTTCCTATGATCCGGTCAAGGAAGGCCAGGACTGGGCCCAATCCTTGGGAGAAGCCGGCGGCCCCCTCATCGTCTTCGGCCTGGGGCTGGGTTATCACATCCTGCCCCTTTTGGCCCAGAACCGGGATGTGTGGGTGGTGGAGCCCTCGGCTGCGGTGGCCCGCCTGGCTCTGGAGCATCAGGACCTCACCGCGCTTCTGGCCAGAAACGGCCTGCGCCTGGGCGCGGATTTCACCGGGCTGCCGAAAGACGCCCGCCTGGTGGAGCACACCCCCACCCGGCGGCTGCACCCCGGGCCGCATCGCCGCCTGATCCGTTTTCTGGCCGGGGAGGACGGCGAACTGGGGCCTTTGCGCATCCTGGTGGTGGGCCCCCTCTGGGGCGGCTCTCATCCCATCTCCCGCTATACCGCCCGTGGCTTCAAGCAATTGGGCCACGAAACCGAGTTCCTGGATTTCGCCCCTTTTTATAGCGGTTATCAAGCCCTGGCGGAGGTCACCAAAGACCAGCGGGCCGAACATAGGCTGAAGCAAGAGCTGCTGCGCTTGCTTGGAGAAACCATTATCGCCCGGGTGCGGGATTTCAAGCCGGACTTGGTCTTCGCGATGGCCCAGTCTCCGGTGGCCCCGCCCCTTCTCAAGGCCCTGAAAGCTGAAGTCCCGCTAGTGGCTTATTGGTTCGTAGAAGAGTTTCAGGTACTCACCTACTGGCAGGAGTTGGCTCCGGAAGTGGACGTCTTTTTCACCTTGCAGAAAGAACCGTTTTTCACCGAACTGAAAAACCGGGGCGTAAAAAATTTCGCCTGCCTGCCCCTGGCCGCGGACCTGGAGGCTTACCATCCTATGGAGTTGACCCCGGAAGAAAAACGCCACTTCGGTTCTGCGGTGTCTTTTGTGGGCGCAGGTTACTACAACCGCCGCCAGTTTTTCCAGGGTCTCACCGACTTCGACTTTAAAATCTGGGGATCGGAGTGGGTGCTGAACTCCTCCCTGGGCTCCTGCATTCAGAACCAGGCGGCCCGGGTCTCCGAAGAGGACTCCAACAAGATTTTCAACGCCACCCGCATCAATCTCAACCTCCATTCCTCCCCCTTCCATGCGGGCATTAACCCCCAGGGGGATTATCTCAACCCCAGGGTATTTGATCTGGCCGGATGCGGGGCTTTTCAGCTGGTGGACTGGCGCAGCCACTTATCCGAATTCTTTATCCCCGACAAGGAAGTGGCGGTCTTCACCTCCCTGGCCGAATGCCGGGAAAAAATTTCTTTTTACCTGGCCCACGACGACGAGCGGCGGCAGATGGCCGCGGCCGCGCGAGAGCGGGTCCTGAAGGAACACACCTATGCCAAACGCCTGGCCGGAGCCTTGGAGATAATACAAGACCTGCACCCCGGAGGCCTGCCGCACCGCAAACCCCAGGAGATCGCTACTCCGTCGCTCCAGACTTGCTTCCCCGGAAGTCATCCGGTACAGACCCTCATAGACGGCCTGCCAGACGGCGTGCCCTCAGATCTGGATGGTTTGGTGAGCCGGATTAAGGAAAGCGACGAGCCTCTCACCGAACCGGAGGCCATTCTCTGGTTCCTCCATGAGTTTCGCCGAGGACTCCAAGGCCGCGGCGCCAACGGGGGGAGCTGATGCATATTTTGGTAATCAACCTGTTGCGCTTGGGGGACCTGGTTCAGTGCTCCCCCGTGCTCCGTTCCTTAAGAGCCTGCCACCCGAAAGCCAAAATCACTTTGGTGGTCCAGGACATCTTCCAGGAAACCGCAGCCCTGCTTGCCGGTCCGGATCGGCTGCTGCCTTTTCCCACCCTGCAACTGGCGCCCCTCATGGACCGGGGGGATTGGGCCGAAGCCTATCGATTGTTGGACCAATGGCTGGCAGACCAGGTTCAGCCCCGGCCGGACCTGGTGGTTAACCTTACCCCCACCATAATGGGGGCCATTCTTTCATATCTGAGCCGGGGCCGGGAGGTGCGGGGCTTCACCTTGACCGGGGAACGGTATTTTATCACCCAGCCCTCCTGGATGAGTTACCTGATGGTGGTCTCCAAGGTGCGCCGGACCAATGCCTTTAACCTGGTGGACATCTTCCGCAAGGGCGCGGGGCTTAAGCCGGACGGCGCGGGCCCAGCGGTGCAGATACCGCCGGGAGCCCGGGACGAGGCCGCGGCAATGCTCGCAGGATTATCTTTGGCTTCGGAAACGGCCCTGGTGGGTCTGCTTCCCGGCGCGTCCCAGCCCCAGCGCTGCTGGCCCCCGGAAAAATATGCCCAGGTGGGACTTAGGCTCCTGGCCGCCAGGCCCTGTCACTTCTTTATCTTCGGCAGCCGCAGCGAGCGGCCTTTGGGGGAGAAACTGGCCGCGCTCCTGCCGCCGGGAACCACGAGCCTCTGCGCGGGGGGGACTTCCATCGCCGGGCTGGCGGCTCTCCTCTCCCGGCTCAACCTGCTGATCACCAACGACACGGGCCCCATGCACCTGGCCGCAGCGGTGAATACCCCGGTCCTGGCCTTCTTCCTGGCCGGGGCCCGGGTGCAGGACACCGGGCCGGTGGGGGAAGGCCACCTGGCCCTGGAGCCGCGGCTGGATTGCCACCCCTGCCATTACCCGGATTCCTGCTCCCTGTTTAAATGCCATGCAGCCATCTCCCCGGAGGCGGTGGCCGCCTGGGCCTTGCACCTTCTGGAAAAGCGGCCTTTAATCCCGGTGGCCGACGCCCCGCGTTGGCGGGACCTCCAGGTCTATCTCTCCACCTGGGACCCCACGGGGCACCATGCCCATTTACCCCTTATCCGCCGCCCCCTGGACCGGCAGCACTTCTGGACCCTGCTGCACCGGGCCGCGTGGCCCCGGTTTCTGGACGGCCCCGAAACTCCCGGCAACGCCCTGGGGCGCTGGCTCCAGAAAGTCATGGCCAGTCATTTCCTGCCGCCGGAGGATGACTTGGGTTTGGTCACGGGGCATCGGGACCTCCATGAGTTGCTCGACCTCACCGCCAACGGCGAACGGCTGGCCCGCCGGCTCATCAGCCTGCCCGAGGAGGGCCGTTCTCCTTCCTATCTCTGGCAGCAGGCGGAAGCCGTCCGGGGCATCGACCCGGAATTGCACCGTCTGGCCGTGGGTTCTCCGGAGATTGCGGCTTTTATAGAGCTTTATTTCCAGGAACAGCGGGGCGTCGCGGAAACGGACGTCAGTCTCCTGGCCTTGAACTTGGCCGAGTCTTATGCGCGCCTGCACCAGGCCGGTAAAATCTGCCTGGAAGTGATGGCGGAAATGACGTCCAATTTGCCGGAAATATGCCAGCAAATCAACATGTTGCCTGAAGTGGCACATCTTGTGCAGGATTCTCCTGAAAAGACCGATTCCCATCAAATTTTCGAGGTGGCCCCATGCAAATAACCCTTAATGATCAGACCCTGCCGGTGGATTTGTCTCACCTCCGCAATCTGGAAGAAGCCCTGCTGGAGCTTAATGAAAAATTCATTCCCGATGGGCAGCAACTCTTCCAGGTGGAAGTGAATGGCAAGTTTTTCACGGAGCGCTACCCCCGGGAATCCCGCTATGTCGCATTAGGAGAAGTTTCCAGGCTGGATCTGAAGACGGTGTCCGATGAGGAATTGGCCCGCTCCATCCTCATCGACGCGGTTAATCAGGTGGAAACCCTGGTACAGGCCCTGGAAAAGAGCGCGGCGCTCTTTCGCCTGGCCGCAGAAGACGAGGCCAACCACTATTTCGCCCAGGTGCTGGAAGCCCTGCGCTGGCTGCTCCAGACCGGAGAAGGGGCCTGCCAGGTCTTTCAAATGGACCTGGGTCAAGTGACCTCTCCCCAAATCGGCGATGTCTCCGATTTCCTCAAACGTTTTCAGGACCTGCTGGAAGAGATGCTGCAGGTCTATGAAGAGGAAGACTACATTCTGCTGGCGGATTTGATGGAATACGAACTCTTACCAATGGTGGTGCAATGGCAAAAAATTCTCTCCCAACTCTCGCGCCGTTAACCCGGAACCGGGTGGCCCTGCTGCAAGACCTCACCAGGGCCATCACCGCCGCGGTGCTCCAGGACGACCTGGACCGGGCCGTTAATCTCCTGGAGCAGCGGCAGATGGTGCTGTTACACCTGGATTGGTCCACGCCCGTAGAAGACCTTGACGATGAGCTGGAGACCCTGAGGAACCTGGATCAATCCCTTATGGCCTTCATCCGCTCCTGGCGGGAAGCCCTGGAAGAACGCCTGCAAACCCTCTCCCTCAGCCAGCACCTGCGCCGGAAATACGTTCCTTCGACCAAAGAAGCCCGTTTTATCGACCTGCATAAATGAGAAGGCGGAGCTTAGGCTCCGCCTTTTGGCAAATTTTTGGAGAAGGGCTCAAGGACTTAAAAGGTCCTTCTCCGCCCCTCCCCCGCGATGCAAAGACTATTCTCCTAGGAGCCGGAGCAACTCCGGCTCCCTGGAGGATAGGATTACCATTGCGCGTCAAAAAGGTTGGTAATCTGGTAAATGAACCCGCTTTTCGGTTTGGTGTCGGCTTCGGCCAGGTTTTTCTGGCACTTGTCGATATACTCCTTGACCTCGGTCTGCTTGGGGAAGTCCGGATATTCCTGGGCCACTACCTGGAAGCGGTCCAACGCGGCTTTATAGCGTTTGGTTTTATAATAAAATTCCGCCACGTAAAATTCATGCTCTCCCAGGTCCTTCCGGCATTGGATCATATATTTTTCACACTTGTTGGCAAACTCGGATTGGGGAAATTTCTGCTTTAGGCGGCGAAATTCCTGGAGAGCTTTGAAAGTATAAGTCTGATCCCGGTCGATGGTGGAGCGCTGGCGGTAATAGCAGAGTCCCTGGCGGAAGATGCAATAAGGGACGGCCTTATTGGTGGGGTGCAGCTTTTCGAATTCCCTATAAGCCTGCAGGGCCTCGTCGAATTTCTTTTTATAAAAATAAGCGTCCGCCACTTTGATTTGGGCCAGCATGGCCTGCTCACTGTAAGGATACCGATCCCGCACCTTTTCAAAGGTTTCGATGGCGTCATCGTATTTTTTCTTTTTCAACTGCTTGATGCCTTCTTCGGCCATCACCTCCGGGGGTTTTTCCGGCTTTTTGCTTTTGAACCAGCCTTTGACCGTGCCGCAGCCGCCGATGCCCGCGGCCAGGGACAGAATCAGCGCTAATTGCAGAGATTTTTTCATCATAATGCTTACCTCGTGCGGTGTTCCGCCAAATACTCTCCCGCGGCAAACGCAGCGGTGGCGCCGTCGCCCACTGCGGTGGCGATTTGCCGCAGGAGTTTGCTGCGCACGTCCCCGGCCGCAAAGATGCCGGGGATGCTGGTGGCCATGTCGGCCCCGGTGAAAACAAACCCCCACTCATCCAAGGGAACACGGCCCTGAAGCCAGGCGGTGTTGGGGGTGATGCCCACGAAGATGAACACCCCGGCCACCGGCAGGCGTTCCTGTTTGCCGGTCTTCACGTTCTTCAGTTCCAGAGCCTCCACTGCCTCTCGGCCCATGATTTCGTGGACCACCGTGTCCCAATGAATCTCTACTTTCCCCTTTTTCTCCTGGTCAAAAATCTGTTCCTGGAGGAATGTTACCCCCCGGAACGCATCCCGGCGATGGATCAGGTGGATTTTTTGGGCGAAGCGGCAGAGAAACAGGGTATCAGTGAGTGCAGTGTCGCCGCCTCCCACCACGGCGATGGTCTCGCCCCGGTAGAGGGCCCCGTCGCAGGTGGCGCAGTAGCTGACCCCTTTGCCGGTTAATTCCTTTTCTCCCGGGGCCCCCAGGCTCCGGTAATGGGCCCCGGAGGCGATGATCACCGCGCCGGCGCGCAGCTCCTGTCCTTCCAGGCGCAACAAATGGCCGTCCGGACCAGGTTCCAGGCCCAGGACTTCCCCGGTGTTGAACGCCAAGCCGAAGCGTTCGGCCTGTTTGCGCATCCGGTCGCTCAATTCAAAGCCGGAGACGCCATCCGGAAAACCGGGATAATTCTCCACCAGGTCGGTGGTCATAACCTGGCCGCCATGGATAAGTTTTTCCAGCAATAGGGTTTTTAAACGGGCGCGGCCGGCGTAAATGCCGGCGGTGAGGCCGGCGGGGCCGGCCCCCACGATGATGATGTCATAATCCCACGCAGGCATGCCGATCCACGGGATTAAAGGGCTTTTTTCAGGGCGTTCTCTATCAGGGAACGGGAAACCGCGCCGGTGATCTGCTCCATCACCTGTCCGCCCTTAAAAATGATCAGGGTGGGAATGGCCCGGATTCCGTATTTGGCAGGAGTTTTCGCGTTTTCATCCACGTTCATTTTGGCCACTTTCACTTTGCCCTGATAGTCCCGGGCCAGTTCTTCCACCACCGGCGCAATGGCCCGGCAGGGGCCGCACCAAGCCGCCCAGAAATCAACCATTGCGGGAATATCGGATTTCAGAATTTCTTCTTCAAAAGTGGCATCGCTAACCTGGAGAGGTTCAGAAGACATCATTCCCTCCTAAGTTGAATTGGGCGCTACGGATATTATTTATTAACCATTTCCCCCGGGCTTGTCAATCTCTTTTCCTCAAGGGGCTTACCGCGCATCCAGCCCCAGCGCCCGTCTCTTGCCTTCAATATGGTTAATGATCAAGGCCGCGGCCTTGGCCGGGTCCGGCTCCACCGCGAATTTGGCCCCCAGGTGGGCCTCCAGGCCGTTCAGCAGCAAATCGGTGACCGCCGCGCTCCCCAGGACCGGGGGGGCCACCCCCAGGACCGTGTAAATGCCCGTGGCCACCGCATAGCAGGCGATGGTTGCGGCCTTCTCCGAATACCACTCCGGCGCGGCCGCGGCCACCGGCAGCATATCCAGATCCACTCCCAAAGCTCCAGCCAGGGCGGCGCAGAGGTTAATAATCCGGGTGTTGTCCACGCAGGACCCCATGTGCAGGACTGGAGGGATGCCCAAGGCCTGGCACACGGCTTTCAGCCCCGGCCCGGCCAGTTCCGCGGCCTGAGGCTCCTTGAAACCCGCCTTGGCGTGGGCCACCGCGGCGCAGCCGGTATCCAATACCAAAATATCCGCGGCGATGAGGGCCTTGGTCAGATTGACGTGCCCATAGTCCTGGACGATCTTGGGATTGTTGCAACCCACCACCCCCACCGCGCCCCGGATCTGCCCGGCCTTGACCGCGTCCAGCAAAGGTCCGGGGGTGCCTCCCAACGCGGCGACGATGGCCTCAATGGAGAAACCGCTGACCTGGGCGGCGGGTATGGCGGGGATGGAGACCCGCTGCTGATACCGACGGGCGAAATTCTCCACCGCCTGGGACACCAGCTCCCGGCCCAACGCTGCGCCGTTCTCCGGAGAGAAGGACAGATGCCGGGCCTTGGGAAACTTGGCCTTATTGTAAGTGGTGAAAAAGAGGGTATGGTAGCAGGAGGCAAGGTCCGGCAGAGAGGGCAGGATGCACTGGTAGTCCACCACCATGGCCTCCACCGCGCCGGTGATGAGGGCCAGCTCCTGGACCAGGTGGTTGCCGGCCATGGGGATGCCTTTGCGCATCAGCACTTCATTGCCCGTGCAGCACAGGCCCGCCAGGTTGATGCCCTGGGATCCCAACTCTTTCGCCCGCTTAAGCAGCGCCGGGTCGGCCGCGGCCTGGGCCACCATCTCCGAAACCAGGGGGCTGTGGCCGTGCAGCAGGATATTCACCTGATCGGCCTTCAACACCCCGATATTCACCTGGGAAGCCACCGGTTGAGGTGTCCCGAAAAGGATGTCCGAGACCTCGGTGGCGATCATGGAGCCGCCCCAACCATCGGAGAGCGCGGCCCGGAGGCCCTGGAGGAGAATGTTGACGTAATCGTTGTCCACCCCCATATGGGTGCGGTGCAGCATCTCCGAAATTTCCCAGTCGATGCCCCGGGGCGCGAGGCCCAGCTTGGCCCATTTCTCCAGCCGGGCCGTGGGCAGCCGCTTGGTGAACTGGAGGAACCCTTTCTTGATGCCGTATTCCTCCATCAGGGCCAGGGCCAGTTCCTTGGCTTTGGCCTCCGGCGGCAGGTTGGCATCAATGCCGAATTCCGCGGCTATCCGGGAGAGTTTTTCTAAGTCGGTGAGCTTATAGCCTGGGGCTTTGCCTTCAGCCACGGCCAAGAGCGTCTCCACCAGGTCCCGGCCATGGTCGGAGTGGGAGGCCGCGCCCGCGGCAATCATGCGCGCGAGGTTTCTGGCCACCATGATGTCCGCGTCCGCGCCGCACACGCCCCGCTGCGGCCCTTCGCCAAAGGGGTCGATGCGACAGGGCCCCATGACGCAGATGCGGCAGGAGAGCCCCAAGTCGCAAAACCCGCACTGGGGCTGCTGCGCGGCAAAACGGTCCCAGATTATCTCCAAACCTTCCTGTCGGGCTTTTTCTTTTAAGGCCAGGGTGTCGGGCTGGATGGAGAAGGGATTATCTGGAGGGGATTGGTGGTCCATGGGTACCTCCTGCAACTGTGAAACCATGTGGCACAGGCGTCTCGCCTGTGCCAGGATTAATTTGGTAAAGGGTTTTTTCTCGTTGCATTCTGCCAAGATTTTTCCAATAGGGCAAGCTTCTCTTGGAAAGAAAAATACACAGGCGAGACGCCTGTGCCAGTGATTTTTAAAAATCCTTTGTTTCCAACTTTGAAAGATATGCTATGGTGAAATTATCCTTTGAAATAGTAACTAAAAAGAAGGAAATAAATGAAAACTTTGTTCACAGTTCATGCAGGAGAATTCTTAGTTGGGTCTGAAATAGAAAAGAGAATCACAGGAGCTAACGTTTGAGTACCAGCAAAGGATAAAGGAATTGATCTTCTAGTTTCAGATTCTGAAAATACTCGGTTTGTAACCATCCAGGTCAAATTTTCGCGCGATTTCTTAATAACACATATGGAAGAGATTTATCAAAAAGGATTATTAGCTTGCGGATGGTGGACCCACAAGCATAAAAAAATTCAGGAAAGCAAAGCAGATTTATGGATTTTAGTTCTCCAAGCTTTTGATCCCAAAAAAACTCAATATATAATAATTTCGCCAGCAGAACTTGGTCAGCGTTTTTCAAAAATTCATGGGCCTATGGAAACATTGCAATCCTACTTTTGGGTAACGGAAAAAGGGGAATGTTGGGAAACTCGCGGCCTATCAAAGAAAGACCAAATTCTGATTGCAAACAATGCCTTTTCTAATGAAGATAGGAATTTTACGAGGTACTTAAATGCATGGAAAATTTTAGAACAAAAATTAAAATAGGTTTTATTCGCTCAATAAAAAGAGCCCGCTCTATGGGGATCGAGCTATAAGCAGTTGCTTGGTTATATCGTTTACTCAAATGCGGTTACATTCCTGTCGTTCCTCACATTTAGCAGATAGCCTCCACGCCCCCAAACCCGACAATCCTCTGGTCCGCGGTCACCAGCGGCATTCCCAGCACCCGGGAAGTGGCCACAATGATCTGGTCCGCGGGGTCCCGGTGAAATCCCTCAAGCCCGGTGGACTCCACCGCGATTTCCGGGGTCAGATCGGCGATGCGGATATTATTTTCGTTCAGGGAGCGGCGCATCCAGGCCAGAGTGGGAATGTTGAAGCCGATGCGCTGCCTCTCCACTAATTTGGCCAATTCCCAACAGGAAATGGCGGAAATCCATTTCTGCGTCCCCCCAGCAACCAACTTTCGGGCCTTGGCGGAAAGGGACGACAAATCGCCGATGCTCAACCAAACCCAGACGTGGGTATCCAGCAAGACCGGCTTCACTTCAGAGCCTCCCAGTCCTCCGCGGCCACCGGGGAAATAATATCCCCCAGAAAAGCCACTGTGTCTTTCAGCGGCACCTGCTCGGCTTCCCCTTCATAGGGAATCAACTCGGCAATGGGCTTGCCCCGCTTAGTGATGATCACCGGCTTCTTGGACTTGGCCACCTCTTCCACCACCGCCAGGCAGGTGGCCTTGAATTTTGAAACCGTTAATGATTCCATGTTCCCCCCCCTTATTACTATGGTCATTTTACCATAGTCATGGTAATTTTATTTTATCTTCTTGTCAATCATAAATTCCAATGCTTCCCCACAAAAAAAAGCCCGGTCTCTAAGGACCGGGCTGTGGTTTTTCTAGAAATATTCAGATCTGGTGCGCAAAGCGCACCCTACGATATGTCAAAGCATTCGAGGGTTAATCGATCTGGGGCCTCGGCACCAGGCCTGCGGCTTTGACGATCTCCGGCACTCTTTCTTCCCATTCGATGGCCATCAGGTGGATGCCGGCGATGCCCTTCATGGCCAGGCATTCCTGAATCTGCTCCACCGCGATCCTGATGCCTTCTGCGGCCACGTTCTCCTTGGGCACGCCCTTCAGCCGGGTGATGTAGTGATCGGGCACGTCCAGGCCGGGGACGAACTTCTTCATGTAGTTGGCCATACCCACGGATTTCAAGGGGGTGATGCCGGCCATGATGTAGCATTTCTCCGTGAGGCCCATGTCGTTGGCCATTTCCATGAACTTCCGGAAGCGCTCCATGTTATAGATGCACTGGGTCTGGATGAACTGGGCACCCGCGGCGATCTTTTTACCCATGCGGATGACCCGGAATTCGGCGGGGTCGGCAAAGGGGTTGGCAGCCGCGCCCAGGAACATCTTAGGCCGGCCCTGGACCTCGGTGCCGCTCACCATCTTGCCTTCGTCCCGCATGGTCTTCACCGTGTGCAGGAGCATGACGGAGTCCATGTCGTGGACGTTTTTGGCCTGGGGATGGTCGCCGAAGGACTGGTGGTCGCCGGTGAGGCAGAGCAGGTTTTTAATCCCCAGGGCGGCCGCGCCCAGGATGTTGCTCTGCAGGCCGATGCGGTTCATGTCCCGGGTGACCATCTGCATCACCGGTTCCAGACCCATTTCCAAAAGGATCTTGGAAGCGGCCATGGAACAGAAACGCACCACTGCGGTCTGGTTATCGGTGACGTTTACCGCGTCCACGTTACCTTTTAAAAAGCTCGCCTTGTGATGAAAATGCTCCACGTCGGCGCCCCGGGGCGGACCGCATTCGCCGGTCAGCGCCTTCTGGCCGCTCTTGAAGATTTTTTCCAGTCTGCTACCCGCGGAATATTCGGCGGTCATTGTTTCAACTCCTCCCGTATAGTAGTGCGTAGCCCGCCGTCTCTGCTGGTGGACCAGTTTTTATAAAGTTTTACTTCCTGCATTTTGTGAAGTTGCCCCAGGTTTTTCATGCGGTCGTAGATGAGCTGCCAGATGCAGGGGATGCTGCCTTTGCCCACTTCGCAGATACCCTCGGAGGAGCCGCCGCAGGGGCCGTTCAATAATTGCTTGGCGCAGCGGGTGATGGGGCAGAGCCCGCCGAAGTCGCCGATGATGCAACTGCCGCAGGCCTGGCAAAATTCTTTCCAGACCCCGTGTTCCACGGCGCCGCCAATGGACACGGTGTTAAGGCCCGGAAAGACCGGCACGTAAGGATAACGGGCCGTGCAGTATTGGGGGCCGACGCTGCAGGCGATGGAGACAATGGCCTCCGCGTCCTTCACCAAGTCATCCAGGGGCTCGATGTATTCCGGATCGCACTGCCGTTCGCAGGTATACTCCTTGACTTCCAGGTCGTTACCCGCGGCCTTGCGGGCGATGCGCAGTTCCGAAGCCAAGATGGCCACTTCCTTTTCCCCGCCTGCGTTACAAACGGTGACGCAGCCTTTACAGCCGGCCACCACTACTTTTTTGAAATCCTTGATCATCTCCAGGATTTCCGCTAAGGGTTTTGATTCCCCGATGACCATTAAGGTTCCTCCTCTCCCAAAGTTCCGAAGCAGGTGAATGATTGCTCCGGGCCCCGCCGCAATTCTTGGTGCTTTAGTGCGGCATAGGGGACCCTGAAGCCGGCACGAAAAGCTCTAACAGAAGGGAAGCTGGGATATGATAATCCCCCGGAGACCATGTTAAACCTGGACATTACCGGGAAATATATTGTACATCTATTCACAAGTCTACTTCCAGAAAAAAATGAAGTCAAATAAAATTCCCGAAGAAAAAATTGCCAGCTCTAACTCACCCGCAAAAATATTTGTTGACAAACACTGGCGCGGTCGTTTAAATGGGGGTCTATGTGAAAAAAAGTATGAACCCTGGCGCAGGTCCTGCCAAAGGCAGGTGGCGTGAGGGTTAACTATGGGCCAAACCCGGCCGATGCGGTATGCCGGGAATTTACTAGTAATTACATAACCATAAGGAGGCTTGGTTTATGGCGAAGTATGATCCGGTTAAACAGGCGGACTGGCAGATTGCTGAAATTGCCGAAGCGGAGATGATTCCCTTTGACGCGATGTGCGATAAGCTGGAAATCCCCAAGGATGAGCGCATCCCCCACGGTCATAAAATCGGCCGCGTCGACTACATGAAGTGCCTGGAACGCCTGAAGAGCAAACCTGACGGCAAGTACATCGAAGTCACGGCCATCACCCCCACTCCTTTGGGGGAAGGCAAATCCACCACCTCCATGGGCTTGATCGAGGGCCTGGGCGCCCGGAAGCAGAACGTGGGCGGCGCGCTGCGCCAGCCCTCTGGCGGCCCCACCATGAACGTCAAGGGCACCGCGGCCGGCGGCGGCATCTCGCTGCTGATCCCCATGACCGAGTTCTCTTTGGGCCTCACCGGCGACATCAACAACATCATGAACGCCCACAACCTGGCCATGGTGGCGTTGACCGCCAGGATGCAGCACGAATTCAATTACACCGACGAGCAGTTGGCCAAGCGGAAATTGAAACGCCTCAACATCGACCCCCGCAACGTGGAAATGGGCTGGATCCTGGACTTCTGCGCCCAGGCCCTGCGGAACATGATCATCGGTCTCGGCGCCACCAAGGCCGACGGCTTCATGTTCCAGTCCAAGACCGGTATCGCCGTTTCTTCGGAAGTCATGGCGATTTTGTCGATCTTTACCTCTCTGCCCGACTTCAAAAAACGCCTCAACGAGATCGTGGTGGCCTACGACAAGAAGGGCAACCCTGTGACCACCGGCGACCTGGAAGTGGGCAACGCCATGATGGCCTGGATGGTGCCCTCTATCAACCCCACCCTCATGCAGAGCGTGGAAAAGCAGCCTGTCTTCGTGCATGCCGGCCCCTTCGCCAACATCGCGGTGGGACAAAGCTCCATCGTCGCCGACCAGATCGGCCTGAAGCTCTTCGACTATCACATCACCGAGTCCGGTTTCGGCGCGGACATCGGCTTTGAGAAGTTCTGGAACGTCAAATCCCGGTTCAGCGGCCTCGTTCCCAACGTGTCGGTCCTCACCGCCACCGTCCGGGGCCTGAAGCACCACGGGGTCAAAGCTGGCGCGCTACCCTGCCCTCCGGGCAAACCGGTGCCCAAGGAATACTTCTCGGCCTCCAAAGAGACCATGGCTTGGTTGGAAGAGGGCGTGCAGAATGCCGTCCACCATGTCAAAACCATCAAGAAAGCCGGCATCAACCCGGTGGTGTGCATCAACTCCTTCCATTTCGACTCCAAGGAAGAGCATGATTGCATCCGGCGGGCTTGTGAGGCCGCAGGCGCCCGGGTGGCCGTGTCCAAGCACTGGCAGTTCGGCGGCGAAGGCGCCCTGGAATTTGCCGATGCGGTCATGGACGCCTGCAAAGAAAAGAACAACTTCAAGTTCCTCTATCCCAATGAGCTGCCGCTACGCAAACGCGTGGAAATGATCGCCAAGGAAGTGTACGGCGCGGACGGCGTGGACTTCGCCCCCGAAGCCAACGCCAAGGCGGAGCGTTTCGAGAAGGATCCCAAGTTCAACGAATACGCCACCATGATGGTCAAGACCCACTTGTCCCTGACCCACGATCCCACCAGGAAGGGGACTCCCAAGGGTTGGCGGTTGCCGGTGCGCGACTTCTTGATCTATGGCGGCGCCAAGTTCATCTGCCCGGTCTGCGGCGCGATTTCGCTCATGCCCGGCACCGGCTCCGACCCGGCCTACCGCCGTGTCGACGTGGACGTGAAGTCCGGCAAAGTGACCGGCCTGTTCTAATGAAAATCTAGGGTGGGCGCTGCCCGCCTTCTCTGTATGCCAAAACCGGCTTCCCAGGCGCTGAGCCCGGGAAGCCGTTTTTTTTATGAGAGAAGAGATTATGGGAACGAAAACCATCCTTTTGTGATATTTATCACTTGATTCTTGCCCCGGAGCCGTGATAAGAATTCTCGGTTATGGAGGGTGAGAAAGGCGGGCGTTGGCAGGGCCTGCTGGGAACATACCGGAAAGATTAAATAATTACATGAGTTGAGGAGAGGCGCGTATGTTTGAGATAGTGGAACGCCAGGAAATGGCTCAGGGGACCATTATCAGCAACTGGATCAAGGCCCCCAAGATTGCGGCCAAGGCTAAGCCCGGGCAGTTTGTCATCCTCAGGGCCAATGAGACAGGGGAGCGCATTCCCCTGACCATGGCCGACACCGACCCGGCCAAGGGCCTGATCAACATTATTTACATGGTGGTGGGCAAGAGCACCGCTCTATTCAAGACCCTGCAAGTGGGCCAGGGATATCTGGACGTCATCGGCCCCCTGGGACAGCCCACCCACCTGGAGAAAGTGGGCAAGGTCATCTGCGTGGGCGGCGGCACCGGCATCGCGGTGTTGCACCCCATCACCCGGGGCCTGAAGCAGATGGGCAATTACGTTTATTCGGTGATCGGCGCCCGCTCCAAGGAGCTGCTTATCCTGGAAGACAAGATGAAGGCCGCGTCCGATGAGGTGATGATCTGCACCGACGACGGCACTTACGGCCATAAAGGGTTCGTCACCGACAAGCTTAAGGAAACCCTGGAAAAAGATAAAGACATCAAACTCGCGGTATGCATCGGCCCGGTGCCCATGATGAAATTCTGCGCCAAGGTGACCAAGGAATACGGCGTCCATACCCTGGTGAGCCTCAACCCCATCATGGTGGACGGCACCGGCATGTGCGGCTGCTGCCGGGTGACGGTGGGCGGCAAGATGCAGTTCGCCTGCGTGGACGGCCCGGAATTCGACGGCCACGAGGTGGATTGGGACGAGTTGGACCTGCGCCTGCGCTCTTATACGTCCGAGGAAAAAGTCTCCTTTGACCAGTTCAAGGCCGCGCACGCCCCGGGATGTTCCTGCTCCCGTTAATTTTAATTTTGCCCCCAAAGAAGTAAACCGAGAAGGAGAAAGATAATGACCGAAGAAGTCAAGGCTCCGAAAAAAGAGAAAATTCCCCGGCAACCGATGCCGGAGCAGGAACCCCATGTCCGGGCCCGGAACTTTGAAGAAGTTCCTTACGGCTACACCCCGGAATTGGCCATGAAGGAAGCGGAGCGCTGCATCCAGTGCAAAGACCCACGCTGCAAGCAGGGCTGCCCGGTGGAGATCGATATCCCCGGATTCATCAATCATATCAAGGAAGGGGAATTTGAGGCGGCCATCCGCAAGCTTTGGGAAAAGAACTCCCTGCCCGCGGTCTGTGGCCGGGTCTGCCCCCAGGAAGTGCAGTGCGAAGGTTTGTGCGTAATCGGCAAAAAGGACGCGCCGGTGGCCATCGGCAACCTGGAGCGCTTCGCAGCCGACTACCAGCGGGAGAAGGGCAAGCAGATTCTCCCCCCCAAGGCCGACCCCACCGGCAAGAAGGTGGCAGTAGTGGGCGCGGGGCCCGCGGGCCTGACCGTGGCCGGGGACCTGGTCCTCAAGGGCCACGACATCACCATTTTCGAGGCCTTGCACGGCCCCGGCGGCGTGCTGCTGTACGGCATTCCGGAATTCCGGCTGCCCAAAGCCATCGTCTTCCAGGAATGTAACTTCCTGGAGCGGCTGGGAGTCAAAATCGAGGTCAACTCGGTCATCGGCCGCTCGGAGACCGTGGATGAGCTCCTGGAGCGCTTCGACGCCGTGTTCCTGGGCGTGGGCGCGGGACTGCCCGTGTTCCTGAAGATCCCGGGAGAACATTATATCGGCGTCTATTCCGCCAACGAGTACCTCACCCGTTCCAATCTGATGAAGGCCTACGAATTCCCCGCTTACGACACCCCCATCGTCAAGGGCAAGAACGTGGCCACCTTCGGCGGCGGCAACGTGGCCATGGACGGGGCCCGCACCGCCCTACGCCTGGGCGCGGAACACTCTTACATCATCTACCGGCGTTCCCATGACGAACTGCCGGCCCGTTCCGCGGAAGTCCACCATGCCGAGGAAGAAGGCGTGGAATTCCTGCTGCTGACCAACCCGGTGCGCTTCCTGGGGGATGATACGACAGGGCGTCTCACCGGCGTGGAGTGTCTGCGCCAGGAACTGGGCGAGCCCGACGCGTCCGGACGGCGGCGGCCGGTGCCCGTCCCCGGCTCCGAGTTCGTGGTGGATATCGACACCGCGGTCATCTCCATCGGCTCCGGGTCCAACCCGCTCTTGACCAAGAGCACCCCGGGCCTGGACCTGAACAAATGGGGCTACATCGTGGCCGACCCCAAGACCGGCAAGACCATGAAACCCCGGGTCTGGGCGGGCGGCGACATCGTCACCGGCTCCGCCACCGTGATTTTGGCCATGGGCGCCGGCCGGATCGCCTCCAACTCCATCCATGACTTCCTGACGTACGGGTGGTAAGGATTCACCACCAAGACACAAAGGGCACTAAGTAGCACAAAGAAATAAATAAAAGGAGGGTGCGGAAAACGCACCCTCCTTTTTTAATGTTTGCGTCTTTGCGCCTTGGCGTCTTTGCGTGATACTCTGCTTTCGGCTCTATTTTTCCAACCCCCGGAAGCCTTCCAGCCTGGGGTAGTGCAACGTTGGGGTAAATCGGGGCGCAGTAAGCAGAATGGAGAGCCAGAAAGAGAGATAACTACCTGGGTTACTTAAGTTTACGCGGGCAATTACCGATGCAAAATTTGCGTTAATATATAACTCAAGGATAGTTATATGGAATTCTTGGAGCGCCGCCGTGAACAACGGATACTTTGTGTTCTGGGGGTAGGAAAACTTAATGGGCAGCCTTGCCCTGATACCTACCTGATAGACATCTCCTCTTTGGGCGCTCAATTAGAAACGGGGCGTCCTTTAGCCATCGGCGACTCCGTGGACTTTCACCTCTCTCCAGCGGTGGATGCGCCCGAAGAGATGGGGGCCTATGTTTTTGCGGGCCAGGTGGTGTGGATCAAAGAATCGGAGCCGGACCACCAGCGTTATCGCGTCGGCCTCAGTTTCTTCTCCCCTTGTCGGGAGACCACCAAAATTCTGGCAAAATTTCGCTATAGATTAGTTTAAGAAGAGATTTAACAGAACCGGCAGGGGCGCAAGTAACCAGGTTCCTGCTAATATATTTGCGTCTTGGCGCCTTTGCGTCTTTGCGTGAGAATCTCCGCTTCAACTCCTCATTCTATCTTTCCAAGCCCCGGAGGCCTTCCAGGCTGGGATAATGAGTGAGGTCGTGGTGGAGGGGGGTGATGGAGATATACCCGGCTTCCAGCGCGGCGTAGTCCGTGTCCGGAGCTAGGTCCTTCCGGTCGTTGATGCCCGCCAGCCAGTAATATACCCGTTCCCGGGGGTCCACCCGGCAATCGAAGCGCTCCACCAGAGGCGCGGTGTCCTGGCGGGTGAGGCGCAGGCCTTTGATGGCGCTCTCCGGCAGATTCGGCAGGTTAACGTTTAAGCACAGAGGTTCGGCTAAAGGCTGTTCTTGCAGCCGGGCCAGAAGTTTGCCTGTGAGCCGGGCCGCGGTGGGGAAATCCGCGTCTTTATAGGCGTCAAGGGACACGGCCACGGCCTGCTTTACCCCCAGGATGGCCGCCTCCGTGGCCGCGGACACCGTGCCGGAGTATAAAACATTGATGCCTACGTTGGGGCCCAGGTTGATCCCGGAGACCACCAGGTCCGGGGTCCCGTCCAACAGCTCCGCCAGCGCGATCTTGACGCAGTCCGCAGGGGTGCCGCTCACCGCCCAGCCCCAGCCGTCCCCGGCCAGGGAAACCTTCTTCACCCGCAAAGGGGTGCTCAGGCTGATGGCGTGGCCCACCGCGCTCTGTTCGCTCTCCGGGGCCACCACCGCCACTTCTCCCAACTGTCGCAATTCCTGATACAAGGCCGTCAGCCCCGGCGCGTAGATGCCGTCGTCGTTGGTTACTAGAATCAGCAAATGCTTAGTCCCTTGTTTCTATTAGTCAGGAAGGGAGTTTTTCAATAGCCCCAAAATAAAGTAATCAGTAATCAGTGATCAGTAATCAGAATTAATCGGGCACTGATTACTGATCACTGATCACTAATAAAATCTGGGGGTCCCCCTCAATCCGCCTTGCCCTTCGGCTCCGGAGCAGCCTTCGGCGCCTCAGGCGGACTGGCCAGCCGGGTCATTTCCTTCTGAAAATCCAGGTAGGCGTTAAGCGGCACCAGGCCCGTATCCGTCTTCTCCCCCACCTTTATTTTCACCAGCGCTTCTTTATCACCCTCCCGGCCCAACTCCTCCAGGCGGAACAGGGGCTTGCCGCTGCCGTCCAGCAGTTCCAGCACATAGAGCGGCTTGGCCGGAGGGGTTTTGGGAGTCACGGTGCGGCCAAATGCCAGGGCTTGCAATTTCCACAGGCCCACTTCCATACGCACCGCGGCCTGCTTGACTTCTTGTTTGTCGGGACCGGTGAGCTTCCAGAAATCCTTCTCCTTGACCGCTACCCAGGTCTTATCCGGCGGCCCCCAGACCACTTTTTGCACGGCCGCGGCTTGGCCCCGCCAGAGGCGGCGGTCTTCCAAAGTGCCCAGAGTCTTGGTGACCAAGGCCACCAGGTCTTTATCCGTCACCACCACCGGGCCGCCCGGGGCCTTGCGGGCATAGCCGCCTTCTTTGGCCTTGTCTCCTAAAAGGAGTATTTCCGGCTCCTTATCCTGGGTAACTATTACTTCCCCCCGGGGAGGCGCGAGGCCGTATGGTTTCAGGTCCTTGGGCGCGTCCGCGGCAAAGTCTTTAACCCTGGTGAGGTGTAAGACGCGCACCAACTCCTCCACCCGATCCCCCCGCACCGGGAATTTCTCCCGGCCCACCCAGCGCCAGGAATTGGGACCCGTTTTTTCCAATTGCGCTGCCGCCCCCGGAATCTTTATCTGGAGGGATTTCACCTTGTCGGGGGTATAGGCAAAGAGCGTCTTGACCCGAAGATCTTTCTCGGGACGGTCCAGTGACTCTTTATTGCCCGGGTTGATCACCAAGAGTTGATTGGGGGCCTGGTCCTGGTAAACATAATATCCCATCTCCCCGGGGGTAGCGTTACCCACGGCCAGTTTCCGGGGCTGGTCCTTGACCGTGAATTCCACCACCAGCGTGGGCTTATCCAGTCCATAAGGTTTCAGGTCCTCGGTTTTTCCCAGGTCGCGTTCCTTCTGGAGATGGGCCAGGGTGGTGAGGATGGAATTTACCATGTCCTTATCGGCCCGCATGGCCAGGGGTTTGGTGAGAAACCAGTCCCCGTCCTTTTTGGCGAGACGCACCTCAGCTTTGCCCTTTTTTAGGACCAGGGCGCTGATCTCACCTTCCTTGACCTGGAAGATCTTTTTTCCCTCCGCCTTCTGGGCCTCCTGGCGGGTCTGGCGCCAGGTCAAGCCGAAGTACAGGCCCAGGAGCACGAGGAACAGGGCCAGATAAGGGAGCAGACGCCGGGGAATCATCGCCGTCCCCGGCGGCGGAGATAAGCCCGCACCCCCGCGGCCAACATGATCAGCGGCAGGGCCACCAGGCTGGTGAGAAACAGGAACCAGGCCTGCCAGCCTTTGAGGGTGAGGGGCTGAGCTTTGCTTTCCGCCCGGCGCACCGCGATCTGGTGTTCTTCCGCGGCCAGGAAGTTCATGGTGTTCAGGAAGAGATCGCCGTTGCCCGAAAGGTTAAAATAGGTGTTGGCGGCAAAGTCCACGTTCCCAAAGACCGCCAGATAAGCCTTTTTCTCCTCCCCTTCTTTCTGGGGGGCTTTTGCCGGGGTTTTCCCTTTTTCTGCTTTTTGGGGCAGCAGCTTGATTTCCGCCAGGGCCGCTAAAGTGAAGGGGCCTTTTTTATCGGTCTTGGGGTCATAGTTTCCCTTGCCGTTCTTCATCCACTCCTGGCCCATTTTCTCCCAACTGGTATTGGTGCTGGTGACCAGGGGGAGCAAGGCCTCGTCTTTGACGCCAGGCTTCAAAATCAGGGGCCGGGCCAGGGGGTAGATGGTGACCACGTTAGTGAAGTCCCGGGTAATGCGGTGGGGGCCGTATTGTAAAGCCAGAGGCATGATGGCGCTGGCGCCGATAGCTTGGGTCAACTGGTTCATATCCAGGATTATGCCGTTGTCCAACTCCACTCCATGAGAGGCCAAAAGGTCTTTCAGGCCTCCATCCTGGAAGGGCGCCAGCAGCAGCAGGACGCGTCCGCCCCCCTGGAGGTAAGCCTTCAGCGCGGCAATTTCGTTGGCAAACAAGGGCTTGGTGGGCCCCGCGACCACCACCGCGGCCGCGTCTTTAGGAACTTCCGGAACGCTCAGGAGATTGAGGAGCTCCACTTTAAAGCCTTCGTTTTCCAGAGCCTTGCCCGCGGTGCCGAAGCCGTTACGTTCCCGGTCCTGGGGGTTCCGTTCCCCGTGGCCGGTAAGGAAATAGAGTTTTTTCTCCACCGGCTTCAGGAGCTTGCGGATGGCGTTGGTTAAAGCCTCTTCTTCGGTCTTGTCCGCCATCTGCTTCCGGCCCTCATACTCCAGGAGGGCGTTGCCGGGGTAACGATATCCCGCCTCCCTGGCCTTCATGGGCTCCCGCTCCGGGTCCACTATCCGGAAAGTGATCTCCCGGTTGGCGTAACCGTACATCTGCAGGACCTCTTTTCCCCGCTGGCGCTCAGTCTGACCTTCCGGGAAAAACGAGGTAATGGTCAGGGGTTGTTTCACTTCGGCAAGCAGGGCCCGGCTCGCGGCCGTGAGGGATTGGCTTTTGTCCTTGGTGATATCCCAACGGTGGGGAAAACGATTGGCCAACAGGCCCGCCATTACCAGGATGCCGATTACCAGGGCTATAGCCGCTGCCGAGCTGCCGCCGTAAACCAGGCTGCGTTTCTGGAAAAAATCCCGCCAACTCACTTTAGGCTCTCCAACGTCGAGATTCCAACTGCCGTTTGGTCAAAAACAGGAAGAAGTAAATAAAGCTCAGATAATAGAGCAGGTCCCGGGTGTCGATCACCCCCCGGATGAAGCTGTCATAGTGGTCCATCATGGAAAGCGCCGCAAAAACCCCGCCCCAGCCGGTGGCCCCGATCTCCTGCTGCCAGCCGATGATCCAGAAAAGAAGCAGCAGGGCGAACGCGCTCACTGCGGCGATAATCTGATTTTCCGTGAGGCTGGACACAAACAGGCCCAGGGCCAGACACGCTCCCCCCAGGAGAAGCAGCCCCAGGTAACACGCGGCCAGGGAAGCCCAATCCAGTTGGGCCAGGACGCTGAAGGCCAGGGGATAAACCAGGGTAAAAGCTAGGAAGATGACATAGACGAGGAGCGCGGCCAGAAATTTCCCCAGGATGATGGACCAGTCGGTGAGGGGATAGGTAAACAGCAACTCCGCGGTGCCTGTTTTCTTCTCTTCCGCCAGGAGACGCATGGTGAGCAGCGGCACCAGCAGCAGAAGCACCACCCCCAGGGTGGCGAACAGGGGCCGGAAGACCATCTGCAAGGGGTTGAGATAAGCGGCCATTTGGATGTTCTGGGCCGCTTGAAAGCTGATGATGCTGTAGTAAACGGAATTGCTGTAAAAGAAGTAGCCTCCCAACACCAGGAAAAAGAACCCGGTGATATAAAAGATGGGGGTGGCGAAATAGACCTCTAACTCTTTCCGGAGCACCGCAGTAAAACTGCCCACGTTTTTCATGACTCTTCTTCCGTCTTTTCTTCGGTCTTTTCTTCCGCTTCTTCTTCCGTCACCAGATTGAGGAAGACTTCTTCCAGGGTGAATTCCTGGGCCTTGAGTTCCAGAAGTTCCCAACCCTTCTCCACCACCAGGCGGGCCAATTGGGGGCGCACGTCCAGGTCATTGGCGGCCACCACCAGGAACTTGCCTTCGCCCTGGCCGGCCACCTCCTGGACCTGGGGGATTTTTTGTAACGCGGCAGCCACCTCTATCTCAGGACCACGCACGGTCAGGCGGACCCGGGAGCCGTGGCCCAACTGCCGGGAGAGATTCTCCGGCGTGTCCCCGGCCACGATCTGCCCCCGGTTGATGATGATCACCCGCTGGCAAAGCTGGCTCACTTCGGGAAGGATATGGCTGCTCAGAATCACCGTGTGGGCCCCGGCCAACTCCTTGATCAACTGGCGGATTTCCACGATCTGGGAAGGGTCCAAGCCGATGGTGGGTTCATCCAGAATGAGCACCGGGGGGTTGTTCAAGAGGGCCTGGGCCAACCCCACCCGTTGGCGGAAACCCTTGGAGAGGGAGGCGATCAAGCTGCCCTGCACCTCCTCCAGGCCGCAGGCGTCCATCACCCGGGATATTTCCCCGTTTTCCACCTTGGCCTCCACACCCTTGGCCCGGGCCGCGAACCGCAGGAACCGGGTCACGGTGAGGTCGGTGTACAAAGGCACCGTTTCCGGGAGATACCCCAGGGAATGGCGCACTTCCAGGGATTCGGTGACGCAATCTTTACCATTAATGCGCGCGGTTCCCGAAGAGGGGGACAAAAACCCGGAGAGAATTTTCAAGGTAGTGGTCTTACCTGCGCCGTTAGGCCCCAGAAAACCCACGATCTCGCCCGCGGCCACCTCAAAATTGAGGCGGCTGATGGCCAGGGTGGGGCCATAATACTTGGTCAAGTCCTGGACTTCAATCATCATGTCCATTTTCGATCCCATATGGCTGCCTTACGTTAATCAAAAAACATCAGCATTTAATTTTAACCACTCTATTCTTTCTGGCAAGAGGCAATTTGTTGGGCTTCGGGGAGGGGCGGCTGGGGCAAGGGGATTTGGGTTTCTAAGACCTTTTTTTGAGGGGTTAGGGATTAGGGGTCAGGGGTCAGTAAAATCAGAGATACGTCGGATAATCCCTGATCCCCGATACACAAATAGTTAGGGGAAGCAAATTTTTTTCTGAATTGACCGGCATGTCCTGGACAGGTTTATTATATTAACTATAATGATTATATAATCCATATCAATTGATAAAGAAGGAGAAGAACGTGCTGAAAAAAATCTCCGCCATGAAGGCCCGGCAGAACCTGGGCCAACTTCTCAATGAAGTCTCCATCCGGGGAGACGCCTATATCATCGAACGGGCCGGCAAACCCTTGGCGGCCCTAGTGGGCATGGAACAGTTTCAGCAGTTACAGAAGGACCAGGAGGAAGCATTGCAGGCGGTGCGGAAAATCTGGCAAAAGATGGCCGGCGCGGACACACAGGATATCCAAGGAGCCCTAAAGGAGGCCAGAACTGCGGCTAAGAAAACCCAGCTAAGAGCCAAGACATGATGCGGGTGGTCCTGGACACCAACGTTTTTGTCAGCGCCCTTCTCATCCCGAACAGCCCTCCGGCCAGGGTTTTGGAACTTACTCTCGGAGGACAGCTGCGGCTGGTTATTTCCCCCGGAATTATCAGAGAAATTGTTCAGGTATTTCAATATCCCAGAATCAGAAATTCCATGAAAAAGCACCGACTCACTGAAGCAGAAGTGGCGGATGCCGTCCATAAAATCCTTAAAATCGCCACCATTTCCTCCGGAAAGGAGATTGCCAAGGGCGTTTCTGCTGATCCCGCGGACGATATGGTGCTCTCCTGCGCACTGGAGGGCCGGGCCGACTTTATCATTTCCGGTGACCAGCACCTAACGGAGCTTGATAATTACGAGGGAATAAGGATTGTGGCTCCGGCCGCCTTTTTAAAGTTATTGGAAGAATGAAAAATGAGAGACTGCTTCGTGATAAGATATCGGGGACCCGAAACTCCGCCCTGCGGCGCCCTCTCTATAAATCCAAACTTTGGTAGACTGAATAATTTTTCTAGACCCCTGACCCCTGACCCCTGGCTATCTCTCCCTAAACGCGGCCACAGTCTTGGCCAGGCCTTCTTCCAGGCTCACCCGGGGTTGCCAGCCCAGTTTTTCCTTGGCCTGATTACACTGCAGCGCGCTGCGGCGCTGTTCCCCGGGTTTGGCGGGGCCGTGCACGGGTCCCAGGGGGGATCCCAGCAATTTTTGCAGCAGCAAATAAATGGTGAGAATATTCGTCTCCTTGCCGGTGCCGATATTAATAATCCCGGCTTTAGGGTAATTCAGGGCCAGGAGATTGGCCGCGGCGATGTCTCCCACATAGGTAAAGTCCCGGGTCTGGAGGCCGTCGCCGTTGATCACCGGCTGGGCTCCGGCCAGGAATTTTTCGATGAAGATGGCCACCACTCCGGCCTCGCCCAGGCCGTTCTGCCGGGGACCGTAAACGTTGGCGTAACGCAGGGACACAGGGGTAATGCCGTATTCCCGATAGTAGAAATGGAGGTAGTGCTCCACGGACAGTTTGGCAATACCGTAGGGGCTCTCCGGGTGGGGAAGGTCAGTCTCCCGGGCGGGCACCGGGGCTTCATCTCCATAGATGGCCCCGCCGGTGGACGCGAAGATGAACTTGCCGACCCGGGCCTTAGCCGCGGCCTGGAGGATGTTCAGAGATCCCAGGATATTTTCCTGCGCGTCCAGGACGGGGTTGCCCACGGACACTTGCACGCTCATCTGGGCCGCGTGGTGGATGATGACCTGGGGGCGCCAGTCCAAGATAAGCTCGTAGGTCTTGCCGTCCTTGATGTCATAACGAAAGAACTGGGCCGCGTCCGGCACGAACTCCCGGCGGCCGGTGCTCAGGTTGTCCACCACCGCCACTTCATGGCCTTTGGCCACCAGCAGATCCGCCACGTGGGAGCCGATGAAACCCGCCCCCCCGGTGATCAAAATCCTTTGCATATGCGATAATTCCTCCATCCAGGATTGCATCGACCCTGAGTTGTCTTATCTTATTTTTGAACCTCAAAGCGGATATAAGAAAACCCTGGCAATTTTACCATCTTTCCCTATCGGTAAAAGCACCTATTTGGCCAATAATTATAAAAAATAATGGACTTCCCTTAGCGCCTTGCTAAAATGGGTTATTGTAGACTTGGGGGAGATATTGGCAAGCTCGCCAACCTGTCGGAAATCTTTTTGCAGACGGATGAATGTGGGAACTGAAAAGGAGGGGGATATGGGTCATTGGGTCCGATTAGGGGGCTTGATTCTGGTCCTGGTCATCCTGCTGGCGCCCTGGGGTGCCGCGGCTAATAAGGCCTCGCAACTCACGCTGCCGGAGTTGATCTCCAAGGCGCTGGAGTTCAGCCCGGAGGTCAAGGCCAGTAAAAGCGAAACACGATTCGCCCAGGAACAGCAGAATGAAGTAAAAGGTTATTATTATCCGCAATTCGATGTTACCGGCATCGGCGGCGTGGTTCCCAACGCCCGGCGGCCTTATGTAAATGGCCGGAACATTATCTATCCGGACCCCGCCAACCGGCTCCATGGGGTGAACGTCTTCGGACGCCTGGATTTCAGCCTCATCCAACCTCTTTATACCTTCGGCAAGATCGCCTACCGGGAACGGGCCGCGGAGAAGAACGTCAAGATTAAGGAAGCGGGGGTGGAGGCCAAAAAAGGAGAGATCATCGTGCGGGTGGCCGAGGCCTATTACGGCCTGGTGCTGGCGGAGCAGGGCAAGGACGCGGTGCGGGAAGCCCGCACCTACCTGAGCGACACCCGGGAGCGCATCACCCGCCTGCTGGCGATTAACTCGCCCAACGTCAAGGAAACCGATAAGTACCGCCTGGCCATGTACGAGGGGGGAGTGGAAAAATTCGCGGCCCAGGCGGAAGAGGGGGCCAAGGTGGCTTATACGGCCCTGAAGGCTCTCATCGGCTACGGTCCGGGCCAGGAATTCACGGTGCCCCCGGAGCTTCCCAATCCGTCTGCCGCGCCTGGGACCCTGGACCAGCAGATCCGCACCGCCCTGGAGCTGAGACCCGAATTCACCCAGCTCAAAGAAGGCCTGGTAGCCCGGCAACTGCTGGTGGACGCCGCCCGGGCCGAGCAGTATCCTTCTTTCTTTGCCGCGGTCCTGGGGGCCCTGGCCGGAGCGCCGGGCCGGGAAACCGCCAGAGACCCCTACATCATCGACTTCTTTAACACCGCTTACGCCCTGCCGGTGGTGGGAGTGAAGTGGCATTTCGACTTCGGCGTCACCAAGGCCAAAATCCGCCAGGCCCAGGCGGAGTTGGAGCAGCTGCAACACAACGAAAAGACCGCGCTGATGGGCATCCCCGTAGAAGTGGCCCAGGCTTACGGCAAGGTCCAAGAGAACCATAAGGCTTCTGTGGGTCTGGAGAAATCTTATGTCAACGCCCGGCGCTGGCTCATCACTTCCTTCAGCAACTTCGACATGGGCTTGGGGAAGATGAATGATATCTTCGAGGCCTTCGAGAGGTATGGCACTTTCCGGGGGGACTACCTGATGGCCCTCTATCAGTATAATCTGGCCACCGCCCAACTGGACAAGGCCACCGGCGCTTACCGCCGCACCCTGGCCGCGGCCGCGCCCCCTCCGGCCCCGGCTAAGGCGAAATAAAGAGATCGAAAGGTGAATCTGGGGGAGGGGGCCAGGGGTCACAGCCCCTTTACAATCCCTCCCTTAGACTCCCTCCCCCAACCCCTTATATTTTTTTAATAAGACAGGGGAAGTCGGCTGTAGGCCGACTTCCCCTGTTTTTATACGGATTGGTTTATAGGCAAGGAATTGTGGGAACAACCCCCATCGTTTGTTAAAGGGTAGACGGGGGAGCCTGCTCCCCATTCCCTCCCCTTTTCTAAACTTCTCTATCCCCTTAAAAGAAAAACGCGGAAATAGACCAACACCGGCGCGGCGAAAAGCAGGCTGTCCAGCCGGTCCAGCATCCCGCCATGGCCCGGCAGAAGGTGGCTCGCGTCCTTCACCTGGGTCTGGCGCTTGAGCATGGATTCGAACAGGTCTCCCAGCATTCCTATCAGGGCCAGGACGAAGGCCAACACCCCTTGAGTCCGCCTGCTTAATTCCGGCAGAAGCCAATTTCCGGCCAGCAGCCCCGCGGCCAGGGCCAGAACCACCCCTCCCACCGCGCCGGCCCAGGTCTTCCCGGGACTCACCTGGGGGTAAAGCTTGGTCTCTCCCAGGGCCTGGCCCACGTAAAAGGCCCCGGTATCCCCGGCAAAGATGACGAGCAAGAGCCACAACACCCACAGCTCCCCCTGGGGCAGGTAACGCAGCCAGATAAAATGCCCCAGAAGGAAAGGCAGGTAGACGAGTCCCAGGATATTGACCGCCAGGTCTTGGGCCAACTCCTCAATATGGCCGTAGCTGAGGAGATAAAAGAGGAAAAGGGTAAAGGTGCACCAAAACAGAATGAACAACACCGCATTGGTGCTGCAAGGCAACAAGCCGCCGGGATAACAGATCTTATCACTGTAAGGATAGGCCATGCAGAAGCTGAGCAGCAACATGGACCCCAAAAGGATGGATTTCAACCGCTGAAACTTGGGAGCCTCCGGCCGGAACATCCCCAGAAACTCCCATTGGGCCAGGGCGCTCACCACCAGGATCACCAACACCAGACCGAGGCGGCCCCCTTTCAAGAGCACCAACAACAGCAAGGGCAAAACGACCAGCGCGGTAAGCCAACGGCGGCTGTGCATGGTTACTCCTTTGTTGAGTTGTTTTTGGGGGGCCCAACCCCTTACATTTTATATTTGCGGTTGAAAGCTCTTGCGCCAAAACCACCACAACACCACGCCGCTCAACAGGGCGATCCCTAAGGCCACGATTTGGGTCAGGGGCATGTTCGCCCAGATGATGGGGCCCCGGTAATCCGCAGGATGGCGGACAAATTCCACCCCGAAGCGCACCAGGCCCGCCAGCATGAAATAGGTGAGCACCAACTGGCCATTAAAGCGTTTGCGGGTGCGCAGATAGTAGATGATGCCGAAGACTCCTAAAAGCAGCCCGGCTTCATAGAGCTGGGAAGGATGCAGCGGCTCCCTGATGGGGCAGAGGCTCTCCGGATTGGTAAAGGTCACGGCCCAGGGGAGATGGGACGGCGCGCCGTAGCAGCAGCCGGCCATAAAGCATCCCACCCGGCCCAGGACCTGGCCCACGGGCATGCCCACCGCCAGGGCGTCAAAAGATTGCCGCCAAGGAAGGTTATGCCGGCGCATATAGTAAAAAGCCACCGCGAAGGCCATCACCAAGCCGCCGTGGAAGACCAGTCCCCCTTCCCAAAGCGCGAAAATCTTCAAAGGGTGTTTGATGAAGGTGGGCAATTCCAGGAAGACGTAGAGCAAACGGGAGCCCACCAGCGCCCCCAGGACAATGTAAAAACACAGATCATAAAAACGAGCCGGAGGAAGACCCTGGCGTTTGCCTTCTTGGGCGGACAGATAGATGGCGCTCAAAAAGGCCAGGGCCAGGAAAAACCCGTAAGTGAAAATTTGGATCGGCCCGTATTTAAGCAGGACTGGAAACATCAGCAGCCTTCTCTTCCCGTAAAATGACCCACACCAGGAACCCCGCGCCCAGGCAGATCATAATGTCCGCCACGTTAAACGCGGGCCAGTGGTAGCGGCCCCAGTGGAAATCCAGAAAATCCACCACCTCTCCGAAGCGCACCCGGTCTATTAAATTCCCCAAAGCCCCAGCTATGATCAGGCTGTAACCCAGCCCCGCCAGCCTCTGATCCTCGGGCAACCGCCACCAGAGATACCCCACCACCGCCAGCACAATAAAGGTGGTAATCACGAAAAAGATCCGGACGTCCACGGACCAGGAAGAAAGCAACCCGAAAACCGCTCCCCGGTTATGGATGTGCACCAGATTGAAAAAGCCCTTTACCACCGGTATCTGGGCCCCCAACGGCAGAGACTGAAGAATCCACTGTTTAGTGACAAAATCCAGCGCCACCCCGGCAAGCAAAATCGGCAGAAGAATGAGAAGTTTGCGTTTCATAAATCTTAACCTTCCAACACCTGGGAACACCGGGCGCATAACTGGGGATGCCGGGAATCAGCCCCCACCGTGGCCAGGGTGAACCAGCAACGCACGCATTTGTTGCCCCCGGCTTTATCTACAACCACCGCTAAATCCTGAATTTCCTGGCCCGGCAAACCAGGGCCGGGCAGGTCTTCGGGCCTTTGGAGTATTTTCAGTTCGGCCACCTGGGCCAGGGTTTGTAACTCTAAGGCCTGAGCCTGCAACTTGGTATAGAGTTCGTTCTGGCCCGCGGCCAGAAACACCCGGGCTTCCTGGGCGGTGGCGATGGTTTTGGCCTTCCGGGCCTCCTCCAGACCCCGGTTGATTTCTCCCCGCACTTTCAACAGGAACTCGTATTTTTGGAGCAAATCTCCGTCCGGAAAACCCGGCGGTGGTTCGGGAAAGGCCGCCAGATGCACACTCTCCGTTTTTTCCTCCCCCGGCAAGAAACCCCACACTTCCTCCGCGGTAAACGAAAGAATGGGGGCCATAAGCAGGGTGAGGGTGCGCAGCAGCTCATAGATCGTGCTCTGGGCGCTACGCCGGGCCATTGATTCGGCCCCGGACACATAGAGCCGGTCCTTGAGGATGTCCAGATACAGAGAGGACATCTCCACCGCGCAGAACTGGTGCAGCCGGTGGAAGGCCAGGTGAAAATCGTAGTCGAGATAAGCCTTTTTCACCCGTTCCGTCAACTGCGCCAGCCAGGAGAGGGCCACGCGGTCCAGCTCCTCCCGGTCTTCATATCTGACCGAATGGCTCTGCGGGTCGAAGTCGTAAAGGTTTCCCAACATGAAGCGCGCGGTATTGCGGAAACGCCGGTAGGCCTCCGCCAGTTGCTTCAAAATGGCATCGGAGAGGCGGATATCGTCCCGGTAGTCCTCCCCGGACACCCAGAGCCGCAGAATCTCCGCGCCGTATTGGTTGATGACCTCCTGGGGGGCGATGATGTTGCCCACAGACTTGGACATCTTCCGGCCTTCCCCGTCCACCACGAAGCCGTGGGTCAATACTCCCCGGTAGGGAGCCCTGCCCCTGGTGCCCACCGCGGCCAGCAAACTGCTGTGGAACCAGCCCCGATGCTGGTCTGAGCCTTCCAGGTACAGGTCCACCGGAAAGCCCAACTCGGGGTTGGGCTCGCACACCGCGGCGAAGCTCACGCCGGAGTCGAACCAGACGTCCAGGATATCCGTTTCCTTGGCAAAATCCCCCTGGCCGCATTGAGGGCAGCGGGCGCCGGGGGGTAGAAGCGCGGCGGGGTCTTCCGCGAAATAAAAATCCGCGCCTTCACTTTTCACCCGGCTGACGATACCCTCCAGGATTTCCCGATTGAGGAGGACCTCGCCGCAGCCCCGGCAATGGAACGCGACAATGGGCACGCCCCAGGCCCGCTGCCGGGAGATGCACCAATCCGGGCGGTTTTCCACCATCAGGTGAATCCGCTCCCGGCCCCAGCGGGGGATCCAGGTGACCTTATCGATGGCCTCCAGGGCTTTTGTCCGCAGGCCGTTTTCCTCCATGGAGATGAACCACTGCTCCGTGGCCCGGAAGATGATGGGCCGCTTGCAGCGCCAGCAATGGGGATAGCTGTGGGTGACCTCTTCCGCGCCCAGCAGTTTCCCTTGGCCCCGCAGCAGTTCAATAATCCCGGCGTTGGCCTCCCAGACTCCCTGGCCCTCAAATTCCGGGACTTCCTTGGTGAACCGGCCGCTGTCGTTCACCGGCGAATAGGGCTTAAGCCCGTACTTGCGGCCGCTGTCGTAGTCTTCCTGGCCGTGGCCGGGCGCGATGTGCACCAGCCCGGTGCCCGCGGTGAGGGTGACGTAATCCGCCAGGATCACCTGGGAATCCCGTTCCAGCCAGGGATGGCGGCAGACCGCGCCTTCCAGGGCCCGGCCCGGATAGCGGGCCAATTCTTTGCCTTTGAGCCCCCATTGGGAGAGCAGACCGTCGGCCAGATCCGCAGCCACCACCAGGGCTTCTGCCCCCGCGTCCACCAGGACATATTCCAGGTCAGGATGCACGGCAATGGCCAGGTTGGCGGGCAGCGTCCAGGGGGTGGTGGTCCAGATCACCAGGGAAATAGGCTTGTCAGCCGCCATCCCCGCCGCTGGTTTGACCAGCGGGAATTTCACGAAAATGGAGGGAGTCTTATGCTCCTCGTACTCCACCTCCGCCTCCGCCAGCGCGGTGTGGCAAGTGGCGCACCAATGCACCGGTTTTTTGCTCCGATAAACCGCGCCGCTCAGGAAAAACTTGCCGTATTCCTCCAGGATGGCGGCTACGTAAGCGTGGTTCATGGTGAGGTAGGGCCGTTCCCAATCCCCCAGCACCCCCAGGCGCACAAATTCCCGGCGCTGGATGTCGATGAACTCCAGGGCGTAGGCCCGGCAGCGCTCCCGTACTTCCACCTGGCTTAACTTCAGTTTCTTGGCCTTCAGGCCCTTGTCCACCTGGTGTTCGATGGGCAAGCCGTGGCAGTCCCAACCCGGCACATAGGGGCAGTCAAACCCCGCCATCTGCCGGGACTTGATGATAATGTCCTTGAGGATTTTATTCAGCGCGTGGCCCAGGTGGATGTGGCCGTTGGCATACGGCGGCCCATCGTGCAGGATAAAGCGCGGGCGGCCCCGGCTCTGGACCCGGATGCGATTATAGAGGTCCATATCTGCCCAGCGGTCCAGCATTGCCGGCTCCCGCCGGGGCAGGTCCGCCTTCATGGGAAATTCGGTGCGGGGAAGATTCAGGGTTGCTTTATAATCCATGAGGTTCAGGCCTCTTTCCGATCTCTAACCTATTTAACATACCCCATCGGCCTGAAAAATCAATAATTAGTGGGGGAGAGGGTGGTGCGACTGATGGATTAAGAGATTGATAAAGGAGCGGAAATGGTAATGGAGAAGGCACACCAGTGATCCTGAAAAGATATTGTCAAGAAAAACTTTTTTGGCTATATTAACGAAAAATGGGGTTTTTGTTAATAACCATTTTTATATGATCAGAAACGATAATATGAAAAGCAGAATGATTAATCGAGCCGGGAATTATCTTCAGCAACCAGGGGGCTATAAGGCCTTTATTCCTAAGGGGCTGCCTCCAGACCCTCCGATTCGTTTTGACGATGAAATGTGGAAACTATTATCTGATGCAGACCGCGCCCTGGGTCGCTTGGATGGTTCCACGGACATGCTACCCGATCCAGATCTGTTTGTCTTTATGTATGTACGTAAGGAAGCTTTGCTTTCTAGTCAAATCGAAGGAACCCAGGCTTCGTTGATGGATGTATTGGAGTACGAAGCTCAAGCCTTGGAGCCTGGCCGCCCTCAGGATGTAGGAGAGGTGATAAATTATATTAATGCAATGAACCATGGGCTGGATCGCCTGAAAGAAATCCCTCTTTCCCTTAGGTTAATTTGTGAAATTCACGGGAAGCTCTTAGAAGGTGTCCGCGGTGGTGAGAGAAGACCAGGAGAGTTTCGACAATCTCAAAACTGGATTGGCTCTCCTGGAATAGATGGTTTAACGACTGCTGAATTTGTTCCACCTCCTCCACATGAGATGATCAACTCATTAAATGATCTGGAAAAATTTTTTTATGATCAAAAGCCTATGCCAATGCTGCTCAAGGCAGGGGTAATCCATGCCCAATTTGAGACGATTCACCCATTTCTGGATGGTAATGGTCGTTTAGGGCGCCTACTCATAACTTTTTTAATCTGTCAACAGGGAGTTCTGAAGCGTCCGCTCCTTTATCTTTCGTATTTTTTTAAGAAATACAAATCCGAATATAACAAGAGATTGCAGGCTATAAGAGATAAAGGAGAATGGGAAAATTGGCTAAAATTTTTCTTGCGAGGCATTTACGAGATAGCCCAAGAGGCAACTAAAAAAGCTCGTCAAATTGTAACGTTACGGGAAGAGCATCGAAATTTAATTTCAACAGAAATGGGGCGGGGTGCTGTAAATGGGCTTGCAGTTTTGGAGATGCTCTATTCTAACCCAATAATCTCGGTTGAAGCTGTTTCTGCAAGCGCTAGGGTTTCTTATCCAAATGCGAACAGGATAGTAAAAGAGTTGTGTGATATAGGAATTTTGGAGGAGATTACTGGCAGGAAACGAAATCGGCGTTTTGCATATTCATCTTATGTAGAACTTTTCAAGGACAGCGATCAGAATGATCTAACTACATGAAAGCCTACCGCATCTATCCCTCTCTCAAAATCCTTCATAGTCCCTCCTTCCCTTGACCCTGGAAATCTCTTCCGATAGAATCACCCCATGCGCCAAGCCATTATCGCGTTTCTGCTTTCCGCCTTCGTCTTTCCCGGGTTGGGGCAGCTCTACAACCAGGACCGGAAAAAAGGCATTATCCTGGTGCTCCTCGCTAACTTCCTGTTGGCGGTCCTGCTCCTGGCGGCTATAGTCCTCTTTTCCCGGGGATACTATGAGTACTTCTATCCCAAACCCTTGACCTGGGATATCGTCCGGGAACTATTCCGGTATCTTCTGGGCCACCCCTTGTTTTTTCTCCCTTTGAGCTTACTAGTAGGATTGTGGGGGTTCGCCGCGCTGGATGCAGGCCGCAGTGCCCGCCGCCACCCCCCCGGGGCCCAAAAGGAGGATTAATGACCGGCATGGAAATTTTCTGGCTATTTATAATCTTTATCGCCCTGCAGCCGCTGATCAAGCAGAAGGCCATGGAATTCGCGCGCAAGCGCCTGCTGGTGAAGATGGAGCAGAAACGCTCCTCCCGGATGATCCTCCTGGTCCACCGCCAGGAAACCATGGCTTTGCTAGGCTTCCCCATTTTCCGCTACATCGACATCAACGACTCCGAGGAAGTCATCCGGGCCATCCACCTCACCGACGACGACGTGCCCATCGACCTGGTGCTGCATACCCCCGGGGGCCTGGTCCTGGCCTCCACCCAGATTGCCCGGGCCTTGAAGAAACATGCGGGCAAGGTCACCGTGTTCGTCCCCCACTATGCCATGTCCGGAGGCACCCTCCTGGCCCTGGCCGCGGATGAAATCGTCATGAGCGAACACGCGGTCCTGGGGCCGGTGGACCCCCAGATAGGACAGTTTCCCGCGGCCTCCCTGCTCCGGGCGGTGGCCAAGAAACCGGTGGCCGATTTGGATGACAGCACCCTGATCCTGGCCGATCAGGCGGAAAAAGCCATCACCGAAGTGAGAAACAGCGTCCTGGAACTCCTGGGCGAGAAATTTCCCCCGGAAAAGGCTGCGGAACTGGCCCGGCTGCTCACCGAAGGCACCTGGACCCACGACTTCGCCATCACCTTTGAAGCCGCGGGCAGCTTAGGATTGCCGGTTTCTTCCGAGATTCCCAAGGAAATCTTGGAACTCATGAGCCTTTTTCCCCAACCCATGCGCCAGATCCCGGCAGTGGAATACATCCCCTTCCCCCGCCGGCCGAAGCCGTGAGGGGAGAGAAAGGAATGTGGGGGAGGGGGCTAAGGGCCACAGGCCCTTACCCCCTCCCCCACACCCCCTCCCCCAATCCCATATAGTTTATTGGATGAGCGCAAGGCTTCCAGAAACGAAAGAGCTTCGTTATTCTTTTAACCGAAAACTGAAAACTGAAAACTGAAAACCGAAAACGGTCCTTAAAATGCGCCAATATCTGTTAGACGAAATCGGTAGAAAAGACATCCCCCGCATTAAGGATTATCTCCAGGATCACGCTCTGGCCTCCAACCTGGAGGGCGTCTGGTGGGTGGACCTGCCTGAAGACCTCTTGAGCCCAGAGCAATTCGAGCACCAGGACCACCGCCCCTACCGCTTTGCCGTGGAACTGGGGGAGGACTTCGTGCGCTTCGAATTCCTCATCCGCAGCGAAAAAACCATGCGCTGCGCCTGCATCGGCTACGCCACCCGGGGCCAAAGAGACTTTATTATCGCGTTTGCCGACCGCCTGGTGGAGGATTTGGCCTTAAGAACTTGAAAAGATTATTGGACAGCTATTAAGGAATGGGTATTCCGAGATCCTTGCAAATTTTGCGGGCGAGTTTATCTGCTATTTCAGTATGACGGGGTACTGTCGATGTCTGGCGATTGGCGGGGTTCCAATAAACCGAATGCTTCCTTCCTTCGCGCACTTTTTTACAGCCATAGCGCCTGAGATGGTATAGTAAAGCCCGCCGCTGCATTAAACAGCTACCTCTAACTCCTCCCGAATGACCTTTTTCCCGGCGGTTTCCTTGCGCGCCAACTCGCGGTTCGTTGTAATAATCAGCTTCACTGCGTCTTTTAAATTCTCTCTGGCTTCTTCCATGGTACGCCCTTGGGTATTCACCCCGGGTAATTCCTCAATATAGGCGATCCACCAATCCCCTTCTTGCTCGAATACTCCGGTGAACTTTTCCATTGTATAACCCCTTATCTTTGCTACCTAATCTACACTAAAACCAGTCTTTTGTCTTATTTATTTTTTTTCACCTGCATCGGTTATGCCTCCCGGAGCCAGCGGGACTTTATTATCGCGTTTGCCGACCGCCTGGTGGAGGATTTGGCCCTCAGGACTTAACCTCCGATTCCCTTACTGGGGCCGCCACTGCCCCTCCTCCGGCCTCTTTTCCTCAGGCTTCGTTAGCGGCTGCGCCATCTGCCGCAGCATGACCACAGGAATATTAACTTCCAAGACGCCGGGGCCTCCCACCTCCGCCAGAATGATCCGGATGGAAGCGAGGTTCACTGCAGGGAAATAGACCAGGCCCTCACAGGACATCCCCCGGCTCAGAGTCTGAGTCCTTAGCGTTTGGGCGTGCAATATCCGGCGGACCCGGGATTCCAACTGCGAGCGGGAGGTCGAGGTGCCCACCAAAAGCCCCTCCACCCCTCCGAAGGTAGCGCCGATGGCCGCGCCGGTGGCCGCCGATCTGCCCCCGCCGGCAATACCGCCTACGGCCGCGCCTAGTCCGGCTCCGAGGGCAGCGCCCAAGATAGCCCCGGCCACCGCGCCCCGGGCATAGGAGGCAAAGGTCTCCGAAGCCACCACCGCGTCTCCCGCTTCTTTCGCGTCAAAAGGCTTATAGGTGACCCCGGCCGCGTCGGTGCAGGTGATTTGCAAAGGATTAACCACACAAGGGATATCCGAGTCATTATTGATGATCAGCCGGGTGGGGCAGACCCCGGCCTTGAACCAGTTGAAGTCCGGTTTCTTGGGGTTGGGATCGTTGGGGGCCGCGTACACGTCCCGGTTGGGGTCAAAGGGCACCGCGGCCGCGGTCACCCCGGCCACATTTACGGAGTTGGGGTAGCTGGCCGCGGGTATCACCACCTTGGATTGCGGCGGCGCCGGCGTGGCGCAGGATGACACCAGGGAGCTGCTAAAGGCCAGCAGCACCAGCCAGACTAGATAAGCCTTTTTCATTGAATGCATTTCTTCTCCTCACTCCCCCGCAGCAAACAACCCTCATATAAGTGATCAGTGATCAGTAATCAGTGATCAGAAAAAGATTGGACCTACTGATCACTGATCACTGATTACTTATTACTTATTACTAAAAATACCTTTTAAGAAATCACCGGTAACACCCTCAAAGTTAATACGGCGACAGGGTATATTTCTGCCAGGCCTTGGGCACGTACCACTTGGTGAAGTTATAATCGATGCCCGCGGCCGCGGGTTTGATGCCCCGGAAGCGTTTGGAAATGGCCGGCAGCGCGTCGGGGACGAAGAGAAAGGTGTAAGGCTGGTCTTCGGCCAGGATCTCCTGGAGGCGGAAGTAGGCCCGGCGGCGTTTTTCTTTATCAAAGGTGTGGCGTCCTTCTTCCAGAAGCTTATCCACTTCCGGGTTGTTATAATGGATGAAATTCAGTTCTCCGGGCTTGGTTTTGGAGGAGTGCCAGATGTCGTATTGGTCCGGGTCCAGGCCGGTATTCCAACCCAGAAGCACGGCTTCAAAGTGTCCTTTTTCGATGAACTCTTTGATAAACGTAGCCCATTCCACGGTGCGGATCCGCACCCGGATGCCCACTTCCTGGAGGCGCCGCTGGATGATCTCCGCAGCCCGCACCCGGATGTCGTTCCCCTGGTTGGTGAGGATGGTGAATTCAAAGGGCTTGCCGTTTTGGGCCAGGATGCCGTCAGGGCCCGGCTGCCAGCCCGCGGCCGCCAGCAATTCTTTGGCCTTGGCCGGGTTGTAGCTGAATTTGGGGACGTCGGGGTTATAGAACCAGGCCCCGGGCTTGTAGGGGCCGTAAGATTCCTGGCCCAACCCCATGAGCACCCCCTCGATGATCTCTTTTTTATTGATGGCATAAGTCAGGGCCTGGCGCACCCGCCGGTCTTTAAAGCGCTCGTCTTCCAAGTTGTACCCCAGATAAATATAGGAGAAGGGGATATAGCGGTATTTGTTGTACATCCGGTTAAACTTGGGATACTCGGTCTGGCGGGTGTATTGCAGCGGGGTGAGGCCCATGCGGTCTATGTTGCCGGCCTTCAACTCCAGAAACATGGTGGCCAAATCCGGCTTGATCAGGTAAATATAGCCGTTCAGATAAACCCGGCCTTCAAAATAGTCAGGATTATAAGCAAGCACTATCTTTTCCTGGGCCTGCCATTCATGGAAACGGTAAGGGCCGGTGCCGATGGGATTGCGGGCCAGGGGAGACTTGGTGATGTCTTTGCCTTCCAGGAGATGCCGGGGCAGGATGTTCAAGGTCCAGGACCCTAAAGCCGGGGCAAAAGGCTGGGAATAAGTCACCCGAAAGGTGAAATCATCCGGAGCTTCCGCTTTCTTCACCTGCAAATAATCCCCGGAATAGGCCGTGGGCGTCTTGGGGTCCACCATCACCTGATAGGTAAAAAGGACGTCTTTGGCGGTGAAGGGCGCGCCGTCCTGCCACTTCACCCCCCGGCGCAGCTTAAAGGTGATGGTCAAGCCGTCCGGAGAAACCTGCCAGGACTCTGCCAGGTCGCCGATGAGGCTAAGGTCCCCGTCATACTTCACCAGGCCGTTGTAAACCAGGGAGGCGATGGCGTGGGACGCGGCGTCCGAGGCCAGGGGGGGAATGAGGGTGCTGGCGTCGCCGATGGACGCGTCGATGAACAGGTCGCCGTAGGCCGGGCCGGTATCCGGGCCTTCGTAGACCTTTTCCTGGGCCGGGGAGCCACAGCCGGCAGCCGTCAAGAGAGCCAGCATTAAAATAAAAAATAGCCAAAAAATCCGGCCGCTTCCCCGGCAAAATCTCCTAGTCCTTGTCAATTTTTTCCACCTTCCGGTCTTTCTCTCTTGCAACGATGGCACAGGCTTTCCAGCCTGTGCCGCGCAGATTACAGCCTGTGGTTACTCCAGGGAAACCTTCAGTTTCTCTTTTCACTTGCGCAAAACACGGCTTTTGGATAAATTTTCAGAAGTCGGGACGTGGCTCAGCCTGGTAGAGCACAGCGTTCGGGACGCTGGGGTCGCTGGTTCAAATCCAGTCGTCCCGACCATTTCTTTCCTTCCTGTCCTTTCGTCTTAACGCCCCCCATTATAATTGACCTTCTTGGGAATAGCTATGTTAGCTTCTAGGCACAGGAAATGGTTTGGCAGACCGTGACCTGTCATACACCTTAATATTAAGGAGTTGGGGGAGGGAGTCTGAGGGAGGGGGCAGGGGTCTGTGACCCCTGGCCCCCTCCCTCAGTCACACCGCTCGCAAGGCGTCAATCAACGGCAGCCGCGCGGCTTTCAGCGCCGGGAGCAGGCCCCCCACCAGGCCCATCCCCAAGCCGAAGAGCAGGCTTTTCAGCAGAATCTCCGGGGTGAGGGTGAAGCGGAAGGTGATCTCCGCAAAGCTGGACCAGTTGATGGTGGACAGGGTGATGAAATTCAGCAGCGACGCGGGGAGCATGCCGATGACCCACCCCAGCGCGCCCAACAGTCCGGCCTCCAGCAAAAACGCGATGAGGATGTGGGTCCGCTTAAACCCCAAGGCCCGCATGGTGCCGATTTCGTTGATGCGGGTGCCCACCTGGGCGTACATGGTGATCATCGCGCCCAGGACCGCGCCCAGCCCGAAGATGCCGGTGAGCACCAGCCCCAGAAGGCGGATGAAATCCGCCAGGCGCCGGGACTGGGCTTCGTAGAACTCTACTTCCCGGCGCACCTGCACCGGCAGCCGGGGGTCGGACTCCAGGCGGGCTTTTAAGGGATCAAAGGCCGCGTCGTCCCGGAGGCGCAGGGTCACGGAGGAGAAGGCCGTGCGCCGGAAGGCCTGGAGGAGCTGTTCCACGTCCCCCCAGACCTCCGAAGAAAAGCCGGTATTGCCCGCGTCGAAGATTCCCACCACCCGCCAGTCGCGCATGGCGAAGCGCACCGTTTCCCCCAGGCCCGCGCCCTGGTAGCGCTGGGCGATGAGATTGCCGGCGACGATTTCGTTGGAGCCCGGCTTAAACCAGCGCCCCTGCACCAGGCGCACTTCCCGGTGCAGACCGAAGGAGCCGGGCTGCACCCCCCGGATCATGACGTTGCCGGGTTGGCCCGTGCCCCGGCGGGTGAGGTTCACCAGGATGATGGCTTCCGAGGCCACTAAAGGGCCTTCCGGCCCCGTGGCGATCTCCGGCTGGGAGGAGATAATGCCCGCCTGGGTGCGGTCCAGCACGCTTTGCACTTCAGTTTCGGTCCCGGCCCGGAGCACCATGGCGTTGTCATGGGAACCGGTGGAGACCAGGGTCTGGCGCAGGCCCTCGGCCAGCATCAGCACCGCGGCGAAGACAAAGACCACCAGGGCCATGCCCGCGGCGGTGAGGAAGGTGGTGAGCCGCCGGGCCAGGAGGTTTCGGTAGCTGTAGGAGATGGGGATGGGCATTGTTAGTGGCCAGTGGCCAGTAGTCAGTAGTCAGTAGTCAGTGATCAGTTAGAAAAATGATTTCAATCTAAGATTATAAATCAGCCTTTAGTCGCCAATATTTTTCAAAACCTTTAATGTAAAAGTGAGGACTGAGACTTATTTATAGCTTTCCATGATTTGATAGGCTTCCTGGTGGAAGCGGTTGGCCGTTTCCGCGTCCCATCCCAGGGCCCTTTCCAGGTCCTTGCGGGCTCTTATGATTCCCTCAACGGGGGTGACAAACAACTCCCCGTCCGGTTTCTTGGCCGCGTTCTCACTCCAGTACTGCGCGGCAACATTATACCACCAAGCCGCGAAGGCATCGGGCGCGGCCTTCTCGGGAGCCGCCTCCGCGGAGGCGATGGCCTTTTGCAGATGCTCCGACGATTTTTTCATGGACGCCCGGGGGCCTTCATCCCTGGCAGTTTTCCAGGCGTTATGGGAAACTTCCTTGACGCGTTGTTGATCATTGAATAATTGCGCCACTGCTTTGCCCAGAAAACTTCCTTGGTCGCAAGCGCCGATATTTAGGCAGCCCAGAAGAACCAGGGCTATTAAAGGCAAGGTCCATCCTCTCATTTTGGGTCGATTCTCCTTTCCTGAAGCCCTAAAGGGCATTTATGGGAGTTAGAAGTCGGCGGAATCTTTTCTGTTTTCTGTTAAAGCCAAAATCTATCTGAAATCCATAAAAATTCAAACTTTCTCTTTTAATCCGGTTTGAAATAAAAATAACAGGTTTTGCTGCCCCATCCTCAAACCCATCTCTCCAACCCCATCTATGGGGTTGGGGGAGGGGGTCTGGGGGAGGGGGCAGGGGTCTGTGACCCCTGGCCCTCTCCCCCAGAATTTCTTACCCCACCCGCCGCAACGCCGCGGCGATGCCTACCTGGGACGCGCGCCACGCGGGTAGGGCCGCGGCCAGGACGCCCACGGCCAAAGACAGCCCCAGCCCCACCGCCAGGGTCTCATTGGTTACTTGAAAGACCCCGAAATATTGCATTACCGAGTCGGGAAAGGCCCAAACCATGGGCGGCGTCAGGGCCAGGCCCAGGACTCCTCCCCCCAGGGCCAGGACCAGGGATTCCCCCATGATCACCCCGGTGAGAAACCGGGGCCGAAAGCCGATAGCCTTCAGCACCGCGTATTCCCCCAGTCGCTCCCGGGCGCTCATGGCCATGGTGTTGGCCAAGACCAGCAGAATCACGCCGATGACCAGCCAGGAGACCGCCTGGATGGCCAACAGAATCGCTTCCGTCATGGCCACGAACCCCAAATTAAAGGCTTTTTCCGTTTCCGTCAGGGTTTCGGCCAGGGAATTTTTAAAGAGAGCGTCTATTTTCGCGGAAACTTCCCCAGCCAGCTCCGGGGACGCGATCTGCACCAGGAACCAGCCCGCTTTGTCCGCCCGGTCCGGAGCCAGCTTTTTCATCTGCTCATTGAGATAATCCCAATGGAAGAGGAGCATGGTTTCATCGGTGCTGGGGTCCCGGCCTTGATAAATCCCCCGGATGACCAATTGATATTCCCCAGGGAAATAGGTGCCCTGGAGGATGATTTTATCTCCGACCTTCCAGCCAAAGCGGGCCGCGAGTTTGCGACCTGCGAGCGCGCCCTGGCGGTCCCGGACCAGGGCCAGCTTCTGGTCTTCGGGAAAAAGCAATTCCGGCATCAGATCGAAGTAGCCAGGCAGCGAGATGGCAAACTGAGGGAAGAAGTGCTTTTTGTCCACATAAATGCCTTCAAACCAGTAGGCGTGGCCCACGCCGGTGACCCCGGGCAGGGCCTTGATCTTGGCCCCGTGGGACACCGGCAGGACGGACATCAGGGACACGGCATTGCGGGTCACCAGACGCACCGGCGACGACGCGTCCACCCCCGCGTACCAGGCCTCCACCATGGTGCGCAGCAACGCGAACGCGAGGATGGCCAGGGCCATGCCCAGCACGGTGAGTGCGGCCCGGAGGGGGTGGCGCAGGACGTTTCTGAGAGTCAACTTGAGCATAACTATTTTGAGTAGTTCAAAGAGGCCGCGGCCAGTAATCAGTAATCAGTGATCAGTGATCAGTGAAAAACTACTGATTACTGATTACCGATTACTGATCACTTATATCTCCCTTTTCTCCCAACTATTCTCTATTACCCTACTTTCCGCAACGCCGCGGCGATACCCACCCGGGAGGCCCGCCAGGCGGGGAGGACCGCGGCCAGGAGGCCCACGGCCAGGGCCGTCGCCAGCCCCAATCCCAAAGTCAGCCGGGTGAGGGGAAAGACCCGGAAGTATTGGCCCATCTGGGACTTAAAAACCTGCACCGCGGGAAAGGTGAGGGCTATGCCCAGGATCCCGCCCATCAAAGCCAAGAGCAAGGATTCCCCTAAAATAAGTCCGGCCAGGTGCCGGGGCCTAAAACCCATGGTTTTCAGCACCGCGTATTCCCCCAGGCGCTCCCGGGCGCTCATGGCCATGGTGTTGGCCAACACCACCAGAATGACGCCGATGACCACCCAGGAGACCACCTGGATGGCCAGGAGAATGGCCTCGGTCATGGAGACAAACCCCTGGAAGAATGCGGCCTCGGTCTCGGTGAGGGTTTCCGCCAGGGAATTTTTAAACAGGGCATCGATCTGCGCGGCCACGCCTGCGGCCAGCTCCGGCCGGGCCACTTCCACGATGAACCAGCTCACCTGGTCCGCCCGGTCCGGCATGCTTTTTTTCAGTGCCTCATTCAGGTATTCCCAGTTGAAGTAGAAGCGGCCCTCGTCCGTGGTGGACTCTCGGCCGGTGTAGATGGCCCGAAGGATAAAACGGTATTCTCCCGGGAACACCCGGCCCTGAAGGATAATGGCGTCCCCTATCTTCCAGCCGTAACGCGCCGCCAACTGCCGCCCCGCGGCCGCGGCCCGGCGGTCCTGAAAAAGCGCGATTTTCTGGTCCCCGGGGATTTGATATTCCGGGTAAATGTCGAAATAGCTGGGAAGGGCCACTGAAAACTGGGGAAAGAAGTGCCGTTCATCAATATAGACGCCCCCGAACCAGTTGCCGTAGGTCACGGCCTTGACCCCCGGCACGCCCTGAATCTTGGGGAGATAGGCCATGGGCAGGCGGAAGACCAGGGAAATGGCGCTCCGGCACACCAACCGGGAAGGAGAAGCATTAGCCACCCCGGCGTACCACGCGGCCACCACCGTGCGCAGCAGACAGAACGCCAAGACCGCCAGGGCCATACCCGCCACGGTGAGA